>Ga0310695_10000612_pt1 | contig 91081 bp, 78 predicted proteins | sample RumenRJG_04DNA_FD_203882 | JGI IMG/M metagenome (GOLD analysis project Ga0310695, IMG submission 203882) | Bovine rumen microbial communities from Lethbridge, Alberta, Canada - RJG_04 (v2) (version 2) | ecosystem: Host-associated > Mammals > Digestive system > Stomach > Rumen | place: Canada...
CAAGTCGCTGCCATTCAGTATAAAATCAACCGTAGACCAAGAAAAAAATTAGGATTCCAGATACCATATCAGGAATTTTATCTATCTTTGCAAACGTGAGTTGCGTTTTGGTCTGGAATCTATAATGTTAAATTTTTAGTGGACACTAATGTGTTAGATTATAAAAAAAATGTATTTTTGCAAATTTTTTGCAAAGGTACGAAAAAAAAACATATTGATAGTAAATTGTTCATAACAAATGTCGGAAAGCAGAGATTGCGGCATGAAAAACAACACGGAAAAGGAGTCAGTTAAACAAATGAAAACGGGAAACGGGAAAGTCAGGAAATATTTACCACAAGCATTGCTTCTGCTTTCGTCGGCGCTGTGGGGAGCGTCGTTCATATTCACCAAGGAACTGTTTGTCAGTGAGGCGTCAATCACACCGACAATAATATTGACCGGGCGAATGCTCGTAGCGACAGTGTTTACGATACCATTGCTGTTGCTGACGGGCCGCTTTGAGCGCATTAAGCGTGAGCATATCAAATATTTCCTCATTCTGGCGTTCGCTGAGCCATTCCTGTATAGCATCTGCGAAACGGGCGGCGTGCAGCTTGTTTCGGGCAGTTTGGCCTCGATAATTGTAGCCACCATTCCCTTGTTCATCCCTTTTGCCATGAAGGTGGTTTACAAGGAGAAACTGCGTGTGGGCACTATCATTGGTGTCATGTTGTCGCTTGTGGGCATCGCGCTTATGTCTTTGAACGACGACATGACATTCACAGCCAACCCCAAGGGGCTGGTCCTGCTTGGCTGTGCCGTGCTGATTGCCGTTTTCTATACTTTGACACTTGTCATGATATTGGATCATTATCATCCTATCACCATTACGAGTTGGCAGAATCTGATAGCCCTCTTCTATTTTCTTCCGTTGATGCTCGTGAAGGATTGGCACAGCCTGCCGAAGTTGAGTTATGATTGGCACATGTGGCTGTATATCGGCTTCTTGGGTGTGTTGTGTTCGACCATTGCTTACATGTGTTTCAATTACGGAATGGGCAAACTCGGAGCGACGGCGGGTTCGGTATATAACAATATCATACCGGTCTTCTCGTTGCTCCTGGCATTGGCGATAGGGCAGGAGAGCCTCAGTTGGATGAAGGTGGCGGGCATCGTTGTGGCCTTTGTCGGACTTACCGTTGCGCAGCGGAAGAGAAAGTTGAAAAAAACGTGCAATAAAAAAGACGAAGGTCCGTTATTGGATATATGAAAAGAACGAATAGAAACATTTTCCCGACTATACTGATGTGCTGCATGCTTGCAGCCTTTGCATCGTGCGACCGCTATGAAGGCGATGTTACCGAGCCGTCGTACATCAAGATAGATGCAATGAATGTTGTTGACAACCCCAGCGATTCGTGGAGTCCCGAGTCGGGGTTCTTTACGAATGATATTGATGCTGTCAATGTCGTCATCTGGGTTGAAAACGACACTGCGGAGACCAACCTCGGCACCTTCCAGTTGCCGTGCAAGATTCCCGTGTTGCGACAAGGACTTATAAATTATGTCCGTATCAGTCCGATAGTGAAACAGGATGGCATTGCAGGCAAACGAATATACTATCCTTACTACGAAATGGTTCAGATTGACAGTGTGCGTCTTGCAAAGGATTCGGTGACCGATCTGGGTACGGTGACGACGCGTTATATCTCCAAGAGCATTATGAAGGTGCTGTGGAAAGAGTTTTTCGAGCCTGGTCCCGGACAGATATCCATCGATTCGTCAATGACCATCTGCAGTTCGCTCGACACGGTCTGTTCCGGATACGGATGCGGCGTCGTAAGGGTCGGCGAGGGTGTGAAATATGTCAATTTCTGGAGCGACACTACCTTCAGGGTTTCAGACCCGTCGCTGGTGATGTACCTCGAACTGGACTATTGGAGTGATATCGACTTCTCTATCGGATTGAGCAATCCGACAACATACGACGGATTGAATGTCACGCAGTCCTATATGCGAGTATTCGGTAAACCGCAGCAGGGCTGGAGAAAGCTGTATGTGAACATTGGCGCTCTGTGGTCTGACAAATACGACCATTATCCAGACATACGTCCCTACTTTACGGTGCTGAACAATAGCGGACGGCCCGGCAATGTCTTTATAGACAATGTGAAACTGATTGTAATGTAACAGAATAAAAGAGCGTGTTTTGAACAAAAGGAAACAGACAATCAAGTATGTGCTGTGGGATGTTCTTGCAGCAATGACGGCATGGGCGATATTCTTCCTCTACCGTAAAATGTCGATAGACAACGACCGCTTCGATGATGTCAACCTTGTTTTTCGGGACTCCAATTTCTGGTGGGGTATAGTCCTGCTACCAATAGCCTGGTGCATCTTCTATGCCATGCAGGGCACATACAAGAATGTCTATCGCAAAGCCCGTCTGAAAGAGCTGCAGATGACCTTTTGGGCGTCGCTCATAGGTGTGATAGTCATCTTTTTTGCACTTCTGCTCGACGACAATATCAGGTCGTACAAGAACTACTACATCAGTTTCTTGATGCTCTTCGTGCTGCATTTCGGACTTACATACCTCGGGCGTCTGGTCATCACGTCGCACACCGCACGCATGGTGCATAAACGGCGTATCGGCTTCCCGACAATACTTATCGGCAGCAAGGAAAAGGCCTACAACACATTCAAGGATCTCGACAATCAGGCTGTCTATTCCGGCAACCAGTTTGTAGGTTTCATCACTGTCAACGGACGTACGGACGAGCGTCTGCTTGCCGTCATGCCGCATCTGGGCGGTGTCGAAGACCTCAATTCGCTCATCGAAAAATACAAAATCGAGGAGGTTATCTTCGCTATCGAAGACTACGAGAACGCCAAGATTAACGAGGTCATCCGCCTGCTGGACCGTCGCGACGACGTGATAATAAAGATCACCCCCGACATGCGCGATATCGTTTACGGCTCCGTCAAGCTCAATTCAATATTCCATTCCCCGCTCATAACGATAAATCCCCGTCCGATGGAGGAATGGCAGTATTCTGTCAAGCGACTGATGGATATTGTGATTTCCATGCTTGCACTGGTAGTGCTGTCGCCTGTTTTTGTGATTACGGCTTTGATAGTCAAGTGCACGTCGCCCGGTCCTGTGTTCTACGCTCAGGAGCGTATCGGCTATCGTGGCAAGCCCTTCAAGATGCATAAGTTCCGCTCGATGTATGTCGATGCCGAGGCTGCGGGTCCCGCGTTGTCCAAGGACGACGACCCGCGCATAACGCCCTTTGGACGAGTGATGCGCAAATACCGTCTCGACGAGATACCCCAGTTCTATAACGTGTTGAAGGGGACCATGTCGCTGGTCGGCCCGCGCCCCGAGCGGCAGTATTTCATTGACCAGATTGTCGAGCGCGCACCCGAATACCTCCTGTTGCAGAAGGTGAAGCCCGGCATCACGTCGTGGGGTCAAGTCAAATATGGCTATGCCGAGAATGTCGACGAGATGGTCGAACGCTTGCGCTACGACCTGCTCTATCTTGAGAACATGTCGATTGCGACAGATATCAAGATATTGGTTTACACGGTCCTCATCATTTTGCAGGGCCGCGGGAAGTAGTCGGGAGCGACTTGTAGACAAGTTCCTGAATGTCGGTACGAATATTCATGTTCGCCAGCTTGTTGGGCGATGAGTTGGGATACACCCTGTTCGAAAGGAAAATGTAGACAAGGTTATACTGAGGGTCGACCCAGACCATGGTGCCTGTGAATCCGGTGTGTCCGAAGCTGGATTGCGAGGCCATCGGTGACACGTGCGAGCTGCGACCGTTTATGAGAGGCTTGTCGAACCCCAGCGCCCTGCGGTTGCCGTGCTCTGCATAGTGTCGGCTGTTGAATGTGTTGAACGTTTTGGCGGAAACATACTGGTGTCCGTTGTAGCTGCCAGAGTCGAGCATCATCTGATAGAGCTTGAAGAGATCCGTGGCGGTAGAGAAAAGGCCTGCATGTCCGGCGACGCCACCCATGGCGGCGGCGTTGGGGTCGTGCACATAGCCGCGTAAGAGTTGCTTGCGGAACGCCTTGTCCTCCTCCGTCGGTGCAATGCGTGCGATGTCGATGCCGTGCTGCAGTGGCTGGAAGCAGGTGCTTTGCATCTGCAGCGGCGTGTAGAACTGTTGCTGCATGAAGATGTCGAGCGATTGGCCGCTTATCCTTTCAACGACGTCGGCGAGGAGAATGAAGCCCAGGTCGCTATAGAGGTAACGTTGCTCTTTCTCCAGTTTGCTGACGGCTATTCGTAGCAGCATACCCTCTTTGAAAGAGTTTTTGATATAAGTGTTGTCTCCGATTTGCGTATAGTCGTGAGGCGGGTTGGTACCGACGTACAGGTTGCCGCTTTCTTCCGCTGTTTTCCAGTAGGCGTCGAAAGCTTTCAGACGCGCGTAGTGGCTCAACGCCTTGCGGACGGTGATGTTTTTCTTGTTGGTACGTTTAAGGTAGGGCAGGTATTTGGAGAGCTTATCGTCGAGAGAGAGCTTTCCGGCGTCCACCAGTTTCATCACCGCCAGGTTCGTTGCCGACACTTTGGTGAGCGAAGCCAGGTCGTAGACCGTGTTGCTGTCGACGTCGGGCGACGAGGCGTTGTAGGTCAGTTTTCCATAGCAGCGGTTGTAGACAATCTTGCCGTCCTTGGCGACAAGGATTTGGCAGCCCGGGTAGGCTTTCTGCCTGATACCCTCGTTGGCTATGGAGTCTATTTTTACGAAACATTTATCGTCCATACCCACCTTGCGCAATTCGTCGTATGGCGACGTTTCGGGACGTGGGACCGCTTTGAGCGAAGAGCCCTCGCGGTAACCGCCTGTCGATACCGGCAGCTTACCCTCGAAAGGGCTGTCGCCCACCAGTGCAGGAGCAGTAGCCTCTACCGTCTCCGCCATGTTCTGGTAAGCCATGACGATGGCATCCGGCAGCGAGTTGCTGCTCTTCGGAAACGATTCGAGGATATAGGGAGAGCCGTAGATGACCAGAACCGATTTGACATTGTCCATGGCGGCGATGCTGTTCACGAGAGCAATAGTTTCGTCCGACACGCCGTAGTTCTTTGCCGAGCTGAGGTTGCCGAACAGCGAAATGACAACCGTTCCAGCATTGCGAATACGTTGTTCGAGTTTAGCGTCGAGTTTCGTTATTGCCGTGTCGCATGCGCCCACAGCTATTTTGACCACAGGTTCATCCTTGCGCAGAGGCAGCGTATAGTCCTCGTTGTGCACCAGCGTGAGTGCTTTGGCCGCCATTCGCCGAGTTATATCTTTGCAACGCTTTGCGTCCTCCTTCGAAGGTACAGCCAGCTTGTCCAGCCTCATCTCGGCAAGACCGCAGCGGTATTTTTCCTGCAGGATACGTTGGCAGCGATCCTCGATCATTTTGCGGAAAGCCTTGTCATGCTTAGCTTCGTGGTGGAGGGCGTCGATAGTCTTTTCCACGTCGATGGGCAGGAGTATCACATCGCTACCTGCGCGGATGGCGCGGATAGCCCCCTCGCCGTCCTTGTAGTTGTTCGACACAGCCTTCATGTCGATGCCGTCGGTGAAAATGAGCCCGTTGAAACCCATTTCCTTGCGCAGCAGCGGAGTCACTATCAGTTCCGACAGAGAGGAAGGCATGTTCAGTCGGTTGTCGTATGCATCGACCTGCAGGTGAGCAATCATCATGCCGCGAATGCCTTTTTTCACGAGGTGCCTGAAGGGGAAGAGGTCGACGCTGTCGATATAATCCTTAGAATGTTTGATTATGGGCAAGTCGAGGTGGCTGTCGACGTCAGTGTCGCCGTGTCCCGGGAAGTGTTTTCCGACAGCGATGACGCCCATGCGTTGCATAGCCAGGGCGTATAAAGCCGATTTTCGAGCCACATTTTTTTTGTTCTCGCCGAAGGAGCGGCAGCCTATGACGGGATTGCGAGGATTGCTGTTGATGTCGCATACCGGAGCGAAGTTGACATGGATGCCCATTTTGCGGCATTGACGTCCCACCTCCTCGCCGAAGAGCGCTATCAGCGTGTCGTTCTTAGCCGAGAGAGCGCCCATGAGCATTTGTCGCGGGAAGCTGTAGCAGTCGGAGAGGCGCATTCCGAGACCCCATTCCGCGTCGATAGTGACCATAAGTGGCACCTCCGACATTTTCTGGTAGCGTCGAGTGCGTTCCAGCTGGTTTGTTGCCGTACCCTTGAAGAAGCAGACCCCGCCGACTTTCAGTTTAGTGAAGTTCTTTTCGAACTCGCGTTGCTGTTTTTTGGTCATGGTTAGCGGTACACGCACAAACATCAGTTGTCCGATTTGTTCCTCGAGCGACATGTGCGCCATCAGTTCTTCTGCCCATTGTGCTGCGTTGTTGTCAATGGTAGCAGAGGAGGATGCTTTGTTGTTGTTGCGGAAGGCCTGTACATTTTTTTGAGCTTGTATCGATGAGGAGCACAAGAAGGCAAGCAGTAGGAATGAGCTTATTATCAAAGACTTTTTTTTCATTGTATGTTTGTCGTGGGTGATAAGGGAGATATGATTGAAAAGAGCCAGAAAGTTATTATATTAAAAAAAACGTCCGGCAGAGGCTGGACGTTTTTGATGCATAATTAAGGTATAAAACCTTATTTTACGTTTTCCTTCACTTCGTTCATGAAAGACTTGGCGGGCTTGAAAGCTGGGATGTTGTGAGCAGGGACGATGACGGAGGTGTTCTTGCTGATGTTGCGTCCCGTTTTTTCAGCGCGACGTTTGATGATGAAGCTGCCGAAGCCTCTGAGATAAACATTTTCACCACCGATCATGGCATCCTTAACTGTAGTCATGAATTCTTCGACAACTGCCAAAACGGCGACTTTTTCAATTCCGGTCTTCTCTGAAATGGAAGCTACGATTTCTGCTTTAGTCATGTTAATTCGATTTTTTGTGTTTATATTTCTGGTTTTTTTTCTCCAAACGAGAATGCAAAAATACACAATAAAAAAGAATTAGAATGAAAAAAAAGAAAAAAAAATAAAAATTTTTTATCTTTTTGTCGGATGCTAATTTGTAAGTATTTGATAATTATCATAATGTATGAATTATTAAAAATAATAAAACTTAATGGCCTAAAAAATAATCGAATAAAAAAGAGATGGAAATAAGAGCATAACGTGTATTTTTTGATAGCAGTCATTATTTAAACAGTCATAAGCGCCAGTCGTGGATGTCACAAGTGCCAGTGGCACGCGTGGAGGAGCCATGTGCGTGGCAGCCCCGTCCTACTTTCATTGCCAGTGGCACGCGTGGAGGAGCCCCTGTGCGTGGCAGCCCCGTCCTACTTTCATTGCCAGTGGAGCGCGTGGAGGAGCCCTGTGCGTGGCAGCCCCGTCCTACTTTCATTGCCAGTGGAGCGCGTGGAGGAGCCCTGTGTGTGGCAGCCCCGTCCTACTTTCATTGCCAGTGGAGCGCGTGGAGGAGCCCTGTGCGTGGCAGCCCCGTCCTACTTTCATTGCCAGTGGAGCGCGTGGAGGAGCCCCTGTGCGTGGCAGCCCCGTTAACCTTCACTGTAATATTCCACCAAAGACGGAAGTTTACGCATTAATTATTTTTGACATTTTATTTGATAATCTTTTTTTTTTATATATATTTGCAATTGTGAAAATAAGGATAGTTTTTGTATAATTGTTTTTATAATATAGTAATAATCAACAGGTAAATACCTATAGATGTTTTTTTATGTGTATACACTGGTTGTCGGCAACCAGATTGTGGACAGTAAACGAATGGATGGCACAAGTGCCAGTCGTGGAGGAGCCTTGTGCGTGGCAGTCCCGTTAACCTTCATTGTTTTTCCAAAAGGGTATATTACACTGGTTGTTGAGAGCGAAGACCGTTTAATGGCAAAGAAAATTGTGCAATTATGAAAAGGGGAAAAACCGTTTGTTGAATTGTGTTTATGAATAGGAATAATAGATATTGTCGTGTAGTACCGATCGTTGTGTTGCTGATGCTGCCTTTGATGAGAGGGTGGTGTCAGGGACGTTCGACGATGGGAACAGACTTTTGGTTCTCGTTCATGAAGGGTAGGATAGAGGCGGAGATGAGTGTGGCGATAACAGGCATCCGTGCTTGTACGGGGACGATAAGCAATCCGAATACGGGCTGGAGTGAGGGGTTTTCGGTGCCGGCAGGTTCGAGCATTATCGTCGATATCGATACGGCGGACTGCTATAATTACCAGTCGGGTCGGATAGTGGGCAAGGGAATCCATATCACGACGACGGACACGGTTTCGGTGTACGCGAGCAATTTCCTGCCGACATCGTTCGATGTCTCGTTTGTTCTGCCTACTGCGTCGCTCTGCAACGACTATATTGTACAGACGTTCGAGTCGTGGCGTCCCTACAATCCGTCGGAGATACTTGTCGTCGGGGTGGAGGATTCGACGGTGGTGACGATTGAGCCGACGTCGGCGTCGGTGGGCATAACGGGGGGTGGGCCCATCACGAGGGTGCTGGATGCGGGAGAGTGTTTTTTCATGCAGAGTGTGACACCGGGAGACTATAGCGGAACGCATATATATACTACCAGTGACAAGCGAATAGCTGTATTCAACGGGCATGAATGTGCACATGTCCCTTCGCCGACGGGCAGCTACTGCGACCACCTTTTCTTGGTGGAATATTACAGCGAAGGTTAACGTGGGCTGCCACGCACAAGGCTCCTCCACGCGTGCCACTGGCACTTGTGCCATTTGTGGCGACGATGACGGCGAACCATTCGGGCGACTTGGTGAAGGTCACTGCAGGGAGCGACAACTGCGAGGTTTTCGTGAACCTGCAGAGTGTGGCTGTGCTGGATGCAGGCGAGAGCTATAGCTTCGCGATGACGGGTACGGATTATTACAAATATATCCAGACGACGCAGCCGTCGATGGTGAACATGTATATCATGAGCAAGAATGTGGCGGGTCCGGACGGCGCAAGGCTCCTCCACGCGTGCCACTGGCACTTGTGCCCTCCGGTAGAGCAGCAGATCAGGGATGTGGTCTTTTTGAGCTATAATAATCCGAACCAGCTGACGAACACGCACTATATCAATATTGTCACGGAGACGAGCAATGCGGGTAATATCTATCTCGACGGGGCACCGATAGGCGTGTCCAATTTCCATAGCATAGTTATTGGCGGCTATGTCAATAGTGTATACTCATACGCCCGTGTGATGGTGTCTGCCGGCAGCCACCATCTGTACAGCACTGGGGCGACGGGCTTTGTGGCGCATGCTTACGGTGTGGGCAACAACGAGAGCTATGGCTATGCGTTGGGCTTTTCGCTCAATGCTATCGCCAATAGAATGGTTGTCAACGGCAATGTGCTTAATGATGGCGATACGGTCCGTCTGTGCCGCAATGCTTCGCTCACGGCGTACAGTTTCCTGCAACGAGATGTGGACGGTTGGTATTTGACTTCGTACGAAAACGAAAACGAAAACGAAAACGTTCAAGTCTCGTCGGATGATACGCTGATGATAGGCGACTTGTCTGCGATGCCCGACACTTTAAGGCTCAGGGTTTTGCTGTCGGATGACGGATTGTGTGGGGGCGGTGTCGATACGGTCGCGTGTGTACTGCTATTCATCGACACGTCGCTGACAATGAAAGACAGCGTGACGTGCTGGTCGTTCTACTGGAATGGCATATACTGTAGCGGCGACAGTGTCTACACTTACTCTACAACAAATGCTGCAGGTTGCGACAGTCTGACGACGATGTCGCTCACTTTCGAGGATTTGATTGATGTTTTTGAGCCGTTGGGGGGATGCGACAGCATGACGATTGAGGGGGTGTCGTATAGTGAAGGCGACACTGTTTATGTCGGGCGTCGACAATCCGAATCGGGATGTGACACTAATGTGTTCGGCGTGGTGCACATCCATCCGTCCTACCATCGCGACGATATACGTATCATTACGTTGGGCGACAGTATGCTGTGGATTGACGGGAACTATTATTGTCGGCCGACAGACGAACCTACGGCGTATTACCAATCGGTCGATGGATGCGATAGCGTGATAAGACTGGTGCTGCTTGTCGACACTCCATACGTACCACCGGCACCGCCGCCTATCGACACGACTGTTGTCGTCGAAACGGTTGACAGTATGGCTATATGGGTGCCTAATGTTTTCACTCCGGACGGTAATACCAACAATCTGTTCCGTGTGTTCTCGTACGATGTGACGGAGATGCGAGTCTTCATTTTCCGTCGCAACGGTTTGCAGATTACGGAGTTCGATGGCCTTACCGGGGCCTGGGACGGAACCTATCGCGGCATTGCGTGTCCGCAAGAGACGTACACTTATTGTATTGTGTATCGTACTGCTGCGCGGCCTCAGATTTCGCAACGTAAAGTCGGCACGGTGACTTTGCTCCGCTGAAAGGAAAACAAAACTTTAACGTTAACCTTAACTTTAACTTCAGATACAGAGCTTCGTACGGAAACGGAAACGAAAACAAAACTTTAACGTTAACCTTAACTTTAACTTCAGATACGGGAAAACAACTTTGTACGATAAGGAAGGTTGAGAATGAAAATAAAAGTGTATATTTGCAAAAAATAATAGAATAAGGATATGAATATTACTATCTCAAAAACAGCGTTATCGTTGCGCGATGTTGTGATTGATTTGTTTATTTTGGGCTTGGTTTGCCTGATTCCGTCGGTTTCGCACGCTGTGGCGTTTCCGCTGTATAGGCTTAACCCTATGCTTTTGTGCCTGCTTGGGTCGATGCTGCTGGTGGGCAATCGTGCCAATGCTTACGTGCTGGCGGTATTGATGCCGACGGTGTCGATGCTGGTGACGGGTATGCCGTTGTTTGCGAACTATGTATGTATGGTTCCTGAGCTGTTGGTGACTGTTGGGTTGCTGACGTTCATGGAGAGGCGTACGAATGTGTTTGTGGCTACTGTTGTGGCTGCTGTTGTAGGGAAGGTGGTTTTCTACTCGCTGCGGGCCATGTTGTTTGCGCCTGCTGTGCTGGTGGGGACGAGTGTGTGGCTGCAGCTGGCGGTGATAGTGGTGGCTGCAGGACTGTATTCTCTTCAACGTTAACGTTAACCTTAACCTTAACTTCAGATACAATTACCCTTCAACGTTAACCTTAACCTTAACTTCAGATACAATTACCCTTCAACGTTAACCTTTAAACTATACCCTTTACCCTTTACCCTTTACCCTTTACCCTTTAACCTTTAACCCTAAAACCCTTTAACCTTTTAACCCTATAACCACCCTATAACCTTTAACCCTAAAACCCTTTAACCTTTTAACCCTATAACCACCCTATAACCTTTAACCCTAAAACCCTTTAAACCCTATAACCCTATAACCCTTTGTACCATGCGAGAGAGGAGTTTTGACAGGTCGCTGATGTATAAATTGCGTTTGGTTGCTGCCTACCGTGATGTTGTGCGGAGTCATGTGCCTTTTGTTTTCAAGAGGTATGTGGAGCGTTTTGGGCGCTGTCAGCAGGCGGCTGCGCAGCGGCTTCTTCCGAAATGGGAGGCTGCGGGTCGCGGCGGGGCTCCGATTGAGGTTGCTTTTTTGTTGACGGTGCCAGGCATGTGGAAGGTGGACTACCTCTTCAAGGCGATGCTGGATGATGTGCGTTTCCATCCATACGTGGTGGTTTGTCCTTATAGTGTCTACAAGGGTTTCAGTGCAGAGGAGGTTGAGGCTACGTTGCGTCGCACGGAGGATTTTTTGGCAGAGAAGGGGTATGAGTATGTTGTGCCGCGCGACGAAAAGGGCCGTTGGATGGACATCAAGAAGTTGCTTGGTCCGGACATTGTGTTTTTCACTACGCCGTACAAGGATATTCCGCCGCAGTATTTCGTATACCATTTCCGCGACACGTTGACGTGCTATGTGTCGTACGGGTTCACGTCGCTCAATACGTTGAAGGTGAATTTCGACCTTATATTCCACAATTTGGTGGGTATGTATCTGCTGGAGACGGAGCGGCATAGGGAGATGGCTGTAGAGAATGCGCGCAACGGTGGTGCCAACACGGTGGTGACGGGCTATCCGGGGACGGAGGTGTTTCTGCGCGACGACTACCATCCAGCCTGTAACTGGAAGCGGCAAGAGAAGCCGAAGAAGCGTGTCATCTGGGCTCCGCACCACACGATTGACAAGACCATTGAGCTTTCGACGTTCTTGCTGCATTGCGACGACATGGTGGCGCTGGCGCAAAAATACAGTGATGAGATACAATGGGCGTTCAAGCCGCACCAGCTGTTGAAATTCAAGCTACAGCAGCTGTGGGGCATGGAGCGTACGGAGAACTACTACCGCAAATGGGCGGAGATGGAGAACACGCAGATTGAGGAGACTTCGTATGTGGACCTCTTCTTGACGTCGGACGCGATGATACATGACTGCGGCTCGTTCACCACGGAATATCTGTTCACTCACAATCCTGTGATGTACCTGACGCACGATGAGCACTTCAGGGAGCGCTTCAACGCGTTCGGACTGGAGGCGTTCGAGTGCCACTACAGGGGTGGTGGTCTGGAGGATATCGAGGCGTTTCTGCGCGACGTGGTGGTGGGCGGCAAAGACCCGAAACGGCAGCAGAGGATGGATTTTTATGACAAATACCTGAAACCTATCGACGGGAAAATGCCGTCGCAGATGATTATAGAAGCAATAGAGAAGAAGGTGAAAACGAAAACAAAACTTTAACGTTAACCTTAACGTTAACCTTAACCTTAACCTTAACCTTAACTTTAACTTCAGATACGAAAAACTAAAACAACTTCGTTCCTCTAAAACCTTTCAAACCATTATAACCTTTTCAACCTTTCAAACCCTACAACTCTTTAACCTATAACCTTTAAACCCTAAAACCTTTAAACCCTAAAACCTTTAAACCCTAAAACCCTAAAACCCTAAAACCTTTAAACCCTTAAACCTTTCAAACCTTTTAAATAATGTATACTTTATTATTACTTTCGGGTGGTGTGGGCACGCGCATGCAGAATGCTGTTCCGAAGCAGTATCTTCTGCTGGCGGGCAAGCCTGTCATTATGCACATCCTGGAACGTGTGGACCAGATCGACTCGATATCAGATATGGTCATTGTCTGTGCTCCGGAGTATGAGTCACATATCAAGCAGATGCTGCAGCAATATGGTGTGGTCAAGCCAGTACGTTTTGCACCGGCAGGGGCTACGAGGCAGCAGTCGGTATTCAACGGTTTGCGCCTCGTCGAATCGGAGGATGTTATACTGCATGAGTCGGCGCGTCCCTTTGTGAAGGTGGAGGATTTCGAGCGGCTGATAGGTGCTTCGCATCGCAACGCCACGTTCGGAACGAGTATACCTTTTACGGTTGTCAAGGGGCACGAGCGTTTTGAGGGCCTTCTGACGCGTTCGGAGCTGGTCAACGTGCAGCTGCCGCAGAAGTTCGAGACGCGTCTGCTGAAGGAGGCACACAAGAAGGCCATCGAGGAGGGTCGTGAGTTTACGGAGGATGGTAGTATGATATTTCATTATTTTCCAGACACGTATGTCGAGATTTGCGAGGGTATGGACTACGACATCAAGCTGACGACGCGCATCGACATGCTTGCTGGCGAGCAGATATACGACGACGTATTCAGAAGGAGGAAATAGACTATGGGAACATGTGTTATCACCGGCGCTGGTTCTGGTATCGGCAAGGCGACGGCAATAAAGCTGTCGGAATGCGGCTATTTTGATTCGTTCGCTTTGGTGGGCCGCAACCAGAGTGACTTGGAGGCCACTCGCGACAGTATGGGTGCTCATGCCAGCAATGTCCGGATTTTCAATATCGACCTCTCGTATCCGGAACGTATTCCGGAGGTTGTGTCTGCAATTGTCGAGCAGATGGGGCACATTGAATGCCTGCTGAACATTGCCGGATATACCGACCCGACGCCGCTGCTGGCCACATCGCTCGAGAGTTTTGAGCTGACATATAAGGTGAATGTGTTTGCACCTTTCATGTTCATGAGGGAGTGTGTGAAATACATGAAGCAGCGAGGCGGCAAAATACTCAATGTGGCTTCTACGGCGGGTATGACTCCGCGTCCGGGATGGCTGAGCTATGCGTCGTCGAAGGCGGCGCTCATCTCGATGTCGGACACGCTGACGGCGGAGCTGTCGGAGTACGGCATTATGGTGTACTGCGTCTCGCCAGGACGCTGCGCCACCAAGTTGCGTCGCCGTCTGGCTCCGGAAGAGGACCCTTCGACAATTATGCAACCGGAGGATGTGGCCGAGGTCATCTGTCGGCTTGTGAATCCATCGGAGGCTTGCCTCGATGGGCAAAATATTGTAATACGTAAAGTTATAAAGAAGTAATGTACGATTTTCTTATTGTTGGTGCGGGATTGTACGGCTCGGTTTTCGCGCGCCAGGCTACAGATAAGGGCTACAAATGCCTCGTCGTGGAGCGTCGTTCGCATATTGGCGGAAATTGCTATACGGAGGATATTGCGGGTATCAATGTTCACCTATACGGTGCCCACATTTTCCACACGAAGGACGAGCGAGTATGGCAGTACATGAACCGGTTCTGCCGTTTCAACAATTACGTCAACAGCCCGATTGCCAACTTCAACGGCGAGCTATACAATCTGCCGTTCAATATGAACACGTTCTGCAAGTTGTGGCCCGATGTGCATACACCCGACGAGGCGCGTCAACGCATTGCCGAGCAGCGCATTGATGTCGAATCGCCCCGCAACCTCTACGAGCAGGGAATGAAACTGGCAGGACGCGACATATTCCTGAAGCTGATTAAGGGCTATTCCGAGAAGCAGTGGGGCAGACGGGCAGAGGAGATTCCGGCTTTCGTGTTGCGCCGCGTTCCGCTGCGTTTCACGTTCGACAACAATTATTTCAACGACCCGTACCAGGGCATCCCTGTCGGTGGATATACAAAGGTTTTTGAGAAGTTGCTCGACGGTGTCGAGGTGCGCCTCAATTGCGATTTCCTTGCCGAGAGGGATTCGCTCATGGCGATGGCCGACCGTGTGGTATATACGGGTCCGATTGATGCGTACTTCGGCCATCGGCTTGGCAATCTGGATTTCCGCTCGCTGAGGTTTGACCACAAGTTGATGAAAGGTGTGGACAACTATCAGGGCAATGCCGTATTCAACTATACCGATGCCGAAACGCCTTATACGAGAATCATAGAACACAAGCATTTCGAATTCGGCCAACAGCCCGATACGGTCGTTACATACGAATATCCTAAACAATGGGTGCCGGGCGACGAGCCTTATTATCCCGTCAATGACGACCGCAACAACCAACTCGTCGACGAATACCGTAAACTTTCCGAAAAAGAGAGCAAGGTGTGGTTCGGCGGACGCTTGGGCGAGTACCGTTACAACGATATGGACCAGACCGTTGCGCATGTCCTTGACCACCCATGGCTGAATTAGAGCGGAAAGCGGAGAACGAAAACGAGAACGAAAACGAAAACGAAAACAAAAACAACTTCGTTCCTCTAAAACCCTTCAAACCCTACAACCCTTTAACCCTTTAACCATATAACCCTACAACCCTATAACCCTATAACCCTACAACCCTATAACCCTTTCGTTTTCGTACGGAATATCAGAACAAACAATGTCACACAAGAATTTAGATAAACTGATAGTAATTGGAGACCGTGTCCTGATTCAACAGGGGACGGCATCGCAACGCACCAAGAGCGGGCTTTACCTTCCGGCCGGTTACCAGGACAAGGAAGAGATACAGTCGGGCTACATTCTCAAGTGCGGTCCGGGCTATGCTTTGCCGAATATGAACGATGACGAGCCGTGGAACCCCAAGGACAACGGGCCGCGCTATCTGCCGTTGCAGGTGCAGCCGGGCGACCTGGCCCTGTTCGTACAGAAAAGTGCCGTCGAGATAAAATATGAGGGCGAAAAATATTATATCGTACCTCAAAGTGCAATACTCCTCGTCGAACGCGACGAATTCTGAATTAAGAACGGAAAACAAAACTTTAACGTTAACCTTAACTTTAACTTCAGATACGAAAAACGGAAACAAAACTTTAACGTTAACCTTAACTTTAACTTCAGATACAATTATCCTTCAACGTTAACCTTTAAACTTTAACCTTTAAACTTTAACCTTTAACCTTTAACCTTTAACCTATAACCCTATAACCTTTAACCTTTAACCTTTACAACCCTTTAATCTTTAACCTTTAACCTTTACAACCCTAAAACCTTTTAACCTTTCTATATAATGACTTCAAACGAAATACGTACCCAATTCCTTAAATTTTTTGAATCTAAGAATCATCATATCGTACCGTCGGCCCCGATGGTTGTGAAGAATGACCCGACGCTTATGTTCTGCAATGCAGGCATGAACCAGTTCAAGGATATTTTTCTCGGCAATGCCCCTGCTCAATACCCGCGCGTGTGCGATTCGCAGAAATGCTTGCGCGTCAGTGGAAAACACAATGACCTGGAAGAGGTGGGCCACGATACATATCACCACACGATGTTCGAGATGCTTGGAAACTGGAGCTTTGGCGACTACTTCAAGAAGGAGGCCATAGCATACGGCTGGGAGTTCCTTACCGAGGTGATGAAAATCGACAAGCGTAACCTGTATGTCACCGTGTTCGGAGGCGACGAAAAGGAGGGCTTGGGTATGGATACCGAAGCCTACGAGCTCTGGAAAGCGCATGTGCCGGAAGACCACATCCTTAAAGGATCGAAGAAAGACAATTTCTGGGAGATGGGCGAACAGGGCCCCTGCGGTCCTTGCAGCGAGATTCATGTGGACCTGCGCGACGATGCGGAAAAAGCCAAATTGCCTGGTGCACAGCTAGTCAACAAGGACAATCCTCTCGTCATCGAAATCTGGAACCTCGTCTTCATGCAATACAACCGACTGGCCAACGGAACCCTCGAGCCGCTGAAGGCCAAACATATCGACACGGGAATGGGTTTCGAGCGTCTCTGCATGGTGATGCAGGGCAAAAAATCGAACTACGACACCGATATTTTCCAACCATTGATTCAGGAACTTGCATCGAAGTCAGGTTTCAAGTATGGCGACAACGAGCAAGCTGATGTCGCCATGCGCGTCTGTGCCGACCATCTGCGTGCCGTCAGCTTCTCGATAGCAGACGGTCAGCTGCCCTCCAATGCAAAAGCCGGATACGTAATTCGCCGAATCCTCCGTCGCGCTGTGCGTTACGGCTATACCTTCCTCGGCTTCAAGGAACCGTTCCTCCACACGCTCGTGCCGACCCTCGTCGGCCAGATGGGCGCACAGTTCCCAGAACTGACCAAGCAGCAGGAACTTGTGGTGCGTATTATACAGGAAGAAGAGCAGTCGTTCCTCAGAACACTGTCGAATGGCATATTGAAATTTGAGAACTATATTGCTAAAGCATCCGAGTGCGAGACGACATGCGAAGCGTGCGAGCAGAAGGTGAAAGTCGAAAAGGTTATCGACGGAGCCTTTGCTTTCGAGCTGTTCGACACCTACGGTTTCCCGATCGACCTCACGCAACTTATGGCATCCGAGAAAGGATGGAGCGTCGACATGGAAGGATTCTCGAAGGGACTTGCCCAGCAGAAAGACCGCAGCCGCGCAGCAGCAAAAACCGAAAACGACGACTGGGTGGAGATTGTGCCCAACGTCGAACAGGAATTTGTCGGGTATGATGAACTTGTGTGCGACGTGCACATTGTCCGCTACCGTCATGTGCGTACCAAGGACCGTGAATTCTACCAGCTTGTTTTCGACCGCACGCCCTTCTATGGTGAAGGTGGCGGACAGGTGGGCGATGTCGGAACCATCGGACACGGCGACGAGGTGCTCCCGATAGTCGACACAAAGAAAGAAAACAATCTGATTGTACATATCGTAACTAAACTTCCTTCAGACCTGAAGGCCACATTCAAAGCCGAGGTGGACCGTTGCCGCCGTTTTGCCATCCAGTGCAACCATAGTGCTACACACTTGCTCCATAAGGCGTTGCGTAATGTGCTTGGAACTCATGTCGAACAGAAAGGTTCGCTCGTCGACGACCAGCGCCTCCGTTTCGACTTCTCGCACTTTGCAAAGCTCACCAAGGAGGAAATCCGTGAAATTGAGAAGCAAGTCAATATCGACATTTGGCATGCCATACCCCTTGAAGAGCATCGTGCAATGCCCATCGACGAGGCTCGCAAACTCGGTGCAATGGCACTGTTCGGAGAAAAATACGGCGACAAGGTGCGTGTGATTAAATTTGGCGACAGCGTTGAATTCTGTGGCGGAACGCATACTGACAATACTGGTCACATCGGCTCGCTGCGCATTGTAAGTGAGGGAGCTGTTGCTGCCGGTATGCGCCGTATCGAGGCTGTAACCGGTGGCGGTGCAGCGCGTTATGTCGACAGCCTGCAAGACCAGCTCGAAGCAGCAAAAGGACTATTGAAGAATCCCAAAGACCTTGCCGTCGCCATCGAACGCCTGCAGGATGAGAACGCCCAGCTGCGCAGCCAGATTGCATCGTTCCAAAAGGAAAGAGTGGCGTCGATATGCGGTTCGCTGTCGTCCGAGTTGAGCAAGGATATGCTGGTTGCCAAGCGGATGGATTGCGACCTCATGCAGCTCAAGGATGGTGTCATGCAGTTGCGCAACGACAATCCCGACATGGCCCTTGTGCTTGGCAGTGTGGTGGCCGACAAGCCCCAGCTGATGATATGTCTTGGTCAGAACCGCATCGATTCCGGTCTTGATGCAGTGGCCATCGTGCGTGCATCGGGCAAGGAAATTCAGGGTGGCGGCGGCGGACAGCCCGCATACGCTACCGCAGGTGGCAAGAACCCTGACGGCCTCGACCGTGCCATTGCTCTTGCTGTTGAGATGATAAACAAACGATAGCATCGGCGTTCGGAAAAAATGGACACGAAACCAACATCGCCCGCAATAGGAGGCCTGATAGAGGGAACACTTCGACGTTACCATATCGAGTCGGTAGTGTCGGAAACCTCCTCAGGTACAGTCTATCGAGCCTTTGCCCGGAGTGGTTCGGGCAAAGGCTTTATAAGACGTTATTATGCAATTGTTTCCATGCCGGAAGATGCGTCGGTGGTGGATTTTGACCAAACGCTGCAGTACAGCCTGTTGGCTGCGCCGATGCCGCTCCATGTGGAGGAGGAACTCCCGGACGGCGAGCGAAAGATGGTTGTGGTTGCAAAAGGGGCAGAGCGCCGCCGTTTAGGCAAGTTGCTCAGGCCGCTGCACAATCATGGGTATCTGATGATGCTGTTGACAGCCTTGATTCTGATTTTGTTGATAGTGCGCTATTTCAGCACGTGACAGCAGGGGAAATGCGCTATTTCTCGACCGACAGCTTTGTGAAGACAGCCTCCGGCACATCGCGGTCGTTGTAATGGTAGTTGCATTCGGCTTCCGAATGGCCTGGGTCCAAGTAGATTCTTCCTGATATCTTGTCGCCGCTATGGAGCATCCTGTCGGAACCGTAAATGACAACCACGTTTTGGAATTGCTGCATTTCGCGTGTGGTGTAGTCGCCCCCTATGGTGTCCGGACTTGTAAGGGCCACGGCATAACCGATTTCCGAGATGCCGTTGCACATCTCGTAGTCAACGACTGAGCCTGTAAAATCGAAATCTTCGTAATTTTTGCATGATGCAAAGACGGTGAACAACAGTGCGACAAAAAGAATGGAACGTTTCATTGTTTGTGTTTTTGGGGCGTGAAGAAATTTTTGTGCAGTTTGTGTGTGTTTGGGAACTATCATGAGTTTCGGGGAATCAGCTGATTCCGAACTCGCGCAAAGCCGAGTTGAGCGAGGTCTTTTTGTCGGTACTCTCTTTGCGCTGTCCGATGATAAGCGCACAGCTTACGGAGTAGTCGCCTGCCGGAAAATGCTTGAGGTAGCTGCCGGGAATCACCACGCTGCGAGGAGGCACATAGCCGCTGTAGTAGACGGGCTCGGAATTGCTGACGTCGATGATGTGGGTGCTGCCGGTTATTACGGTGTTGGCACCAAGCACGGCTTCGGCACCGATGTGAGCACCCTCAACCACGATGCTGCGGGAACCGATGAAGCAGTGGTCTTCGATGATGACAGGTGCTGCCTGTACGGGTTCGAGAACGCCGCCGATTCCGACACCGCCGCTAAGGTGTACGTTTTTGCCGATTTGGGCACAGCTGCCTACTGTGGCCCACGTGTCGACCATCGTCCCGGAATCGACGTAAGCTCCGATGTTGACGTACGACGGCATCATGACAACACCGGGTGCAAGGTATGACCCATATCGCGCTGTGGCCGGAGGAACAACCCTTACACCTTGCGAGGCATAGTCTCTTTTGAGTGGTATTTTGTCATGATATTCAAACGGTCCGGCTTCAATGGTCTGCATGCCGCACATGGGGAAATATAGCAGAACGGCTTTCTTGACCCACTCGTTGACATGCCACTGTGTGCCATCGGATTGGGCTACACGCAGCAAACCTTTGTCGAGCTGGCTAATGACGTCGTTGACGGCCTCTTTTACTTCGTTATTGTTGAGCAACTCGCGGTTTTCGAATGCATTTTCAATGAGTTCTTGTTGTGTCATCTATTTTTTTTCAATAATTTACAATAAAAACGTTTTTTTTGAGTAATTACAAAAATACTAATTTAAATTGTTATTAGGTAAACAAATTACTTAAATAAAAACTCTGCCCTGAGATGAAAACGCGTAAAATATTGTATATTTGTATTTTCGTTCTGTCGATGTGTCCGCTGGGGACTATTCTGCCGGCGCAGAACAAGGACGTCATGAGTGCGTATGAGCGCAATATGCAACCTCTTGTCGAAAAAATCAAGGATGCTCCGACCGACAACGAACGATATAATGCCAATGAGCAATTTGTGCAATTGATGGACGAAGCCCTCCATGTGGATGAGTCGTTCTATTGGGATTGGAATTTCGGGAATTACGTGTCGGTACTCACCTCGAGCGACCGCCAATTCCGCATCATCACGTGGCCGGTGGTACGCGATAACGGCGAATACGAGTGCTTCGGGTTCGTCCAGTCGTATAGCGAAAAGTCGGGAGGCTACGATGTCTATATACTTAACGACAAGTCGGACGAACTCATCTCTGTCAACGAAGTCGTTTTAGGACCCGAAAACTGGTTGGGTAGTGTATATCAGGAGCTTGTCGAAACCAAATATGACGGGAAAGTTTTTTACACACTATTGGGTTGGACAGGTGTCAACGCTTTGACGCAACGCAAAGTCATTGAACCCATAGTGTTCCGTTCCAGCAGCTCGCGGCCCCAGTTTGGACAGGCCCTGTTCCGTCGCGAGAAGAACCTTCGCCGTGTGGTTCTGGAGTATTCGCGCAATGCCATGGTCAATGTCCGTTTCGACGAACAGATTGTACGGACATACGAGAACAAGAAAATCAAAAAGAACGGACGCACAATCAATATGCAGGTGCCTCATGAGGAGAAGATGAAGATGATCCTCTTCGACGAGATAGCCCCGATGCTTCCGGGAATGGAGGGTCTGCCTCAATACTATGTGCCAACGGGTGCAGAGCAGGCGTATGTCTTTGTAAACGGCCGTTGGGAGCTTCGCGACAGCGCTCAGGGGCGCCTCTCGGACCAGAAACTGAACAAAGAATTTGAGCCTCTTCCTAAGTCTGCTCCAACTTATCAGGTCGACAAATGATTTTTATTGCTATCTTTGCATTCTGAACAGAAAAAGTTGATGTGTTGAAAGGTGTTGTTTTAGAAAATATTAACAGTCCGGAGGACCTTCGCAAACTGCCTATTTCCGATTTGTCGGAGTTGGCATTGGAGTTGCGTGACTATATTATAGATACACTTTCCACCCATCCCGGCCATCTGGCATCGTCGCTTGGCACCGTTGAACTCTGCGTGGCATTGCATTACGTTTTCAATACACCCGACGACAAGATTGTCTTTGACGTAGGCCATCAGGCATACGCGCACAAGATACTCACCGGCCGTCGCGACGTATTTCCTACAATCCGCACCTATGGCGGTATCAGCGGTTTCCCGAGGATGGACGAAAGTCCGTACGACGCTTTCGGGACAGGCCATTCGTCCACTTCGATATCTGCTGCTCTGGGAATGGCTACTGCTTCTAAATTGCAAGGGAACACAAACCGTCAGCATATTGCCGTCATTGGCGACGGCTCGATGACCGGCGGCGAAGCTTTTGAGGCTCTTAACAATGCTGGCGTTTCAAAATCAAATATCCTGGTTGTGCTTAACGACAACGGTATCTCGATAGACAAGGCCGTGGGCGGACTGAGCCGTTACCTTGTAAAAATCACTACGTCGGAACAATACAACAAAATCAAGGAGAGTGTTTGGCGTCGCACGGGCGGAGACAAGCGTCAATCGTGGGGCAGGAATTTTTTCTCGAAATCGTTGGCGGCCCTCAAATCGTCGCTTCTCGACGGAGCAAACTTGTTCGAGTCGCTTGGATTCCGATATTTCGGACCAGTCGACGGACACGATACACAGCAACTTGTCGAAGTGCTTTCGCAGCTCAAACAACTCAATGGTCCTAAGCTTCTGCACATAGTCACAACAAAAGGTAAAGGACTGAAAGCAGCCGAGAACAATCCGGTCACATATCATGCTCCGGGACGTTTCGATGTCGAGACGGGCAAACAGCTGAAAAGCAGCAGCACCAACCAGCCGCTGAAGTATCAGGATGTTTTTGGGCACACTATCATTGAGCTGGCCCGCAAAAACGACAAGATTGTCGGCATAACGCCGGCAATGCCTACGGGTTGTTCGCTCAACATGATGATGGAGTGTATGCCCGACAGAGCTTTCGATGTGGGCATTGCAGAACAACATGCAGTCACCTTTGCCGCAGGTTTGGCGGCACAGGGCATGATTCCGTTCTGCAACATTTATTCGTCGTTTATGCAACGAGCATACGATCAGGTGATTCATGATGTTGCGCTGCAGCGGTTGCATGTGGTCATGTGTCTTGACCGGGCAGGAATTGTCGGTGAGGACGGTTCGACTCATCATGGTGTCTTCGATATCGCTGCATTCCGTCCTGTACCGAATCTGACGATATGTGCCCCGATGGACGAACACGAGCTTCGTGACATGATGTTCACAGCCCAGACCGACGAATGCGGGCCGATTATGATACGTTATCCGCGAGGAGCTTCGGTACATGCCGAGTGGGAAAACGAGATGCACGCTCTCGAGATAGGTAAGGGACGTTGTCTTGCAGAAGGGGAGAGGGTGGCAATTCTTTCGATAGGGCACATCGGCAATGAAGCAGCGAAGGCTGTTGCGGCTCTGGCTGAGAAAGACATCAGGATTGGCCACTACGATATGCGTTTCGTGAAGCCTCTCGATACTGGTATCTTGGACCATGTCGCACAACATTATGCTCATGTGGTCACTGTCGAGGACGGTTGTCTGGAAGGCGGATTTGGAAGTGCGGTGCTGGAATACTACCAGCAACGCCGCGCGTCGAAGCCGTCATTCGTTGAACCGGTTGTGACAAGGCTCGGCATACCTGACATGTTCATAAGACACGGATCCGTCGAACAGTTGCACAGTGAGTGTGGGATTGATTGTCAATCAATACTATCATTGTTGAACACGATCTTGTCATGAAACGTTTACTTCTCCTGCTGTCCGTCTTGCTGTTGGCCCAATATGCCAATGCTTTTGATTTTGTGAAAAAAGTAGGAGGATCGAATCTGTTTTTCTCTATCGAACACATGCCTCCTGTCGACGGGAAAGGTACAGTAAGTGTTTCGGCATACGAGTCGGAGATGATGCGCATTATGGGTGCATCATCCTCTGTCAAAGGCCGATTGGTGATTCCTTCGGAGGTCGTGTACGATGGCGAACGCTATATAGTCACATCTGTCGAGCCACACGCCTTTGCATCGTGCGAGCGTCTGTTGGCCGTTACGTTGCCGCACACTATTGTCAATGTTGGGGATGCGGCTTTCGACAAATGTCCTAACCTGAAGTCTGTGGCATTGGAGTGCGACAGCGTGCAGATTGCGTTGTCGGCTTTTGCCGGATGCGACATGCTGGACAGCCTTGTGATACACGACAAAGTCCGCTACATATCGCAATTTGCATTCAGCAGTGTCAAGAGCCTGAAAGAGATTGTGCTATTGTCGGAAAATGTCTCGTCGATGCAAAGCCTGTTCTACGCGTGCGAATCCCAAGCCAAGCTGACGGTCGGTCCTGCAGTGGCAGTCGTCCCACAGTTCCTGTGTTTCTGTTTTTACGGTCTGCAAGAGGTGGAGTTTGCAGGCGACAATCCGCATTCGGCAGTCATAGACCAATATGCGTTCACTAATTGCACATCGTTGCGCATGCTGCATCTGCCGCCGAGCGTAGGTGTCATCAAGTCTAATGCATTCTCTTATTGCAGTTTTCAGTTGCTGGAATTTAATTCAGAATTGCCTCCAATTCTGGACGAAACGCCTTTCTATGGAGTCGACTCATCGACAAATGTCACTATCCCTTGCGGGAGCCGTCAAAACTATTTGAATTCTGCAATAGGAAAACGTTTCCACAATGTTGCGTATCCGCGTGGATGCCCAAGCGACCCGATGGTGCAGGAGGTTGTCTATATTCATGACACTGTTTGGATTCACGACACCCTGTATTTGCCGGAAAGCATGTTCCGCGACAAACTTGAATCCCCGACTGACGAAGGCAGCATGTACGACCATGTGGAGACGGACACAGAACAAATTGTTGGTGATGACGACCCGCAGGACTGGATTTTTATTGAAGGAAGGATTCTTCGCATTGAAAAGGCTGCTCGGCTTGCGGGAACGGCAATTCGCGTATACGACGAACGTGGCGACCTGCTCATTGACGACAGGATGCCGCCGTCGTATCGTGCTGACAATTACTATCTCAAGATGCCTGGCCGAAAACGTTATTTCCTGATTGTAGGTACATTGGATGCAATAAGCGTGGATGTGATGCACCAAAGGATAGGCTTGTGAAAAAAAAATTTTGCCAATCCAAATTCTTGTTGTAATTTTGTAATTCATAGTTTTTTATTATGCCGTTGTGTATTAGCGACATATGCGAAAATTGATGAATTTGTTTATGTAAAAATTATAATAATAATAAATAAATATAAAAATTATGACACCTTCACACATTGAACACATTGGTATCGCAGTTACCAATCTGGATGAAGCCATCAAGTACTGGGAAGATGTGATGGGCCTCAAGTGCTACGCTATCGAGGAGGTCACAGACCAGAAAGTCAAGACGGCTTTTTTCAAAATCGGAGACGTGAAAATCGAACTTCTCGAACCCACATGCCCTGAAAGTACAATAGCCTCTTTCATTGAGAAGAATGGCGGTAAGGGCGGCATGCATCACATCGCTTTTGCTGTCGAAGACACCGACCAGGCCCTCAACGAATGCAAGGAGAAAGGTGTCCGCCTCATCGACCAGCAGTCGCGCGGCGGCGCAGAAGGCCTCCACATCGGATTCCTTCACCCCAAGAGCACTCTCGGCGTACTCACCGAACTTTGCTGCAAATAATCAATCTCGAAATTCCGGGGCGTAGCGGAAGCCGCTAAGAGCAGAGCGAAACCCCACATTATAAACCTACAAACAATTCAAAAAATGGCTTTTGAAGAAAAAATAAAAGAACTTCTTGACAAAAGAAGTGAAGCCAAGATGGGCGGCGGCCAAAAGCGCATCGACAAGCAGCACGAACAAGGAAAACTCACTGCACGCGAGCGTATAGCCTTGCTGCTCGATGAGGGTTCTTTCGAAGAATTCGATATGTTCGTCACTCATCGTTGTACAAATTTCGACATGCAGAAACAGTCTTACCTCGGCGACGGTGTCGTTACCGGATACGGTACCATCGAAGGACGCCAGGTCTATGTTTTTGCACAGGACTTTACTGTGTTTGCAGGCTCCCTGTCTGAGACCATGTCGCTCAAGATCTGCAAAGTTATGGATCAGGCCATGAAGGTCGGAGCCCCCGTCATCGGACTTAACGATTCGGGCGGAGCTCGTATACAGGAGGGTTGCAACTCGTTGGCAGGATTTGCCGAGATTTTCGAGCGCAATATTCTTGCTTCGGGTGTTGTTCCTCAGATTTCGGCCATCTTTGGCCCTTGCGCCGGCGGCTCGGTATATTCGCCTGCACTGACCGACTTCATCTTAATGTCAAAGGAAAACAGCTACATGTTCCTTACCGGTCCTAAAGTTGTGAAGACCGTCACCGGCGAAGACGTATCTGTCGAAAAACTCGGCGGTGCCCAGGTTCACGCCACCAAGTCGGGTGTTGCCCACTTCGTTGGCGAGACCGAAGAGGCTACGCTGCAGCTTATCCGCGACATCGTCAGCTACATTCCTTCCAACAACTTCGAAGAGGCTCCTTATGTCCCGACCGAAGATCCTATCGACCGTCTGGAGGACAGCCTCAACACCATCATTCCCGAGAACCCCAACCAGGCTTACGATGTGAAAGACATCATCCATGCCATTGTCGACGACGGCAAATTCCTCGAGGTGCATGAGAAATTCGCTCCTAACCTTGTTGTCGGATTTGCACGCTTCGGAGGTGTGTCGGTAGGCGTTGTTGCCAACCAGCCCAAGTCGATGGCCGGTGTCCTTGACTGCAACAGCAGCCGTAAGGGTGCCCGCTTCGTCCGTTTCTGCGATGCATTCAACATCCCGTTGGTAACGCTTGTCGACGTGCCTGGTTTCCTTCCCGGAACGGGTCAGGAATATGCCGGCGTCATCGCACACGGTGCAAAATTCCTTTTTGCCTATGGCGAAGCCACTGTGCCCAAGGTTACGGTTACGCTCCGCAAATCGTATGGTGGAGCCCATATCGTCATGTCGTGCAAACAGCTGCGTAGCGACATCAACTATGCTTGGCCCACTGCTCAGATTGCCGTCATGGGTGCCAGCGGTGCAACCGAGGTGCTTCAGGGTCGTGCCCTCAAGGAGATTACCGATCCCGAAGAGAAAGCCAAATTCATCGCCGAAAAGGAGAAAGAATACAACGATCAGTTCGCCAATCCGTACAATGCCGCCAAATACGGCTACATCGACGATGTTATCGAGCCTCGCAACACCCGTTTCCGTGTTATCCGTGCTCTGCAGGCGTTGGCAACGAAGAAGGATTCGCTCCCGCTCAAGAAACACTGCAATATCCCGTTGTAGTCTGATGACGCTTCAGGAGGCGCATTCCAAGCCAATGAAGCAAGAAATATTGTTAAACACAATTTGAAAACTTTTTTAATCTTTATAAATATAATAAAAAAATGAAAAAAGCTTTAATTTCCGGATTCTTAGGAATCGCTTTCGCTTTCGCAATGGTATCATGCAACGGTAACGCTGCCAATACCGACACAGTAGCCGACACCACCAATGTCAACATGGAACAGACCGAGCAATGCATGAAGCACTGCCAGATGACATGTCCTGACAGCGTGTGCCTTGCTGCTAACTGCGAGAACTGCACCTGCCCCGACTCCAGCGCATGCCACCAGAAGCCCGCTTGCAAAGGCGAAGGCAACTGCTGCAAGAAAGCTGAAGGCGAAGGCGAATGCTGCAAGAAAGCACAGGCTGAAGGCTGCGCCAATGCCGAAGGCTGCAAGAAAGAATGCGAGAAGAAAAACTAATCTTCACGCATCGTAATGTTTCGGAATTTCGGTGCCGCATCGATAGCGGCACCGACCTGCCGGAACCCGGTTTTGTTTATTTAATACCGAATCATCAATTATTATGAATATATTTATAAAAACATTGACAGCTACCATCCTCGCTGCGTTCATGTGTACCTCGGTTTCGTGGGCACAGGCACCTGCCGTGGATGCCGCTGACACTGTGTTGACGCACTTCGAGACCAACAATCCGCAAAGCGGCATTGGTGTTGACGTGACTGATTTCGTCGCTGTCCCCATGTGCTATGTGGGCAACCAGGATCTCTTCGTGGTCATCGACAGTATTGACAACGCGGTTGACTTGATTTTCCGTCGCGAGAAGATGAATTTCGACACGACTATTCGTGTCATGGCTGACGAATCGAAAGGTCGCCATGACTTGGCCAACATCTTGCGTCCCAAGGCTGTAGGTTTCTATGACGGATATGTTATCTTCCTTGCTTCGTCGGTGAAAGACTCGTCGTATCTGGCTGTATGCGATATGGACGGAAACATTGTAAAACGAGTTGATTTCAACTGCTGCTCGTATGCCTTTAAGGTATTCCCCGACGAATTGATTGTTGTCGGTCGCAACCAGCTTGGATATGACATCAATGTTCTGAGCATGGCTAATGGCATTGAGGGCATCAGTACTGATGAAGGACATAGTACCCGTTTGCATTATCACGTTCCCAAACAGGCTGACCGGATTCGTGAGTCTGACCCCATCGGTATCGGACTTACGGTTGTCGCTGTGTCGGTTGTTTTTCTTGCACTCCTCTGCATATCGCTGATTTTGAAGGGATATGGTAAGCTTATTACCAGAACTCAAGACCGCAAGGCAAACAAGGCCAACGCTGTCAAAGAGTCGAACGTGGTCACACCCTCTGCATCGCAGACTTCAGGAGAGATATATGCCGCTATTGCTGCAGCAATATACATGTATAATGAAGAGATGCACGATGATGAAAACACTGTTATCACCATTCAGAAAGTCGAGCGGGCATGGACACCTTGGAATGCAAAGTTCTACAACATGAATCGCTATTTTATTAACAAAAGATAAATCACATAGGAATGAAAAATTTCAAGTTCAAAATAAACGGCACTGAATATTCTGTTGATATCAACGAAGTAGAAGGTCAGGAAATATCTCTCGACGTCAACGGTACACCGTACAAAGTCACAGTCGACAAGGAATTGAAGCAGAAACAGGTTACCATGACAACACGCACGGCACCGCGAGTCAGTGCAGCTCCGAGCGGCACGGTCCAGACGTCGTCGCCGGCTGCAGCCTCGAAAGGCTCAAAGGTCACCACTCCGCTGCCGGGTACTATTCTTGACGTCTTCGTCAACGTGGGCGACAAGGTAAAGGCCGGACAGACAGTTGTCCTCCTTGAGGCCATGAAGATGGAAAACAATATTGAAGCCGATGTTGAAGGTACCGTCACTGAGGTTAAGGTCCGTAAGGGCGATTCTGTTCTTGAGGGCGATGTGATGGTTGTGATTGGATAATATTCGTGCTCATCGCATCCGTCGGACATGTCTGACTACATTAACCTTTAAACTTAAACCTTTAAACTTTAATTCATAATGAATATTTTAGCTTCGGGTGGCTTCATGGACTTCATGTCGACGCAACTTGTGCAGTTCTTGCACTACACTGGTTTCGCCAACGTGGAGTGGGGCCACATAATAATGATTTTAATTGGTTTGATATTCATCTTTTTGGGTATCAAAAAGGAGTTTGAGCCTCTGCTCCTTGTGCCAATCGGATTTGGTATGATAGTAGGTAACATACCTTTCTATCCTGGTCTGAAGATTGGTATCTACGAAGACGGCTCGGTGCTCCATATTCTTTATCATGGTGTGCAGAACGGATGGTATCCTCCGCTGATCTTCCTCGGCATCGGTGCTATGACCGACTTCTCGGCAATGCTTAGCAATCCTAAGCTTATGCTTATCGGAGCTGCAGCCCAGGTCGGAATCTTCGCCGCATATATGGGCGCTTTGGCATTGGGCTTTGCTCCCAACGAGGCTGGTGCAATCGGAATCATCGGTGGTGCTGACGGTCCTACGGCTATCTTCCTGTCGTCGCAGTTGGCTCCTGACCTGATGGGTGCCATTGCGGTGTCAGCATACTCGTATATGGCTCTAGTGCCTGTCATCCAGCCGCCAATCATGCGTCTGTTGACTACCAAGAAGGAGCGCACTATCCGCATGCGTCCTCCGCGCCAGGTGACCAAGCTTGAGAAGATCTCGTTCCCAATCCTTGGCCTCATATTCTGTGCATTTATCGTTCCCTCCGGCCTGCCTCTGCTCGGTATGCTTTTCTTCGGCAACCTGTTGAAGGAGTGCGGTGTCACGAAGAGACTTTCGGAAGTGGCTTCGAACGCAATCGTCAATATCTGCACGCTGCTTATTGGTATCACGGTAGGTGCATCGACGCAGGCAACAACATTCCTCACAGGCCGTTCGGTCCTTATCTTCGCTCTTGGAGCCGGTTCGTTCATCGTGGCTACATTCTTCGGAGTGCTTTTTGTCAAGTTTATGAATCTGTTCCTCAAGGAGGGCAACAAGATCAATCCTCTTATCGGCAACTCCGGAGTGTCGGCTGTGCCTGACGCTGCACGTGTATCGAACAACGTGGGTCTGGAATACGACAAGACAAACTATCTGTTGCAGCATGCAATGGGCCCGAATGTGGCTGGTGTCGTCGGATCGGCAGTGGCTGCAGGTATTCTCCTGGCATTCTTGCACTAATTATTAACGCATAAGATGTCTTGGGATACTGATTCCGTGACATCTTAGACCTTAGAATTCAAGGAACGTTCGCATGAACGTTCCTTTTTTTGTTTTGTGACGTGCAATAAGCGAATTAAAATCACGTTATTCTTTAAATTTACTTATAGTATAGACAAGATGTTGACCAAAATAGTTCTGACAGGAGGTCCTTGTGCGGGCAAGACAACGGCGCTGGCCCGCATTGTAGAGCACTTCTCGGGTATGGGCTGGCAGGTTTATACAGTGCCTGAAGCTGCTACATTGTTCACACAGTCGGGTGTTAATTTTCTTACCACTGACAAAGAGCTTTTTGTGGAGAGCGAACGCCAACTGATGGAGTTCCAGATTGAACTGGAGGATCGTATAGAGCGGATTGCGCAGCATTGCAACAAACCTGTACTGATTGTCTGCGATCGCGGTACGATGGACCTTAAGGCATATATGTCGGGCGAGTTGTGGTCTGACCTGCTGTCGGCTCTCGGAAAATCGGTTGTCGAACTTCGCGACGCACGGTATGCGGCAGTCATCCACATGGCAACGGCAGCCAAGGGTGCTGAACGTTTCTACACACTTGGCAACAATGCAGCGCGCAGTGAGACACCAGAGCAGGCCAGGGCAATAGACGATAGTCTGGTCAGGGCTTGGACCGGTCATCCGCATCTGAGGGTCGTCGGTAACGACTGCACGTTTGAAGAGAAAATGACGCGTGTGCTGAAAGAAATATCGCAAGTCTTGGGCGTGCCACAGCCGATAGAGATTGAACGCAAATACCTTGTCGATGTTGATGGCGAAATACCTAACAGCAACGTCAGCGACATACGGCAGACGTATCTTGTCCCGGTCAACGGACAGGAACGCAGAATCCGTATGAGGGGCGAGGAAGGGAACAACGTCTATTTCCTGACGACAAAAATACGCCTCGCCGCAGACCGCAACTATGAACAGGAGCGCCGTATTAACGAGAAACAATACAAGGAACTGCTGCAGGAATACAATCCTGAGAAACGCACAGTGGTGAAGAAACGTCACTGTTTTGTGTGGGAAAACCAGTATTTCGAGCTTGACGAGTTCGTCGAACCCAAAATGGAGCACATGATGCTCGAGATAGAGGATGCCGAGCGCCCGGAGGATGTCAAGTTCCCTCCGTTCGTGCGCGTTATAAGTGATGTGACGGGCAATCCCAAATACTTCAATTCGAATATTGCAAAGAAGAAATGAATGACAGCTTGACAATCGAAAGCAACGCTTCGCTTCTGCCATACAATACATTTGGCATAGACGTCAAAGCCTCACGACTTGCAATCGTCGGCACGGATGACGGAAACAACCCAATAGACCGATATTCAAAACCCATCGAGAAATTGCGTTCGGCTGGATGTTTCGAAAGCCGTTATTTTGTGTTAGGTGGTGGAAGCAACGTCGTGTTTACTCGTGATTTTGCCGGGACGGTAGTAATGATGTCGCGCGGCAAGGTGGCAGAGGACAGGGTTGACGGCGATACGGTTTATGTATCTGCCGATGCCGGTATGACGCTCGACGATGTCGTATCATGGTGTGTCGCGAAAGACATGTATGGCCTTGAAAACCTGTCTGCAATTCCGGGTACGGTCGGAGCTTCTGTTGTGCAGAACGTCGGAGCATACGGAGCCGAGGCAAAAGATTATGTCGATTCGGTCTGTGTGTATGACATTCAGGACAACGGTTTCAAGTGTTTGACACCCGAGGAATGTGAATTCGGTTACCGGAGTTCCATGTTTAAGAGGTTTCCTGGCCGATATCTGGTACTCAATGTTATATATCGTCTCAGCCGGACTTTTGTCCCCAATCTTGGATACAAGGCTCTTGAAAATATGCCTCATTCTTCGGCCAAGGAACTGCGCGATGCGATTACGGACTTGAGGTGGAGCAAACTGCCGTGTCCTGCCGAGCATGGCTCAGCAGGTAGTTTCTTCAAGAATCCCATTGTCGACGAGGCTACCTGCCGCCGCCTTTTGGAGAAATACCCCAATATGCCTCATTATCCGGGCAACAAGCTTTCGGCAGGGTGGCTTATCGACCAATGTGGCTGGAAGGGCAAACGAATCGGTAGAGTAGGTGTGTGGCCAAACCAGGCGTTGGTGCTTTACAATGCCGGAGGCTGCACAGGACAGGAAGTGCGCGAAGTCGCAGAAACCATCAGAACCGATGTGGCGTCGACTTTCGGTGTCGAACTTGAATGTGAAGCTATTTTTGTTGATTAACACAAAACCTTATATATCAGTATGCACGATTACGAAAAATTCTGGCAGTGGTTTGCCAACAACAACGAACAACTGACTATGCTGGGCGAACTTGATGAAAAAGGTCAGCAGCAACTCTTGGACGAAATGCAGCGCCACCTTGAAGAGTATTGCGAGGGCTTGTCATTCGAGATGGGTGAGCCCACACCGTCGGGCCGCACACTCACTTTCTCGGCCGAGGGCGACATGGACCTTTTCAGGTATGTTGTCGAACTGACCGAAAACGCACCAGACTTGGATTGGTGGGAATTTGTGGCTTTCAAGCAGCCTAAGGGCAAGGACTTGAAGGTTACATTCGACAAGTATCATTTTGAAACAAAGAAAATGTATTTCATGCAATTGGAAAGTGAGGAGGAACCTGATATTCTTGGTGTGAGGGTGGCATTGCCCAATCCTGTGAAAGACGATGACGACCAGCTCGTTGGTGTGTATGTCACACTTGAAGCGATGATAGGGGAGTTTGACTGTTCGACATTGGTAGGATACCTTGACACTTGTCCCATTCCCGACAATCCGGCAAAGGAAGGTTTCCGTCCGATGGATGATTTCCCGGAGTTTGTCGAGTGGTTCAAGAGAAAACGCGACAGCAAGTAGTGCTAAATGACTATTGTGTGCTGTTTTATGAAATTTGTTTTCTATAAATCAATCAAATAAACAAACACATCGTTTAACCTTATTTTTAATCGTTATATTTCAATTATTTTTTGTATTTTTGCGATGTTTTTGGCATGCGGACTATGTCTGTAAGTAATGCCTAAAAATTTATGATTGAAATTGTTAAAATAAAAATACAGAAATGAGTAAAGTAGATGTTTTGCTGGGATTGCAATGGGGCGATGAAGGAAAAGGCAAGATTGTCGATGTCCTGACACCTCAGTATGATGTGATAGCCCGTTTTCAGGGTGGTCCCAATGCTGGTCATACACTTGAATTCAATGGTATTAAACATGTCCTGCATATAATCCCATCGGGAATCTTCCACAAGCAGAAACTTAATGTGATCGGCAATGGCGTTCTTATAGAACCGGCAATCTTCAGCGATGAAATTGCCGCTTTGCGCGAAAAAGGTGTGGAGCCGACAGATAACCTTTATATCTCGAAGAAAGCACACCTGATTCTGCCTTCGCATCGTCTGCTCGATGCCGCTAACGAACAGGCCAAAGGAAACGCAAAGATTGGTTCCACACTCAAGGGTATCGGCCCGGCCTACACCGACAAGATTGCCCGCACAGGCATCAGGGTGGGAGATATATTGGAGTTCGATTTCCGTGAGAAATACCAACTCCTGAAGTTCCAGCATTTGCAGATTGCCAAGATGTTGAAGTATGACGTCGATGCTTTCCGTATCGGAGACCAGACACTTGACGAATATGAGGTCAGGTGGATGGATGCATTGGAGACGCTGCGCAAATTCAAGCTCATAAATAGTGAGTATTTCATAAACAGATGTTTGAAGGAAGGCAAGAAGGTCCTCGCAGAAGGTGCCCAGGGCTCGATGCTCGACATCGATTTCGGCTCTTATCCTTTCGTAACATCATCATCTACAATCACCGCAGGTGTCTGCTCAGGATTGGGTGTGGCTCCCTCGTCGATTGGCCGTGTAATGGGTATTACGAAGGCTTATTGCACCCGTGTCGGTGCAGGTCCTTTCCCCACAGAGTTGTTCGATGCAACAGGTCGTAGGCTTTGTGAACTCGGACACGAATTCGGCGCAACAACGGGACGTGCACGCCGCTGCGGATGGATTGACATACCCGCCCTGCGCTATGCATGCATGCTCAATGGTGTGACAGACCTTATCGTTACCAAGCCTGATGTTATGGACGATTTCGACGAAGTGAAGATGTGTGTAAGCTACAACATTGGAGGTCAGGAAACCGACGAGATTCCGTTTGAATACAACGAAGTCGAAATACACCCGACATTGCTCTCTTTCAAGGGTTGGAAACAAAACCTCTCTGCATCGAAAGAATACGACCAGCTGCCAAAGGACCTGAGAGTGTATCTCAGTGCCATTGAGGAACGTACGGGTGTCCGGATCATGGCTGTTTCGGTAAGTCCTGACCGCAAGGATGTCCTTTTCAGATAAAGTCTGACATTTGTACGTCACAGAAGAAATAGACCGATTTGTGCAATAAAAAAGCTTATCCGGTCACTAAACAAAAAAAAACGATATGAAGATGAACAGATTCAACGTTTCGAAATTAATTGTTTGTTTGAGCGTGTTGTGCTTGCCGCTAAGCATTATGGCTCAAAACAAGATCAAGGAGACTGATGTCCCGAAGTCGGTGCTGCTTACCCTCGAGAAGACATACGAGTCGTATAAAGTCAAGACATGGTATCAAGCACCGGGTCAGTATATTGCTGATTTTGTTACTGATGGCCAAGAAGGTCGTTGCTTCTTTACGGCTAATGGCGACTGGCAATACAGTTCGTTCCCTGTAAGCCTCGAAGAGTGCCCGACGATGATGAACACCTATTTCGTCAACAACTACCCTGGCTACAGAATCCGCTCGACGGAATATATCGAAGAGATGAGCGGAGACAACTATTATCGTATGGTTATTGTCAAGAAGGGTCTTGGCGCATCGGACTGCGAAATGATATTCGACACTCGTGGAAAACTGCAGCGTTCGACGGCTCCCGACCCCGATGTGGTGAAGAAAGACTACTACACGCATTCCAATCCGGAAGATGTCTCCTCTGACGAAGAGACTTCGAAGACTAAGAAGTCTAACAAAAAACGCCCCAAACCGGTTGAGGATGTTCCCGAGGTTGAGGCATTTACGCCAAGCGATGCCATTGCGGCCAATTTCGCAAAACGCTATCCCGCCACGCGTCTTAGTGCCGGTCCTGACTGGTACGAGCGTTCTGGTGACGAGTGTGTGGCATATTATGCCAACAATCAGAAAAACAGATTCGAAGCCGTGTACAGCATGAGCGAAGAGAAACTGATCAAGACAGGAAAGGTCCTTGCCAAGGAACGCTATACCAGTGCAATCATGAAGTATTTGAAAGAGAAGTTCAAAGGTGAGAAGTTCAGAGTGGAGAAAATGGTTGTGTACGAGTATGATGCCAAATATCGTGGTGCTGACGGCAAGAAACCGAAACCGTATACTTATGTCGTCGTTAGCCAGAAGGCTGAAGGACATACTTTGAAGTATACCCGCATGGAGTTTGACAACACTGGTAAGTTCACCGGTCTGCTTGCTCAGCCTCTCGACCAGAGAGACGTGCAGTAACCGATGCCGACCGAAAAAAAAAACGCCACAGATGTGGCGTTTTTTTTTGTCTTTTGTTTAGCGATTTGATATGGCTTGCTTCAGTTTGTGTTGTCGCGCATAACGTCTTGTACTATTTGCGATACCATTATTTTCAATTCATCTATAAACTGGTGAGCGTCGTAGCGGTGAGCTTCGATGTCGCGCAGTTTTTTCTCCCATTGTCCTGTGAGTTCGGCACTTTTCAGCAGCTCTTCCTGGATTATGCCGATTAGTTTTATGCCTGTCTCGGTAGCATTCAGCGATTTGCGTACTTTTTGTATGTATCCTCGTTTGAATAACGTTTCAATTATAGCGGCCCTGGTAGAAGGTCTGCCGATTCCGTTCTCCTTCAAGGCGTCGCGCAGTTCGTCGTTGTCGACAAAGCGTCCGGCTGTCTCCATGGCACGCAGTAGCGTTGCTTCGGTGTATGGTTTTGGTGGAGTTGTCCATTTCTCGGCAAGTGTCGGATTGTGCGGGCCATGTTCGCCTTTCTCAAAGGGTGGGAGCATGTTGTCTTCTTGTGCGTTGTCAGCATTCTGACTTTCGTTTGGGTCGTTGTCGGGGTTGGAATTGTGGTTCTCTTTCTTTTCCTGATGCCAGCTGCCGTTCTCTTCAACCCATTTGCCAAAACATACTCGCCATCCGGGTTCTGTAATCTGTTTTCCGGTGGCCTTGAATGTGAGTTTTTTGTTTTTGGATGAAGATGTTTCGCTGTTGCATTCAACCTTTCCGGATACGGTTGTCGTGGCGACTTTGCAGTCGTTATAGAAGACTGCTATGAAGTGTCGTGCCACAAGGTCGAAAACTCTTTTCTCGTTGATGGTCAAGTCGCCGTTGCTGGGGTTAACACCTGTTGGGATAATTGCATGGTGGTCGGTAACTTTGCTGTTGTCGAACACTTTCTTGCTTTTGGGTAGTTTTTTCCCGAGAAGAGGTGCTGTGAGTGCAGAGTAGGGAACGAGACCTTTGAGGATGGTCGGGCATTTGGGATAGATGTCGTCGCTGAGGAATGTGGTGTCGACACGCGGATAGGTCGTCAGTTTCTTTTCGTAGAGACTTTGAATGTATTTAAGAGTTTCGTCGGCGGAGAAGCTGAATTTCTTGTTGCATTCGACCTGGAGACTTGTCAGGTCGAAGAGGCGTGGAGGTGCTTCGTTGCTGTTCTTCTTGGTAATTGAAGTCACTTCGAAGTCGTTGTTGCGAATTGAGTCGAGCGCAGCCTGACCTTCGGCTTCGTTGGTTATTCGACCTTTGCTGTTTTTTTTCGTTTGCGATTCCTCGGCGTCCTCGTCGTCATTGCTTTGCAGGGTGAAAAGCGTGTTGCGATAGATTGTCGACAGAACCCAGTATTGTTCCGGTTTGAAGTTCTGTATTTCGAGTTGGCGTTTGACGATGAGGGCGAGGGTAGGGGTCTGCACCCTTCCGATTGAGAGCACCTGCCCGCGTTCGGTGCGGTATTTTAGGGTGTAGAGCCTTGTGGCGTTCATGCCGAGCAGCCAGTCGCCAATGGCGCGGCAGAGACCGGCTTCGTAGAGCGATTGATAGTCGTTTTGCGGTTTGAGGTTTTTAAAGCCTTCGCGTATAGCCTCTTCTGTCAGCGAGGAGACCCATAGGCGTTTGACAGGGCATTTGGCACCTGCTTTTTGCATCACCCATCGTTGTATCAGTTCGCCTTCTTGACCGGCATCACCGCAATTGACGATTTCCTCGGCGTTTTTCATTAGCGTCTCAATGGTGTGGAACTGTTTTTCGTAGGTCTTGTTGTCGATGAGTTTTATGCCGAATCGTTGAGGGATCATTGGTAGTCTGCTCAAGGCCCAAGGTTTCCATTGCTCGGTATAGTCGTGAGGCTCTTTGAGGGTGCAGAGGTGGCCGAAAGTCCACGTCACTTGATAGCCATTGCCTTCCATATACCCATCGTGGGAACTGTTGGCTCCGAGGATTTTGGCTATTTCTTTTGCGACACTTGGTTTTTCGGCTATGCAGACAATCATTGGATTCGGTGGTGTGTTAATGCAGTAGTGAATTACAGGGATTCAAACGAAACTGAAATGGTTTTATTACAATTTTTATCACCCAAAACGTTTGTTTCAAAAAAAAATTGTGTCTGGAAAAATATATGTCTTATGATGTCGTTATTATTTATTATATTTTTAAAAAATGGTTAAAGAAAACATCCTTAAAATATTATCTACAGTTCCGTCGAACGTTCGCCTTATTGCAGTTTCGAAGACCAAGCCTGTCGAGATGCTGCAAGAGGCCTACGATGCCGGACAACGTCTGTTTGGGGAAAACAAAGCACTGGAAATGCGTGACAAACATGCAGTTCTGCCCACAGACATCGAATGGCATTTTATTGGCCATTTGCAAACAAACAAGGTGAAGTATATTGCTCCGTTTGTCAGCCTGATCCATAGTATCGACTCGCTGCAGTTGCTGTCGGCTGTCGAAAAGGAAGGCAAGAAGAACGGCAGAGTCATTGATTGCCTGCTGCAGTTTCATATTGCTTCCGAGGAGACAAAATTCGGACTCGACATCGATGAGGCACGCCATCTGCTTGAATCTGAAGAGTTCAAGTCTATGTGTAATGTCCGTATATGTGGCGTTATGGGTATGGCGACAAATACTGACAACATGGACAAGGTGCGCTCGGAGTTCGCTAATTTGAAGAACATCTTCACACTCCTCAAAAATGACTATTTCAAGGGGCAGGACTGCTTCCGCGAGATATCGATGGGTATGAGTCACGACTACAGAATCGCAATCGAAGAAGGTGCCACGCTCGTCAGGGTCGGCTCGTCCATTTTCGGTGCAAGAAACTATGCCTGATGCTTGTCGACAAAAACAAAAAAATAAATTCTAACATTTAATATTCAAATTAATATGCATATATTTGAAAACAAATCGAAACTGATTTTATCTTACATAATCATTACGTTTGGAATCGCTACCTACACCTTTGCGTGGTCTGCGTTCATGCTTCCGGCAAAGATTGTGGGCGGTGGCGTCAGCGGTATATCGTCAGTGCTCTATTATGCTGTTGGACTGCATATTCCAATTGGTGTTATGAACCTGGTCATTAATGCCATCCTGGTATTGATAGGTTTCAAGGTTTTAGGTTCCCAGTTTGGAGCGAACACGATTTATGGAATCGTCATGTCGTCGGCATTCTTCATATTGTGGCAACAGGGTCTTCATGTGGAGAATCTTTTTGATGTGGACCAGTTTGGAGGATTCATGTGCGCAATCATAGGAGGAGCTTTGTGTGGCGGTGGTATAGGTCTTGCATTCTCGATGGGAGGAAACAGTGGCGGTACCGACATTATAGCATTGATATTGTCCAAGTTCTACAATGTTTCGCCGGGAAAGGTTATCATGTATCTTGACATTTTCATTATCGGCAGTTCGTATTTTGTGTCGTACAAGATTGAAAATGTGATATTCGGATATGTCGTGATGGTCACCATGACATACGTTCTCGACATGGTGCTCGACGGCAACAAACAATCGTATCAGATTCTTGTGTTTTCGTCAAAGAACAAGGAGATAGGCGATGCCATCACTTCGGAAATCGGACGCGGCGTCACGCTGCTTGACGGCGAGGGCGGATATACCCACCAGTCAATAAAAGTGCTCATGATTCTTGCTCACAAAACGGACAAAACCAATGTCATGCATATCATACACCGCATTGATAAAGATGCGTTTATATCTGTTTCGAAAACACAGGGCGTGTATGGTAGGAATTTTGAGAAGTTGAAAATGTAGAGAATTGATAATTTGGAGAGACTTTTACTTTAATCTTAACTATATGAAACTATTGTCACCATCGTTGTTGTCGGCAGATTTCGGAAATTTGCAGCGAGATATAGAAATGTTGAATGCCAGCGAATGCGACTGGCTTCATGTAGATGTTATGGACGGGATTTTCGTTCCCAATATATCATTCGGACAACCAGTTGTGAAACATATAAAGAAACATGCCCGTAAACCTTTGGATGTTCATCTGATGATTATGGATCCCGGGCGCTATGTGGCGGATTTCAAGGAGGCTGGTGCCGATATATTGACTGTGCATTATGAGGCATGTACACATCTGGACCGCACGTTGCACGCCATAAAGGATGCAGGCATGAAGTGCGGAGTTGTGCTGAATCCGCATACGCCGGTCGCTCTTCTCGAAGACACGATACAAATCTGTGACCTTGTGCTGCTTATGTCGGTTAATCCAGGATTCGGCGGCCAGAAATTTATAGAAAACACGTTTGACAAGGTGGTCAAACTCAAAGAATTGTGCGAGAGAAAGAATCCGGAGTGCCTGATCGAGGTCGACGGCGGTGTGAACCTGAACAATGCATCGAAATTGTATGCGTCGGGAGCCGACGTGCTTGTCGCTGGCAACGCGGTGTTCAAATCACAGGATCCTTTGCAGACTATTATTGATTTGAAGCGATGAATAGAGCCCGCCTGATACTGAATGCTGGCAAGGACAAGGCCGTGATGCGTAGGCATCCGTGGATTTTTTCGGGTGCAGTGAAACGGATTGACGGTGCTCCTGCTGAAGGTGATATTGTCGATGTCTATTCCTCTGACGGACGTTGGCTCGCAACGGGACACTATCAGAATGATTCAATTATATGCAAGGTGCTGTCGTTTGACAAAGAGGATGTTGGTGCAGATTACTTCAAGCAGTTGTTGAAGTCGGCTATTGAATATCGTAAACGGATGGGCTTCTTTGAAGGCGATGAGAATACGGTGTTCAGGGTTGTCAATGGCGAGGGCGACAGTTTGCCAGGATTGATATGCGATTGGTATAATGGGACTCTCGTTATGCAGGCTCATAGTGTCGGAATGCATCGTATTTTCCCACAATTATCGGAAATGTTTGTGGAACTCATGGGTAACTATGGCGTTAAAAGCATATTCGACAAGAGCAGTACCACTGTTCCCGGAGGATGCAATGATGGATATCTGTGGGGTGAGAAGGTCGAGGAACGCGAGGTGATGGAGAATGGTATCAGGTTGAGGATAAACTTTTTCGAGGGACAAAAGACGGGTTTTTTTGTGGACCAACGTGAAAATCGCCAACTGGTCGGCAGCCTGGCAGAAGGGCATCGTGTGCTGAACTGCTTTGGATATACTGGAGGCTTCTCGCTTGCCGCTCTTCATGGAGGTGCTGAATATGTTGAGACTGTTGACATTTCCAAGAAGGCTATCGACCTGTGCAATAGAAATGTAGCCTTGAATTTTGGCGAGGAAAGTGCGGCCAGTAGGCATAAAGGTGTTGTGGCCGATGTGCTGAAATATTTAGACACTATCGATGATTCGTTTGATCTTGTAATACTGGATCCGCCTGCATTTGCCAAAAACCACCGTTCGTTGCAACAAGGATTGAAGGGCTATCGCAGTATCAATCAGAAAGCTATCGGGAAAATACGCAAGGGAGGACTTCTGTTCACGTTCAGCTGCTCGCAGGCTGTAAGTCGTGACGATTTCCAGACCATGGTGTTTACCTCTTCGGCACTTGCCGGACGCAAGGTTCGCGTTGTGCGTCAACTTCCGCATGCCATGGATCACCCGGTCAGTATATATCACCCGGAGGGAGAATACCTTAAAGGACTTTTGCTGGAAATAGAATGATGAATAGGCTGTTAGATTTATAAAGACCTATCGTTAAGATTTAGAAGAAAATAAACATAATTTTAAATATAAAAATGGATAAAGGTTACCTGAAAATTGACCAGTACGACGAGAGATGTGTATCCGAACTGGCATCGCATTATAAAGAGATTATTCGCCTTCTCGGTGAGAATCCCCAGCGTGAGGGACTGCTAAAATCGCCCGAACGCATTGCCAAAGCGATGCTGTTCTTTACAAACGGATATGACCTCGATCCGGAAGAGATTCTGAGATCGGCCATGTTCCATGAGGATTATAAACAGATGGTTGTCGTCAAGGATATCGAGCTGTATTCGTTGTGTGAACACCACATGGTCCCGTTTGTTGGCAAGGCACACGTGGCTTATATTCCTAACGGAACGATTGTCGGCTTGTCGAAAATACCCCGAATTGTCGACGCATACGCGCGTCGTCTGCAGGTTCAGGAACGGCTAACGAAACAGATAAAGGATTGTATACAGGACACTTTGCAGCCTTTAGGTGTGGCTGTCGTGATTGAGGCTCAGCACATGTGCATGTCTATGCGAGGTGTGCAGAAACAGAATTCGGTCACGACGACATCGGACTTCACGGGAGCATTCCTCAACAGCCCTAAGACCCGCGAAGAGTTCATGCACATTATCGGGGTCGATTTGCATTGATGGCTGTGCGGGCGTTTTATTGTCCGTTGTTTATTTTCCTGTTGTTTTCTATTTCGTAGAGGACCCAAGACTTCGTCGTGTCGAAGATTTCGTCGATAGGGTGGCTTAGTTTTTCCACCAGCAGGTGAGTGTTGTCTTGGTGTTCCATTAGTTCCAGTTCGCGTGCCACGTTAGCCCAGTCGTGAGTCGAGTCGAGCAGGGTGATGAATATGTAGAGATCGAAGTTGTTGATAATCATGTTGTCGATACCTTCGGTCTCTATTTTTGAGTGGGCTCTGGCGAGTTTGATTTCGCCGACCTCCTCGAGCACGTGCAGGTATTTTTCGTAGAGTACGTATTCGTTGAGCAGAAAAGCTACGGTTTTGTCGCTCAGGAGGTTCCATATTGAAGTCGGCAATGGTTTTGCCACGAAACGTCCGAGCATGAAAGAGCCGGCTTTCAGTCCGTTGAGTCCGTTCTCCAAACATTTGGAAGAGGCGCGTCTGAAGAAATCGACTTTGCGGTCGTTTGAGAGCAGGTTGAATACACGCGACTGGTCTTGGTGGTCGCCCATTTTGCTTTCGAGCACTTGTTTGATGTAAAGGTCGGCATTGTCGCTGTACCAGGTGTTTACGATATTGCGTGCAGTCTCAGGTTTGTCCTGCAGGTCGCAACGGATAAGTCGGGCGAGCTTGTTGATATCGGAGATTAGGGCAGCCTTGTCGGAGGTTACTATCGACTGGTATTTTGAATAGGCCTTCTTCATTTCCTCGAAGAATTGGACTTCGTCGGGTTCGAGTTTTACGGGGGAGCCGTTCATGTATTTCGTGAAACGAGCCGGCTTGAAATCGGCGACGCCTTTATAGATGGTCTGATGTTTGCTTGAGATGGTGACAGCGTCCAATTCGTTCAGCCTCAGTCCGTCGGCGTTTATCAGGCAGTTGCCTTCCTTGCGTATACCGTAGCTTTGCAGGTTCATGAGCGCGGGTATGCCGTATCCGCGGCAGGCTGTAACGACGTGTATTGCAGCGGGAGTCATGCTGAGGATGGCGTCGATTTCGCCCAGCGTAATGGTGTCTTCGGGGACGAAGCGTTCCTGGCACAGGCATACGGCAGTTCCGTTTTTCTTCAATTCCTGTGCTTTTTGAGCGGAGAAACAGAGCGTTGCTGTTATGGCGGTGCGAGGAAGAACGCTCAGTCCACGTCCGAAGAAGTCGAGTCGTGACATGGAGCGGTCGTCGATGGAGTTGCTTACAATCTGTCGCAGATGGTACGGCTTGATGAGGTTCGTGACGTCGTGTTCCTCGATGGTGCCGTGTTCAAGCATGTCGATGGAAGAGATGAGAGCTGCGCGTCCAGTCATTTCGGACTGGTTCAGCTGCAGGACGGCGAAGAGGCTTGTCTTTTGTGGGCGTGTTTCTACGGCGAATTCGATGGTTACGGGCGATTTGTGTTTGCGTTCGAGCGAGTCGAGCAGAGGGTCGAAATGGAACACAGCCGGATAGTTGTATTTTATCTCGTTACGGTTGGAATAGGCTATGTCGATGGAAGTCACGTCACCCGTCATGATTTCTTCGCCAAAGATGTTGCGATAGCTTTCGACCTGTCGTCCTTGTCCTGTTCTGCTGTGATGGCTGTAGAGGACACCGGGATAGGATTCTTCGTTGCCGATGGTCCAAACCATGCGTTGCAGGATGAGAGAGGGGTAGGCCTGTTTGCCTTGCATGAATGTGAGGATGAGGTCCTGGTTTTCGTTGTAGAAGTCGCGCACGTATTCGACAAGTTTCAGGGCTTGATAGTGAGCGTCGGTTAGGAGTCGCTTGCCGTCGTCGCGTGCGTTCTCGATGGCCTGTTCCATGGCATGAATGCGAGCCAGTTGTTCGTCGGTGCTCAGTTCGATATCATTGCGTTCGTATTTCCGTTCGATGGAGAGCATTTCGCAGATGGTATGCAAGGTGCTGAGGTATACCCTGTTGGCCATGGAGTCCACGTGGTGAAGGCGTAGTCCGGCGTAGGCGTCGCGAGTCACACCGATATTGAGCAAAGTCGGCATCAGACCGGGTATGTATTGCGGCATAGCACATCGGATAGCGAAGACCAGCGGAGCTTTAGAGCTGCCGAGTTTGTAGGCCGTCATGATTTCGAGATTAGCGATAGCCTGTTCAAGAAGTGCGGGCAGTTGGTCTTTTTTCAGGAATGCGTTGGCGGTAAGGATGCAGAAGTCGGGGACGGGGTAGCAGTTGCGAGTGAGGTCGAGGAGCATCCTACCCTTGTAGCTGATTTGCTCGTCGGTAAATTCACCATCGACAAGAGTAGTGATTAAGTCGGGCGAGTTGATGAGCTTGTTAGATTTTACGTAGTCGATGCATTGTTGACGGAAGTCATCTCGTATTTTTTCCAATTCGGGGATTGTCTGTTTTTTGGATTGCGAACTGGAATCGTAGAGGTCATCGCCATAGTGTTCGCGGAGCAGAAGTTCGAGATGCCTCCGTCGGTCGTCGCCGTGCTGCCTGAGCAGGTAGTACATGTCGTACCAACGAGGAGGAAATTCGTGTTGCGAGCCGTCGTCGAGGTTGTAGATTACGGTGCCAGGTTTGTTGCCTTTGAGTTGGTTGTCTTTGTCTTCGATGTTTTTGTTGAATATTTCCCTGCCGAGGTCGGCATATTTTTTGACCATGAAATAATTGGGGTAGCTTGCGCGGATAAGGAAGTCGTTGAGCATGATATGATAGAGTTAAAAATGTTGCGAATGTTGTTTATGAGACTGGATTCTTATGATGCTGCAAGCAGAGTCTATGATATTGTCTCTGTGCTGAGCTGTTGCGGCAGGGTCGAGGAGGACGGTTCGTTGAGGCGGGACACCGTTCTCGTAGTTGACGCCGTCGGGAGCCAGGGTGCGGCTTACGCCGAAGCGGTAGTTCCATCCGTTGGGGAGAGCACCTCCGGCAGGGATAGCTAGGCCGCCGGCAGTGGTGTCGCCGATGACAGTCACGTTAGGATAGGTTTTCAGGCATAGAGCAAAACTTGAAGCGGCGCTATAGCAACCCCTGTCGGTCAGAAGGATGAAAGGTTTGTTGAAAACGATATCGTCGTTGTTGTCGGGAGCGTAAACCGTGACAGGGTCGCTGAAGGCGAAATGAGCTTTGCCGTTTTTGAGTTGAGTGGAATAGAGAGGTTGCCGATGGTTTGGGAGTAGGCTCATGATATTCCATTCGTTCTGAATCTCGCCGCCGCCATTCTGCCTGATATCGAAAACGATGCCGTCGATGCCCGGGTATCGGTTGATGGCAGTCTTTAGTTGGTTCGGAGTTGCGGAGTTGCTGAAAGAGCTATAGCGGATATACAAAACACGCCCCGAGTCAATGCTGTTGTATGCCAGCCCCCCGGTGGTGTGGTGGTCGGCGCGCAGGTAGGTCATGGCGACGGTGTTGAGGTCGAAGTTTGAGTTTCCGTAGCGTTGAAGGAAGATAGCTTCGCTGCTTGCCACGTCGTTGTTGCCCCAGAGGTTGACATGACCGTCGTTGAGGCTGTTGAGCAGTTTGGAGAGGACAGCAAAAAGGCTGTCGTTTGACATGGAGTTGTAAACCTGAGGGTGCAGACTGTCGTACATAAGTTGCCAGTTGACGTTTTTGACATCGAAGAGAGAGTAGCGTTCGTCCACCTGCTTCCAGAGAAAGTCGAATACGGCCTCGGGTGTCGCGTCAGCATCGTCGGGCATGAAAATTTTTTCGCAGCCGGCAAGCGTCAGGGCTGCAAAGAGAGAGATACATATATATGACGTTTTGAATTTGCTCATAGAGTTTTTCGTTTTTTAAGAGAAACCATGAAGGCGACTTGCAGCAGGTGGCTGGCGTGGTCGAAGCGCCAGATGTCGCTGTTGCCGGAGGAGAGGTAAGTCCACAGATAAGATATAGAGATACGATTGCCGACACCGGTGATGATGTCGAAACCGATATTGGAGTAGATCTCGGCAAAAGGTTTTGCGAGCCATTCGAAGTTGTCGAACAGAGCGTTGAGGACGGGCTGCGCAGCCGTGTAGTTGTCGATGTACGCATAGCCAGGTCTCAGCACGGCAGCGACAGGCATAGTGCCCAGTTCGAAGTGCATTTGCTTCGGGAATCTTTTTGGATTGTGTTTGAATAAGGACCATAAATACACATCGGCCCTGAGAAACAGCAGTGGGCCTAAAAATTCGCTGATGCCTGCTGCGGCGTTTTCATAAGCGGGATTGACGGTGACATCGAGAAAGTTCTCGACACCTATGCCGAATGACAATTCGCCGACGGGAATGCCTTCAGCCAGCTTGGCGGTGCTGTTTGCGTCAAGATGCAGACCGCGGTTGCCGCCTGCGGGTTGAAAGACGCCGAGGGGCTTTCTTGCCTTGAACTGAATGGTGTTGCAAACGTCGTAGGCGCCGAAATTGAGCCTTGGAGGGGGCGTATCTTCAAAAATACCAATTGAGGTGTTGACAGACAGTGTTTTAATCCATCTGCGGTTGCCCCCGAATTCGAGTTCTACGGTAGGCTGTAGCATCATGCCATTGAAGCTGATGGGAGCAGTTCCCAAGTCGCGATACGATCCATACCCCGTTGCTGTAGCCACAATGATGGAAGAGTATTTGTAGTCGTTGTATAGGGTGTTGTTTTCGTCAACCGCGTGTTGCGCGGATTGCGCATTGGCAGAAAAAGACAAACAAAATATTATCAACAGCCAAATAATTGTGTAATTTATTGATATGTTGTATTTTCTGTTGAAATTGTTCATTTTTTGGTATGCAGAAGATGGTTAGATACTGATTTTGTTGCCCATATTAAAAAAAATAATTGTATTTTTGCATTTTGATTTGCAAAGATATAAATTGTTTTTGAAACTAAAAAAAATAATAAGTAACGATATGAATATTAACAGATTTAAAAGATTGTTATCAGTCGGATTGACGATAATGTCGGCAGCGATAGTCTTTCAATCTTGTGGAGGATCGGATGATAATGCTGCAATGATAGCCGAATTGCAAAAACAGCTCGACGCGACGATGGTCAAGTATGAGCAAGTGAAAGAAGAAAATGCTGGATTTGAGGGCCAGATGGCGTCGAGAGACAGTGCCATTAAAGCCCAAGCTGCGGAGATTCAGAACCTTATTAATCAGCTGAACGCGCAGAAGGGAAAGAGGGCGACGGCCTCGACCGATAACGGCAGGGCAGAGAAGCTGCAAAAGGAGCTTAAAGAGAAAGAGAACACCATCAAGAAACTGCAGAAAGAACTTGACAAGCAGGCCGATGCACTGGGAAGCAATGATGTGAAAGAGAGCAAGGTAGCCCAACTGCAGAGACGCATCAATGAGCAGGAGGATGTGATTGGCAATCTCAGGAAAGAGTTGCAGGCCAACGAGAAGGAGATTGCCAGCCTTCGCAGCGGTGCTTCGGATTGCGACGGCCTTCGCAGCACATACCAGAAAAACATAGCCGATCTTAACAAACAGATTGACTCGTACAAGGCACAGATTTCGGACTGCAACAATCAGATTGTTTCGCTTAATGCGGAGGTTAAAAGTCTCAAAAACACCGCTTCGCAGAGCGGCAGTGAGAGCAGCAGCGAATTGGCATCGTCCAAACAGATGGTTGCAAACCTGACAGCCCAGCTTGCAGAGTGCCAGAAGCAGAGCACGAAATGCCAAAATGACGCAAAGGCGGCTCAAGAGCGAATTGCAGCATTGGAACGCCAGGTGTCGAATAAAAATACAGCTGACAAAAACAACAATGCCGAATTGGAAGCTGCTATTGCCAAATGCAACAAGGACAATGAGAAACTCCAAGAAATGGTTGACAACCTGAACTCGCAGGTTTCTGCTTTGAAGAGGGGCGAGTCGGGAAGCAAAGGCACGATTGACGAGCTTAACGCTCAGGTGGCAAGCCAGCGTGCGGAGATAGAGCAACTGAAGAAAGAGATTCAACAAAGGAACGCCGAGCTTGCAGAGGCGTTGAAGGCGAAGGAGAATGCCAGCAAACAACAAACGGGCAATACTGGCAAAACGGGGGCCGGAAAGGTCAGCGAGAAGATTGCCGAGCTTCAGGCCATGTGCGCCAGATACGAAGAGGAGATTGCGCAGCTGAAGGCCGAGAACAGCCAGTTGAAGAGCGAGAATGCGGAACTGAGGGAGAAGGTTGCGTCGAGTGCGGACCTGTTTGCCGAGAACGAGCGTCTGCAGCAAAAGGTGAAGCTGGCTTCGGTGCTTGTCACCAGCGACCTGAAGGTCACGCCTGGCAAGAGCGTGAAGGTAGGCAATGTTGTCAAGCCGACCACGAAAGCTTCGCAGACCAAGGTTATCAGAATCGATTGCAAGATTATAGACAACAATGTGATAGACCCGGGTACGGTGGCCATCTATGCACGTATTGCAAATGCTGCCAACAGGGTTGTCTGCAACGGCAATCCTGATAACTACAGCTTCGACATGAACGGAACTCCGATGCAGTACACTGCAAAACAGGAGATAGAATTTACGGGATATGGGCGCAACATAACGATGATGTGGAAGAAGGCAGAGAGTGTAGAGCTTGCTCCCGGTCTGTATTGGGTTACGTTGTATGCCAACGGTTACGAGATCGGCAAGGTTTCGTTCAAGCTTGATTAAGTAAATGGTCAAAATTTCTTTTAACAGGAATTTCCATAAATTGGCCAGTAATTAACCAGAAATTGTCTTTTTGAACGTGAATGTCCGTAAAAGTCCGTGAATTAACATAAATGTATTACTTGAACGGCGAATTACTCTAATTACTCGAAGGCTGCGTAGAACGGACTTGATTATAGACGAATTACTCTAATTACTCGAAGGCTGCGTAGAACGGACTTGATTATAGGCTGATTACTCTAATATTACTTAACATGTGGAGACAAGGCGAATATGAGGCTTTTCGCAGGATGTACCCGGAGTTCATCTACGATAGCTATAAATATGATGTGCAACCAGAGGGGTTGCACATCACTTTTTGTTTCAGAATCGTAATGAGAGCGGAAAGCGGAGAGGGGAGAACGGGTAACGAAAACGACATTGTTTTTGAGCCTTCGGCTGTCGTGGAGACGCGTGACTTCCTTGATGCCTCACATTTGTCGAAGGAAACCTTGGACACGTTGGTCTTCAATATCGGCATGGCTGAACTGGTGAGCTATTGGAAGTGCTACTGTCCGCCACTGGTGAGGATTCGACCATTCGGGATGGACGACAGGCAGGTGGCCTTTTGGAAGAAGTTGTACTATAATGGCCTTGGAGAGTTCTTCTATACTAATAATATAGAGGCGTCGGAAGAGGACTTTATGACAATAAGATGTGAGAACGGAGAACGGAAAACGGAAAGCGGAGTGCGGATTACGGAGAGACTCTTCAGGACGGGAGGCGTCTGTGACAGCCATATTGTTCCGATAGGCGGTGGAAAAGACTCGGTGGTGACGCTTGAGTTGCTGTCGGAACAGTGGGTTGACCGTCCATTGAGGGAGCGTCCGTTGCCGCTGATTATGAATCCCCGGGGAGCTACGATTGAATGTGTGAAGGCTGCGGGCTATACGATGGATGATGTCATAGTGATACGCCGTAGTATTCATCCCAAGTTGTTGGAGTTGAACAAGCAGGGAGCGTTGAACGGGCATACCCCTTTCAGTGCGATGCTTGCCTTCTACACGTTGCTGGCATCGGCTATGACGGGCAGTCGTCCGGATATAGCGCTATCGAACGAAAATAGCGCCAACGAGAGTACCGTTGTGGGGACCAAGGTGAATCACCAGTACTCGAAGAGCCTTGAATTCGAAAATGACTTCAGAGGGTATGTGAAGGAGTATGTGTCGACGGAGTTGAACTACTACAGTTTCCTTCGTCCGCTGAGCGAACTGCAGATAGCTATGCTCTTTGCGCGATATGACAAGTATCATCCTGTTTTCAGGAGCTGTAATGTCGGAAGCAAGGAGGATGTGTGGTGCGGACACTGTGCGAAGTGCCTGTTTGCCTATATCATCCTGTCGCCCTTCATTGAACCGGAGCGGTTGAGTTGCATATTCGGGAAGAATATGCTTGACGACGAGAGCATGAGGCATGAGTTCGACCAGTTGACGGGGAATGCGGAGACAAAACCTTTCGAATGTGTCGGTACGGTAAGCGAAGTCAACAGTGCGCTGTCGATGTGCATTGCCAAATGGTATCCCGGCGAGCGTCCTGCGTTGCTAAAGGGGTATGTGCAGCGTCCTGTCAGTGCCTGTCTTGATTCACTGACATGGGGAACGGGGAACGGAGAACGGGGAAAGGAAAGAGGATACGATAGCGAAAGACCTCTATCCTTAGGGTATGTTCCGAACAATCTGCCTAAGTCTGACTTTGAAATCCTTCTGGGACATATATGCTATTCGGAGGGTGCCAGCGCTGACAGCGGGATGAGTGCAGGGAAATATGCTGAGCAATTCTATAGGTATGACAGCCTGTTCAACTTGCTGTGCGGGAAGGAGATATTGATAGCTGGATATGGCCGCGAGGGGAAGAGCAGCGAGGCGTTGCTGAAGAAGATGTTTCCGCGACGCAGCTATGATGTGGCCAACAACAACGAAGAACTTATAGAGATCCTTAAAACCAAGCGGTATGACTTGATACTCAAGTCACCCGGTATTCCGTACTTTGTCATCGAGGACTATTGCGAAATGAGTAGAGTCAGTTCGCAAACCGACATATTTCTGCGAGTGTATGGCGACATAACAGTCGGCATCAGTGGCACCAAGGGGAAAAGTACCACTACGAGCCTGATACATCATGTGTTGCGCGAGTCGTATGGTGACAAGAGTGTTGTGCTTGCGGGGAATATAGGCATTCCGCTATTCGACATCATTCCAAGTCTGAACGACAGGAGCATTGTGGTGGCAGAACTGTCGTGCCATCAACTCGAGAATATCCATAGAGCGCCGCATATATCGGTGCTCCTCAACCTTTTCGAGGAGCATTTGGACCACTATCGCGACTATAGCGGCTACTGCGATGCTAAGATGCAGATTGCAAAAAAGCAGTCGGAAAACGATGTGTTCTTCTATTGTGGCGACAACGCCGATTTGAGACACGAGGTTGAAAAATACCGAGATGCCATTGTTTCGCGCAAACATAAGTATGGTCTTTCGGAGGCCAAAGCGCTGAAGCCACTTCAGGAGATGGCATTGCCACTGATTGGAGATCATAACTTTAGCAATATATATGTGTCGTGGCTTGTGGCAGAAGAAATGGGAGTGCCGTTTGATTGTTTCAAAGAAGCTTTGATGACATTCAAAGGATTGGAACATAGGCTGGAACGTGTGGATTCGGTTGGTGGCGTGACGTACTATAACGATTCGATAAGCACAATACCCCAAGCTACGATAGCCGCTGTTGATGCGCTGCAGAAAGTTGATACGCTGATACTTGGCGGTTTCAGCCGTGGGATAGACTACGAGCCGCTTGCGGAATATCTGTTGCGCAACCCTGTCGGCAAAAGAGTGAGGAATATAGTCCTTTTTGGCAGTGCCGGTCGGGAAATAGAGAGGACGATGTCGACAGAGGATGCCGGTTATGGGGATGGCAGACACATCATGTGCCATTTCGACGCGGATTATTCGATGAAGAGAGCAGTCGAGTTTGCTGCGCAGTACACAGAGGAAGGCTGCATCTGCCTACTTTCGCCAGCGGCGAGCAGCTATGACCACTACAAGAATTTCGAAGAGAGAGGGAGAGAGTTTAAGGAATGCGTAGAAAAGCGGAGATGTGAGATGTGAGATGTGAGAACGGAAAGTAAATCTCCTGCTCGCTGACGCGAGCGAGATCTTGTAGATCTTGTAGATTATTTCGCCGACGGCGAAAATGCTGACGCAGTTATCATTTCTAAAAAACTAAACCTAAAACGACTTCGTTCCCTAAAACCATAAAACCTTAAAACCCTATAACCCTTCAACCCTTTAACCCTTTAACCCTTTAACCCTTTAACCCTTTAACCCTTTAACCCTTTAACCCTTTAACCCTTTAACCCTTTAACCCTTTAACCCTTTAACCCTAAAACCCTAAAACCCTAAAACCCTTTCAAACCTTTAACTTTGGAGACAATAATAGAAATACGAAAAGAATTGCATGCGCATCCTGGGATTTCGGGAGAAGAAGAGTATGCCCATGACCTTATATGCCGTGAGTTGTCATTGCTTGCTCCCGATGGAATGGAGAGGAATGTGGGAGGATACGGCGTTGTGTCATATTGGTCTTGCGGAAAGTCCGATGCAAAAACGATAGCGTTCAGGGCAGACATCGATGCCTTGCCCACGGGTCACCGTTGTGGACACGACGGTCATACGGCCATAATGATCGACGTGGCTCGCAGGGTGTCGAAGAGAAAGTCGGCGGGGAGGTTGCGGTACAATGTTGTGCTGGTATTCCAGCCGGAGGAGGAGACGGGGAAGGGCGCAAAGAAGATTGTGAAGAGCGGAATCCTTGAGAAATATGGAGTTGCGGCGATATTTGGTATGCACAATCTGCCGGGGTATGAGAGAGGGACGATAGTCGTAAGTCATGATATGTTTGCTGCAGCATCGTGCGGAGTGCACTATATGCTGCATGGGAGGACGACGCATGCGTCGACACCGGAGATGGGAATCAATCCGGGATTGGCGATATCGGAGATAATAAGTGGCGTGGACAAGTTGAGCGACATGCGGGCGGGCAGTTTCAAGCTGAGTACGCTGATATGCTGCCGTCTTGGAGAGGAGGCCTTCGGCACCTCGGCTGGCGATGGGGAGATAATGTATACGTTGCGTTCGTTTACCGATTCAGGGATGAAGGAACTGATGGAGCAGGTGGACAAATGCGTCATAGAGTCGTCCAACCGATATGGTCTTGAGCTCTCGAAACGAGTTAGGGAGCCATTCCGAGCGACGGTGAACGATGCGCGATTGTCGGAGAAGGTGGAGCAGATATTCAGAGAGAGCGGGAGAGAAGTGGAGCTGATAAGGAAACCGTTCCGCTGGTCGGAGGATTTTGCTGAGTATCAGCAGAGGATACCCGGAGTGTTTTTCGGTGTCGGCAGTGGAAAAGAACAACAAGAGCTGCATCATCCCAGCTATGATTTTCCGGACGGGATAATAGAATGTGCCGCTGATTGTTTTGAAATGATAATGAATAATATAGAAATATGAAAAGAATAATAGTATTAGCTGTTGCCATATCAATGGCAGTGGGAGTGAGAGCCCAAAGTACGGATTATAATTCGCAGATGGTTGATGGTCAGTCATGCACGTCGATAATGGTAGGCAAGCGAGCGTCGACCGACGGATCAGTCATCACATCGCATACGTGCGACGGACGTTATCGTACGTGGATGACGGTGGAGCCTGCGCAAGACCATAGGCAGGGTTCGCTCCATACGGTGCGAAAAGGGACGATGCACACCACCTTCCGCGACGATACGACAGGAGTGAGAGTGGTCGGTACGATACCGCAGGTGTCACATACATACGCATATCTGAACACGGCGTATCCATGCCTGAACGAGAAGCAGTTGGCCATAGGAGAGACGACCTTTGGCGGACCCGACACATTGCAGAACGAGGCCGGTATGTTTATGATAGAGGAGCTTGAGCGCGTGGCGTTGATGCGTTGTGACAATGCGCGCGATGCCATCAGGCTGATAGGAGATTTGATCAAGACATACGGCTATGGTGATGGAGGCGAGTGCATTACGATAGCCGACAAGAACGAGGTGTGGCAGATGGAGATACTGGGTGAAGGTCCTGACCGAATAGGCGGCGTATGGGCAGCGCAGAGGATACCTGACGACCACGTAGGAGTGAGTGCCAACATTCCGCGCATTGGCAAGCTCCAGCGAGGGAATAAGGAGTACTTTATGTGTTCCGACAACATAGAGCAAGTGGCGAAACGCTACGGACTGTGGGACGGTGAAGGAGAGTTTGTCTTCTGGAAGGCGTTCAATGCATCGTATGCCAACGGGAAGAATTTCAGGGAGAGAGAGTTCTTTATTCTGAACTCGCTGGCGCCGTCGTTAGAGTTGTCGATGGACATGGAAGAGTTGCCGTTCTCGGTGCGTCCCGATCAGAATGTGGATGTCAGTGATGTGATGCAGCTGCTGCGGTCGACATACGAGGGGACGGAGATGGATATGTGCCGGAACCTGAAGACGGTGGTGCAGCGTCGGCAGAAAGACGGGACGGTTGTCAGCGACACGATAGTCAGTCCGATTGCCAATCCGTGGATGGGAGGCAATATGCAGGGGACGCTGAATATGCTCAAGCCCGGAGCAGTCGATTTCAAGCGGACGGTGAGTGTTGCCTGGTGTTCGTATTCCTTTGTAGCACAGTTGCGAGACTGGTTGCCAGACGAGGTTGGAGGCGTGTGCTGGATGGCAGTAGACAATCCCGGTCAGAGTCCGCGAGTGCCCATTTTTTGTGGTACGAGCCGATTGCCGAAAGCCTACGATGTGTGTGGTCAGAAGAAATACAACGACAATGCCGTTCTGTGGCAATATCGGAAGGCCAACAAGCTTGCGACGGTTGCATGGCAGCGTACAAAAGACGAGATGATGAAAGTAGTGCTGGAATCAGAGCGCAAAGCCATTGGCGGGTTGAAGGAGTTGGAAAGAGAGATCAAGACGCTGAAGGGCAGGGAGGACGAAGACTTCGACCCGTCGCGTCAGATAGCCAATCTGTTGAATGACTACACATACAGAGTCTACGACAATACCACGTACGAATGGAAAAAGCTTGAGAACAAATATTGGCAGATGTTCGGTATGGGATTCTGAATGTAAAGCCGTCAGCTTCGGAGAGATTGGTCATTGAGATAAAAGCTTTGATTTCCCTCTAATAATTGTTTTTCAAACGGCGAATTAGTCGAATTGAGCGAATTGATATTTAGAAATTTGTTTTGCAAACAAAACGCGAATTAAATGAATTTTTAGAGGTTGCCGCTAATAATTGTTTTTCAAACGGCGAATTAGTCGAATTGAGCGAATTGATATGTTGCCATTAAAGATTTTGTTTTGCAAGCAAAAAGCGAATTAAACGATTTTAGAGGTTGTATTGAGAAAAAAAGAAGTAAAACATAAAATAAACCAGATTATGAAAAAAAGATTTTTTAATTTTTTAGTTGTAATTGCTGTAGCGATGACGCTGTCGGCATGCAGTTTAGTACAGTCGTTAGCCAACCAGGCGTCGGAGTTGGCGAATTTGGCCAACTGCGAGTATAATTTAAAGAATGTAACGGGGCTGACGATAGCCGGAGTCAACGTCAAGTCGCTGACCAATGGCAATATTTCGGCTGCTGATGTTCTGAAGCTCACGTCGTCGCTTGTGAGCAAGAAGATACCGATGGCGATGGATGTAAATATCGACATCAAGAATCCGACAGAGAAGAACGCTGCGCTTACTGCGATGGACTGGATCCTTGACATTGACGGCAGCCAGTTTGCGCAGGGCAACAGTGTAAAGAACTATACTGTTACGAAGAAGGCGACGACGACGGTGCCGCTGGGAGTCAATACCGACCTTTACAGTATGTTTAGCAAGGACGGCATCAATTCGTTGAAGAATTTCGTATCCAGTTTTAAAAGCGACGGAACATCGTCGAAGGTTGGTTTGCGAATCAAGCCGTCGCTCAATGTAGGCGGGATGCAGGTACCGATGCCCAACTACATAAAAGTCGAGAAGAAGACCGGAGCACAATCCAATGGTTGAAGAGTCACGAAAGCCTTCTGAAAAGCAACAAAGAACCATCTGTCGATTCAGATGGTTTTTTTTTATAGCGGAGTGCAGATAACGGAAAGCGAAGAGATCCGAACGGGGACCTTGGATAGCGGTGTTGCTATACAAATTTCTTTTTGGGGTCGCTGCGCTCAAAATCTTAAAAAAATCTGTTCGAAAATCTTTCACTGCCCTTGCTTGGAGGGATGCGCTACGCGCAGAAATTCTTTAGAATTAATTTCAAATATAATGAGGTTGAGTCTGCATGGTGGCGGAAATTTTTTTTTAAATATTACTATAATAAAAAAATGTGTAAATTTGCAAGATTAAAGATGGACGATGGGGAGTCTAAATATTTTATATTTAGTCCGTTGTTTATATATAGATAAAAGAGAACAATAAAAAAAAGAATAAAAACAGGAAATAGAGATGGAAATAGCATCGAAATACGATCCTCGCTCGGTAGAAGAGCGCTGGTATAATTTTTGGTTGGAAAAGAGACTGTTTCATTCAGAGCCCGACCGTCGGAAGGCGTATACGGTGGTGATACCGCCGCCGAACGTGACGGGAGTGCTTCACATGGGTCACATGCTGAACAACACGATACAGGATGTGCTGGTGCGTCGTGCGCGCATGCTGGGTAAGAATGCGTGCTGGGTGCCTGGTACGGACCATGCGAGCATATCGACGGAGGCGAAGGTGGTGAAGATGCTTGCGGAGCGCGGTATCAACAAGCGAGACTTGAGCAGGGAGGAGTATCTGAAGTACGCGTGGGAGTGGAAGGAGAAGTATGGCGGAATCATACTGAAGCAGTTGCGCAAACTGGGAGCGAGCTGTGACTGGGACCGTACTGCGTTCACGATGGACGACATACGCTACGAGTCGGTGATAAAGGTGTTTGTGGATTTGTACAACAAGGGACTCATCTATCGAGGAGTCCGCATGGTGAACTGGGATCCGCAGGCGCTCACGGCAGTAAGCGACGAGGAGGTGATATACAAAGAGAGTCATGGAAAACTGTTCTACTTGAGGTACTATGTAGAAGGCGAGGAGAAGTATATTGTCGTTGCGACCACACGTCCGGAAACCATAATGGGCGACACGGCGGTATGTGTGCATCCTGAGGATGAGCGCTACCAGTGGCTCAGGGACAAGAGAGTGATTGTTCCCGGAGTGGGCAGGGTTGTTCCGATAATAATGGACGAGTATGTTGATCGCGAGTTCGGTACGGGAGCACTGAAGATCACGCCGGCCCACGACATCAACGACTACAATCTCGGCATGAAATATGGCCTTGAGAGTATAGACATCTTCAACGACAACGGGACCTTGAACGCCAATGGCGGCAAGTATGCGAATATGGACCGCTTTGCGTGCCGCAAGGCCATTATGAAAGACCTTGAAGAGGCTGGGCTGGTAGAAAAGATAGAGGACTACACCAACAAGGTAGGCCATTCGGAGCGTACGGATGCCGTCATCGAGCCCAAGCTGTCGGCACAGTGGTTCATGAAGATGGAGAGCCTTGCAAAGAAGGCACTTGAGGTTGTGGAGGACGACACGATACAGTTCCACCCGTCGAAGTTCAAAAACACCTATCGCCATTGGCTTGAGAACATAAAGGACTGGTGCATAAGCCGTCAGCTGTGGTGGGGGCACCGTATACCGGCGTACTATTTTGAGCGGGTTACGGAGAGCGGAGACCGCAGAACGGAGGTTGTTGTTGCCGTCAATGAAGAGGAGGCGCGCAAGATTGCGGCCGAGAAGTACGGCTACAATGGCGATCTGCGTCAGGACGAGGATGTGCTGGACACGTGGTTCAGCAGCTGGCTTTGGCCGATAAGCCTTTTTGACGGTATCCGCAATCCGGACAACGAGGAGATAAAATACTACTATCCGACCGACGATCTGATTACGGCGCCGGACATCATATTCTTCTGGGTGGCGCGTATGATCATGGCAGGAGAGGAGTACAGAGGACAGGTGCCGTTCCGTCATGTCTACTTCACGGGAATAGTGCGTGACAAGCTGGGCCGCAAGATGAGCAAGAGCTTAGGCAACAGTCCTGATCCGATAGAACTGATAGAGAAGTACGGTGCCGACGGCGTGCGTATGGGAATGCTGCTGACAGCGCCTGCCGGCAACGACCTGCCTTTCGATGAGAGCATCTGTGAGCAGGGGCGCAATTTTGCGAACAAGATATGGAACGCTTTGCGCCTTGTGAAGGGCTGGGAGACGGACGGCGAGGAGCATCAGAGCGACGAGAACGCGCTTGCTGTGGAATGGATGGAGCAGAGGATGGCGTGTGTGCTGGAGAGTATTGAGAAGGACTTCGACCAGTACAGGCTGAGCGAGGCGCTGATGAGCACGTACAAGCTGGTGTGGGATGATTTCTGCTCGTGGTACTTAGAGATGGTGAAGCCAGCATACGGCAAGCCCATCGACCGAGAGACGTACGATTCGACGATACGCATCTTTGAGCGACTGATGTGCATGCTTCACCCATTCATGCCATTTATTACCGAAGAGATATGGCACATTCTGCAGACGTGCGAAGAGAACGAGACTATAGCCAAACTTGGTGCTGAGAGCAGCATAATGATGCAGCACATGCCTTGCAGTGTCTTCTACGACCAGCGTATGCTTGACGACTGCAATGTGGCACGCGAAATGATTGCAGGAGTGCGAAATATGCGCAACAGCCGTGGGCTCTCGCCCAAAGAGGAGTTGAACCTTATTGTTGTGACGAGCAGCGACAAGCCGCTGAACCGCAGGTTTGACGGTATTGTGCGTAAGCTGGCAAATGTCGGTGAGATCACGTACAGCGAGTCTAAGCCCGAAGGAGCGTTGGGGTTCATGGTAGGAACGATGGAGTGCTTCGTGCCTATGAAGGAGAATATCGACGTGGAGTCGGAGCTGAAGAAACTGGAAGAGGAGCTTAAATACAGCGAGGGCTTCCTGATGAGTGTGATGAAGAAGCTTGATAACGAAAAATTCGTCAAGGGGGCACCTGAAAAGGTTGTGGCATTGGAGCGCCAGAAGAAGGCTGATGTGGAGAAGAAGATAGAGGCGCTGAAGGAGAGGATAGGTGAGCTGAGAGCTTTATAACTTTTAAACCATTTTAAACTTTTCAACAGATGAAAACCAATAGGGTCATATCGGTATTTTTTGCTGCATGTCTGTTTTTGTCGGAGCCGTCTGCCAGAGGGCAGCAGGCTTCGCTGGACACGTTGCTGAACCACATCCGGGATTTGTCGTCGTCGGTGTACGGTGGGCGCATGTCCGGGACGGAGGGGTATATGTCGGCAGCGGACTATGCTATCGAAGCTTTGGAGCGATATGGTGTCAAGCCGTATAACGGCGAATGGGCACAATATTTCGAGACGGAGAGTAATATCATCGAGAACTGTACGTTCAACACGTACGTCAACGCGGCCGACAACCGCGATGTGTATGTGTTGGGTCGTGATTTCTGCTGTGTTGGTATGTCGGGGCGAGGATATGCTGATGCTCCGGTAGTTTTTTGCGGATACGGAATCGACAACGGTTCGTTCAACGAATATGCCGATGTCGATGCGCGAGGCAAGGTTGTGATGGTGCTGAGCGGGGTTCCTGACTTTCTGCCGAGGTCGGTCACGTCGAAGTATGAGCAGATAAGAGACAAGGCCCGTACCGCGAAGCGTCATGGGGCATGTGCGATGGTAGTCATAAACATGTCGTCGAACTGCTCGCCATACGAAGTGCAGGGGACGGTGTACAACGGAGAGTTGCCACATGAGGCAACATTCCCCGTGATACAGCCGACGCGCGACTGTGGCGACCGTCTGCTTGCGGGCGAGCTGCTGACGCTGGAGGAGGCCGTGCAGGGGATAAACAACGAGCATAAACCGATGTCGTTCCATCTGCGCAAGAAGTTTGAGATTGAGGTCAATGCGAAATACCATCCGTCGGCGCTTACGGCGAATGTTGTTGGCATATATCCGGGAGTAGACCCGAAGATGGTGAACGAATATGTCGTTGTTGGAGCGAGCCTTGACCATGTGGGCATGCAGGGGACGACGTGTCTGTTTCCCGGAGCCGACGACAATGCGTCGGGAGTGGCTGCGCTGCTTGAGGTTGCGCGAATGCTGAGCATGTCGGAAGACCAGCCGTCGAGGAGTATTGTTTTTGTGCTCTTTGCGGGAGGCGAGCAGATGTGGCTGGGTTCGCGTATATTTGTTTCGAACTTCACGCCGTTGAAGAGGATAGAGGTATTTGTGGATGTCAGCAAGATTGGCAGCGGCGACAGCATAGCGGTCTTGGGGAACAAGAGGTACCCGCACCTTTGGAGTGTTGCGCGCCGTGTGGACACCTTGTATTGCGGCAACGACATGGTTGTCGGCATGAAGACGCAGCCCAAATGGAATGCCGTTGCGTTCTCCCATGTGGGCATTCCGAGTATCAACATCACGGGCTACAAAGGGAACCGTCATCCGCACGTGCCGAGCGATATTGTGGAAAACATCGACAGGCGATTTGTGGTAAAAGCCACGCAGCTGCTGTTCGAGACAGTGCTGGACCTCTCGTTCGGTGACTATCAGGGTCGCTCGAACGACTCGAAGAGGGTACGGTTCGAGAAATAAAACGAAAACGAAAACGAAAACGAAAAGGACTTCGTACGAAAAGGTAAAATAATTCTCCTGCTCGCTGACGCTCGCGAGATCTTGTAAATCTTGTAGATTAATTCCGCCGACGGCGGAAATGCTGACGCAGATATCATTTTACTTTATTATTACTTAGAGGTTGCATTAATAAATATAAAAACAGGATATAAAAGTGTTTGCACTATATAAGAAAGAGTTGTCGTCATTTTTCTCGTCGCTGACAGGCTATCTGACAATGATAGTCTTCTTGGTAGTGACGGGATTGATGCTATGGGTATTCAAGAGCGGTTTCAATCTGCTCGACTATAAATATGCAGGTTTGGACGGTTTGTTCCTGCTGGGTCCATTTCTGTATCTGTTTCTGATTCCGGCAATCACGATGAAGATGTTTGCCGAAGAGAAGAGGAACGGCACGTTGGAACTTCTGCTGACAAAACCCCTGTCGGAAATGACAATAGTAACGGCCAAGTTCCTTGCGGGACTGACCCTTGTGGTTGTATCGCTCATTCCGACAGTGGTTTACTATTGGTCGGTATACCGTCTTGGCGACCCGGTTGGCAATATCGATACTGGGAGTGTGGTGGGTTCGTATATCGGACTTGTTTTTCTCGGTGCGGCGTTTGTATCGATCGGGCTTTTTGCATCGTCGGTTTCGAACAATCAGATTGTGGCTTTCATCACAGCGGCGCTGCTTTGCGCATTCTGCTACTTGGGCTTCGAATCATTGTACCAACTGATGCAAGGCCGCTTTGCTTTGCTGCTCAGGGAACTTGGACTTGAGGCACATTACGAATCGATATCGCGTGGCGTTGTCGACACACGCGATGTGGTTTATTTTGTTTCGGTCACACTGTTTTTCATGTTCCTCACGCGGATGGTGCTCAGATGGCGTATGACGAGCAGCCGCAAGCAGAATGTGTGGGGGATGGCAGCGGTGCTGCTGGTGCTGTTGTTCGTGAATGTCACGAGCAGCTATCTGTTCACCCGTATGGACCTCACGCAGGAGAAACGCTATACCCTGTCGGCAAGTACCAAAGAGATGCTGAAAGAGCTTGACGAGCAGGTGCTTTTCAGGGTATATCTTGAGGGTGATGACCTTCCGTCGGAGTACAGACGTTTCCGCAACGAAATAAAGGATATGCTCGACCAATTCAGGGCATATAGCCGCTATGTGGAATACGAGTTTGTCAACCCCAACTCGATGAAGACCGACGAAGAGAAGAGGCAGTTCAATGAGATGCTTATAAAGAAAGGCTTGACGCCGATTCCGGTGACGTCGGAAGAGGATGGGGTACAGAAGCAGCAGATTGTATATCCATCGATGGAAGTCAGCTATATGGGCCGAGAGACGGCGCTGCAGCTGCAGTCGTCGGGAGTAAGTGGCCGTTCGACCGACGAAGTCGTGAACAGTTCGGTAGAAAGCCTTGAATACAATTTTGTTACAGCAATACACAGACTCACACGTCCTGTAAGAGCCAAAGTCGGGTTCCTGCTCGGGCATGGCGAGTTGGAGAAGATAGACCTTTTCGACATACAGATGTCGCTTGTCGAAGACTATGCTGTGGAGAATGTCTATCTCGACAAGAACATAGATGCCCTTACGGGACGAGTCCTCGACACACGCGACTCGAGCGTCAGCGTCCGGAACAAGTTCGATGTTGTGGTCATTCCCAAGCCATTAAGGACATTCAGCGATCAGGATCTTTATATTTTGGACCAATATGTAATGTATGGCGGAAAAATCCTATGGCTCGTCGACGCCCTCGATGCCGATATGGACAGCCTCCAGAACAAGGCCCAGACATTTGCCACGCGCCTGCCCACAAATCTGGACGACCTCTTCTTCAACTATGGAGTAAGGGTAAATCCCGACCTGATAATGGATTACCGATGCCGCGGAATCCCGATGATGGGTTCCGACAACAGGATGCAGCTGGTGCCATGGTATTATTTTCCGACGCTTGTACCAAATTCGTCGCATCCGATTGTCAGGAATCTTGATGTGCTGAAAACCGACTTTGTCAGTAGCATAGACTTGATAGATAACGATATAGAGAAGACGGTGCTGCTTACGACATCAGACCACGTACATATAAAGAACGCTCCGGTCAACATACAGCTCAGCGATGCGATGATAGAGGTCAACGATCAACTGTTCAACCGTAGTGCATTGCCGGTGGCGGTATTGCTTGAGGGAGAATTCAAATCGCTCTACCGTGGCCGTCTGGCATCGGCGTTTGTGGAACGGAACGAAATAGCATACAAGGAGAAATGCGACAAACCGACCCAGATGATTGTCATCTCGGATGGCGACATGATACGCAACGGTACGGCAATGAGCGAACAGGGCCGCTACCCGTTCCCATTAGGATACGACAGGTATACCAATGTGGAGTTCGCCAACAAGACATTCCTTCTCAATGCCATCAACTACCTGGCCGGCGACGAAGGCATGATAAACGCCCGTCCGCGCAGTATCTCGATACGCCGTCTCGACGCCGCCAAGGTGAAAGAGCAACGAGGAGCATACCAGTTTGCCAACATGTTCTATCCGGTCCTTGCGGTGATGGTGCTGGCCGTGTCTGTGCTGCTGGTACGTAGGAGATACAAAAAGAAATAAATCAGGATAAAAACAATAACGGCATGCTGAGAAAGGTATGCCTTTTAAAATATTAAAACATTGAAAAATAAGAGTGCTATAATAACCGTGTCGGTAGTGGTGCTGCTTGGTATCGCCACGCTGATAGTGGTTCTGTCGAGAGGCAAGAACCATACATTCGAACAGGATTTTCAGATTGAAGCAGCAGCAGTGCCTGGTCTGGTCGACAAGATATACATGGCCGACAAGGAGAACCATCAGGTGCTGCTTACGAGCGTGAGCGACAGCGTCTGGCTTGTCGACGAGAAGTTTGAGGCCAGCCAGCCCATGGTAGACCTCATGTTGGAAACGCTGGCAGAAATGCGAATCAGAAGCCGCGTCAACAAAGCAGCGCGCGAGAATGTCATCAACCAGATTGCCGCCAAGAGTGTCAAGGTCGAGGTGTATTACAAAGACTACCGAATCAAGTGGTTCGGTGGGAAATTCAGACTGTTCCCATACGAGAAATGTGAGGTTGTATATGTTGGTCACGACACACAGGACATGATGGCGACATTTATGTACAGAGATGGTGACGACGCACCGTACGAGATACATATTCCCGGATTCAGAGGATGTCTGTCGCCGAGGTTTGTCACAGACCCGTACCTCTGGCGTAGCCATTCGATAGTAAGCATACCGGTGCAGCGCATCAAGAAGGTGGAACTGGACATACCGGATATGCCGACCGAATCGTTCAGCATTGAACGAGAAGGCGACGGGTTCGTGCTGAATCTGTTAAATCCGCCACATCGTGCCGACGGATTCGATACGGCACGAGTGGCCCAGCTCTTGTCGTCGTTTGTCAGCCTTAACTTCGACGAATTTGCAAAAGCCGTACCCAAGGCCGAACTCGACACCACATTCAAGAGAGAGCCGAGAACGATATTGAAGATCAGCGATGTCGACGGCAACGAGAAGGTGCTGAAGACATATATGAAATATGTCAATCCGGACGACGCCACCGTTATGCCCGACACGACGATGTACAACGTGTTCGACCTCAACAGACTCTATGCCGTTATCGACAACAAGGACACAGTGCTTATCCAGTACTATGTTTTTGACAATATCCTCCAGCCGGCCTCGTTCTTCTTGGGGCGCGACCGTAGTTATTTTGCAAAATGATGACGCCGCTGATATTCATAACCAACGACGACGGGTATTATTCCAAAGGAATCAAAGCCCTTATATCTGTAGCTCGCGAAGTGGGCGATGTGGTTGTTGTGGCACCGATGATGAACTCGTCAGGGTTGGCGCACTCGCTTACCAGTAGCCGTCCGCTGCGAGTGCACACAATATCCGAAATCGAAGGATGCCGGATATATGCTTGCGACGGAACTCCGGTCGACTGCATAAAACTTGGTGTGGAACATTTCTGTCAGCGTAAACCAGACCTGCTCCTTTCGGGCATAAACCACGGTAGCAATTCTTCTATAAATGTGTTGTATTCAGGTACTATGGGTGCTGCAATCGAGGGAGCTGTCATGGGCATACCCGCCGTGGGTTTCTCGTTGCTGAACCACAGTCCGGAGGCTGATTTCGGTCCTTCGTTGCCTTTTGTCAGACAGATTGTTGGCAAAGTTCTTGACAAAAGATTGCCCGAGGGTGTGGCACTCAACGTGAACATTCCGGACACACGGGGCGAAAAGATTAATGGCATGCGCCTATGTCGCCAATCCAAAGCGCAATGGCTTGACAGTTACGAGAAACGCATTGACCCGCAGGGCAGACCATACTATTGGCTTACAGGTCGGTTCGAATGTGAGGATGTTGGCGAGGATACCGACCAATGGGCATTGGAGAACGGATATGTTTCGGTGGTGCCGACAACAACAGATTTTACAGCATACGAAGTGTTAAGAGAATGGCAATGAAAATCTTCAATATGGACAAAATTTCTACCGGAGTGATGCTTACGCTTGGTTTGGAAGCACTGTCGGCTTTGCTGTTGTGGGCAGTGCTTGCAATACTTGGCGAGCCGATGGCGGGACATATAAGACTTATGGCAGTCTGCTTTGTTGCTCCAATCCTTTTGTTGAGGTTCTATGCAAAAAAGAAAGGGAACCCAGCCGTCACGAAGTCAATCATTGTGACGCTTTTCCTTTCATTCGTCGTTTTCATGTTTGTCGTAATTAAATCCGGAGAACTGACATTATGAAATATTATATCATTGCTGGAGAGGCGTCGGGCGACCTGCATGGAGCCAACCTGCTGAAGGAGTTGCTTGCAAAAGACAGCGATGCGCATATACGCTACTGGGGAGGCGACAGAATGGCAAGTGTGGCCATGGAGAGCGGGAAAGGCAACGACATCCAGCAGGTGCGGCACATACGCGATTTGGCCTTCATGGGCATCGTCGAGGTGGTGTCTCATCTTGGTGCTGTGCTTGGGAACATCCGTTTTTGCAAGCGCGATATCATGGAATATAAGCCCGATGTTATTGTCTACATCGACTATCCCAGTTTCAATCTGAAGATTGCGAAATTTGCACATGCCCATGGATTCAAGAACCTGCATTACATCTCGCCCCAGGTGTGGGCATGGAAGCGAGGCCGCTTGCGTCCGATGCGTCGTGATTTGGACAGGCTGTGCTATATTCTCCCCATGGAACAGGAGTTCTATAAAAAGAACTCCATGCCCCAAGCGGTATATGTAGGGCACCCGCTTCTTGACGAAGTGGAGCGATACAAAACGGACCGTTCGGGTTTGGCAAACCGTGGCAGCGTCGAGAGAAAAACCATCGCCCTGCTTCCGGGCAGCCGAAAACAGGAACTTGGCAAAATGCTCCCTATGATGGTTCGACTGGCCGAAGTTCATAAAGAATACAATTTCGTAGTGACCGGAATGAGTCTGATAGGGGATGCCTATTACAGGCGGTTTATCCCTTCCGAGTCCGACAATATAGAGGTTGTATACGACAAGACTTACGATGTGTTGTCAGAAGCGTATGCCGCAGTGGTCTGTTCGGGAACGGCAACGCTCGAGACGGCGCTTTTCGGAGTGCCGCAGGTTGTGTGCTATCAGTGCAATCCGCTTTCGGCGGCCATAGCCAGACGTCTTATCGCTTCGCGGATAAAGTATATTTCGCTTGTCAATCTGATTGCCGACGACCGCATCGTGTCGGAGCTGATACAGGACGACTTTGATTTCGATAGACTTGAGTCGGAGTTTGCCCTCATTACCAAAGATGAAGCCAACAGGCAGCGCATCGCAGACGGATATGACAAAGTGGCGGGGATTTTGGGTGGTGCCGGTGCGTCGGGTCGGACTGCCGACGAGGTGATAAGTATTGCAGCAAAACAGTAAAATATATCATATATAACACTTCTAACCCTTTAACCTATAACCTATAACCTTTACATGATTCCAAGGCTTTTCGCTCTACTATTAATGCTGATTCCATGCATCGCTGTGCATGCCGAGAAAATCAAGGTCAGATTGTTTTCAAACAACAAAATCGAGGCCATCTATGTCTCGTTCGATTTGGGTTTGTACGATTTGTATGCCAATGACACTGTCTTGCTCGAATCTTCGCTTGGCGAGGGGATGACCGTAGAGATAAAGCCAGCCACGTCAGGTGTATCGATTGCCGTAAACGGGTATGAGTATGGCAACTATAGCCGTGCTGTTCTGAGAGCCACCGATACTGCGTGCATTTTGTGTCTCAACCCCAAGGGGGTAAAACAGCGCACATACGAAGGTGATCTGGTGGTGTCGGCTTTTGATAGAGCCAATCTGAAGATTATCAATGAGGTTGAGTTCGAAACATACCTTGCCGGCGTGGTGCAGTCCGAGATATACGGCCAGCAGAGCGATATTTTCCGCATACAGGCGATGATTTCGCGGACATGGGCTATGCGCAATATGAACAAGCACAAGGCCGACGGCTATAACTTCTGCGACTATGTGCACTGCCAGGCATATCAGAACCGATGCGTCCGTCCCGACATAATGTTAGGAACCATGCAGTCGAGCGGAGAGACCATAGTGGACAGCGAGGGGCGTTTGATCGATACCCCGTTCCACTCCAATTCGGGAGGGCAAACAGCAAATTCGGAGGATGTATGGCGTGCCGCACTTCCGTATCTGCGGTCGGTCCAAGACACATTCTCGTTTCGCATGCGACAGTCGGACTGGACGAAGGTGATTCCACGCGAGAAATGGCTCAATTATTTTGCAAAGACCCACAAGCTTGATATACAGAACTCTGATGTGCGCAACGAGCTGCTCACCTTCGAACAAAAAGAACGCAAAGCAAAGATTCTCGGCGTGCAACTGACGAGGGTGCGTACCGATTTCGGTCTGAAATCCACATTCTTTAGTGTCACTACCGACCCGAAAAGCGGTGATGTTGTGCTGAAGGGACATGGATATGGCCATGGTGTAGGCCTTAGCCAGGAAGGAACAATCCGCATGGTGGGGCTTGGAATTGCATACGATTCCATTATCCGCCACTATTATACCGGAGCATCCATACATCGTGACGAACACGTGTCGGAGCGATATGTTCAGAATTTCGTCACGGAAATATCGAAGATAATCGAAGAGGACAAAGCGAACCCGGGAAAAAAGAAGTCGAAGAAAGACGACTGGCTGGGCAAACTGTTCCGTGTCCGCGACAGGATGGACAGGGAGGAAGAGTTTGACCCGACGAAACAGGAGATGGAGTCCGATTGGTCGATTGAATGGTAGTTGATTTTCACACTTTTTATGATATTGTTTTATAATAAAAACAATATTTGATAGTTATTAGAGTTTAAAAATTTGTTTTACTCATAAAGTATTATATGAAAAAAGGATTATTATTTGTTTTTTTGTCCGTTTTTGCAATTTCAGGAGTTTTTGCCCAGGTCAATTGGAAAAGCATTGAACAGGTGGCGCAAACGGATTGGAAAACCAACAAAAAAATGGTATTTATTGATTTTTCCACATCTTGGTGTGGTTGGTGCAAGAAGATGGATCGTGAAACCTTCAGCGATCCGGTTGTCTCTGCAATACTGAACAAGTATTACATTCCGGTGCAGTTTGATGCCGAAGGTACATCGACGTTCTCGTGGAACGGAACGAAGTACAGCAACACTCAGGTGCCCGGCCAGAGAGCTCAGACCCATCCTTTCACACGTGCCATATTGGGACAGAAAATAGGATATCCGTCTTTTGCAGTGTTCAACAAAAACGGCGGCCTTACCCAGATCCTGCAGGGCTATCAGAACGCATACGAATTCTCAATGACGCTGTGGTTCCTTTGCTCGGGCGATAACCAGCGCTACACTTTCGATGAGTATCAGAAAGTATTCCAAGAAGAAATCAAGCCTGAAATGATGAAAAAGCTTGGCTTGAACAAATAACATACATCGACGATTCACCGACTAAGAGCCCTTCGGAAACGAAGGGCTCTTTTTATTTATTCCAGACGGACTCGTGGGTCGAGGAGTCCGTAAATGATGTCGACAATGATGTTTATTATAACCAGCAGGATGCAGATGAAAAGTATGGAGCCCATAACGACGGGGAAGTCATATTTCTCCAATCCGTCGACTATGACCACTCCCATGCCTTTCCAGTCGAACACATATTCAACGAATACGGCTCCGGCCAGCAATCCGGCCAGCCACCCGGAGGCGGAAGTCACGATGGGGTTCATGGCATTGCGCAGTGCATGACGAAACAGCAGCCGCCCGCGTTTCATTCCTTTGGCCCGAGCGGTGCGTATATAGTCTTGTGAAAGTGCTTCGAGCATGGAGCTTTTTGTTAGTTCGACGAGCACTGCAAGTGGGCGAATGCCAAGCGTGAATGCCGGAAGAATCAGATTGCGCAGGTCTATATATTCGCCACAGCCGTAGTCGTCGACCGAATACAGGTTGCCAAACATGTTCAGATGGGTCCAGTCGGCAAGGATGTAGGCAAAGAACCACGCTATCAGTATTGCCGCGAAGAACGACGGCAGCGACATTCCTAATGTGGACAGGAAGAGCGAGAGCCGGTCAATCCACGACCCCTTATGAATGGCGGAGAGGGTGCCGACGAGAATACCTATAATCAGAGCGAAAGCCATTGCTGTCAGGGCCAAAACAAGCGTTTGAGGGAAGGCTGTCATGATCACTTCTGACACTTTCCGTTTGGTTTGGTACGAGCGGCGAAGGTATGGTGCCTTGACGACGAGAGATGTTTTCCCTATGGAGAATAGTGTGGCATAGGGGGTGTATTTCTCGGGGTCGAGGAACCAATGGCTCGACGGGTCGTTGTTTGTGTGCAGAGAGAGGGGCGAAAGGTCGTTTAGGTAGCTCAGGTATTGAATGCCAAGAGGTTTGTCGCGACCGAGGTCTTTGTTTATGATTTCAATGCTTTCGGCATCGGCGCGCTGACCAAGCATCATGCGTGCTGGGTCGCCAGGCAGGATGTTGAACAGAAAAAAGACCAATGTTACCACGCCAAGAATGACGAGGAACCCATACAACAATCGTTTACCAATGTAGCGAAGCATTTTGTGAGCAAATACTATTTAAAGTGTCTGTATGTCAACTTTTTTTCGTTCTCTGTTATTCGTTTTCAGCTCTTAATCCGTGTACAACGGATTTTTTGGCAACAAAGTCTTTGAGGTAGAAGGGCTCGAAGTATGCCACGTCCTCAGTTTCATTGTTTTGCAGTTTGTGTTCAGCCAAAGAAGCCATGCCGCACGACGATGTGCGGAAGGATTCGTCGTAGAGGGCGTTGGCGTTGACAGACAAAAGGGGACGTGTCTTTTCGGCACCATCGCCAATGAAAACAATTTGGTTTTTGTCAAACCACTCGTCGTATATTCCTTCTTCAATGACTTCGGCAGCGGTTTCTTTTACGATGCCCGACCGTCCGAAGATGGCGGTATAGCACTCCATGCGTCGAGCGTCAATCATGGGGCAGACAAGCCCGTTGTACTCAGGATGTTGCGCGAAATAGAGCGATGCCATGTTCTGCAGGGTAGGAACGGAAAGGAGTGGGATGTCAAGTGCATAGCACAGTCCCTTGGCGCTGCTGACCCCTATGCGGAGGCCTGTGTATGAGCCGGGGCCGGACGAAACGCAGACGGCGTCGAGCTTGTGTGTGGCCAGGAATTCGTCCTTCATTATTTTGTCGATAAATACAGCGAGTTTGGAAGAATGTGCGTTGGGTTCGTCGCTGTGTATCTCATTTAATATTGTCCCGTCGTGTTCCAATGCGACAGAACATATCTGCGTGGCAGTTTCGAGGAGTAATATAGTCATGTTTGTTTCTCTATCGCATGTCGATTATCTCGACATTAGGATTCTTGTTTTTTGAGAAGGTGAAGTCGTCGGCTGTTGTTTTTACACCGCTCTTGAAATGGCTTAGCTGATATTCTCCGCATGATGAGTCGTAGTTGTGCATCTCCATACGTTGCAGTATGCCGTTGTTTGCATTGATTACAAGGCGAATCTTGTAATAGCTCTTGCTTTTCTTGGGAGTCATATCGATTATGGCATTGCCGTTTTCTTCCTGTCGGATGAATTTTGCGGTGAAGTTTTTGTCGTGTTTTGCAAGAATGGCAGCAGGGTTCAATAGGTCGTCTTCGGCAGCGCTAATATTGTTGACAACCACCTCGTTGTCGTCTTTGTTCCAATGCCAGGTGGCGGTTCCGTCGCAATAAATGATGTTGTTGCCGAACGTTACGCGGTATTTCCCGTTGTCGTACAGTACGTCAGCTTTTTCTTTTGCAGTCGTTTTTTTGTATGAGTCTTTGTTCGTCATTGTAACAGTGAACGATACGGCTCCTGCATTGATCTTTTGGGTGGCTTTCTTTAGTATTTTCTGTGCATTTTGGTCTACATGGCCGTTCGAAGTGTGAGTTATCTGGGCCGATAGCGGAACCATGCTGCAAATCAGAGTCAAAGCGAAGATTAGTCTTTTCATGTTTAGAACATTTTCTTTGCTTAACGTTTCAGAGGCATTATTATTGTATATATGTCGCCACTATATTATTGAAGTATGTATTCTTCATGGCTGAATGTGCAAGTGTCCGTCAGCCACAATCGAGGCCGTTCCACCTATACGGATGTCTCCGCTGTCCGCAAGTTGTGTGGCTACAACCGAAGGCCGTCCCATTTTTTCGCCTTGAATGAAGCTGTGTTTTCCGGGTTGTATGATGCCGTTGGTGGCGAGATAGTGTGTAAGGGCGGCGTTGGCTGTGCCGGTGGCGCTCTCCTCGGGCACTCCGTATGCCGGGGCGAAGTCGCGCACATGGGCTGTGTGGCCGTCATTGCCGAAAGCAAAGGAGTGAATGCTGACGGTGTCCAGCCGTTCCGTAAGGGCAGATATTGCTTCCATGTCGGGTTGGAGTGAGTTCAATGCTTCGACCGAAGGCAGGGGGAGCATAATGTCGGCAAGTCCGGAATATGCAATTTGGACGGGTAGGGACGGTCGGTAGTCCTTGAGTCCTACGGCACTATATGCAGCCGCAGCATCATCCTCACCGAGTGTGCCAACGATGCGAGGTGTGGCCATCTGCATCATGACTACAGGTGCGGCCTCGACTTCAAGGTCGCCGGCCAATGTGCGGCAGCAGCATGTCCCGGAGACCCTTCCCAATTGAAACAGCAATGAGAATGATGCAACTGTTGCGTGGCCGCAGAGATCCACCTCGCCCTTTGGCGTAAAATAGCGAACGGTATAGTGTGCGTCGCCGTCGTTGCGGACAAAAGCGGTCTCGGAATAGCGCAGCTCGGCAGCGATGCTCTGCATCAGTTCGTCGTCTGGGAAGTCATTGCCTTCCAGCAAAACGACACCAGCCGTATTGCCTCCAAAAGGCTTTTCGGTAAAGGCATCAATGATATAGTATTTCAACATAGATAGTTATTTATAGACTTCGCAACCATTTTATCTCGTCGGCCCAGCGCATGGGGTCGGGGGTCTCGAGGATGATGGGCATGTTGTCGAAACGCGGGTCGTGCATCAGGCGCGAGAAGAACTCTTTGCCCATAGCGCCTTCGCCCAGCACTTCGTGGCGGTCCACGTGGCTGCCGGCACCTTTCTTGCTGTCGTTGAGGTGCATGGCACGTAGGTACTTGAAGCCCACAACGCGTTCAAACTCGTCGAAGCAGAATTGGTAGCCCATTTCCGTCGAAAGGTCGTAGCCTGCAGCCAAGGTATGGCACGTGTCGATGCAGACGCCCACGCGGCTCTTGTCATCCACGCCTTCGATGATGCGGGCTATATGCTCGAAGCGCCATCCCAGGTTGGTGCCTTGTCCGGCGGTGTTTTCTATCACAGCTGTGACGCCTTCGGTCTTGCTTAGCGCCAGATTAATTTCGCGAGCTATCTGGTCCAGGCATTCCTCTTCGCTGATGCGGTTCAAGTGGCTGCCGGGGTGGAAGTTAAGCATCGTCAGGCCCAGCTGTTGGGCTCTGTACATCTCGTCGAAGAACGCCGCGCGGCTTTTCTGCAGCGTTTCCTCGTCGGGCGAGCCGAGGTTGATGAGGTAGCTGTCGTGCGGCAGCACCATCTCGGGCCGGAAGCCGCGGTCTGCCAGCAAAGCCTTAAAGCCGTCGATTTCCGTCTGCGCCAGCGGCTTGCTCACCCAGCTGCGCTGGTTGCGAGTAAAAAGTGCGAAGGCGTTGGCTCCGATGGCTTCGGCGTTGAGGATGGCGTTGCCCACGCCACCGGATGCGCTCACATGTGCGCCGATATATTTTGTCATAATTTCTACTTTTGAACGTTAATTGCCATTAATTTCCTGTTAATTGTCTTGAATTAATTCGTCTGCAAATTTACATAAAAATTTGGATTTACACACATACGTATAAAAATAATAGGTTGACGCAGTCAAAACCAGACAAAAGAAAGCCGAATGTTTGGCGTTTTATATGCAAAACGAGCTTAGCCCAGAGGTCGCGTCTCAATGATTTTATCTAATTTTAAACGCAATACGCCATGAAGACATGCGGCTTAGACGTGCACAAAGATACGATTTTTTGTGCAATATACGACGGGAAAGATGCCGTCGTGGAGAAATTCAGCACTTTCACGCCCGACATCGAGGCGATATGTGACTACATCCAGGCGCAAGGTCTGGACACGATGGCGATGGAGAGCACCGGCATTCGTTGCGTCGGATTTGCAATCCGACGCAACTTAATATAAGGATTTGCAATCCTCAAAATCAATAACTAATAAATAAAATTTAGCTGTCCTGTCAGTTTCTTGTTGTCACGGCGTGTGTTCCACAACAAGACCACCTTTAAGACATCGCCTTTAGAATGAAGCAATCATTTTTTCCATCCTTTGCCTCACTTCTTCGTGGGGGATTGTTTTGGCTCTGCCACTTTCAATCTCAGCCATTCGTTGCTGTGCCTCGGCTACTACTTCTGCTTTGGTGTTATATGTGCAGGGCGGTTCGGCGATGGCTGTATGTGTTAGCCGTTTCACAATCTTATCCATCTCTTGTTGAGCCCATTGGTTAATGGCATCAGGAGTTGAAAGATCGGGGTTCCAACTGCGAACGACAGCCTCGTTGATGTCTATGGTTACTTTACACATTGTTTATAATATTTGTATTGTTACAACGCAATCATGTGTGGTTTATTGTTCGATTGTGTTAACTTTCTGCAAACTTGTGCAGTGCTTCCTCGTCGAGGCGCTGGATGGTCCAGTCGCTCATTGGGATGGCGCCGATGGCGCGGTAGGTCCGGAGGGCGTTTTCGTTCCAGTCGAGGCATATCCATTCCATACGGCCGCAATTGCGCTCCACGGCGAGGCGAGCCAAGTATTGCAGCAGCTGACGGCCGTAGCCGCGGCCGCGTTTCTCGGGAACGATGAAGAGGTCCTCAAGGTATAGTCCTTTCCTGCCTACGAATGTCGAGAAGTTGTGGAAAAACAGGGCAAAGCCGACAATGGTACCGTCGGGCTCTTCGGCAAAAACGACCTCGGCCGAATGCTCGACGAAGAGCGAATGGTGCAGCGTCGGCACATCGGCAACAACCTCGTCGGCGCAGCGTTCGTATTCCGCCAGCCTCATAATAAAGTCCAGCACGAGAGGCGTCTCTTCCTCCCGTGCTGGACGGATTGTAAGTGTGTTGTTCATACTGTCGATCAATAGTTCTCTGCCAGGACCTGGAAGTAGGCTTGGGGATGGTTGCAGACAGGGCATACCTCAGGGGCAGTCTTGCCGATGACGATGTGGCCACAGTTGGCGCACTGCCAGATGGCGTCGCCATCTTTCGAGAATACCTTCTTGTCGTTCAGGTTCTTGAGCAGCTTGCGATAGCGTTCCTCGTGGTGCTTCTCGATGGCGCCTACCATCTCGAACTTCTTGGCGATTTCCTCAAAGCCCTCTTCGCGGGCCTCGCGGGCCATACGCTCGTACATGTCGGTCCACTCGAAGTTCTCGCCTTCGGCGGCAGCCAGCAGGTTCTCGGCTGTCGAAGCCACTTCGCCACCGTGGAGGTATTTGAACCACAGTTTGGCGTGTTCGCGCTCGTTGACTGCGGTCTCCTCAAAGAGGGCAGCAATCTGGACATAGCCTTCCTTCTTGGCTTTCGAAGCGAAGTAGGTGTATTTGTTGCGGGCCATCGATTCACCGGCAAAGGCCTCTTCGAGGTTCTTCTCGGTCTTAGTGCCTTTCAGCGATTTGGGCTCGTCGAAGATTTCTACAAATTTCTCTTTCGGCTGTTTGCATTTGGGGCAGATGGCGGGAGCCTCGTCGCCTTCGTGTATGTAGCCACAGACGGTGCATTTAAATTTTCTACTCATAATAGTTTGTATTTTATGGTTTAAACAATGGTTATTTCAACAGGAAGTTTAAGTCGTCCTTCAATCCATATTCTTTAGTGTTTTCCATCTTGGTCTTGAACACTTTCATCTTGTTAGGCTTGCCAATCAACGAGAGTTTGCCTTCCTCGAGGAGCAGGGCTGTTGCTTCGCGGATGGCGGCAACGGTAGCCTTGGGGTTGACCATGATGTATTCCTTCAGGCGGTCGTCGCGGGTTTCGCCGCCGTGTTTGGGATCGAAGAAATCGGTGTAGTGGGGGTTGATCTGGAAGGGGACGATGCCCATGCAGTCGAATGATGCCGGCATGACGATAGGCATGTCGTTGGTGGTGCAGAGTGTTGGGCCTGCCACGTTGCTGCCTGCACTCCATCCCATGTAAGGCATGCCGTCGAAAGCACGCTGACGGATGGCCTGCATCAGACCCGTGCGCTGCAGTTCGCGTACCAGATGGAAGGTATTGCCACCGCCTACAGCTACACAGTCGGTATCGTATACGGCATTAATGGGCAGAGCTTTATGGTGTACGGATTGAAGTTTTACTCCAAACTCAGCGTACACGGCTGCTACCTTTTTTTCGTATGCGTCGTAGCTCTTTGTCAAGCCGCCTTCGGCAAGACTTACGCCTGCGTATGGTATGAAGAGTACTCTCTTGACATTGTGGCGACGGCAGAAGTCGGCAATCATGTCCTTGCACCATCCGAGGTAAGCCTCGCCGCGCATTGTGGAGTTGCTAATAAGCAATAAATTCCTTTTATCCATTGTATGAGGGGTTTAGGGGTTTTAGGGTTTTAGGGTTAGAGGGTTGGAGGGTTGGAGGGTTGGAGGGTTGGAGGGTTGGAGGGTTAGAGGGTTTTAGGGGTTTAGGGAGTTAAGAATTTATAGTTTTATTTTTGGGGGGGAGTGTTTGATGGTGTATTATTTTTGTTGGTTATGTATTTGATGAGGTTTTTGATAGAGGCGCTGATTTTTCGTGTTGAGCCGATTAATTCTTCTTGTTGTGTCTTTGTGCAGTAGCCTAATTCGTGGCAGAGATGTAGCATACTCCTTACTTCCGAACAACTACCTTTGGCAATGTTGAGAAAGCGAATGTTTGTTGCGTCACTCCCTGCGTCACTTCCTTCGGCAATATTATTCATTATAGAGACAGATGCTCGCTGAATTTGATCACGAAACCCATAGTCTCTTATCTCTCGCATTATTCTGTATATGGCTAAAGTTAGGGCCTTTGCTTCTTGCCATACAACCAAATCTTCAAAGTGTGCCATATCATAATCCTTAGAACCCTTAAACTTTAAAACCCTAAAACCGATTTATAGGTCGAGGGTTGCGTATGTTGCGTTTTTCTCGATGAATTCGCGGCGGGGAGGGACGTCGTCGCCCATGAGCATCGAGAAGGTGCGGTCGGCACTGGCGGCACTGTCGATGGTTATCTGGCGCAGCTGGCGGTTTTCGGGATCCATGGTCGTTTCCCACAGCTGTTCGGGATTCATCTCGCCAAGACCTTTGTAGCGTTGTACGTGTACGGCCGATTCTTTGCCGCCGCCGAGGTCGTCGATGGCACGCAGGCGGTCTTCCTCGGTCCAGCAATAGACATTTTTCTTGCCTTTCTTGACGGCGTAGAGTGGGGGTGTGGCGAGGTAGACGTATCCGTTCTCGATAAGTTCGGGCATGTAGCGGAAGAAGAACGTCAGCATAAGGGTGTCGATGTGAGAGCCGTCGACATCGGCATCGGTCATGATGATGACCTTGTGGTAGCGCAGTCCTTCCATGTTGAGGGCTTTGCTGTCCTCGTTGGTGCCTACTTTCACGCCGAGTGCGGTATAGATATTGCGGATTTCTTCGCTCTCGAAAGCTCTGTGCTGCAGTGCTTTTTCGACATTAAGGATTTTTCCTCTCAGAGGCAGGATGGCCTGGAAGCGACGGTCGCGTCCCTGCTTGGCACTTCCGCCTGCCGAGTCGCCCTCGACGAAGAATATTTCGCATACAGAGGGGTCTCCATCCTGGCAGTCGGCCAGTTTTCCTGGCAGTCCGCCGCTGCTGAATACGGTTCCGCGTTGCACCATTTCGCGAGCTTTGCGGGCTGCTTGGCGGGCGCGTGCGGCGAGGATGACCTTCTCGACAATCATCTTGGCTTCGTTGGGGTGCTCTTCAAGATAGTTTTCAAGCATTTCGCTCACTGCGCTGTCGACAGCTCCACGAACCTCGGTGTTGCCAAGTTTTGTCTTGGTTTGACCTTCGAACTGGGGCTCGGCAACCTTGACGCTGATGACTGCGGTAAGGCCTTCGCGGAAGTCGTCGCCGGAGATTTCGACCTTGGCTTTTGCGAGCATGCCCGACTTGTCGGCGTAGGCCTTAAGAGTGCGGGTGAGGCCGCTGCGGAATCCTGTCAGGTGTGTGCCACCTTCGTGGGTGTTGATATTGTTGACGTATGAGTGTATGTTCTCGCTAAACGACGAGTTGTACTGCATGGCAATCTCGATAGGAATGCCTTGACGTTCGCCTTCGATGTAAATGCTGTCGGGCATAAGACTTTCGCGGTTTTCGTCGAGGTATTTGATGAAGTCGCGCAGACCGTTTTCGGAGAAGAATTTTTCCTTGAAAGTGTCGCCTTTTTCGTCCTTGTTGCGGCGGTCTTCGAGGTTCAGTTCGATGCCTTTGTTGAGGTATGCGAGTTCGCGCAGACGGTTTTCAAGAGTCGGGCAGTCGTATTCCGATACGGTGAAAATCTGCGGGTCGGGGTGGAAGTGGATGCAGGTTCCGCGTTTTTCGGTAGTGCCGACCTCCTTGACAGGATAGAGAGGAAGTCCGCGGCTGTATTCCTGACGGTAGATTTTGCCGTCGCGGTACACTTCGGCCGTCATGTGGTCGCTCAGGGCGTTGACGCAGCTTACGCCGACACCGTGCAGACCGCCAGACACTTTGTAGCTTCCCTTGTCGAATTTGCCGCCGGCGTGCAGAACGGTCATGACCACTTCGAGTGCCGAGCGGTGTTCCTTTTCGTGCATATCGACGGGGATGCCACGACCGTTGTCTTCGACGGTTATGGAGTTGTCCTCTTCGATTGTTACATTTATTTTGTTGCAGTATCCTGCAAGCGCTTCGTCGATTGAGTTGTCGACCACCTCGTATACGAGATGGTGCATTCCGCGAAAGTTGACATCACCGATGTACATTGCCGGACGCATTCTTACTGCTTCCAGACCTTCGAGAACGGTGATGTTATTTGCACTATAATTACCTTGTTTAGTGTTGTTTAGTTCGTCACTCATTGTTTCAAGTCCTTTTTGATTTGGACTGCAAAATTACTAATTTTTATTCATTTATATGCTTGTTTGGGAACTCGATTTTTCAACAAAGTGTGAAAAAATATTTTTGTGCTGTATGTTGTTGAAAAACAGTTGATGATAGAATTGTTGCGATGCAAAATGCTAAATGTATGAGTTTTGTTTTGACAGGAAAGAATATTTTTGTTATTTTTGCAAGTTGAAAAACAAAGAATTATTTGTGAAGAAAATCCTGATATTGCTGATATTGAGTACTTTCTTCGCAACGGGTTTCGCTCAGGAATTCCGTTGTGGTGTTACTGTCAATTACCAGAAGCTGCAAAGCACTACTCAACAATACGAAACAGGCGACGTCAAAATCTTCGAGACGATGAAGCGTGCCGTGGAGGATTTTGTCAACAACCGTAAATGGACGAACCTGGAGCTTGAGCAGGTCGAAAAACTCGACTGTTCAATAAACATTATTCTTTCCCAGCGCACGTCTGCCACCGATTTTGCCGGTCAGATTTCTATCCAGTTGCGCCGTCCGGTGTACAATTCGAACTACACGTCGGGATTGTTCAACTATATGGAAGGCAGCAATGATTTCCACTTCTCGTTCAACGAGAGCCAGCCTCTCGAATTCGACCCGAATGCGTTTTACGACAATCTATCATCGACGCTTGCGTACTATTGTTACATCATGTTGGGACTATATTTTGATTCGTATGGGCCTAATGGCGGCGAACCTTTCTTTGAAATGGCTCGTACTATAACCCAGACGGTCGGAAGTTCCACGGCTCTAAAAGGTTGGAAATCCAGCGACAGTCAGAAGGCTCGTTACTGGTTCATGGAAAACCACACCAATCCCGCGTACGAGGCGCTCCACAGTGTGTACTATTACTATTATCGCATGGGGCTGGATATGATGACCAAGGACCAGCCTTCGGCTCGACAGAACATAATCCAGGCCCTCAAATACCTGCAGCAAGTTCATAAACGCAGACCTAACCTTTTGTCTGTGACTCAGTTCATTGATGTCAATATGGCAGAGATAGTATCGATATTCACTCCTGCGCCGCCAGAGGAGCAGAAGGAGGTGTATACCATTATAAAAGAGGTGAGCCCGATAAATATTGTGAAATTCAAAGATTGGAATGTCAATAATTATTTTCAATAATTCAGTTTAATAACTTCAAAACATAAAATATCATGACCCAAATACCGATTCAAAAAGAGGTGATTGACAAAATTGCCGCTGAAAACAAAATAAAGAACCCGGGAAAAGCCAGCATCCGCGAGATGCGCAAGATGATTCAGGATGTGGAGAAAGCCACAGATGTACGTTTCGTCAAGATGGAAATGGGTATTCCTGGACTGCCCGCTCCCAAGGTTGGAGTCGAGGCACAGATTGAAGCCCTGCGCAATGGTGTCGCCAGCATCTATCCTGAAATCTACGGTACTGCCGATTTCAAGAAAGAGGCTGCCCGTTTTGTCAAGAATTTCCTTGACATAGATGTCACTCCCGACTGCTGCGTTCCTACGGTAGGATCGATGCAGGCTGGTTTCGCTTCGTTCCTTACCCTTACCCGCTACGATGCCAAGAAGACCAAAGTCCTCTTTATCGACCCTGGTTTTCCGGTTCAGAAACAGCAGTGCCGCGTTCTCGGCATTCCGATGAAGACATTCGACGTCTACGAATACCGTGGCGACAAGCTGCGTGAAAAACTTGAAGAAGAACTGAAAGATGGTGATGTTGCTTGCTTGATTTACAGCAGCCCCAACAATCCGGCTTGGTTCTGTTTCACAGAGCACGAGCTGAAGATTATCGGCGAGATGGCCAACAAGTATGGCGTTGTGGTTCTCGAGGACGATGCTTATTTCCTGATGGACTTCCGCAAGGACTACAGCGTTCCCGGCAAGGCTCCGTTCCAGCCCACCGTGGCCAAGTACACCGATCGCTATGTGCTGATGATCAGCGGTTCGAAGTCGTTCAGCTATGCCGGTGAGCGTATAGCAATGATGATTTGCAGCCCAACGCTGTTCAATATGGAGTGCCCCGACCTGGCACGTTATTACAGCCAAACACAGCTGGGTCGCGCCTTGATTTTCGGAACCCTCTATTGCCTCAGTTCGGGAACCGCCCACAGCGTGCAGTATGCTATGGCAGCCATGCTGAAAGGTGCCAACGACGGCACGTTCAATTTCGTCAAGGATATCAAGGAATATGGTGAGAAGGCCGGAATCATGAAAAAACTCTTCACCGACAACGGCTTCTACATTGTCTATGACAAGGATATGGGCGAAGATATTGGAGACGGATTCTATTTCACGTTCTGCTATCCGGGTTTCGACGGAGTTGACCTGCTTAATGAACTTATCCGTTACGGCATCAGCGCCATCGCCCTCGATATTACTGGTAGCCACAAGCAAGGTATCCGCGCCTGTGTTGCCCTCGTGCAGCGCGACCAGTTCCCCGACCTCAAGGAGCGTCTGGAGAAATTCCATGCCGACCATCCGGTAAAATAAATCTGACAACTATCAAAAAGTCTCTATAGATGCAAGATAGCCTGCCAAATCTGAAGTGTTCAGATTATTGCTTAAAGGCTAAATGCAAAAAACTCCCGACCGTCGGTCGGGATTTTTTTTTTGTGAAGGTATAAGTGTTTTAAGGTTGCCTTTAATATTTTTTTTAACGGCGAATTGTACGAATTAAACGAATTGATATTTATAAATTTGTTTTGCAAACAAAACGCGAACGTTTCGCAAAGCGAGAGAAAAGAAAACTTGTTTGCTTTTCCGAGCCAAAGAAATGTCAACGAAGATAATTAAACGAATTTTTAGAGGACACCTTATTTTTTTACTAATCGGGCTGTGGTGTTGCCGGAGCGGAGAATGTAGATACCGCGAGGCAGAGAAGAGATGTCGATATACGCGTTGTCGTTGGCGCTTGTGCGCAACATGAGCCGACCCATCATGTCGTATATCGCGATGTGACTGTCGGCATTTTGGACTACTATGTGTGTCGAAGCAGGATTGGGATGGATGGAGAAAGATGTTTTGTCGGCTATTGTATTGATGCCGTTGCCGGGAACCCATTCGTAGCAACCGATGTCGATGCGTCCGCTGCGGAAACGGCCACCTCCGTCGAGGTCGGTTTCGTAAGAGGTGCGGTGCATTGTGTCGCCAGCGTTGACGAGTGGCGAGAGGCTGCTGAGGTGCCAGTCGCCCATGTTCTCAGATGGACCAACGGTGGTGTCGGGATTGATGAAGAAAGGACCTATACCATCAGTCGGACGGTTGGTCTTGCTGATGCCGATATTGCTGTTGCTGTCAACTCCTTCAAAACCATCTATGGCAGAGAATGTTATGGCGGTGATGTCGTTGCTGAAAAGAGAACTGTCGTTGCGCCAGACAATAGAGTTCCTCATTTTCGAGCCGTTGAGGTTGTAGATACCGACGCCGCTATTGCAAATGATGTCGCATCCGTCGATCAAGCCAGACTGTGATCGGACTCCGTATCCGTCGTTGTGTACGACCAGACTATTGAACAGCTTGGCGTCGGCCAAATTGACACCACCTCCGATGTTGTTGCGAATGATGCAGTTATAGACAGAGTTCATTGCGGCATCCAGTGCGGCACCATTGTTTGAAGTGGAGGTGTTGTTTTCGATGATGCAGTTTTCGATTCGGGCTCCTTTCGTGAGGTTGAGTCCAGATCCCGTTTCTGCATATCCGTTGGCGAATATCATATTGAATACGGCAGCATTGGTGGCGTCCAATCCAGATATGAGTACGGCGCGTTTGTTGTCGCCACTCATGACGGTGTTGGCGTTTGTAAGGTCGCGTTCATCGATGCTCTGTTCAGTTCCGGCAAAGCCGCCGTATATTTTGACGTTTTTCTGCAAAGTGAAAGCGTAGTCGGCAGATGTGTTGCCGTAGTATGTTCCGTTCTTTACCCACAGTGTGCCACGCTTGTAAAGGCTGCATATCTGCAGGGCGGATTCAATGTCGGGGTAGGCATCGTCCCACGAGGCTCCGGAGCCGTTGGCTTCGGCGTCGATGAAGATGGTGTCGCGGAATTCGACATAGTTCGAGGGCACGATGTTGAAGACGGCCCCCTGTCTTGCGGAATAGCCGTTAAGGTTTGAGAGTGAATAGTATCCGTCGCCATAGCTGCTCCATCCGAAATTGAAATGGTAGGTGCCGTTGTCGCGATAGCCGTCGCAGACGAATGCATGTCCGCCTTCGCTGCTCGAACCGCTATAGTAAACAGGGCGACTGTTGTCGAGGTCGTTTTTGAGCAGCGAGTCCCAAGAACTTGAGTTTGCAGGTTTAGCCATATAGTAGGCCTTGGTGTAGCCAAAGTATTTCAATCCGTTAGGCACGTCTTCGCTATGAGCTCCGCTTCCTGTTGTGTGGTTGGGACCTTCGTAGTCCATTTTGACAGACACGCCACAGTGGTAGCAGAGGAGCGAGACAGCGTTTTTTTGTGCTGTTGATGAGTAGTAGTTTATGGAGTTTGGCATGTTGTCGTAGTCGTAGAATGCCGAGTCGAAGGCCACATGCTGATATCCGTAGGTGCCATGAGTGTAGCCAAAGTTCGAGAATCCGTGTTCTGGATAGCCGTGGTAGCGGATAATTTGAGCCATAGCCGTAGCGACACAACCTGTAAGGCTTCGACCATTGTAGTTGCTGCCGTTGAAGCCGCTGGGATATGTCGGGCAGTAGTTGTTGTATCCGTAGCCCTGGTCCCAAGAGGAGGTCAAGAGTGCGTTGACCCCTTTGCTTGGACTGCGTTGAAGGTAAGTGTCAGTGGCGAGCTGTTTCCATTCGTATATGAAACTGGGCTGGGCGTTGGATGCTGATTGTGAGCTCCGTACTTCTGATATTTCGTCCACATTGCTCGTTAGCCAGCTGCTGAGGTTATCAGGAATCCTCGCAGTGTCGAAGGCACCGTTGAGCGAGTAGCCGACGATAGGAGTCACGTGCATATCCGCTCCGGTTATGATGAAACCTGTTGAATCGATGTTGAATACAAACATCGCGGGGTTGGCGCTGTTGTCGTAGATGATGCTGTAGAGTGAAATGTTTTCAGTCGACAGGCTGGGTTCTTCGACAGAAAGGAAATTTCGCGCTGCCGAGCGTGCGGTGTTGCAGTCGACCGTCTGGGCATGCATGGTGAGCAGGCCTGCTGTCGCAGCGAGAAGGATGAAGACTTTTTTCATATGTGATGTGATATATTATATGTTGATATACTATTTGTTGAGGAAGCTCCACACATGGTCGAAGACGATGTCGGCGCGGATGTCGAAAGCTTCGCGTGACGCATATCCTATGTGCGGGACGGTGACACAGTTGGGTGCTTCGAGCAACTGGTGCGTGGGGTCGAGAGGCGGTTCTTTCTCGTAGACATCGATGCCGGCTCCGGCGATGCGTCCTTCTTTGAGAGCCGAGGCCAGAGCTTCGATGTCGACCACATTGCCGCGGGCGGTGTTGATCAGGATTGCTGTGGGTTTCATTAAAGCAATCATCTCCTTGCTTATCAGGTGGAATGTTTCGTTGTTCAGAGGTACGTGGATTGAGACGATGTCGCTTTGCTTCATTAGCGTTTCGAGGGTGCAGTATTCGACACCCATTCCGGCCACTTCGTCGCGAACGGAACGGCTGAAAGCGATGATGTTGCATCCAAAAGCTTTAAGTAGTTTGATGGTAGCAATTCCTATAGCACCGGTGCCGACAATGCCGACAGTTTTGCCCCTGAGTTCGCGGCCAAGGAAAGCACCGCGCGAACCGCCGTGATGTGTGAGATTGTCGAGTTCGGTGATTTTTCTCAACACATCAATCATAAGTCCTATTGCCAGTTCGCTGACGGCTGTTGTTGAGTAGCCGGCTGCGTTTTGAACGAAAATTCCCTTGCTTTTGCAATAGTCGAGGTCTATATGGTCCAATCCGGTAAAGGCCACCGAGAGCATTTTCAAGTGTGGGCACTGTGCGAGAACGTTGCTGCTGAGTTTTATGTTGGAAATGACAGCAATGTCGCAGTCTTTCATTCGTTCGACCAGTGTGTCCTCGTTTTCGTCACGGTTCAAGAAGAAGCTGAACTCATGTCCTTTGGCTGAGAATTCGGATTGAAGTTTTCTGAATTGCACTTCGCTGATGCCCAGCGGTTCTACGCATGTTATTTTCATTATCGGTTCAAGATATTAAGGATTGTTGTAATGATGGCTTGTTTTCGAAGAAAGGTTTTAAAACAAATAAACGGCAAAATACAGAAAATATTTTACCGTTTTTTCTTTACCGAGAATCCGAAGCCGCCCAGTTTTTCGCCGAGGCCGTAGTATTTGCCGTGAGAGTAGGCGAGAGGAGCGGCGTGGTTCAGTTGGAAAAGGCCTGTTGATTTGTCGATCAGTTTTTCTTCGGCGTCGATTGCGACAACATGAGCCATGAACATGTCGTGGCTGCCGAGTTCGCGAATGTCGAACACCCGGCACTCGATGTTTAGTGGCGATTCGGCTATTAGAGGAGCCTTGACTATCTGTGCCGTTTGAGGTGTTAGATGAAGTTCTTTGAATTTGTTGAAATCTCGTCCGCTTTTCACTCCGCACCAGTCGGTTGCGCGTGCGAGTGATTCGGTTGTGAGGTTAATCACGAATTCGCCGGTTCTTGAAATGATGCTGTGCGAGTGTCGTTCCTTTCGGACCGATATATAGCACATGGGCGGGTCACTGCATATAGTGCCCGTCCATGCAATAGTCAAGATGTTGTAGTTCTCAGGTGCGTCGCCGCAAGATACCATCACTGCTGGCAGTGGGTATATCATGTTGCCTGGTTTGAAAGGAACTTTGCTCAAAGCGAATGGGTGTTAGTCTTTAAGTTTCTTTTCGAGTTCGTCTACCCAGTAGTGGAACTGCTTGTCGGTCTCGTTCAGGTTGGATACGGTCTTGCAGGCGTGCAGCACAGTGGCGTGGTCTTTGTTTCCGCATTGCAGACCTATCATTGCGAGCGACGATTTGGTGAGTTTTTTGGCGAAATACATAGTCAGCTGTCGAGCCTGGACGATTTCGCGTTTGCGGGTAGTGGATTGAATGCTTTCGAGCGGAAGTTTGAAGTAGTCGCACACAACCTTCTGAATGTAGTCGATGGTGATTTCGCGAGTAGTGCTTTTGACAAACTTGTCGATCATCTGCTTAGCGAGATCGATGGTTATTTGTCTGTGGTTGAGCGATGATTGTGCAATAAGAGAAATCAGAGCGCCTTCGAGTTCGCGGACATTCGTGTTGATGTTGTAGGCAATGTATTCGATAACATCTTCAGGCATTTCGATGCCGTCGTTGGCAAGTTTTTGTTTCAGAATGGCGAGTCTTGTTCCGACGTCGGGGGTGCCAAGGTCGGCGGCGAGACCCCATTTCAGTCGGGACAGCAGACGCGGTTCGAGGGTGCCGAGATCGGAAGGAGCTTTGTCGCTTGTGATGATTATTTGGCGGTTTTTCTGGTGGAGGTAGTTGAAGATGTGGAAGAAAGCCTCTTGGGTATGGATACCCTTCGTTGCCCAGAACTGAATGTCGTCAAGAATCAGGAAGTCGATCATCTCGTAGAAATGGATGAAGTCGTTGGTGTTCTTGTTTTTAACAGCTTCCACATATTGCTGAAGGAACTGTTCGGAAGTGACGTAGAGGACGGTTTTGTCGGGGTGTTTCTCTCTGGTTTTGATGCCGATTGCATGAGCCAGATGGGTTTTTCCGAGTCCGACGCCGCCATGGAGCAGCAGAGGGTTGAAGGAGGTACGTCCGGGGTTCTCGGCTACGGCATAGCCAGCGGAGCGGGCCAAGCGGTTGCAGTCGCCCTCGACGAAGTTTTCAAGAGTATAGTTTCCGTTGAGTTGAGAGTTGATTTTCAGTTTTTGGAGTCCTGGGATTACGAACGGGTTGGCGATTTCGTGTTCGTTTTCGCCATGAATGATGAGAGGAACGTCCTTCGGTCTGTTGACGGTAGCTTGTCTGCTTGAAGAAGGCAGGTTGGTGACAATAGGTGTTTCGGCAATGCTTGTATCCATAAGTATGCTGTATTTAAGCATGCCGTTAGGTCCCAGTTGCAGACGTATTGTGCGTTTCAGCAGGTCGAGGAAATGCTCTTCGAGCCATTCGTAGAAGAACTGGCTTGGTACACGAATGGTGAGGACATTCCCTTCGAGTTGAACAGGAACGATAGGTTCGAACCACGTCTTGAAGACCTGTTCGTTTTCCGGTCCCAAGTTGTCTTTTATTATTTTCAGGCAGTTTGCCCAAACAGTTTTATAGTTTTGCATCGTGGTTGATTGTTTTCGATATGATTTAATATCATTTACAATGATTGTTGAATTGTTTGATTGTGATGCAAAGTTCGAATAAAAAAAAAACATGTGATTTTTAAAAAAAATTTGGTTAGTTCATTTTTTTTTATTAAACCAAAACGGTGTAAAATCCCCACGGAAATGTAACGTCTTCAAAATTTCTTAAATCACAATCTTTTATTATTTATTTATCTTTTTTTTCGGCCTAATAATATACGTTTTTCTTTTGAAACAGGAAAAAAAATCAAAAAAAAATACGCCTTTTTTTTCACTTTTTTTGTTCAAAAAGTAAGTTGCTGTTTTTAAAATCCGTGAGGGGATTGTTGTTTGTAATTTGCTGGAATATAGCCTTTTGATGTAAATAATTGATTGTTAGAATTTCGTTTTGTGACGTTTTTTTATATTGCTCAGTCAATCACTAATTTCTTAAAAAATGATGGAGATGTAAACATTTTTGGTTGACAAAATTTCAAGGGTGAAATAAATTTTTTTCTATTTTTTTTACCGATTCTTTTATTTCGGAAGGATAAAAATACGCTTTAAATTTATTTTAATGAATATATACTATATTATAATAAAAAAAACGTACCTTTGTAAAACTATTGAAAAGACAAATTGTAAGATAATACATTTTAAATAAATTCATTAAACAAAAAAATCAAGATGAAAACAGCTTATAATTTTAACGCAGGTCCTTGCGTCCTGCCCAAAGAGGCCATTGAGTCCACCATCGCCGCTATCCGCGACTTTGACAACACTGGCATTGGTCTGCTCGAAATCTCTCACCGTACTCCCGGCTGGGAGCGCACCATGGAAGAAACCCGCCAGCTCTGGCGTGACCTGCTGAACATCCCCGCTGAATACGAAATCCTTTTCCTCGGTGGCGGTGCCAGCACCGGTTTCATGGATGTCCCCGCTAACCTGCTCAACAAGAAGGCTGCCTATCTGCAGACTGGTGTTTGGGCCAAGAAAGCTGCCAAAGAGGCCAAGAACTTCGGCGAGACCGTTATCGTTGCCTCCAGCGAAGACAAGACCTACAGCTACATCCCGAAGGGTTGGACCGTCCCCGCTGACGCCGACTACTTCCACATCACGACCAACAACACCATCTATGGTACCGAGATCCGCAAGGACTTCGCTGCCAACGAGATCAACAACGTTATGCTCGTTGCCGATATGAGCTCGGACATTATGAGCCGTCCCGTCGACATTAAGAAGTACGGTCTGATCTACGGTGGTGCCCAGAAGAACGTCGGCCCTGCCGGTGTCACCTTCTACATCGTCCGCAAAGACATCCTCGGCAAAATCACCGATCGCCAATATATGAACCCGCTGCCCACGATGGTCGACTTCCGCACCCACGCTGCCGAAGAAGCCAAGAACATCTCGATGTTCAACACTCCTCCGGTAAGCGCCATCTTCGTGATGCACGAAACCCTGAAGTGGGTCAAGAACACCATTGGCGGCGTTAAGGAAATGGAGAAGATCAACCTCAAGAAGAGCGCTATGCTCTATGAGGAAATCGACCGCAACTCGATGTTCCGCGGCACTGCCGAGAAGGAAGACCGCTCGATTATGAACCACTGCTGGGTTATGGCCGAAGGCCGTGAGAACCTGCAGGATGCCTTCATGGCTTTCGCCAAGGAGCGTGGTATGGTCGGCATCAAGGGTCACCGTTCGGTTGGTGGTTTCCGCGCCAGCCTCTACAACGCTTGCCCCATCGAGGCCGTCGAGGCTCTTGTCCAGTGCATGCAGGACTTTGAAAAAGCCAACAAGTAATTAGTTGACAAACGGCGAATTATGCGAATTGAGCGAATTTGTCTACAATGATTTAAAGGCCAATTACTCGAATTTTGACTGTCAATAATTCGAGTAATTGGCTAATAATTGACCTGCGTAGCTTCGAATAATTAGTTAAATTAGCCGTTAAAAAAAGTAAAACATGGAAATCAGAGTTGACGTTAGAGAAGGTTTTGAGAAGAAGATTCACAAGGAACCTACTTGTGTCTTCTCTGATGAAATAAAGATTTATCCGAAAATGAAAGTATTAGTTGCTACTGAAAAACCTTTCGCAAAAGTTGCCGTTGACGGCATCCGCGAAGTGGTTGAGAAGAATGGCCACACTCTGGCTCTTCTCGAGAAATATACCGACGTGAACGACTTCTACAAAGCCGTTGAAGATGCTGACGCCCTGATCGTCCGCAGCGACAAGGTGACCAAGGAAGTTATCGACCACGCCAAGAACCTGAAGATCGTTGTCCGCGCTGGTGCCGGCTACGACAACCTCGACCTCGAGGCTTGCACCGCCCGTGGCATTATCGCCATGAACACTCCTGGCCAGAACAGCAACGCTGTTGCTGAGCTCGTTATGGGTCTGCTCGTTTTCTGCGTCCGCAATTTCTACAACGGCAAGAGCGGCAGCGAGCTGATGGGCAAGAAACTTGGTATCCTCGCTTTCGGCAACGTGGGACGCAATGTGGCCCGCATCGCCAAAGGCTTCGGTATGGAAGTTTATGCTTACGATGCATTCCTCACCGCTGACCAGATCAACCAGAGCGGTATGGCCAAGGCTGTCGCCAACCAGGAAGCCCTGTTCGAGACCTGCGACGTTGTGTCCCTCCACATCCCCGCAACCGCAGAGACCAAGCAGAGCATCAACTATGCCCTCGTCAACAAGATGCACAAGGGTGGTATCCTGGTCAACACCGCCCGCAAGGAAGTCATCAACGAGCCCGAACTGCTCAAACTGATGGCCGAGCGTACCGATCTGAAATATATCACCGACATTATGCCTGACGCTGATGCTGAATTCAAGGCATTCGAAGGCCGCTACTTCGCAACACCCAAAAAGATGGGTGCCCAGACCGAAGAGGCCAACATCAACGCCGGTATCGCCGCTGCAAACCAGATTAGCGAATACTTCAAGAACGGTTGCACCAAATTCCAGGTCAACAAATAAAATAAGTATTATATATAAAAAAGGGGAGACGCAAGTTTCCCCTTTTTTATCTTATTTATGTCAGACAGAACACTTTGTATATTCAATCCGGAGCACGACCTTTGTCTTGCAAACGGGGATAGGCATTATCTGCCACCGGCCTCGGCTTTGGAGTTTGCCAGTCGCGATGCCGGGCTGATGCAGGAACTATATCCCAGTGCAACATGTACAAGTGTGTATAATCTTGACAGTTATGAAGAGAAGGTGTTCCCTTTTGACGCAGTGCGGGCATGGGGATGGAATGCCGTGGTGAGGCATGAACTATGCAAACGTGGAGTGCCAGAATCCATTTTACCCACGTCGGATACGGTCGACGCTATACGTCGGTTGCAGCATCGCAGTTCGTATCTTGCTTTACAGTCGGACTGTTGTGCCGTTGAGTCGGTGTCGGAACTTGACTCAATTCTTTTAAAAGGCAGTGGATATGTATTGAAAGCTCCATGGTCCGGAGCGGGTAGGGGGTTGCGTTGGATAACAGGGAAGTTGACAGAGTTGGATATTGCGTGGATGAACAAAACAATTAAAAGTCAGCGATGTATTATTGTTGAACCGTTGCGAGATGTTGTTGGTAATGTGGCCTTGGAATATCGTATTGAGGCAAAGGAGAATGGTCAGGATTGTGGTGTGGTTTTTATTGGCTACTCATATTTTATTACGGAGAGGGGAGTCTACAGGAATAATGTCATGTGGACAGACGAAGAGATTGAGGCCCATTTTTCAATGACAGAACTACAAGAGACAAAATCTTGTGTCGAGAAATGGCTTGAGAACAATGTTGTTGGAGAATATGTCGGTCCGCTGGGTGTGGACTTGTTGATATGCAGGGATAACAGCGTTCATGTTTCGGAGTTGAACTTTCGCCATACGATGGGTATGGTGGCCCATTCAAGAATACTCCGTTCGAAGTCGAAAAACATGACGACGAAATGAGAAATATCGGATAGAGGTGATGGCGTTGATAAATACAAGTAAATGGTCAAAATTTGAACAGGAATTACCAGAAATTAACAGGAGATCACCTCTAATAATTATTTAAAACGGCGAATTGTACGAATTAAACGAATTGAAATTTAGAAATTTGTTTTGCAAACAAAACGCGAATTAAGCGAATTTTTAGAGGTTACCAGGAATTAATTTATATAACGTGAATGTCCGTAAATGCCCGTGAATATTTGTGAATATCTGTGAATGTCCGTGAATGCCCGTGAATTATCATTAATGTCTAATAAGTAACGGTTAAAAAATAAAGTAAAAGGATCAGGCATGATTAATGAGGTAATTCCATCTATGGAGTTTGGAGTCAAATACAACGCGACGTGCGAGAGTCTCCCGATACCCGTCGGAGACTTTCC
>Ga0310695_10000613_pt1 | contig 91080 bp, 71 predicted proteins | sample RumenRJG_04DNA_FD_203882 | JGI IMG/M metagenome (GOLD analysis project Ga0310695, IMG submission 203882) | Bovine rumen microbial communities from Lethbridge, Alberta, Canada - RJG_04 (v2) (version 2) | ecosystem: Host-associated > Mammals > Digestive system > Stomach > Rumen | place: Canada...
AGGCCACCGGCAACACCGTCATCGAGAAGATGAACAGCGACGCCAAGCTCTCCTTCACATCGAAGACCAAGGCGATGGTCAAGAGCCTCACCGGCAGCGACGCCACCGAGGACAGCAACGGCGGCGGCGGTTCTAGTAACGACAACGGGGACAACGGAGGCAACTCCGGCAGTGGCTCTAACAGCGGTTCGCAGAGTGGCAACGGCTCTATGACTCCTTCGGTGGCTTCGCCCACCATTAGCGGTAACACGCAGTTCACCGACTCTACCCAGGTGAGCATGAGCGGTCCTGACGGCGCAGCCATCCACTACACCACCGACGGCAGCGCGCCTACGGCCGAAAGCCCCGTGTACAGTGAGGCATTCACCCTGAGCGCTACAACCACCGTGAAGGCTATCGCCATCAAGGACGGACAGTCGAGTGAGGTCGCAAGCAAGACGTTCATCAAGTCCAGCGGTGACAACTTGGGACAGAACTAGGCGATGGAAGATGTAAGATGTAAGAAGGAAGATGTAGTTTATGAAGAAGGGAACATGGAAGATGGTGATTCAGGTGCTGATAAGCATCCTCACCGCAATCGCAACCACCGTAGGAGTTAGCTCCTGCATGGGACACTAGAAAATGGAAATAGGGTTTGGCGAATCATCGTCAAACCCTATTATTTATACCAATGATTATAACGGTGAGACAAAAAAAAGGAGCCCGGGTGGACTTCCTTAGATAGCGATATTTTAATGAAAATGACTAAAAAATCGATGAAAGTTTGGAAGATAAAAGAAAAATGTCTATCTTTGCAACATGAAAGGAACCTATTTAGGGTAAGAGCCCCGGTTGGTCCGGCAAGCGACTTATTAAAATAGAAGCACTTTTACGCTCCGCTTCAGATGGATAGCCCCGGTTGGTCCGGCAAGCAAGGCCATTAAAGCGGAGTTCCTTTTTGTAATTCCCCCACATTAATTTCGAAAGCATATTGATCTATGATGGCATAAGGTTTGAAAGGGCCTCCATTTTTCATTTTTCGCATTGCAAGAATTGTTTTAACTCCAAATTCCCGATTAAAGTATGCGAAATAAGCACTTTCATCATGCTTGCCTTCTTTAACGTAACGCCAACCTATATACTCACTCTTTTGAAGAAAAGCAGGTATATCTTTTGCCAATGCATTTTTGATAGCATTAAACTTATTGTCACGAGAAGATTTACTTACAATGGTTTTCAAATCGGACTTGGTAATTTCCACGTTCATCGTGATACCATTAGTAATAGTGAAATGTAACGGGTGTTCTTTTAGAGTCTCTGCCATTGCAAGTACCTCATTACGTATTCGTTTACTCTCTATATAATATTCGTCTTCTGTCCTTTTCATAACTGGAATGCAAAGGTAAGGATTATTTTCGAAAAAACTCAAAAATCTTTTGGTTTTTTACTCGCTTAATCGTACCTTTGACCAACGGTCTTAGGTACTTTCGCTCGACAATTCAAAATTAAAACAAGTTTTATTTTGTATTGTGCTCGCTTATTCGTACCTTTGTCGGCAAAACTAGATTTGGAGTGATTATGAACAACAAGAACGATGTGCTGCTGAAGAATGTGAAACTGCTGTCGAAGATGACGGAGCAGGAGGTGGGCATGATGCCTGAAACGGATGCTCCCCTACCCTCAGTGGAACAGATAAAGCAGATAGTGACGCTGGTGAAGAACATTATCTTCCCAGACTATTTTAACAAGCGACAGCCTGACGAGGCGATACGCTCGTACTACATTGGTGTGCACATGGAGCAGTTGCAGCAGTTGCTGACGAAGCAGATAGCGCACGGACTGCAGTTTTGCGAGGACTGCGAGTGCATGAAGACCAAGGAGCAGGTGTATCAGGAGGCTGGGCGATTGACCTTGGAGTTCATAGACGCGCTGCCGGAAATCAAGCGGATGTTGTACACGGACGTGCAGGCGATGTTTGACAACGACCCTGCCGCGCCCAACTATGGCGAGGTGATATTCTGCTATCCGTCGATGAACACGATGACGCACTATCGCATGGCGCACAAGTTGCACGAATTGAAGGTGCCGGTAATTCCCAGAATCATGACGGAGCTGGCGCACTCGAAGACGGGTATAGACATTCACCCAGGGGCTACGATTGGCGAGTATTTTGCCATCGACCACGGCACGGGTGTGGTGATTGGCGAGACGAGCATTATCGGCAATCACGTGACGCTGTATCAGGGTGTGACGCTGGGTGCAAAGAGCTTCAAATATGACGAGCAGGGCAACATGCTGAACGTGCCCCGCCACCCGATTCTCGAGGATTATGTGACCGTTTATTCGAACGCTTCTATCTTAGGGCGCATCACCATCGGTCACCATTCAACAATTGGAGGAAACATCTGGCTGACCCATGATGTTCCCCCCAATTCACGCATCCTTCAGTCGAAGGCGGTGGATGTATCATTCAGCGGTGGTCTCGGCATTTAAACTGTTCAAACGATCGGCAAAGCGACCTGTAGCATAGAAGTTTGTACCGCGTTCGCCACCCATCTCGTTGATTTCATTTGCTGTTGAAGCACCGCGACGCGATGCATAATAAGGATTGGACCAACGACCCCAGTTATAATTTCCGTCATAGTAGAGCTGGAAGCGAATGTCCTTACTCGTACCATCGTCTATATAGCCCTCGAAGAAATCATCGTAGAGGCGGTAGTTATAGATGCGAATGGGAGCCAGCCCAGAAAGTGAAGGATAGGTGATACGGATGGTACCATTAACCACCTCCCACATGAATTCAGAATAGAACGAGTCACCATACTTCAAATCATAGTCAGCTTCTTCGCCCCATCCGCCATAAGCATTTTCCTGAACGAAACGAAACGTGGTGCGATAAGAATCGCCCGTCCATCCCCAGCGGTCTGCGTAATAAACATCGATATAACCAGTCCAAGTGCCGTCGAGCGTGCGTGCATCCTGACGATCCCATGCATCTTGGTCGCAACTGGTTAGCGTTGTCATTGCAATTGTCATCATTGCGAGGAGAGTAAAAATCTTCTTCATAATCGTAAGTGTTTAATGAATTAATATTTCTGATGCAAAGGTAAACAGAAAAAACCGCCTGTGCAAGTAGTTTTTCCTATTTGAAGGTAGGGAATTTCCTATTTTGAATGGGGGATATATGTTTTAGAACATAAAAAGGTAAAAATTACACATTATCTCTTTGCCCGTTCGTGAAAAGGCAGTACCTTTGAATCACGAAACGTAACTATTGATTTAGAAACGATTTCTTTTCCATTATTAATACTATCATTGGAAGTAAAAAAGAGCGGCACGGTTGTGAAACCCTGCCGCTTTGCTTTTTGTTGCTTCTCTATGCAGCTGCTTCCTCTTCTTCCTCCTCCTTCTTCTTACCAAATTCAGGGTCGATATCCAGGAACCAGGTGACAACGTAGGTCAGCGAGCAGGCTGCCACCACGATGAGGAAGAAGGCCTGATAGCCCACCGACTCTTGCAAAGCACCTGCAAACAAGCCTGGAATCATCATGGACAGTGCCATGAAAGCAGTACAAAGGGCATAGTGTGACGTCTTATGGTCGCCCTGACTATAATAAATAAGGTATAGCATATAGGCAGAGAAACCAAAACCATAGCCGAACTGCTCGATAAAGACACAGATGTTGATGATGAGCAAATCGGAGGGCAAGGCATAAGAGAGATAGACATAAACAAGGTCGGGCAAGGTGATTGCCATCACCATAGGCCATAGCCAACGCTTCAGACCGTGGTGACTAGCAGCAAAGCCGCCCAAGATGCCACCTAAGGTAAGTCCGATGACACCTACGGTGCCTTGAACCAGTCCGTATTCGCCATCGCTCAATCCCAAACCGCCATTGCTACCCAAATCGACGAGGAAAAGGGCAGAAACCTTAGCCAGCAGTCCTTCTGGCATGCGATAGAACAGCATGAAGCAGATGCCTGCCCAAACCTGTGGTTTCTGGAAGAAGGTAACAACGGTTTGCTTGAACTCGAGAAGGATTCCTTCGACACTGCGCTGTTGCTTATCGCCATCCTCAGAGGGTTTGGGCAATGCCCAGCTGTGATAGAGCCACAGGGCGATGAAGAGACCTGCCATGAAATAGAATACCAGACTCCACGAATAGCTGATGTTGCGAGTCAGCACCTGCAAAGCACCAGCCAAACCCACCAGCAATCCTGACGAGAAAATAGTGGCTATGCGATAGAAGGTGGAGCGGATGCCCACAAAATAAGCTTGCTCGTGTTGGTCGAGACCCAGCATATAGAAGCCATCGGCGGCAATATCGTGGGTGGCACTGCTGAACGCCATCAGCCAGAAGAAGCTGAGAGAGCCCTGCAACCACCAAGGTCCAGGAATGGTGAAGCCCACACCAGCCAATGCGGCACCAATGAGCAACTGCATGGTGATAATCCACCAGCGCTTCGACTTCATCATATCGACGAAGGGACTCCACAGGGGTTTGATGACCCAAGGCAGATAAAGCCACGAGGTGTAGAGCGTGATGTCTGTATTCGACAAGCCCAGACGTTTATACATGATGAGCGAGATAGTCATCACAGCCACGTAGGGCACGCCTTCAGCGAAATAAAGGGAGGGCACCCAGGCCCAAGGGTTTCTTTTCTTTGAACTTTGATTTTTGAACATTGAACTTTATAATTACTTTTTTATTGTTTTATTCTTTTATTCTTTTATTCTTCAATAGATACGTTTAATTTCTGCGTTCTGATAATAATGGAGGAGGATTTGCTCGTAGTTATAGCCCTGCTGACCCATGACGGCAGCGCCTATCTGGCAGAGACCGACGCCATGCCCCCAGCCTTTGCCTTGGAGACGGAAACCAGTGGCGGTCTTCTCGACATCGAAGGCGGAGCTATAGAGATGGGTTTCGCTCAAGGCTCGGCGAATCTCGAGTTCCTTGCCGATGGTGAAGGTCTTCTTGGTTCCCACAATCTTGAGCTTCCAGATGCGACCACTCTTGCCTCGCTCCAAGGGAATGAGGTCGGTAACAGTACCGAAATCGGCATTGAGCTTGGTGTTGATGAGCGCGGAAAGTTCGTCGGTGGTGTAATCGACCGTCCAGCGATAGAAGTCGTTGGTTTCCTGGTCGTAGTCGTTCAACACCTGCGCCAACACCTCTTTGTCATTGGTGTTGCAGAAGGGGTCGTTCACGCTGACGAGGTAAGGCTTGGGAGTATCTTCCCAGCAATACTGGAACTCCTCGGTCACTCCACCACAGCACTTGGAGAAGCGGGCGTCGCAAATCTCATCGCCATAGCAGAGAATCTGACCGCGTGTGGCCTTGAGTGCTAGTTCGACAGCCTTGCTGGTCTGCTTGGTGATGCCTTGATAGCGCTGGCAATGGTCGTCGGCACAGACATCGAAGATAGTATGGTCTTCGCGGTCGTACCAGCGAATGAGTTCGTCGTCTTTCTTGATAAACGAGAAGAAGCCGTTCTTTTGTTCCTGATTCTCCTGACGGCGACGCATCTGCGCCAACAGCCACGAACGGGAGATGACGGCATGGGCCTTCAGCAATTCGACACCGGCGGTAGCTTTCATCTCGCTGCTGATAACACTGGCCAGATATTGTTCGACGGGCAATTCGTTGATAGCCGTAATCTTATCGGCCTCAACCACCAACTTGAGCGTGCCCAGGAACACCTGCGTCTCCTTGCGCTCCCAATGGAAATTGACGCCGATGGTGACATCATAGAGTGAGAACGAGGCGTCAGGCTGTTGGGGCATGAAGGTTAGCTCGCGATACTGGTTGCCATTCCACAGGATGCCACCTTCAGAGAACTCAACGGTCTGGTCGCCCTCTATCTTCTCGCCCTTCGCGGTATAGGGGGCATTCAGCGAGAAGTGAATCTTCTGTCCACTGACAATGCCGACGGTGACAGAAGGTTCTTCCTTCAGCTTTACCGTTGTCTCCTTATAATCTGAGTTCTTCAGTTCATCAATGACCTGCTGCATTTGCTGGTCGGTGAGCGACACTTCTTGATAGATGGTCATGACGACATCGGCCGTGAGACGGCGGAAATCTTCCTCGCGAGGCGTGATGATGAGTCCACCCATATCCACAGCGCCTGGACTGATGATATATTGCGCATCGCCCTCAGCGGTATAGCAGTCGGGGCGGTGTTTCCTTCTAGGCAGAACCACGGTGATGAGCTCTTCGCCCGTAGTCCACGAGATGATGTTCATCATTGGCTCTGTATCGTCAGGAGCTGCGGGCAGACAATGGTAAAGTTGCTTGAACAGGCATTCGCTGGTCTCAGCACTATGGCTCTTGATGACTAGGGCGGCAGCGGGATATTCGGCCAATTGCCAGATGCCCTCGTCCTCGTCCTTCTTAAACACCTCGACGAGGTTTCTGCTCAATCGTTGCCAAGCATGCTGCAAAGGCAACACGCCACTCTTGACAGCCTGCAAGTGTGCATGATCAGGAGCCGACGCACCGCAATGCGGTCCATTATATAATAAGGTAAGGTCGGAATTCTTCTGAGCCAGTCGCAACAGTTCGCCAATCATCGGCAGAATGCGCTGCGGCTGGTGTTTCAGCGTGGGTAACGTGAAATGCACAGGCAGAATGGGGAACGGATTGACCAACAGCTCATAGCGGCCACCAATGATGCGATGCATCTGTTGCTTGGGACGATTCTTCGCACACAGGAAACAGGGGCGCTCGGCTATCGACTTGGCATCAATCTTAGCGCCTGTAGAGCGGATGCGGGCAGGATTGAACTGCGCCTGCATCTCGAAGGTGTCAGTAACCAGTTCCTTGGTTTCCACACGCTCTAGGTCACGATAACGCTGGCGAACCTCGTCCCACGTCTGCAACTGACGATTGAAGAAACGCATGACGGACGAATCGCCCATGGTGTCGCTCCTACCCTGCGACATGCGCTGGCGGGCGTGCAGCTCCATGGTGCGCAGGCGGTCTTTATACAGGTTGTTGGCATTAATCTTATCGACAGAAAGGGCTGCATCGGAATTGCCTCCCCAACGACGGCAGAGATAGAGTTCGGTATAGATTCGACCAATGCGATAATGGCGCGAGAACATCAAGCCAAGGGCATAGTCTTCGCCATAGGAGGTGTTCGGGAACTGTACCTGACGAAGCAGGGGTGTGAAGAAGGCACGTGGAGCACCTAAGCCATTGATACGCAGGGCGTTGTTAGGTCCATTCTCATCCGTCCACTCCTTATGGTCAATCAATCCAGGAGGCAGGGTGTTCAGTTCGAAGTCGCACATGCGATAAGAACCGATGACCATGGCCGCCTTCTGCTTGTAGAAAGCATCGACGATGGTCTGCAGCGTTTTGGGCGAAGAATACAGGTCGTCAGAGTCCAGTTGAACGGCGAAGCGTCCGCACGCAGCACTATTAATCGCCATATTCCAGCAACCGCCAATGCCGAGGTCGGTGCGCTCAGGAACGATGACGTGGAGCTTGCTGCCATGAGTCTTCTGCAGGTCAGTCAGGATGTCGGAAGTTCCATCGGTGGAGTGATTGTCGACCACGATGACATTGTACTTAAAGCTGCACTTCTGCGAAAGGGCACTCTCCACGGCGTCCTTGACCGTCTTGACACGATTGAACACAGGGATGACAACCGAAGCTTCCACATCGAACTCTTGTTCGTTGAAATCGACGGTACGATACTGGTTAGGGTCAATCAGCGCCTTTACTTCGCGCAGATGGGCTGTGCAGGCTTGCTCCATCTCTATCTGCACCTCACGGTTGCGAGGATTGACATAATCGAACTGCTTCACGCCTGAGGCACGAAGGTCGGTTTCTTCTTCGGTATAGAGGTATTCGTTCAGGTGGAGAATCCTACCCTCACGACTCAAGAACAAGCGTAAGTCGTAAAGACCCGCGAACTGATATTCGCGCTCATGTTCCATCGAGGCAAACTGATGCAACAGCGAGGCTCGCACCAGCCAAATGCTGCCAAAGTCGAAATCATCGCGCAACGAGCCTTCCTGATAGTCTATCACGGGGTGTGGCTTGCGCTCGCCCTGCTCTACCGTATAACGGTCGCTATAGACCATCGCGGCATGTTCGTCGCCAGCCACCAGCAAGAGGCGCTCCAGCATATTGCTACCCAAAGTCATAGGCTGAGCCTTCAGACACAACAGGGCATAACGCCCCACCGTCAGTTCGGCAACCTTCATCACAAACTGGGTGCTGCTCAGATTGTCAGTCACCACAAAGCTGCAATCTTGAGGGGCAACGGCCTCGTTTGCCAGTTCTTCACTAACCAATAAAAAAATATGCCTGACGGAGTTGCTGCGCCTTAACTGCTCGATGGCAGGTTCGACTTCGGCAAGCGTCCTACAGGCTATAAAACAATCTGTTTTCTGTCTCATTATTCGGTATTAATAATAATATTAGGTGCAAAGATACAAATAAAATAGAAATTATTATGCAACAACTGCATTTTTTTCACTTTTCACTTTTAACTTTTCACTTATTCGTACCTTTGACCTTCGGTCTTAGGTAGGCTACATCTCGGAAATATCCAAATAAATTTGGTATTTCGCTCGATTTGCACTACCTTTGCAGCATGATTCCGCAAAAGAAACGACTTTTGGGACTGACACCGACGGAGTTGAAAGCTGTTGTCGGAAGTCTTGGTATGCCTGCCTTTACAGCCAGGCAGATAGCCCAATGGCTATATGTGAAGCATGTGAAAAGCATCGACGAGATGACCAATCTATCGAAGCAGAACCGTGCCCTTTTGGCCGAACAGTATGAGGTTGGCACGTTGGCTCCCATCGACTGTCAAAGGAGCAAGGACGGCACCATCAAATACCTTTTCCCCGTTCTTTGCGATTCAGAAGCAAAGCACGCTGAAGGACTGTTTGTGGAAACGGTGTATATCCCTGATAAAGACAGGGCTACGCTGTGCGTTTCGTGTCAGGTGGGCTGTAAGATGAACTGCCTGTTCTGTCAGACGGGCAAGCAGGGATGGCACGGAAACTTGACGGCTGCCGACATCCTGAACCAAATCATCGCACTGCCTGAGGTGGAGCAGTTGACCAACATCGTGTTTATGGGACAAGGTGAGCCGATGGACAATCTGGATGCGGTTTTGAAGACATGCGAAATCATGACGGCCGACTGGGGATTCGCTTGGAGTCCGAAGCGCATCACCGTCAGTTCTGTGGGCGTTCGCAACAAGTTGAAGCGATTCCTCGACGAGAGCGATTGTCATGTGGCTATCTCCATGCACTCACCTCTCCATGAGCAGCGTCTGCAACTGATGCCTGCCGAGAAAGCAATGCCGCTGGAGGAAACCATCGCCCTGCTGAAACAGTATGATTTCACGCACCAGCGTCGCTGTTCGTTCGAATATATCTGCTTTGGCGGACTGAACGATACGCCGATGTATGGTCGTGAGATTGCAAAATTGCTGGAGGGACTGGAGTGTCGCGTGAACCTGATTCGATTCCACGAAATTCCAGATGTTGACCTGCCTGGCTCAGACGAGAAACGCATGGAAGCCCTGCGCGACTATCTGACCCATCACGGCATTACGACCACCATCAGAGCCTCACGCGGACAGGACATCTTTGCGGCCTGCGGGTTGCTTTCCACAGCGAAACAAAATGGAGCAATGACCCCTAAATAGCAAAATTGTCCAATGAATCAATAAATTGTAAATTGTAAATCGTCAAATTGTAAATTACATAAATGGAAGAAAGAAAAATTCGCGTGGCAATCACGCAAGGAGATACGAACGGTGTCGGCTACGAGGTGATTCTGAAGGTCTTTTCAGACCCAAACATTCTCGAGCTTTGCACGCCTATCATCTACGGCTCGCCCAAGATAGCGTCCTATCATCGTAAGGCGCTCAATCTGGAAGTGCCCTACACCATCATCAATCATGCGGAGGAGGCTCGCGACGGACGAGTGAACCTGTTGGCTTGCTTCGACGATGAAATCAAGATTGAAATGGGCCAGCCTTCGCAGGAAGCCGGTGCTGCAGCCCTGAAAGCGCTGGACAGAGCGATGACGGATTATCGCAGCGAACTCTACGATGTGCTGGTGACTGCGCCAATCAACAAGGCGACTATCCAAAGCCCTGGTTTCCACTTCCCTGGTCATACGGAGTATATCGAGACCAGCGTAGGCGAAGGCGAGAAGGCACTGATGATTCTGATGAACGAGACGCTGCGTGTAGCTCTTGTTACCACGCATCTGCCCATCAAGGACATAGCCAAAGCGATTACCAAGGAGGGCATTATCGAAAAGGCTACCATTTTCCACAAGGCACTGAAGCGCGACTTCCGCATTTCCAGTCCTCGCATTGCCGTGCTCTCGCTGAATCCACATGCTGGCGACAACGGACTGCTGGGTTCTGAGGAGAAAGACATCATTCTGCCTGCCATCGAAGAGCTGGCAGACAAGGGCATTCAGGCTTTCGGTCCTTTTGCAGCCGACGGTTTCTTCGGCTCTGGCGCCTACGACCGCTTCGACGGTGTGCTGGCAATGTATCACGATCAGGGACTGGCTCCGTTCAAAACCATTGCTTTGGAGAGTGGCGTAAACTATACCGCAGGTTTGCCCATCGTGCGCACTTCGCCTGATCATGGCACGGCTTACGACATAGCCGGTAAAGGAATAGCCGACGAGAATTCTATGCGCCAAGCTATCTTTACGGCCATCGATGTGTTCCGCAATCGCCAGTTCTACGACGAACCCCTGCAAAACCCGCTGCCCAAGCTGTTCCACGAGAAGCGCGAGGATGGCGACAAGGCTCGTTTCGCTCGTCCTAAGGACATGTTTAGGAAAGAGAAAGAGGGTGCCGAAAACGAGCAGGGCGAACACGCTGCTGACAAGAAAACAGTGACAGAAAGTTAAATTTCTGCCATTGTATGCCATAATGTCAGATTTTCTTTGTACCTTTGCAGCCAATTGTGCAGTAAAATGAAGACATCCGAACTGCAGAACATCAAATTGCGTTACAATATCGTAGGAAACTGCGAAGCATTGAACAACGCTATCGACGTTGCACTGAAAGTGGCGCCGATAGATTTGAGTGTGCTCATAGTCGGAGAAAGCGGTGTGGGTAAGGACATCCTGCCACGCGTCATCCACGACAATTCGCCTCGTCGTCGCGAGAAATACTTCGCCATCAACTGCGGAGCGATTCCTGAAGGTACGATTGACAGCGAGCTGTTCGGACATGTCAAGGGTTCGTTTACAGGAGCCATCAACGACTCACTGGGTTATTTTGGTGCTGCTAACAAAGGCACGCTGTTCCTGGACGAGGTGGGCGAACTGCCTATGGCCACACAAGCGCGACTGCTGCGCGTGCTGGAGAATGGCGAATATATTCCCGTGGGCGCTACGGAGGTTCACAAGACTGATGTGCGTGTGGTGGCTGCTACGAATGTCAACATCCAGAAAGCTATCAGCGAAGGCCGTTTCCGCGAAGACCTCTACTATCGTCTGAACCAGGTGCAGATACAGATGCCGCCCCTGCGCGATCGTGGTGAGGACATCGTGCTGTTGTTCCGTCTTTTCGCCCTGCAGATGGCTGAGAAGTATCGCATGGACAAAGTGGTGCTGACCGACGAAGCCAAGCTGATGCTGATGCGTTATAAGTGGCCAGGAAACATTCGACAGCTGAAAAGCGTGACTGAGCAGCTCTCTGTGCTCAGCGCAGAACGCGAGATTACACCAGAAATCCTGTCGCGCTTCATTCCTCAGGATCAGGAGAGCACCCAGCTCGCCACTATCCATTCGGAGAGCGACCGCAGCTTTGAGAACGAGCGCGAGATTCTTTATAAGATTCTCTTTGAGCTTCGTTCCAACGTCAACGACATGCGTCACGAGATGAGCACGCTGAAAAAGCAACTGGAGGATGTGAAGGGCGGCGATAGCACTACTCCGCTGTCAACTACCCAGCTCTCACCGATTCAGCACATGAATCCTGTAACGCCTGCGCTTGAAGATGCGGTGGCAGAGGAATATATTGAACCAGAGAATGAGCCTGAGAACCTGAATGTCAACGAATGGAGCCGTCAGGCGCTGGAAAAAGCCCTTGAGCGCAATGGTGGCAATCGCAAGAAAGCTGCTCAGGAAATGGGCATCAGCGATCGTACACTTTACAGAAGACTGAAACAATATGGACTCGATGATAAAAAGTAACCTGCGCATCTGCTTGTGTCTTGCTACGACACTGCTGTTAGCAGCCTGCTCCGTGAGCTATAAGTTCAATGGAGCCAGCATCGACTATAATAAGACGAAGACCATTCAGATTAACGACTTCCCCATCCGTTCTGCTTACGTCTGGGGTCCAATGGCGCCTCTCTTTAACAATGCTTTGAAGGATCAGTTCGCCAGTCACACCAAGCTTACGCAGGTGCGACGCAATGGCGACCTCAAGATAGAAGGTGAAATTACCCAGTACCAACAGCGCAATAAGTCTGTCAGCGCCGAAGGCTACTCAGCACAGACCGAGCTTTCCATGACCGTGAATGTGCGATTCACCAACAATGCAAACCACGCTGAGGACTTTGAACGTCAGTTCACTGCCACCAGCAGCTATGAGACTACCCTGTCGCTCAATGCCGTACAGGACGAACTGGTTACCCAGATGTGCAAAGAAATCTGCGACCAGATATTCAACGCTACGGTGGCGAACTGGTAGGACGATGGAAGAAGGAAGAGGGAAGAAGGAAGAAGTAAGAAATGATTAGTGATAAGTGATCAGTAAGAAGTGATATGGATTTAAAGGAACTCATCAACCACCCAGAACGAATGGATCGCGACACGCTCTTTGAGTTGCGTTCTCTTTTGGCGTTGTATCCTTATTTCCAGACGGCACGTCTGCTCATGTTGCAGAACCTCTACCTGCTCCACGACACCTCGTTCGACGAGGAACTGCGCCGTGCAGCCATCTACATCACTGACCGCAAAGTGCTATTCAATATGATTGAGGCAGCTCACTATCAACTGCGCCAGCAGACTAGTCAGGCTACCACAACGAGTGAAACAAGTGCTAATCCTAATAGAACCGTCGACCTCATAGACAGTTTCCTCGACACCATTCCACCAGAGGAGGAAGAGGACGAGAAACAAGGCAAGCGCGCTCCTACCCCTGCCGATGCAACTATCGACTATGTGGCTTATCTGTTGCAATGCGAAGCCAACGAAAAGGCTGCACAGGAAGAGCAGACACCACAGATGAAGGGACAGAGTCTTATCGACAGTTTTCTGGAACAAGAGCAGGGACGCATCATGCTCAACGACCTGCCCTCCGACTATTCCATCGAGGAAGAGCCTGCCGAAGAGCCCGAGGACAACGAAGAAGAATACTTCACAGAAACACTGGCCCGCATCTATATCAAGCAGGGCCGATACCAGAAGGCTTACGACATCATCGGTCGACTCAGCAATAAGTATCCGCAGAAAAATGCATACTTTGCCGACCAGATGCGATTCTTAGAGAAATTGATAATAAACAGTAATAAAAACAAAAATTTAAAGTAACATGTACACATTATTTGTAATTCTGATTGTACTGGCAGCCGTGCTCATGATTGGCATCGTGCTCATCCAGGAGTCTAAGGGAGGCGGTCTTTCTTCAAGTTTTGCCTCTTACAACCAAATTGGCGGTGTTCGCAAGACCACAGACTTCATCGAGAAGACTACTTGGGGACTTGCTGCTGCTATGGTAATCATCAGCGTTGTATGCGCATGGGTCGCTCCAACTACCGCTACTGACAGCTCAGTAATGGAGAACATCGAGAACCCTGTAACCAACCCTAACAACTTGCCAGGTTTTGGTGCTAGTCAGCAGAAGGACGCTACTGCTCCCGCTGCTGAAGGTGGTGCCAAAGAGGCTGCTCCTGCTGCCGAGGCTCCCGCTGCTGAAACTCCTGCACAGCCTGCCAACTAAAAGTTTTTGCAAAAAAGTACGGGAATTATTTGGTTATTTCAAATAAAACCCGTACCTTTGCACTCGCTTTTAAGGAAGCAACCTTTGATGGTGCCCGTAGTTCAGTTGGTTAGAGCGTCAGATTGTGGTTCTGAATGTCGACGGTTCGAGTCCGTCCGGGCACCCAAGCAGGAGACATCACTATTTTGGCGATGTCTCTTTTTGTTTCAAAAGTATGACTAATAAGGCTAAGACTATCATCCTCTTATTGGCCATTCTCTTAGGCTATAGCACTCGTCTTATGGCACAAGGCGACAGCACTTCGTTGCGCCCTACTTTCTCGCTCGACGCCACTACCGAGATACAGACCGACTGCGAGATTGCCAAATGGGCAAATCTGCTTGAACTGCATGCCACCATACCCATATCGCGCAAGTTTAAGTTCGACATAGGTACGCTTAGCTTTTACACCAACGACGAGGAAGGGCTCCTGGAAGACATGCAGATTTTCTCCAACCTCGATGCTCTCAATGTGGCTTTTGCCCTTAGCACGGCGGGCTTTACATGGCAGATTAACGACCGCCATTCGCTCTTTGCAGGCATTCGTCGCATCGACGAGGACTACTTCTGCAGCGATGCTCTCTCCACCTTTACTAACAGCTCGTGCGGAGGCTTCCCTACCCTTACCGGAAACTATACCATGCCAACGTATCCTGTATCGGCAATGGGACTGCATTATGTCTATGACCATAAGAACGTCACCTTCCAGGCTTCCCTCTACAACGGTTTTGCCCATCAGGACCTCACGGGTCGCTACAACGTATTCCGCGTATGTCCCAAGACCGATGGCGTCTTTGCTCTGACGCAAGTGGAATATCGCCATGGCGACAGCCACTATTATCTGGGAGGCAGTCTTTATCATGGTGATTTCACCCTCGAGGGCGTTGAGCGCATAACGCGTCCAAGTATATGGACGCTTGCCGAGCAGGCCTTATCGTCCGACCTTACCCTGTTGGCTGCCTATTCGCATGCTTTCAGCGACGACGAAGTCTTCAACCACTTTGCAGGCATCGGTCTTCGCTACGTTCTGGGACGTGCAGAGTTCGGCATCTTCTCCGACTTTGTTCATTATGACAACCTTGATCTGGACATTGCCACAGATGGTTACGAGTTTGCCACCGAGCTTACCTGCAAAGTTCACCTCACCGACTGGTTTTCCATCCAGCCCGTAGTACATATTATCAATACTGATGGCGATGGTCTATGCGTTGGTGTGCTTCGCCTCAATGTCAGCCTTTAAACCACGTTCTTAGGTTTTCCCTCCACAAAAGCCCTTACATTGTCAATAGCCACCTGCACCAATCGCATTCTCGCCTCTGTGCTAGCCCATGCTATATGCGGTGTGATGTAAGCATTCTCTAATGCTATCAGCGGATTATCGACTTTAGGTGGTTCGACCGTCATCACGTCGGCACAATAAGCCTTCATTCGCCCTTCTTTCAATGCTTTGGCCACAGCTTCATCGTCTACCAGCGGACCTCTTCCAGTGTTAATCAGTATTGTTGTAGAACGCATCCATTTAATGGTTTCCTCACCTATCAGATGGTGTGTTGTTTCCGTTAACGGACAATGCAGCGATACTACGTCTGATGTTGAAAGCAGCTCTTGAAGAGTGACTTTCTCCACACCCTTGGGCAAATCCTCTTGGCGTTTGCCCGTCATTGCCTTCACCTTCATGCCGAAGGCCTGCGCTATCTGAGCTACGCGACTGCCAATATTTCCCAATCCTACGACGCCCATCGTCTTCCCAGCCAACTCCGTCAGTGGTTCGTCCCAGTAGCAGAAGTCCTGGCTTCGCGTCCATCGTCCCTCACGGTTCTGCCGTGCGTAGTGTTCTGTTCTATTAGTTACCGTCAGCAAGTGAGAAAAGACCATCTGCGCCACGCTCTCCGTGCTGTATGCTGGTACGTTCGTCACCACGATGCCACGCTCCTTGGCCATCTCCGTGTCCACCACGTTATAGCCCGTAGCCAGCACGCCGATATATCGCAATGTCGGCAATGCCTCCATTACCTCTCGACTCATCACCACTTTGTTAGTCAGCACGATGTCAGCCCCCTCACACCTTGCTATCGTTTCCTCTGGGCGCGTGCGCTCATACACGGTTAAGTCGCCCAATGCCTTCAGCCCGTCCCACGACAGGTCGCCTGGATTTGCTGTATAACCATCAAGAATGACTATCTTCATACTCCTTCTCCTTGTTGTTTTGTTTAACTCCTTTCTAAAGTGCGTCCGCGCATGCTGCGGAGCCTAAAAAGGCTGCACTGTTTGTGCAGCCTTTAGTCGATAGTATCTCAAAAAGATTAGAACTCCTTAGTCATCTCAGCAACCTCGGCATTGACGTGGTCGATGAACTGCTGGATAGACATAACGGTCTGCTCGCCACCGCCCTGAGGACGAACGGCAACAGTTCCGTCGGCTGCCTCCTTCTCGCCGACAATGACCATATAAGGAATGCGCTTCAACTCGTTGTCGCGAATCTTACGGCCCAGTTTCTCATTGCGCAGGTCGATGGTAGGACGTACGCCACCAGCTTCAAATTTCTTAGCAACCTCCTTGGCATAATCGTTATACTTCTCTGACAGAGGCAGAATAGCCACCTGCTCAGGCGTGAGCCAGAGGGGGAAGTGACCAGAGGTGTGCTCGATGAGCACAGCGGTGAAGCGCTCGAGAGAGCCGAAGGGAGCGCGGTGAATCATGACAGGGGTCTTCTTCTGGTTGTCCTCATCGGTATATTCCAACTGGAAGCGCTTAGGCAGGTTGTAGTCAACCTGAATAGTACCAAGCTGCCAACGACGACCAATGGCGTCCTTAATCATGAAGTCGAGCTTAGGACCATAGAATGCTGCCTCACCGTATTCTACCTTAGCGTGCAAGCCCTTCTCCTCGCAAGCCTCCTGGATAGCGCGCTCGGCCAGTGCCCAGTCCTCGTCAGTACCTACGTACTTCTCGTGGTCGTTGGGGTCGCGGAGGGAAATCTGAGCCTCGAACTCGAAACCGAAAGCCTTGAGCACGATATTGATAATATCCATCACATTGAGGAACTCCTGCTTTACCTGGTCTGGACGACAGAACAGGTGAGCATCGTCCTGCGTGAACGAACGCACACGAGTCAAGCCGTGAAGCTCGCCACTCTGCTCGTAACGATAGACGGTACCAAACTCAGCAATGCGCAGAGGCAGGTCGCGGTATGAACGTGGCTTCCAAGCGAAAATTTCGCAGTGGTGAGGACAGTTCATAGGCTTCAGCATGTACTCCTCATCCTCCTCAGGCGTATGGATGGGTTGGAAGGAATCCTTGCCATAATGAGCATAGTGGCCAGAGGTAACGTAGAGGTTCTTTGAGCCAATGTGCGGAGTAATAACCTCCTGATATCCAAAACGTTTCTGAACCTTACGCAAGTGGTCCTGCAAGCGAATGCGAAGGTCAGTACCCTTGGGTAACCAGATGGGAAGCCCCTTACCAACCTTATCGGAGAACATGAACAATTCCATCTCCTTACCAATCTTACGATGGTCGCGCTTCTTGGCTTCCTCGAGCATCACGAGATAATCGTCGAGCATCTTCTTCTTGGGGAAAGAGATACCATAGAGGCGCTGCATCTGCTCGCGGTTAGCATCACCACGCCAGAAAGCACCAGCAACGCTTGTAAGCTTGATAGCCTTGATTTCGCCCGTATCTACAAGGTGCGGACCACGACAGAGGTCAGTGAAATTGCCTTGCGTATAAGTGGTGATAGAACCATCTTCCAAATCCTGCTCAATGTGCTCGCATTTGTAGGTCTGGCCATCGGCAGCAAACTCCTTAAGAGCATCGGCCTTGGCAACCTCCTTGCGAACAACGGGCTCTTTCTTGGAAGCCAGTTCCTTCATCTTAGCTTCAATCGTGGGGAAATCGCTCTCCTTGATGCTCTCACCGTTGGGCAACAGCACATCGTAGAAGAAGCCATTCTCGACAGCAGGTCCGAAACCAAACTGGATGCCAGGGTACAATTCCTGCAAAGCCTCAGCTAAAAGGTGGGCAGAGGTGTGCCAGAAGGTGTGCTTACCTTGCTCGTCATCGAACTTATAGAGCTCAATCGTTGCGTCCTCATTAATAGGACGGTTCAGCTCTACGGTCTCACCATTTACTCCACAGCTTACAACACTGCGTGCGAGAGCGGGTGAGATACTCTCGGCAATCTGAAAACCAGTAACGCCCTGCTCATACGAGCGAACAGATCCGTCTGGGAAAGTAATGTTGATCATATTTACAATATATGTTAAAGATTAAATATTTCACTTTAAGTCATAGGGCCCTGTAGGCGTAGTGCGCTTGAGCACTTCCAGTTGGAAATCGACACCTGCCACGATGCCATAGCCACGAAGCACGCTCTCAACGGTCTTACGCGCCAGCTCAGGATGGTTATTCTCCTCGCTGAGATGACAAAGCCATACATGGCGCAACTGCTCGGTCATATTCTCGGCAATGGCTATACCACAATCGCGATTGCAGAGATGGCCCGTCTGAGAGAGAATGCGCTCTTTGAGGAACTGAGGATAAGGACCGTTCTGCACCATCTCTATGTCGTGGTTGGCCTCGATGACCAGATAGTTGGCACGGGCAATATAGGTCTTCATCTCGTCAGTAACTACGCCTACATCAGTCATTACACAGAAGACAACGCCCTCAGCCTCAACGAGATAGCCTACATTATCGGAACTATCGTGAGGAACAGCAAAGGGAGTTACCATAAAATCGCCAATCTGACGGGTTACGCCCTTCTCCAGATAGCAAGTGAGCTCAGGAGCAATCTTCTTGGTGACGCAATAGTTGCGATTAATGCCCTCATGCACTTCCTTGGTGGCATAGACCGGCACTGAATAGTCGTGGCTGAAAGAGCCTACCGACTTGATATGGTCAGCATGGTCGTGGGTAATGAGCACATGATGAACCTGCGAAAGACTACATCCATAGTCCTTGCAGCTTTTCTTCAGGCCTCTCAAACCTACTCCTATGTCGATTAGCAGGACGTCTGTGGGGGTTGCCAAATAGTAGCAATTACCACTGCTTCCACTGCCAAAAGATATAAACTTTAGCATGATTCTTTCAAATTTTGTGCAAAATTAATAAAAAAGTGTCGGTTTTTCCTTATCTTTGCAGAGATTTTTTACTTATTTAATGGTATGAAAGTGTTTTTTCTCTTTTGCACGGCATTTTTAATGACTGGCTGCAGTCTCGTATTGACGGACGACAACGAAGCGATGGACGTCGCTGCACGATGGGCAGAAGCTTATTTCAACTATGATTTCCACAAGGCGGAGCAGTATGTTACCCCAGAGAGTGGACGATGGCTGAGGTTTGCTGCCTCGAACACTACGGAGCACGACCTGCAATTAGCGCAAGAGGATGGAGAAGCCATCGTTGACGTAGATGATTTCTTCACAGAAGCCAACGACACGCTGAGAATTGTACAATTGAGAGTCAAAAACTTTGTGAGTGCCACCCTACCCGCTGATTCAGCACATCGAGTGGACGAGGCAATGTTTAACATCACGACCGTACTGCGAGACGGAAAGTGGAAGGTTAGAATGGAAGGCCTACCGCAAAGTGAAAAGCAAAGTCGCGACTGAGACGAGGGTGCAAAATAGGGAAATGATCCTTCTCATCCTCATAGGCTGGATTGACAGCTTTCATACCCATATCGAAACGTACGACAAAATAGTCGAAATTGAGGCGAAGACCCAATCCGTAGCTAACAGCAATCTGCTGCCAGAACTCTGATATCTTGAACTGACCTCCAGGCTGATCTTCGTAATCACGAAGTGTCCAAATATTACCAGCGTCGATAAACAGAGCGCCACCAAACTTCCAAAACAGGCTGGCGCGATACTCCAAGTTGAGGTCGAGCTTCATATCGCCCGTCTGATTGATAAAGTCGATACGCCCGTCTCTACCAATAAACTTACCAGGACCCAGACTGCGCACGCTCCATCCACGCACGCTGTTTGCACCACCAGAGAAGAAGCGTTTCTCGAAAGGCAGAATGGTGCTATTTCCATAAGGATAGGCAATGCCAAAGCCAAAGTGGAAGACAAGTTGGTTGTGGTAGTCGAACACGAAGTTACGTGTGTAGTCAAAAATACCACGGAGATACTGTGCATAGGCGATATCGAGGAAGGTATACTGTTCCTCGCTGTTCTTGTGGAAATGGAACATATGAGACGCCAGATTGAGCAAATTACCTGCCGATTCGGCACTTACCTTAATGGCATAGCGTCCATTATTATAGGTATAGCCAAATCCCAACTTCATGATAAATAAATTCTCGTAGTTATAACGCAGGATGGAGTTGCGCGAATCGGTATTGTCGAGATACTCCGCCTTGAACGTATCACTGATCCAGGGCATGGAGATATAGTTCAAGTCGAGTAAGTCTACTTGATAGCGGTCGTGGTGGTTCTGGTCGTTCCATTTATAACGCCAAGCGACGGAGAACACCCTGCGCATGAACTCAGGACGGTTCTGCAGGTCGTAAAGGAGTGACACCTCGGAAGAGGCATTGACGCGTCGACGGAAGCTGGTGGATAACAATGGGGCTATGAAGCGTGGAAAAGACAGGCTGGTTTCCACGCTGTATTCCTGGAAATTGGTATTACTATAGCCCTCCAAGCCTCGAATGGCCTCATAGGCCCCACGAAGCACAACGCTCAGATTCTCAGACCCATGAAATATATTACGATTCTGATAAGTCAGCGAAACAGCTGCTCCCAAGTCGCCAGATGTATTGGTTCCCTCTGGTTGAAAAGAGATGGTAGAAGGCTTGTTGGTACTGACTAGGATATCGCAGTCTAAAACGGGTTCGAATTCACGCTCATGGAAAGAGATATTGGTATAACGCACAGCACCCAATCGACCGAAGTGATTATAGGTGGTCTGCAAATCGTTGGAAGCATAAAGCGCACCACTTTCCAAAAAAGTATTGCTCTCCAACACAGACTGGCGCAGGGGAATGACAGAGTCATTGGGATTGCCGCTACGGAAGTTCACATCGCCAATGGTATATACCTGATGAGGCAGATTAGTTTCTTCGCCACTACGATACTTGTCTAACACCAGCGTGAGGTTGATGAGAGGACTACCAGGAACTGAATCGGCTCTATAGCTGATGAAATCCTTATTGAAACGATAATAGCCTCGATTGGTGAGATACTTGCTGATGCGCGAGCGCTCATTGTCGAGATTGACCACATTGAACATCATGCCCGACTTTAAGCCACGACGAGTACTATCAGCCAAATTAAGTACAACAGCAATGGCAGAATCGCGGATGTCGTAATCGACCTTATTAATGAAATAGGGCTGACGGGGATGCAGCAGATACGTGGTAACCAGCTTCTTACCTTTAATCTTGTTATACACATCAACTGAAGCACGCAGATAGCCCATGTTCTGAAGCTGAGTCTGAAGAATATCCATTGACGCTCGAGTGCTAACAGAATCATAGAGTTGAGGGGGCTCGCCTATGGAGCGAAGGAAACGGTTGAACCACTTGGTGGTATCACGACCAGAAAGAGAATAAGTGGCCAAAGGCAACTTGGCAGCAGAGAACCATCGCGAATTACCACGCTGACGAACTAATTGACGCATCTCGCTAGGATTGACACCTAAGGCGTTTGTGTCGCTCTTCACCTCTACTTTATCCAATAGGTATTCGCCGTCAGGGACAAATTTTGTCACTGTACAGGAAGCCAGCAAGGCAATAAGAAGCAGAAATATGAAGGTGCGAATGCGCATGATTTGCTAATTTTTCGGCAAAGGTACAAAAATTATTCATATTTATTATTATCTTTGCAAGCAAAAATAAAAGATTATGCTTAGCAAGAACCAAATAAAGTTTGTACGCTCACTGGAATTGAAGAAGAACAGAAAGCGTGAACACCTGTTTGTAGCAGAGGGGCCCAAGGTGGTAGGCGACCTACTGAAAGCAGGATTTCGCCCACACTCTATTTTCTCAACAAGCCCTCGTCAAGACGGACAACTCGTGACAGAGGAAGAACTCCAGCGCATCAGTTTCCTGCAACACCCACAAGAGGTCTTGGCTGTGTTTGAGATTCCAGATTCTGAGCATCGCCCTATCACCCCCAATGGTCTATCGCTAGCTCTCGATGGAATTCAAGACCCAGGCAATTTAGGCACCATCATCCGAATAGCCGACTGGTTCGGCATTGATGCCATCTATTGTTCACAAGAAACCGCTGATGTGTATAACCCAAAGGTTGTTCAGGCAACGATGGGCAGCATAGCACATGTTCCCATCACGTATTGCAATCTGGTGGAATTACTCAGCAAAGTGGAGTGTCCCATTTACGGAACGCTGTTAGACGGAGAGGACATTTACCAGAAAGAACTGCAGAAAAATGGCATCATCGTGATGGGTAATGAGGGGAACGGAATCTCCCAAGAGGTGCGCCCAATGATTACTCACAGACTACTAATTCCAAACTTTAGCAATTCAAAGGAAACTGCTGAGAGTCTGAATGTTGCAATAGCTACAGCTATAACTTGTTCTGAGTTTAAAAGAAGGTAAAATCGGACTTCAATCAGAACTTTCGTAGGGCTTCATAGATGCGCTGAACAGGAAGTCCCATGACATTGAAATAGCTACCCTGGAGGCCCGTCACACCAATGTGGCCAATCCACTCCTGAATGCCATAAGCACCAGCCTTATCGAAGGGTTTATAGTGTTGAACGTAATAGTCAATCTCCTCATCAGAAAGCGCCTTGAAGGTCACATCCGTCTCAACGGAAAAACTCTGCTGACGAGTGGTTGTAGTCAACGTAACACCCGTAATAACTTGATGGGTTTGTCCACTCAACTCATGTAACATACGTGAAGCATCAGCTTCATCGTGAGGCTTACCCATTACCTCATCTCCTAACACCACAATGGTATCAGCCGTGATAATCAGTTCGTCATCAGCCATCTGTTGCTGATAGACAGCTGCTTTCTTACGAGAAATATATTCCGCAATATTCTTGGTGGGAAGATCCGCAGGATAACTCTCATCAATATCCTGAATGACACGAACCTTGAAATCAACATCAATTCCTGCCAGCAATTCTTTTCTGCGTGGCGAATTGGAAGCTAAGATAACCTTATATGAAGTAATCATAAATCTTTCTTTCATGAAAGCGAGCAAAGCTCGAGTTCTAAATTCCTAAATATTACCAGCCAAATGCCCTCTCATCACTCAACCATTTATCCTGGGCCTTAAGGGTTTGTTCTATCACATCGCGCCCACAACCATAACCACCCTTCTGTTGACTGACATAACAACTGATGGCTTTGACTTCAGAACAGGCATCAGCAGGACATACAGGACAACCTACACGACGCATAACTTCCAAATCAGGAATATCATCGCCCATAAACATCACCTCGTCGTCTTTCAATCCATATTTTTCCAAGAACTGCTCATATACTTGAATCTTCACAGCTGCGCCCAAGAAGATGTCCTGCATGCCCAAGCCTTCGTAACGGTGGCGCACAGCCTCTATCTTACAGCCAGAAAGAATGGCGATGCGCAACCCCATCTTCATAGCCAACTGGATAGCATAACCATCCTTGATGTTTACAGTACGCAGAGGGGTACCATCCACGCCTAAAGAAATCGTCTCTGCTGATAGAACACCATCAAGGTCGAAGATGATGGCTCGTATCTTGGTCAAATCGTAGTTGATCATTGCTTTTTCGCTTTTCGGTGAATATTGAGTGACAATAGGTTATAGATTTCCTGCAAAGCGGGAGAATCGCTGAGCAAAGAGGATTGCATACGGATGACATTCTCGTCGTAGCGGACAGCAGGTCCCGTCTGTGCATCAAGCGGATGGAGCTCATGAACCTTGCGAGCTGTCTCATCGATCAAAGGAAGCATGACATCGAAAGGAATGCCATGTTTTTCCAACAATTCGGCAGAGAGTGCGTAGCAGTGGTTAGCGAAATTGCAGGCAAAAACGGCTGAAAGATGCAGGAACTTCCGATCTTCTGAAGAAAGGACATACACATGACGGGAAATACTCTCTGCCAACGTGCGAGCTAGAGAAAGCGTAGCATCATCGGAAGCCTCAAGAAAGACTGGAATAGGCAAAAAATCAACCTGACGTTCTTTCGAGAAGGTCTGCATGGGATAGAACACACCATAATGCATGGACAGCCCCTCAAAGACGCTTAAAGGCATAGAACCTGCAGTATGGAAAAACACTTGCTGTTCCCTACCCTTTGCTAACTGCTTTGCAACACTGGGAAGCGCAGCATCTTTCACTGCGACGATAAAAGCATCAGCCTCCAAAGGAAGATCGGTAATCTTATCAGTGGCCAAGCCACCGACGACAGAACAAAGCGTATCCGCATTTGTCTTCGTATGGCTATAAACAGCCATGATATCATGGCCTGCCAAACGAAGTGCTTGTCCAAAATTGGTGGCCAAGCGACCAGCTCCGACTAATACAATGCGCATCAGAATTTATTCAAATGGACGTTTTCCCACTTCAACTTATCTTCGTTCTGGGGCTTGCGTTCATCAGCCTTATGACCAATGGCAAGAATGCAAAGACAAGACATATTCTCTGGAATATCCAAAACTCCTTGAATAACGGTATCTGCACTAGTCCCATCAGAAAGTCCACGACCACGCATCTGAATCCAACATGAGCCAAGTCCAAGTGCCTCAGCTTGATATTGCATAGAGATGGCAGCGATGGAGCCATCCTCCACCCAGCAGTCGTTCTGTATAGGATCACCCAAAACGACAATGGCAAGAGGAGCCCCTTTTAGGAACTGACCTCCCATATCCTTTGCATCAGAAAGTTTCTCGAGATCAACTTTATCATCTACTACGACAAATTGCCATGCACGTTGTCCTTTTGAGGTTGGAGCCATCAAACCTGCACGCAGTATCATTTTCACATCGTCAGCATCAATTTCTTCATCAGTAAACTTACGATGAGAGCGACGCAACTGTACTAAATCCTTAAAATCCATATCTCTACTTGTAAAAATTTCGTTGCAAAGATACAAAAAAATAGCTAATAGCATCTATCAAATAGAAATATTTTATATCTTTGCATCGATGAAAGCCTTCGTTTATGAACACGCCACGGCATTGCCTACACTAAAATCAGGCAGTTTCTTCCATAGTCCAGAACTAATGGAACTGTATGAACATACGCCTCGACATAAGCCATACATGGCTGTTGTGGTGGATGACGAAGAACACGAAGTGGCTCATCTACTAGCCGTTGCACGCTATAAAAGGGCTATATTTCCACCTTATTTATATACACACGTCAGGATTATTGGCGAGGGTATATATCAACAAGAACCCAACGAGCAAGTGTTTGGCTTGATGGTCAGTGCATTGAAGGAGAGGTTGCAGAATAAGGTGTTATATATGGAATTCAGTAATCTATCGCAAAAAATGTTTGGCTATGAAGCACTACGCAGTGAAGACTTTTTCCCTGTCAGATGGATGAGTGTACATAATTCATTGCATTCGAAAACACCAGAAGAGCGGATATCCGCTAAACAGTTGACACGCATAGAGAACGCGCAACAACGTGGAGCAATCACTAAGACGGTTGAGACTGAGGAGGAATTCAAGGCTTTCTCGAAACTGATGAGACGACACAATTGGCTAAAACCAAGAAGATACATTCCTGACGACTTCTTCTTCCGCAGTATGATGGAGAAAGGGAATTGCAAGATATTCATCACCAAATACCACGAAAAAGTTATCGGAAGTACTGTATGTGTCTATTCAGGTAAAGATGCTTATCTCTGGTTTTCTGCTGCAAGAAGAAAAAGTTATGTAGCCTTACATCCGAACGCCGTAACATTCTGGGAAAGCATCAGAGATGCTCACAAAATGGGATGTCGGCATATTCGTTTTCTGGATGTAGGACTTCCCTTCCGCAAAAATCCCTATAGAGACTTCATTCTCCGTTTTGGAGGTAAGGAGGTGAGCACATATCGGTGGTTCCGAATTAGCATAAGATGGATCAACGCTTTGGCTTCTTGGCTTTGGAGGGAATGAAGAAGTGCAAGTGAAAAGTAAAGAGTGAGCATTGTGCACAATAAAACGGGCTTTCCTGCGTTTATTGTTTACAATGAACGGTTCTAGACATATATTGACACTTTTACTGCTTTCAATGGCACTGCTGTTGAAGGCACAGTCTTTTACGCTCTCCGGAAAAGTGAGCGACGAAAATGGAGATGCTATCGAATTAGCAACAATTTCCTGTCTGGAACAAGGAGCCGTAACAATGGCTAACCTAAAGGGTGAATACTCGCTCAAATTGCATTCGGCAGATTCTGTAGTCATTAAATTCTCGATGGTAGGTTACCAGACAAGAACAAGGGTGCTACGACGTCCTAAAGGGAACCAGAAAATGCTAGTAACCCTGCATCCCATGAAAGCATTAGACGAAGTGGTGGTAACAGAGCGAAGAAGACAAACTAGCAGTACAGAGCAACTGGACACCAAGGATCTAAAACAAACACCATCAACAACAGGTAACGCTGTGGAGGAACTGGTGCAACAACAAGCAGGTGTATCCACTCACAACGAGCTATCATCACAATATAATGTAAGAGGTGGATCATTTGACGAGAACTCCGTGTATATTAATAATGTGGAAGTGTACAGACCCTTGTTGATACGTAGCGGAGAACAGGAAGGATTATCCGTCATCAACTCGGACATGGTAGAAAAAATCGGTTTTTCATCTGGAGGATTTGAAGCGAAATATGGCGACAAAATGTCATCAGCACTAGATATCCAATATCGAAAGCCAACGCGATGGGAAGCAAACCTGCAAGCCTCACTATTAGGGGGAAGTGCATTCGTAGGTTATGGTTCCAAAAAATTCACCATGAGTCATGGTCTTCGCTATAAAACCAACAAATACCTGTTGGGGTCTTTAGAAACCAAAGGAGAATACAAGCCTAATTTCCTTGACTATCAGACATATATCACTTATCAACCCAACCAAAGATGGGCGATTGAATTCATTGGAAACATCTCTGAGAATCACTACAACTTCACCCCTGAAACCAGAGAGACATCCTTTGGTACCATGCAAAATGTAAAGTCTTTCAGGGTATATTTTGACGGACAAGAAAAGGATATCTTCCGCACGTTGTTCGGCACCCTGAGAATACAGCGAAATTTCTCACCAAACACAAAGGTTAGCCTCTTGGCTTCCGCTTTCCATACTAAGGAGCAAGAAACGTACGACATACAAGGACAATACTGGCTGGATGACACACAGACACAAGAACAGTTGGGCGTGGGAACATACATGGAGCATGCCCGCAATTACCTGACAGCAAATGTACAAAGTGTTAAACTGATGGCCAACCACAAGACGCAGAAGCATGACATAGAGGCTGGCATCACCTTTAAATGGGAGAAGATAGAAGAAAATGCACGTGAATACGAGATGCGAGACTCCAGTGGCTATAGCATTCCTCATACTGCAGACAGACTTGACCTGATTTATACGCTAGCTTCCCAAAACACGCTGAAAAGCACTCGCATAGAGGCATATCTTCAAGACAGCTACCGTTTCCAAAGCAAAGGGGAAAAGCCTTGGTACTTTACACTGAATTATGGCGTAAGATTGGCAAATTGGAGCTTTAACAAAGAAACCATTGTATCTCCACGTGTCTCATTGGCAGCCATCCCCTCTTTCAACCAAGACATTACTTTCCGTCTAGCAGCAGGACTCTATTATCAATCTCCATTCTACAAGGAATTGCGTGACACAACAACCATCAACGGACAAACCATAGTGACTTTGAATGAGAAAATAAAGAGTCAACGAAGTATTCACTTTGTGGGTGCCTTTGATTATCGGTTCCGCATGGTCAATCGTCCTTTCCGCTTCACAGCAGAAGCATATTATAAGCTAATGGACAACCTGGTACCATACAACGTTCAGAACATGAAAGTAGTGTACTATGGCGAGAACAAAGCGAAAGGACATGTCTTTGGACTGGATTTGAAGCTCTTTGGAGAATTCGTTCCAGGCACAGATTCATGGCTAACATTTAGCATTATGTCTGCAAGACAGAAGATTAATGGAATAAGTGTTCCTATGCCTACAGACCAACGATGGGGCGTTAACTTGCACTTTACCGATTATTTCCCTGGCACAGAGAGATGGAAGATGACCTTAAAACTGGCCTATGCAGACGGACTACCCTTTGGCCCACCGCATCGTGGATTGGAGTACCAACAATTCCGTGCTCCTGCCTACAAAAGAGCAGATATCGGTATGAGTTTCTTGGCTTATCAGCGCAATCATCAGCGAATATGGTTGGGCGTTGATGCACTGAACATCTTTGGTATTTCTAATGTCAATTCATACTATTGGGTAACGGATGTGACAAATCATCAATATGCAGTGCCTAATTATTTGACAGGGCGACAAATTAACGGAAAAATCGTTGTAGAGTTATAAAATAAGTTAAATAACAACCCTCCGTTTATAATTTATGGTACGCGCGTATACTATTTTTTGTACTTTTGTCGAATAATTAGACCAAAGTACAAGATTATGACGAAGAAATTTCTATTCATGCTTTTAGGTGCAGCTGCGATCGTCAGCTGTAACAAGTTTGACCTCAACTATGATGAGGCAGCCGCAGCCGAAAAGGCAAAAGAGGCTCAAGAGGTTAAAGAGAATGCTGCCAAAATTTTTGGAGAGATTGACCCAAAACAAGATTGGAACAGCATTAGCAATGGGACTGTAAGCGTTACCGCCAACGCAAATCTTAGCAACATTGTTAAGGTACAGATTCTGACCGAAGCTCCCTTCCTGAACAACGATGCCAAGGTACTGAGTGAGGCCAATGTCAAGAATGGAGATCAGGTAACACTGACCTACTCTGCTCCAAACGTTTATAAGCAGTTAGTTGCGGCTTGCGTTGACAACAAGGGTGTATATTACATTCAGGTATTCGATGTTGGACAAACAAGCGTTAGTTTTGCACAAGCCAAGCAATCTAATTCAGCACGTAGAGCTCTTGCCAGCGATGCACCAGATTTCACCAGCATCAAGCTGAAAGCCCCTCAAAAGTCAATAAACACTCGTCGCACAGAATCAACTGATGCAAAATTCAGTATGTGGAAAGATTCGAAATGGAACGACAACATGTGGGTCATTGCAGATGGACAGACCTTTAGCAACGGTTGGAAAATGGATTCTCCAAAAGCAGGTGAGAAAGCAGATGTTGCTAACAACAGAGGTGTCATCTACCGCGATATCGACGGCTTTGCAGAAGGTGAGTTGGCCAATGTGGAGTATATCATGAATAGTTTATTCGTAAAATATGCCGATAAAGATAAAAAGATTAAAAAGAATAATGCCGCATCAGTTCGCAACAGCGCCTACAATGTATCTGGCTTCAACTATTTCGAGACAGACGGTGTGAATCCCGTTACTGTAATTCCCATTCAAGCCTATACGGATGACTTTAAGCAGAACCATCTCTTCTACTATTATTTTAAGCCAGAGGACGTTATCGCAAGTGGCATGGACGAAGTAGAGTACATCAAACAATTGCCAAAATACATGGCCATTCAGGTGGAGCGTATACAAACCACAGTCGAAAAGAATGCAGGAACTTTCTATCGCAGACAAGAATTCTTACTGCCGTTCTACAAAAACGATCCTGTTCAAGGTGATAACGAAGCCGTTGCTATCTTCCCTAAAGGCTACAAGGTAGGATTTCTTAATTTAAAGACGGTTAACGTAGGTACCTATAATATAGATAGTAATGAATATGGTTGTACCTATGGTGATGGTCGTCTGAATTACGAAATTAACCATTACGGAAATTTTTTGAATGCTATGGACACAAGCATAGGTGGCAAGTATGAGGGTGGTATGAACTGGACAGACCCACGTATTGCCATATTTACAGCCAACGGGAAAACCTATATGTGCTTTGAGGAAGGTGTAGACTGCAACTTTAGCGATATGGTGATAGAGATCGGTGGTGGACTCAACATCATTGACGAGACTCCAAAACCTGAGGCTGAAATATACACCATGTGCTTCGAGGATCGTCCCGCCACAGCAGACTACGACTTAAATGACGTAGTATTACGTTGCACTCGTAAAGACAAAACAACCTTGATATTGTCTATTGTTGCTACCGGTGCTTTAGACAATGTTTATATTCATGGAGCTACAGGCTGGGTCCACAACGACAAAGAAGTACATGAATTGTTTGGAGCTGTAGATTCAGAAGGCAATAACCATTTTGTTAATACAGAAAAAGGCGGGAATGTAAAAGATGCTATTTCTGCCGAGGTTACTGTTTCAGAAACTCTTTCTATACCAGATTACCTAAAGAATATTTTCATTGAAAACAAGTCAACAGGCAAAACCGTTGGGATACCACAGACTGGTGAGCCCCCTTATGCTATCATCGTTCCTGGAATCTTTGAATATCCTTTGGAGCGTGTATGTATTAATAATGCATACTTAAAGTTTAAGAACTGGGCACAGGATATGACTACGCACACGGACTGGTATACAGAGCCTGAATCAGAAAAAGTTTACCAATAAGAGATATCTTACATCATAAGGAAAAGGGTTATTCTTCAGGAATAGCCCTTTTTTGCGTATAAATATTGCCTTTGCTGATACAATAGCGAAAGTTCACGAAACATGGCACAACGTTTTTCTCATAATTATTTTATAACTTTGCAACCATGAAGATGAGAAAAACTATAATACTTACTGCTGCATTAGCGATAGCAATGAACAGTACAGCACAAAATCCTTTTGTGCAGACTTGGTGTACGAGTGATCCAGCCCCTATGGTACATAATGGAAGAATGTATGTCTATACGGGACACGATGAAGACAATGCCGATTTCTTCTGGATGCAGGAGTGGCGAGTTTATTCTACGGACGACATGGTAAACTGGGTAGATCATGGTTCGCCATTGGCCTTGGAGAGTTTCTCTTGGGCTGACGACAGAGCATGGGCATCACAATGCGTAGAACGTGATGGCAAATTTTATTGGTACATCTGTGCCCATTCTAAGATTTCTAATGGTATGGCTATTGGTGTGGCAGTGAGTGACACACCAACAGGACCTTTCCGCGATGCCATTGGAAAGCCCTTATTCGAGAATGGCAGTTGGGATCATATTGACCCAACAGTATTGATTGATGATGATGGGCAGGCATGGTTGATGTGGGGCAATCCACAGTGTTACTATTTGAAGTTGAATCGCGACATGATTTCCTATAGTGGTGAGCTGGGCCTTCTCGACATGACAGAGGAAGCCTTTGGTGGTCCCATCATGAGCAAGCGAGAGAAAGGTAAGAAATATAAGGATTCCTATGTGGAAGGCCCTTGGCTTACCAAGCGCAATGGTACTTACCAATTGCTCTATGCTGCGGGTGGTGTACCAGAGCACATCGCTTACAGCACAGCCTCCTCGCCTACTGGACCTTGGAAATATGCTGGTGAAATTATGCCCTTGAGTGACACCAAGTCGTTTACCAACCATTGTGGTGTTGCTGACTATAAGGGTCATTCCTACTTTTTCTATCATACAGGAAAATTACCTAATGGCGGAGGCTTTGGACGCAGTGTTGCTGTTGAGGAGTTTAAGTACAATGCAGATGGCAGTTTCCCAACAATTCTTCCTACAGATGAGGGAGTGAAACCTATTGGTAAGTTTGATCCCTATCGTAAGGTAGAGGCTGAGACGATGGCTTTCTCAAAGGGCGTGAAGACAGAACAGAACGATCAGGTAGGTGTCTATGTAACAGATATCCACAATGGCGACTATATCAAGTTGCAGAACGTTCATTTCTGCAATAAGATTCCTCGCACCTTCACAGCCCGTGTAGCCAGTGGCTTGCGTGGTGGACAAATCGAAATCCGTATCGATAGCATTGGTGGAAAGCTGCTTGGAACTGTGAATGTTCCAGGAACAGGTGGTTGGGAGCAGTGGCAAACCATTACCACTGATCTGACAGCTATTGCCAGTGGACATCATGATATGTATTTCGTATTCAAAGGCCGTAAAGGTCCAAAGCTCTTCAATTTCGATTGGTGGGAGATGCGTGGATTGGAACAAGTGAATATGCCACTTTTCCAAACCAAATATACTGCAGACCCCTCTCCTCTCGTTGTTGGCGACACCTTATTCTTATATACATCCCACGATGCTTCTCCTGAGGATATTCCTGACGAGAACGAGAAATCATCAGCAGGATTCTTCATGTACGATTGGCTGTTGTGGTCTACCACTGATATGGTCAACTGGACGGAGCATGGTGCAGTTGCCTCACTAAAAGATTTCCCATGGCGCAGTCGTGAAAATGGTGCCTGGGCTATCCAGACTGTCGAACGTAATGGCAAATACTATCTCTATGCTCCTTTGCATGGACATGGTATTGGTGTGTTGGAGGCAGATTCCCCCTATGGTCCATTCAAAGATCCCCTTGGAAAACCATTGGTTTGGGACCAAAGCAATTGGTATGACATTGACCCCAGCGTCTATACCGATGACGATGGTCAAGCCTATATGTATTGGGGCAATCCCCATACTTTCTGGGCTAAGTTGGGCAACGACATGACCTCACTCACAAGTGGTGTGACCAAATTGCCACACATTCCCAACTATCAGGAAGGTCCTTGGTTCTACAAGCGTAATGGACATTATTATCTGGGCTTCGCTTCAACTTGTTGTCCAGAGGCTTTGGGCTATGCGATGAGCGATAGTCCCACAGGTCCTTGGGAGTGGAAGGGTTATATCATGAAGCCCACTCCTCGCGACAGAGGTAATCACCCTGGCATCTGCGATTATAAGGGGCACTCTTATGTATTCGGACAGAATTATGACCTGATGCATCTTGAGACTTTCAAGCATCACGAACGTCGTAGTGTTTCTGCTACAGAGATTACCTACAATGCCGATGGAACCATTCAGGAAGTTCCTTACTGGCTCGACCAGAAGCCCATGAACCAATTGCATTGGCTCAATCCCTATCAGCGTGTAGAAGCAGAAACCATGAATTGGGGCTATGGACTAAAGTCATCGAAGATGGGCATCCAGAACACAGGCGTTGTGAAAGATATGCCTGAATCCACTGGCAAGCGTAATATGTATATCTACGATATCAACGATGGTGAATATATCCGTTTGCGTGGTGTTGACTTTGGAAGCAAGGGCGCCAAGCAGTTTGCCATAACAGCTTCTGCTGCTATGAAAGCAGGTTGCACCATCACACTCCGTCTGAATAGCAATAAAGGTCCTGTTGTTGGAACCCTGAATGTGAAGAGTACTGGCAGTGTAGACAAATATCGCACATTCACCACCAAAGTGAAGGAGGCTACAGGTGTTCACGACCTTTACATTTGTTTCAGCAATGCCCAAGGAGACGTACACTTCGATTGGTGGCAGTTTAAATAGAACAAGACAAACGCAATGAAAATTAAAACAATGACAATGATGTGCACAACAGCACTTTTCATGGGATGTAGTGCCCCTGACCTAGAGCAACAGGTTGACGAGCTCTATGGCAAGATGACGCAGGAAGAGCGCATTGCCCAGTTGAGAAGTATGTATATGGAAGATCTCTTCGACGAGCAGGGACAGTTGGATACTGCAAAATGTCGTCAACTGATACCTAATGGTATTGGTCATTTCGCCCAATATGCATTTCAGAAGCAAAGAGATCCCAATACTCTGCGAGATATGGTGGCAGCTTTGCAACAGTGGTTGATGGAAAATACGCCCAATGGCATCCCTGCCCTCTTCCATGAAGAGGTTCTTTCAGGTGTCAACGCACGTGGAGCAACTATCTATCCCCAACAAATTGGCCAGGCTTGCTCATTCAATCCAGAGTTGGCTGAGTTGAAAACCCTTCAGACGAGTACAGCCATGCGAAAGATGGGTGGTGTCTTATCGCTCTCGCCCATGGTGGATGTTTGTCGCACACCTAGTTTCAATCGTTTGGAGGAGTCATACGGAGAAGATGGTTACTTGTCTGCTGTTATGGGAACAGCCTTTGTTCGTGGATTGCAGCAAGGCGACTTGAAGAAAGGCGTTGGTGCTTGCTCCAAACATTATCTTGGATATGGTGGAGGTGGTGATGCTGACGAGAAGGAATTGATGGAAGAAATCCTTTTGCCTCACGAAACCATGATACGCATGGAAGGCAGCAAGGTCGTTATGCCTGGCTATCATGCAATGGCAGATAATAATGGTGAGAATGTCAATTGTGTGGCAAATGCAAAGATTCTGCAAGACATTCTGCGTGACTATTTAGGCTTTGATGGTATGGTAGTGAGCGACTATACAGCCATTGACCAAATACCTAACCTTGCCACCCCAATGGAGAAGGCTGTTGCAGCTATCAATGCTGGCAATGATGTAGACTTCCCCTTTGGTGCCAATTATCAGTATCTTCAGGAAGCCATCGACAAAGGACTGGTAAAACCTGAAACCTTTGAACGTGCTGTCAAAGATGTGTTGCGCTATAAGTTCCGTGCAGGATTGTTTGATAAGAATCCTTATCTTTATAGTACGGAGAAAATAGAATTAGACACTCCAGAGGAGCGCGAAACTGCCTACAAGATTGCCACACAGAGCATTGTGCTATTGAAAAACGATGGCACTTTGCCACTTGATGAGGGCAAATCGCCTGAGAAAATCCTCATCACTGGCCCAAATGCCAACTCTATGTGGGCCATGTGTGGTGACTATTCATTCCCGTCTATGAGCTATTTCTGGAAAAAGGTTGAGAAAGACCTTGACCATCCTCATGTCGTTGGTTTGCTGGAAGGTATGCGCGACAGAAAGCCCTCTCACATGAACATTCTCTATTCGCGTGGTTGCGATTGGACAGAGGAGATTGAGACCAAATTTACAGAAGGTGGCGACGAGCGCGCATGGGAGTATGAACTTCTGCATCGCATGGTGGATGCTGGCGAAAAGGCAGATCCTCAGGAAGCTCTCAAAATGGCTAAAGAATGCGATGTCATTATCGCTGCTATGGGTGAAAACGTAATGCTTTGTGGCGAGAACAGAGATCGTCAGGGACTTCGTCTGCCTGGAAAGCAGGAACAATATGTTGAGCAACTGCTGGCTACAGGCAAGCCCGTCGTTCTGGTTTTGTTTGGTGGTCGTGCACAAGTTATCTCCAGTCTTGCTGAGCGTTGTTCTGCTGTCGTTCAGGCTTGGTATCCAGGCGAAGAAGGAGGCCATGCTGTAGCTGATATCCTCTATGGAACGGTTGCTCCTTCTGGCAAGCTTTCTGTTAGTTATCCTAATACCGAGGTTTACGAGCCTCTTTGCTATAACTATTCAGCAGAGCAGGATGCACGTGTACAATGGCCTTTCGGCTATGGTTTAACCTACACCACCTTTGAATACAAGAATCTCAAAGTGGAAAGCGAAGTCCAGACCACCAATCCGTTTATCGACTTATCGTTTGAAGTAAAGAACACAGGCTTTATGGCTGCTGATGAGATTGCTCAGGTATATATCTCCTCCACATCAGACGACCAACCAATCCGTCCTATCCAACTCCAAGGCTTTGCTCGCATACCCCTCCAACCTAATGAGAGCAAGACTGTTAAGGTGAGATTGTATACAGAGCAGTTTGGTTTTTACAGTCACGAGAATGGCAAACGCCAATGGAACATTCTTCCAGGCACCTACGCTATCAAGATTGGAGCATCGTCTGTTGACATCCGTCTGCAAAAGCAGATAACGCTGAAAGGTGAGGCTGTCAATAAACCCCTAAGAGAGTATTATTTCTCAACCAGTTCAATTAAATAAAACGATGAGAAGAATCATTGCTATCCTTATCGTATGCTTTAGCGTACAAACCATTTTCGCCCAACAACCTTTTGGGCGAGGAAAGATTTCCGTTCAGCAAGTGGCTCACAATGCTGTGCGAATCCAGTATATAGAGGGTAATATACAGAATGATCTTCCTGACTGGATTTACGTGAAGCATGAAACGGTAAAGAGCAATGATTTGAAAGTAACGCTGGACAAGAAACACCAACGTTTGTTCATCAAGGACAAGAGTGGAAAGACTGTCTTTTCAGCTACCCGTCATCAATTTGATGGAAGTGAGGCTACTCTAACGTTCCTGTCTTCCAAGGACGAGTGTCTCTTCGGACTGGGTCAGTTTCAAGATGGCTATAGTAATGTTCGTGGACTCTCCAGACGTTTGACTCAGGTGAACACGCAGATTAGTCTGCCCATGCTTATCTCTAGCAAGGGATATGGCATTTTGTGGAACAACTATGGTCTGACGGATTTCAACCCTTGCCACCAGAGTGTGAAATTGCAGAAGCGAAGTGGCGCAGGAAAGCAGGAGGTGGTAAATGTCACATCAACTGAAGGTGGTAAGGAAGAGGTGCGCGAGCGCCATATCTTCGAGGCTTCTATTGATATCGCTGAGACAGGCGACTATGCCCTTTTGCTAGATGTTGGTCAGAAGATGGCGCGTCGCCATAACCTTTGCATTGATGGGCAACCCGTCATTGAGATGCAGAACCTATGGCTTCCTCCAACAGCTTCCAAAATTGTACATCTTTCAAAAGGTCATCATCAGCTCACTGCTGAGCTAACTAAGGACGACGCCCCTACCCTATATTATAATAAGGTAAAGGACGAGACCACTTTCCATTCGCCCGTAGCCACTTCAGTAGATTATACTGTTTTCATTGGCTCTGCTGATGAAATCATCGCCAGCTATCGCGAACTGACGGGTGTTTGTCCACAAATGCCCAAATGGGCTTTGGGCTATATCCATTGTCGTGAACGTTTCCATAGTTCACAGGAAATCCTCGAGACAGCCAATCGCTTTCGCAAGGAGAATATGCCTATCAGCCTCATCGTGCAGGATTGGCAATATTGGGGCAAGTATGGTTGGAACTCTATGAAGTTCGACGAGGAATTCTATCCTGACCCCAAGGCCTTGACGGATAGTCTGCACAAGATGGATATCCGTCTGATGCTCAGCGTTTGGTCGAAGATTGACAAGAACTCTGACGTGGGGCGCCAGATGGTGCGCGACCAGTATTATATTCCTGGAACTGACTGGATTGATTTCTTCAATCCTCAAGCTGCATCGTCTTATTGGCAGAACTTCTGCGAGCGCTTGTTGCCCTTAGGCATAGATGCTTGGTGGCAGGATGCTACAGAACCAGAGAACGACGACCTTGTGGGGCGTCGTGTCAACAATGGGCGTTGGAGTGGTGAGCAGGTGCGTAATGTCTATCCCTTGTTGGTTAACAAAACCGTTTATGAAGGATTGGTAGCTGCTGGTCGTGAGCCTATGATTCTCACCCGTTGCGGTTTCCCTGGTATCCAACGTTATGGCTCTGCTCTGTGGAGTGGCGATGTGGGCAATGATTGGGAGACCTTCCGTCGCCAGATTGTGGCAGGTTTGGGTGTCCAGGCTGCTGGTGTTCCTTGGTGGACCTACGACGCTGGTGGATTCTTCCGTCCTGGCGACCAATACACCAATCAAGACTATATCGAACGCATGTTGCGATGGATAGAGACTTCTGTCTATCTGCCTTTGATGCGAGTTCATGGCTATATGAGCAATACAGAGCCATGGAACTATAGTGCAGAGGCTCAGCAGATTATCACAGAATGTTTAAAAGAACGCGAACGTCTGCGTCCTTACATTGAGCAATGTGCTGAGCGTGTAGCCAAAGAGGGCTATACCATCATGCGCCCCCTCGTCTTCGACTTTGCCAACGACCCAGAAGCTCTTCAGCAAAAGTATGAATACATGTTTGGTCCTTCGCTACTCATCTGCCCCATCACAGAGCCTGGTGTCAAAGAGTGGAAGACCTACCTACCCAAGAACAAGGAAGGTTGGACGGACTATCGAACGGGCAAGCACTATGCTGGTGGACAAACCATCACGACTCCTGTAGACAAAGCCCACATCCCAGTTTTCGTTAAGCAAGGAGACAATTCATATTTCCCCTAATGCTAAATCATATTCCAAGTCCTGAAATAAATATTCCAAGACCTGAAATATATATTCCAAGGCCTGAAACATATATTCCAAGGCCTGGAATATAATTTTCCATGTTGATAAAAAACTTTTTCGATGATGTCGTAAAAACTACCCCTATTTCTCATTTTTCCTATCCAAATTACACCCGAAATAGTATATGTTACATCCAACTATTGCGAATGTGGGGAATTTTTTGTATCTTTGCCATCAAATTGCAACAATTAAAAACAATGAAGAAAACATTAATATCTGTATGTATGCTTTGCCTGACAGCTGTAGCAATGGCTCAGCCTGCAGGTGGCTTTGGAGGTGTTCAGCAACAAACAAAACTGGAGACCTCGCAAGAGTGGAAGGATATTAACTATGTGGGCGATGGCCAGACGTATCACACCTGCGACATCTATCTGCCCAAAGAGCAGAAGGACAGCTATCCTGTGGTGATTCATATCTACGGAAGTGCTTGGTTTAACAATAACGGCAAGGGAATGGCCGATTTAGGCACCATCGTCAAAAGTCTGTTGGACGCAGGTTACGCTGTGGTTTGTCCTAATCACCGTTCGAGCATCGATGCCCCATGGCCTGCCCAGATAAACGACATCCGTGCCGTGATACGCTTTGTTCGTGGCGAAGCAAAGACTTACAAATTTGACACCTCATTTATCGCTACCAGCGGATTCTCCAGTGGTGGTCACTTGGCCTCTATCGCAGCAACCACTAGTGGTATGAAGACAGCTACTGTAGGCAGTGTTACACTCGACCTTGAGGGCAACTTGGGTAAATATACCGATCAGCTCAGTACTGTGAATGCCGCTTGCGACTGGTCTGGTCCTGTAGACTTGACCGCTATGGATTGTGGCGAACACATGACCATGGGCGAGAATAGTCCTGAGGACGTGTTGCTCAGATCGAAACTCTCGAAAGAGCCCGATAAGTACCTGAGTCTCAGTGCCACACAGTATGTCAGCTCCAACACACCCCCTGTCATCATTTTCCATGGTGACAAAGATGGTGTGGTTCCCAATTGTCAGGGTAAGAAGTTCTATGAATTGCTGAAGGCAGCAGGTATCAAGACTGAGGCAACCTTCCCTGCAGAGGGCAATCATGGAGGACCTGAAATGTACACTCCAGAGAATCTGAAGAAGATGGTTTGTTTCTTGAACTGCGTCAGGGAAAGTAATTGTTGCAATAAGAATTGCTGTCAGAAACAAGAACCTCGTCAGCGCATCATTGAAGATGGTGGTACGGGCGACTATAAAGCCATCATGAAAGAAGATACTTCGCTCAGTCGCGAGCACACCATCTTCGTGCCACAGGATTTGTCGAAGTTTAATGCCCAGAATCCCCTACCCGTCTTGAACTGAAGTAAAACATTAATAAAACTATGATATTATGAAGACGTATTCAAAAATCCTACTGCTACTGTTGGCTTGTCTGCTATCAGTAAATGTGTCAGCACGCAAGAAGCCTCGTCAGGTTGTAAGCGCTGACACCATATATGTTAAGCCCTACGAGATGCCAAACGCAGGCTATTATCTGCCAGCACCTCCAGACACTGCCAGCATGGACTTTGTCGATGACATGATACAATGGCAATGGGGTAAGTCACAGCGTAATACTCCACGTGGACGTCAGGCTGATTTGGAATCACCCTGGATGCCTTACATCATGGAATCGGTAATGTCACAATGCTTGGGATTGGACACCATTTGCAAAGAAAAGACACCTGCATTGGCTCGTCTGCTGCTGAGAGCCTATAATACGGGCAATAAAAGTACAGCTGCTGCCAAGGCTTTGTATATGAGGACGCGTCCCTTCGTGCAAATGGGTGAAGACACGTGGGCAGAGTATGACACAGATTTCCTGCGCACCAATGGCAGCTATCCCTCTGGACATACCTCACTCGGATGGGGCACCGCATTAGTCTTTGCTGAGATGTGGCCAGAACTACAGGACACTATCATGCGTCGTGGTTTCCAGTTTGGCGAAAACCGCATCATTACGGGTGCACACTACCAGAGTGATGTCACTGCTGGCTATCTATGTGCTTCAGCAGCATTTGCACATGCCCACCTGCATCCTGAATACGATCAGGATATTGAGGCTGCACGTGCAGAGTACAAGCGACTGAAGGGTCTGCCTGCAGACTATGACCCTACAGCTTCCACAGGGTTACCTCAAGGATATAAAATCTTGAATGCGCCTGTAGATACTACAAGTTATCGCTACGAAGGCGACCTGTTCCGTTTTTGGAAGGCTAAACAGCAACGCTATGGCTATCGCGGCAAGGTAGCTGCACAGAATGACAACCTTTCGATAGATTATCTGATGAAGATCTACGGCAAGGCCATCGGCATCACTATCTCCAGAGAGTCGACACCTCATATCGTAGCCTTGATGGAATTGGTAGACAAGCAGAGCGACAAGTCGGCTAGAGACTTGAAGAACCAATATTTCCGCAAGCGTCCCTATGTGCAGTTAGGTGAAGGAACAGCTGTTCCTCAGTGGGAAAAAAGCTCGCGCAAATCGAGCAGCTATGCATCACATCATGCCAATCTGGGTTGGAGCATGTCAATGGTTCTGGCAGAAGTGGCACCTGAGAATCAGGACGAAGTGTTACGCATTGGCTTTAACTATGGTTACGACCGCGTGATAGTTGGCTACCACTGGTCATCAGACGTAGAAGCTGGACGATTGTTGGGAGCAGCTCTTGTAGCTCGTATGCATGCTGATGCAGATTTCAAGCAACTGATAAAGCAAGCCCGTGAAGAATATCTGAAAGCCCTAACAAAATAACTCTTCTGTGTGATATGAAGATACTACGCTCCTTGCTTATCTCGATTCTGGTAATTGGGGCTTCGCTGGCATCAGCAACGCAATACTCATCGCCCAATGGGAAATTATGCGTGAAGCAGGACGGCAACCATCTGACTGTGTTTTATCAAGGTAAGAGGGTGTTGGATGCCAGTGTAACAACAGATAGTCCGTTGCAGTGGGTTCGTAAGGTGACTGACGATTACCAAATGCTGACGGGTAAGCGACTGCATTGCCATAACGAAGCCAATGAATATCGTAGTGGAAAGATGCTGTTGCGTGTGTATAACAATGGCATTGCTCTTCGGAACACGGAAGTGACTTATCGTATTCCAGAAGGTATGCATCGTTGGATGCAACAATGGTGCGACTCATATGAGGGTTTCTTCCCGCTTGATACAACATATAAGATAGCACCCATTCCTTCGTATAGTGGCATTTCGAAATCGAAGGAAGGATGGAACAACCATTGGGGTTATCCTGCCCTATTGGAGCCAACAGATGGAATATTCGTACTCCTTTCTGAAGCGAACATCGAACAAGGACAAAGTGCTTCTTCCCTCTTCAATGAAGGTGAATGGTATCGCGTAACTCCAGCAGAAACCATAAAGGGTAAGACCTGCGACCATACCCCTTGGCAACTGGCTATCATTGGCAGTTTGAGTGATGTAGTTGAATCGACATTAGTAACAGATGTCAGCAACCCTTGCAAGATAAAGGATACAAGTTGGATAAAGCCAGGTGCTGTATCATGGATCTATTGGGCTTACAATCATGGTTCGAACGACTATAACATTATCCAAAAATATGTGGATATGGCTCGCGACCTTCAGTTACCCTACGTATTGATTGATGCCGAATGGGACGAGATGAAGGATGGCAAGACCATAGAGGACGCTGTCAATTATGCTAAAGCACAGGGCGTAAAGCCATTGATATGGTATAACTCGTCTGTAGGTTGGGTAGATGGTGCCCCAACGCCAAAGTTCCGTTTGAACAAGGCTGATGACAGGGAACGTGAGTTCGCATGGCTTGAGAAAATCGGTGTTGCTGGTGTGAAGATTGATTTCTTCTCTGGCGATACACAACGGAATATGGATTATTGCATCGACTTGCTGGAAAGTGCAGCTCGCCACCATCTGCTAGTCAACTTCCATGGAGCAACGATTCCTCGCGGATGGCAACGCACCTATCCGAACCTCATGACGACAGAGGGAGTATATGGTGCTGAATGGTATAACAATGTGGCAACGTTTACAGACAAGGCTGCATGTCATAATGCCACATTGCCTTTCACTCGCAATGTTATAGGGCCGATGGACTATACCCCATGTACCTTCAGCGATTCGCAGCATCCACACATCACAACGAAAGCTCATGAGTTGGCATTGACCGTACTTTTTGAGAGTGCCCTGCAACACCTAGCTGATCGACCTGAGAGTTATATGGTTCAGCCCCAAGAAGTGAAAGACTTCTTCACGAATCTGCCTACTGTTTGGGACGAGACACATCTACTGTCAGGCTATCCTGGAGAATCTGTCGTGATGGCAAGGCGCAATGGAAAGACTTGGTATATAGCAGGTATCAATGGTACGAACCAAGAAAAGGAACTGACTATTGACAAGAAAGCCATTGGTAAGTTTTCGAAAGCAACGCTTTTCGATGATACATCAAAAGGAGATTGGAATATCCATCAAATAAAGAAATTGCCAACTTCTATAATATGCCAGCCTCGTGGTGGCTTTATCATAGTAATCAACTAGACGAAGAAAACAAGGAAACAACAACCATATGAAACATTATTTGCTATCAACTTCAGTTCTGTGTATGGTCGCTACGATGACTATGGCACAGAACCCAATTATTCGTGATCAGTATACTGCCGACCCTACTGCTCGCGTATTTAATAATAAGGTGTACCTGTATCCCTCGCATGACATTACCCCACCCGCTGGTCAGCGACAGGATTGGTTCTGCATGGAGGATTATCATGTATTTTCTTCCAGCAACCTGACAGACTGGACGGATCATGGGATGATCATATCACAGGAACAAGTGCCTTGGGGAAAGAAAGACGGCTATTCCATGTGGGCCCCTGATTGCGTAGAGAAGAATGGAAAGTATTATTTCTATTTCCCTAATGCCCCAAAGACAGGGCGTGGCTTTGCCATAGGTGTAGCTACAGCAGATAGTCCAGAAGGACCTTTCACCTTGGAGCAAGAACCCATTAAAGGTGTATCAGGTATCGATCCTTGTGTACTAATTGACAAGGATGATCAGGCGTATATCTATTGGAGTGGTATGGGTATTCGCGGAGGTAAACTCAAGGATAACATGAAAGAACTAGACGGAGAATTGAAAGAAGTAAAGATGCCCCAACGTGAAGGAATGCCAGAAATGCCCCCTATAATGGTGGGAGGCGAAGAAATGAAGGGTCTACCCGAAGGGTTCAAAGAGGGTCCTTTTGCCTTCCGTCGTGGTGATTGGTACTATCTTACTTTCCCATGGGTTCGTGGTTCGAAAGAGAATGGAGCCAATCCTACAGAGACACTAGCCTATGCTATGTCAAAATCGCCTTTAGGTCCTTGGGATTTCAAAGGCATCATTATGGCAGAGCATGCAAATCATTGTTGGACCAATCATCATAGCATCCTTGAATACAAGGGACAATGGTATCTGTTCTATCACCACAACGACTTCTCACCTCGCGATGATAAACGCCGTTCTGCACGCATTGAGAATATCTATTTCAATACAGACGGAACCATCCGCGAGGTCAAGCCCACCAAGCGAGGAGTTGGTATCAATCTGGCAACAGAGAAAATCGAGATTAACCGATTTAGCAATGCAAGCAATGATGTGACTACGCAGCTGATAGACACTATCAACACTTTCCGTAGCTATCAGGCCACCCTCCCAAAGAAAGGTAGTTGGTTGCGCTATAATGATGTGGATTTCAGTCCGATTACGGATGGTTATTTGGTTATCAGCGCAATGGCCAAGGAGAACACTACACTGTATGTTCGTGAAAAGAGTGCCAAGGGAAAAATCATTGCCAAAGTCGACATAACCGTAAAGAGCGAAGCAGGTCCTTTCCGTCGTGATATGTCTGGACAATGGCTTACGTTGACAGCACCTATGCTTTATACGCCCAAAGGTGTTACCGACCTTGTTGTGACCTGCGAGGGAGATGGTGTAAGTGTCGACTGGTTACAATTCAAGAATCGTCCTCACTACTTCTCCTCTGTCCCTGCTAATGCCGCACCATCTAAACCTGATGACCAAGGATTCATCCGTCGTTGGCGAATGATGGAACCCATAGCTGTAGACGTTCGTTCCAACGTTATCTTCACTGACTCATGGCTTCGAGCCAAATTCTCTGAGGAACTAAACAAATTACCGAAGCAGAAAGGAAAATGGTACACTTTGGATAGTGAGAATTATAATATGAAGCTGTTCCGTTTTGCAGAAAAATATGGAAAGCAGACCTATGGTTCCTTCTTCTGGTGTGAAACCATCATCGAGTGTAATGAAGAACTGCAGAACGTCCGTTTGGCTGTGGGTTCAAACGGAGCTTCTATGTGGTGGTTGAACAATGAGGAAGTTCTGTTGTTGGAAGGCGATCGTCGCATGGTGGAGGATGATGGTGTATCTCATCGTCTTACACTGAAGAAAGGACCTAACATCTTGCGCTGTGCAGTGATTAACGGACCAGGACTCAGCGACATGTGTGCCCGATTTATTGATGAGAAAGGAAATCCAATTACCAACTATACCATTAATGCCCGATAAAGTCATGAAACAGATTCTAATTATACTATTCGCTTCCTGCCTATTTATTCCCTCAGCAAAGGCTCAGTCAGGAACTCCCTATATCCACGACCCCTCTACCATAGCAGAATGTGAAGGTAAGTATTATACCTTTGGAACAGGAGGTGGTGGACTGATTTCCGAAGATGGATGGTCTTGGCACAATGGTGCAGAACGTCCTGGAGGTGGTGCTGCACCCGATGTCATGAAGATTGGCGACCGTTACCTTATTATATATGGAGCCACTGGCGGTGGACTGGGTGGTGGACATAACGGACGAATTCTGACCATGTGGAACAAAACACTCGATCCCAAATCACCAGATTTCAAATTCAGCGAAGCTGTTGAAGTTTGCTCCAGTGATGGAATGGAAGATCAGGATGCCATTGACCCTTGTCTGTTACTTGACCCAACAACAGGTCGATTGTGGGTTACTTACGGCACCTACTTCGGAACCATCCGACTGATAGAACTGGACCCAAAGACTGGCTTCCGTATGAAGGGGAACAAAGAGAAGGATATTGCCATAGACTGTGAAGCCACCGACCTGATATATCGTGACGGATGGTACTATCTGCTGGGAACACACGGCACCTGTTGCGATGGCGTGAACTCTACCTATAACATCGTCGTTGGACGTTCACGCTCTGTAGAAGGTCCTTATCTCGACAACATCGGACGTGACATGTTCCATGGAGGTGGACGAATGGTAATAGCTGCAGGCGACAGAGTATGTGGTCCTGGTCATTTTGGACGCACCATCATTGACGAAGGCGTGGAAATCATGTCTTGCCATTTTGAAGCTGATTTCGAACGAAGCGGTCGTTCTGTATTAGGCATCCGACCTTTACTTTGGAAAAACGGATGGCCTATTGCAGGCGAACAACTCCGAGGTGGCACGTATGAGATTGAGAGCGAACGACGAGGATATGCTTTGGAACTGGCTGTCGACTTTGTCCGCATGCAACAGGAACGTGAGCGTTTCTGGCAAATGGATCTAACCAAGCCTCTGGTATCTATTCCGAACCAGAAATTGGAAGAGGTAAATAGCAATTGGCCTAAGGGAAACATCTCTCTACGATGTGGTGATTACATGTTCCGTCCCCACCAGCGTTGGACAATTACTCCTATAGAAGAGGCTGGCGGATATCTCAGCAATCCATATTTCAAGATTACCATTGAAGGGACTGAGCGCACTCTGGCAGCTACTGCAGACAAAGAATTAACAACCGTTCCCGTCTTTACAGGAAGCGATGAACAACTTTGGCGCATTGAGCAGTTAACGGATGGAACCTATCGCATCATGCCAAAGCGTATTCCAGGAGAAACAGGACTCAATACCCGTTTTGTTATCTACTCTGCAGCTGACTCTACTCCTACCCTAGCAGCGTATGATTTCCATAGCGATAACTCAAAGTGGAACCTTCGTCAACACTAAAAAGTATAAAAAAGCCAAAAAAAGAAGGGTTTGCTTCGTTATGTGCCTGAAATTGCTTACCTTTGCACATTATTTATAATATTCTAACATCAGAAAGATATGAAGATTTCTCACATTGAGCATCTGGGCATTGCAGTCCAGAGCATCGAAGAGAGCCTGCCGTACTTTGAGAACGTGCTGGGCCTGAAGTGTTACAACATCGAGGTTGTAGAAGATCAGAAGGTAAAGACTGCCTTCCTAAAGTGTGGAGAGGTAAAGCTGGAATTGCTGGAGCCCACATCTCCTGAAAGCACTATCCAGAAGTGGCTTGACAAGGGCAACAAGGGTGTGCACCACGTAGCATTCTGCGTAGAAGATGGTGTCGCCAATGCTTTGGCAGAAGTAAGCGAGAAGGGTGTTCGTCTGATTGACGAGAAGCCACGCAAGGGCGCTGAGCAGTTGAACATTGCTTTCCTGCATCCGAAGTCAACCTGCGGAATCCTGACAGAGCTCTGCGAACACCCAGAGTAAAGATTCGAAATAACGAAATAACGTAATAACGCGAAATAAAACAATGAGTAAGCAATTAGAGAAAATCAAACAACTCATCGAGAAGCGCGAGCAGGCACGTCTCGGTGGTGGCGAGAAAGCCATACAGAAACAGCACGACAAGGGCAAATACACCGCTCGCGAGCGCATTGACATGCTGCTCGACAAAGGCTCTTTCGAAGAGTACGATATGTTCAAGGAACATCGTTGCCACAACTTCGGCATGGAGAAGAAGCAGTTCCTGGGCGATGGTGTAGTTGCAGGTTCTGGTACCATTGACGGTCGTCTGGTCTTTGTCTTCGCACAAGACTTCACCGTTCATGCTGGTTCTCTTTCAGAAACCATGTCGCAGAAAATCTGCAAGGTAATGGATATGGCCATGAAGATGGGTGCTCCAGTTATTGGCATCAACGACTCAGGTGGTGCACGTATTCAGGAGGGTATCAACGCTTTGGCTGGTTATGCAGAGATTTTCGAGCGTAACATTCTGGCTTCAGGTGTTATTCCTCAGATTTCTGGTATCTTCGGTCCTTGTGCAGGTGGTGCCGTTTACAGCCCTGCTCTCACCGACTTTACCTTGATGATGGAAGGCACATCATACATGTTCCTCACTGGACCAAAGGTTGTGAAGACCGTTACTGGCGAGGACATTGACCAGGAGCATCTGGGTGGTGCATCTGTTCACGCTTCTAAGTCGGGTGTTACCCACTTCACTGCAAAGACTGAAGAAGAGGCTGTTGAGATGCTGAAAACCCTGCTGAGCTATATCCCATCAAACAACATGGAGCTGGCTCCTCGCAAGAAGTGCACTGATCCCATCGACCGTTTGGAGGATTCACTCAACGAGATTATCCCAGAGAATCCCAACGAGGCATACGATATGTACAAGGTTATCTCGGCTATTACCGATGACAATGAGTTCTTCGAGGTACAGCCTAAGTTTGCCAAGAACATCATCGTTGGTTTCGCCCGTTTCAATGGTCAGAGCGTAGGTATCGTAGCCAACCAGCCTTCTTGCTATGCTGGCGTACTGGACGTAAATGCATCACGTAAGGGTGCTCGTTTCGTTCGTTTCTGCGACGCCTTCAATATTCCTATTGTTTCACTTGTTGACGTTCCTGGTTTCTTGCCTGGTACAGGTCAGGAGTACAATGCTGTCATCCTGCATGGTGCTCAGTTGCTTTATGCTTATGGTGAGGCTACAGTTCCCAAGATTACGGTTACACTGCGTAAGTCATACGGTGGTTCACACATCGTAATGGGTTCTAAGCAGCTCCACACTGACTTGAACTATGCTTGGCCTTCTGCCGAGATTGCTGTAATGGGTGCATCTGGTGCTGCTGCAGTACTCTATGCTAAGGAAGCTAAGGCTAAGAAAGAGGCTGGTGAGGATGCTAAGGCCTTCATCGCTGAGAAAGAAGAGGAATACAACGAGCTGTTTGCCAATCCATATCAGGCAGCCAAGTATGGCTACATTGACGATGTGATTGAGCCTCGTAATACTCGTTTCCGTATCTGTCGTGCACTGGCTCAGCTCGCTACCAAGCGCGATGCTCTGCCTGCTAAGAAGCATGGAAACATTCCTATGTAATCATTATTTCTGCGTATGAAGAACGAAGTTTATGCAGCCATTGCGATGGCACTTTACGAGTTCAAGGGCAACAATGTCCATGACAAGGAGCCTGGCATCATTACGATTGCAGAGAAACAGACTCAGTGGAATGGCTATGCCCTGACAATGACAGAACATCCCTAAGGAAGTGAAAAGTGATAAGTGAAAAATGAACAATTATGAAGAAAGAATATAAATACACCATCAATGGCAATGATTATGAAGTTGCCATTGGTGAGATTGTAGAGAATGAAGCCGTAGTCACTGTGAATGGTGAGGAATATAAGGTAGCATGGGAGCCTGAGGCTGAGCCCGAGAAGAAAGTTGTGGTTCGCCCCGCTGCTCAGGCTAGTGAATCTAGCGAGGCTAGTGAATCTGGTTCTGCCAATGTTAACACCAACAATGCTATTAAGGCTCCACTTCCTGGTGTTATCACATCTATCAACGTCAATGTTGGTGATGAGGTGAAGGCAGGTGACACACTGCTCGTGCTGGAAGCCATGAAGATGGCTAACAACATTGAGGCAGAGAAAGACGGTAAGGTAACTGCTATCTGCGTAAAGCCTGGTCAGAGTGTAATGGAAGACGACGCACTGGTCGTTGTTGAATAATCAAATCAACACATAGATAAAAGAAAAGCCGCTCGATGTTGAGCGGCTTTCTTATTTTATAACCTGTTTCCTTCTTTAGGAAATACAACGGTAGGCGTGAACGTCTTTGCCTCCTCAAAATCCATGTGGGCATAGGAAATAATGATAACAACATCTCCCACCTGTACCCTACGGGCTGCAGCACCATTCAGGCAGATACAGCCTGAACCGCGTTCACCTTTTATAATATAGGTCTCAAAACGCTCGCCATTGTTGTTGTCAAGCACCTGTACTTTCTCTCCAGCTATCAAGTTGGCAGCATCCATCAAATCCTCGTCAATGGTAATACTACCCATATAGTTAAGATTAGCCTCCGTCACTGTCACACAGTGAAGTTTAGACTTCATTACTTCTATCATCATGATTCTTTATACTTAATATGATCAATTAAGCGGATTGGTGTTTTTCCGCAATATACAGTAATACAACCAACTACATAAGGTGTTTCATCCCAAGACTCAACATCCTGCAACGTATTACCATCAACAATCGAGAAATACTCTACATCCAATCCGTCCACAGCATTAATATCTGCTACTACCTTGTCATGCGTTTCCTTCACCGTATGTTTCTTAGCATAGGTCAGACTCGCCTTCAGCGCCTTATAGATATTAGGAGCAATGGCACGCTCATCCTTCGACAACAAGGTGTTACGACTGCTACGAGCCAAGCCATCTTTATCGCGAACAATATCACACTCTACAATCTGAACAGGAATTCCCAGATGGCGAACCATCGCTTTTACAACGGCAATCTGTTGCCAGTCTTTTTCTCCAAAATATGCACGAGTAGGTTTCACAATATAGAACAAGCGACTAACTACTTGACAAACACCATTGAAGTGACCAGGACGATGAGCACCCTCCATGACCGTTGACACTGGAGGATATTCAAACTGACGCGTATCAGGTGTAGGATACATCTCCTCCACCGAAGGAGCCAACACATAATCAGCACCACAAGCTTCAAGCAACTTGCAATCAGCCTCTAGCGTACGAGGATAATTCTTCAAATCGTTCTTATCGTTGAACTGAGTCGGATTAACAAATACAGATACTACTGTTATCCCATTTTCGGCCACACTACGACGTACCAGCGAAGCGTGTCCTTCATGCAGGGCTCCCATGGTGGGTACCAACCCTATTTCTTTCCCTTGCTTGCGATCCTCAAAAAGCTGATTTTGCAGATCTACAATCTTTTCAAAAACTTTCATTCTTTTTCCTTACTTTGTCATAAAACGGGTGCAAAATAACAACATTTTTATCAAATAAGGAAAAAATATCGTAAAAATATGCCAAAATAGGGGCTAAAAATCCTTAAATATGCACGTTTCTGTCGTTTTGTGAATTAAATTTCGTAACTTTGCAAAGGAAAAATGTAACCCATATGGCAAAGAAGATATTATTCATCAATCAGGAGATAACCCCTTATGTACCCGACAGCGATTTATCACTGATGGGAAAAGCACTCCCGCAGGCTATGCTGGAGAATGGTCACGAGATTCGTACGTTCATGCCCAAATGGGGCAATATCAATGAGCGCCGCGGACAATTGCATGAGGTCATCCGTCTCTCTGGTATGAATCTGATTATTGACGATACAGACCACCCACTGATTATCAAAGTGGCCTCTATCGCCCAGACACGCATCCAAGTCTATTTCATTGATAACGACGATTATTTCGCCAAGCGTCAGATGACTATTGACGAGAACGGCGTTGACTATGCAGACAATGGTGAGCGTGCCATTTTCTTTGCTCGTGGCGTACTGGAAACTGTCAAGAAGTTGCGTTGGGTGCCCGATATCATCCATGTTCAGGGATGGATGGGCGCTGTTATACCTCTTTATATAAAGACAGCCTATCATGACGAGCCTTCATTTGCCAGCACCAAGGTGGTAACTTCACTCTTCGGCAAGAGTCTGAATTCTAATCTTGACGACAATTTCAAGAAGAGCATCGAATTCCGTGATGCAAAGGCTTCATTGCTGAAGAAGTATAACGACCAGTTTGACTTTGAAGAACTGAGCAAGTTGGCTATTGACTATAGTGATGGTGTTATTGCAGGCTGCAACGATGTTGATAAGAAACTTCTGAAATATGCTGCAGACAACAATATTCCCACGCTGAGTTATCCAGGCGAAGACTTCCAGAATGCCTACGAGGAATTCTATGATAAGATTTAATATTCAAGGATAATATTATTTAGACAAAAGAACTTCAGTGATGAGAAAAATAATAATGGCGGTGATTGCACTCGTTGCGGTTGCAATCTCTTCATGTACGGAAACCACTGACCTGATGGGCAACTCGCTGACGAGTTCCAATGATAAATACGAGGTCTATACTGATACATTTGATGTAGCCACACAGTCCATCAAGGTAGACTCCGTGCTTTCAAGAAGCGTCTATAGCTATCTTGGCAGATTGAAAGACCCAGAGACAGGTTCTTACATTATCAGCCACTACATGACGCAGTTCCATATTTTGGAGAATCAAGCCAGCAAGATGTTCCCTAGCCAACAGACTATTGCTGAAAAAGGCGGTATTTTCACTCCTATTGCCGACTCTTGCTTTGTTCGTATTGTTGTCAACAGCTATCAGGGCGACTCTTTGGCCGCTATGAAGTTGTCATTACGCGAACTTGCTAAGCCCGTTGAAGAAAGTAATCTTTATTATACCAACTTTGACCCAGAGGAAAAAGGCTATGTTCGCAAGGATGAAGGCGCTATTTCCCAAAATGTTGTCTACTCCATGACTGACTTGACAACCAACGACAGTCTGCGCTCTGTTTATCGCAAGAAAGGATACTACGAGACGGTAGACATTCCCCTGAACGACGAGTATTGCGACAAGGATGGTAATAAGTATAACAATTACGGTACTTACTTAATGGAAAAGTATTATGACCATCCTGAATATTACAAGAACTCAAAAGCATTTACTCGCAACGTATGTCCTGGCTTCTACCTGAAGTGTGTGGATGGATTGGGTGTAATGACTGAAGTTGCTTATACACAGCTGGTTATCTATTACCATTATATTGTTAATGATGTAACCTATATTGAATATGCAAACATCAACGCCACAGAGGAAGTGTTGCAGACTACGCATATCATCAATGACCAGAGTCGTATCGATAAGCTCATTGCCGACGAGGAATGCACCTATCTAAAGACTCCTGCTGGCATTTATACTGAAGTTACATTGCCCGTAGAAGACATTAAGAGAGGACATGAGAATGACACGATTACCTCTGCCAGAATTGTGTTCAACCGTATGACTGACAAGAGCAATTTCAGCGACATTGTGCTTGAAGAGCCCACCCAATTGCTGATGGTTGAGCGCGACAGCTTGAAGACTTTCTTTGAGTTGAATAGCGTGCCAAACAACAAGACTTCTTATCTGGCTACGTTCAACACCACCTATAAGACTTATACGTTCAACAATCTCTCAACATTGATTAACCACATGTGGGAGCGCCGCTATACAACGGTTGATTGGAACAAGGTGGTATTGATTCCTGTACAGGTTGAGACCTCTGGTACAACCAATGCGACTACTGTATCGAATGAGATGAATGTAAACAGTGTCCGACTGGTTGGAGGCAAGAAGAACAAACATACACCTGTGCGCATCAGTATCATATATAATAATAACAAGAACTGATGGCAGACAATTTTCTCGAGAAACACTTCGAGGAATATGAAGCACGCAAAGCTGCATATCTTCGCAAGAAGAAGCACTTGCCCAAAATAAAGCATCATCTTCCAGAACGTCCGGAAGATGATGCTCTTTAACTGATTATCGTATACTTCGCAAATTTCAAGAGCAATTGTTTAGTTCCTGCATTTCTGAACTCTACAGTTGCTTTTGTATTTTCGCCAGAGCCTTCTATCTTAATCACCGTTCCTATACCAAAGCGCTGATGCTCTATCACGTTGCCCTCTTTCAGTCCTATGTTACCAATAGCCGATTGTGGGCGTGGCGCTTCTTGTCGTATTGGCATCAAGCGAGGCTTGGGATCAGCCACAAACTGCGTAGCCACAGGACGTGGATTCTGGAACCTTGAAGGCAGAGGGGTTCTGAATTCTCTGGAAAATCTAGAATCACTTGACTGTCTAGAATCTCTAGAAAATCTAGATTCTCTTGAATAACTAGACGACCCAGAAAGGCCGAAAGTGCTAGCGCTTCCACCCTCTATCCTAATCAAGCTAGGGTCGAAGTCCTTGATAAAGCGTGAAGGTGTGTCAACTTCCATCTTGCCATAGCGGAAACGGTTCTGCGCACAGGTCAGGATGCAATGTTTCTCTGCTCGCGTGATGGCAACATAGAGCAATCGGCGTTCTTCCTCCAGTTCGCGCATGGAGTTCGTGCACATGGGCGACGGGAAAATGTTTTCTTCCAAACCCACAACAAATACGGTGGGAAACTCCAAGCCTTTTGCTGAGTGAATGGTCATCAGCGTTACCTTCGCCTGATCTTCATCGCCCTCACTATCCAAGTCTGTCAACAAAGCCACCTCTTGCAAGAAGTCGCTCAGCCCAATTTCCTGCTCACGTCCTTCCTCTTTCCTACTCTCCACGAAGTCCTGCATACCACTCAGGAATTCCTCCAAGTTCTCCTGTCTCGACAAGTCTTCTGGATTGTTCGAGCTATAGATATCCTTACTGATGCCACTCTCCATGATGATTGAGTGACCAAGCACGTAAGCATCCTCGTCGCCAATACGATTCATCCATCCTCCCACCAACGTCTTAAAAGCCTCCAACTTGGCCAGCGTGCCACTCGATAGTTTCAAATCGAAAACCATCGGTTGTGCTATCACCTGCCACAAGCTGACGTTATGCAGATTGGCTGTTTCCACTATCTTGCCCACCGTTGTATCACCAATACCTCGTGCAGGATAGTTGATGATGCGTCGCAGTGCCTCTTCGTCATTGGGATTAGCCACTACGCGGAAATAGGCTATCACATCCTTAATCTCCTTGCGCTGATAGAAGCTCAGTCCACCATAGATGCGATACGGAATACCATCCTTGCGCATCTGTTCCTCAAACGAACGACTCTGTGCATTGGTGCGATAGAGAATGGCAAAGTCACTATATTCACACTGCTCCTGTCTGCGAATTCGCTTGATGTCATTGCAGACAATCATAGCCTCCTCCTTGTCGCTATACGCTGGTTTCAGAATTAAGCGCTCACCCTGTTCGTTCTCGCTGAACACGTCCTTGTGTATCTGTCGTTCGTTCTTGCGAATCAAGCTGTTAGCAGCCTGCACGATGAGTTGTGTAGAACGATAGTTCTGTTCCAGTTTATACAGTCGCGCCCCATCATAATGCTTCTGGAAGTCCAGAATATTATCGATGTTAGCACCTCTGAAACTATAGATACTCTGTGCATCATCGCCAACTACACACACCCTTCCATGCTCTTTAGTCAGCAACAATACGATGGCTTGCTGAGCAAAGTTTGTATCCTGATACTCGTCCACCAGTACATAACGGAAACGCTCTATGTATTTCTGTCGGATGTCCTCATGATTCTTGAACAGCACAAATGTCTGTACCAACAAGTCGTCGAAGTCCATCGCATTAGCCTGACGACAACGCTCCGCGTACCTATTATATATTTGGGAAACCATCGGACGTTTATGCTGAGCATCGTCAGCAGCCCACGAACTAGTGGCATATTGCTGAGGCAACAGCAAGTGGTTCTTAGCCATTGAGATGCGGTCAGCCACCGATGCTGCCTTATACGTCTTGTCATCAAGCTGCATCTCCTTGATGATGCTCTTTACCAGCGAACGAGAGTCTGACTGGTCGTAAATGGTGAAGTTGGCACCAAAGCCTATATGCTCAGCCTCTGCTCGTAGAATTCGTGCAAACACCGAATGAAAAGTACCCATCTGCAAGCGTATGGCCCTATCTTGCCCTACCAGTCTGCCTATGCGCTCCTTCATTTCACGCGCAGCCTTGTTGGTAAAGGTCAGCGCAAGAATGTTCCAGGGAGCCATATCATAATGGTCCAGCAGATAGGCTATCTTATAGGTCAGCACACGCGTCTTTCCTGAACCAGCACCCGCTATCACTAACTGAGGACCATCACAATAAATAACGGCCTCGCGCTGGCTCTCGTTCAGTTGTGCCAACAAACTATCGTCAATATTCCCCATGATTTTTCCTATTAGTCTGCAAATTTACAAAGAATCCGTGAGATGACCAAAAATCCCGAACAATTTTAAAGGCGCATACAAGGCAACATTTTGCTACTACACGAAGAAAAACTTTTTCCCTAGGCAGGGAACAATTTTTTCCTAGTGAGGGCGCAAAAACTGGGTAGCTTTTATTAGTTAATCCGGAAGTAATTTAAAATACTCCGAATAGAAATTAAAATACTCCGAATAGAAATTAAAATACTCTGAAAGTAATTTTTGTTACTCTCGGAGTATTGTTTCTGTTTTAACGGTGAACGTCAAAAGTCCCTTCCTGGAATTACATAGGCAACGTAAGTACGAAGCGTGAACCTGGGCCTGCAAAAGCTGAGTCGTAGGTGAGATCACCACCCAGACGACGAGCTAAGTTGCGCGCAACGGTCAGACCTATGCCCTGGCCATCAAAGAACTGGTTGAGCTTGGTGTAAGGCTCGAAGATGCGCTCAGCGTCAGCTGCTTCGATGCCCGTTCCAGAATCCTCTACGGCATAGATAATCTGCATCTTGTCCATATCCACAGAGACATTCAGAGTGATGGTGCCCTCGCTGGTAAACTTCAGGGCATTGTCCAACAGATGAGTCAACGCGCGAACAGCCTTCTGCTGATTGGTGGAAAGCATAGTAGCCGCAGCATCTGGAGCCACATTATAGGCGAAATTGGCAAACTGCGACTTCTCAACGCCAGAAATCTTGATGGCCTCGTCAGACACCTGAGCTACCATAATATTGTCTGTACGTTCAATGGGGGGCATATCAGGCTGAATATCGTCCAAATCGGTCAGCTTAAGAATCATGGATATAGCACGTATATCGCCATTGGCTTTTGCTGTTGCCAACATCTGCTTAACCACTTGTTTAGCTGTTTCACTTTTCTTCTGATCGCTCTCTCTCAGCGCGTCCAACTCAGCCTGCAGACTATTGCAATGCTTTTGCAGGGCTTCGTTAGCCGACTTTGCCTTGTTGGTTTCTGCCTCCATCTTCTCAAAGGAGAGCAGGGCTTGCTCATAGCCTTCGCCGATGTTATCAAAGTTCTTCTCCAGTGCACGATAGTCGTCCAACAGCTTCTGCTGTTCGTCCACTTTATATTGGTAGTCATTGAGCAATTTCTGTTGCTCCTCAGCCTGCCCGTGACTGGCTTTCATCTGGAAATAGAGTCCAGTAGCCAATCCAATGGCTATTACAAGTACAATGATAAAAGCGTATAACATATCTTATTCAGCTATCTTTTCTACCTTAATAAACTTTGTGAAGCCAGTCATAGCCAACACCTTATAGATTTCAGGTCTAACGTTGGTCATCTTGAACACGCCCTTCTGTTGGGTAACGGTACGCATAGTCTTCTGGATGATACGAAGACCAGAGCTGGCCATGTAGGTAAGATTCGTGCAGTCCATTTCCACGTTGACGCCACCATCAACAAGAACGGGCTGGATGTCCTGTTCAAACTGTGAAGCATTCATTGTATCAATACGCTCACCTGTTTTAATGATGGTCTTGCCATCTTCTTTGATAATCTCTGTCATAGTCTTACTTTTTTATTTATTATTTCTATTTTCTTATTAATTTACTTGATGTCCTTCTTCATAGTCAGCAGGTTTTTGCCTTTCAGACGCTGATAAGTGACCTTGTTCATGATGTTCTTTACAATAAAGATGCCCATGCCGCCAATGTCTCTTTCTGCTGGATTAATATCCGTGTTGACACCCTCTTTCATCGTTGGGTCAAACTCCTTTCCGCTATCACTCAACACGAAAGTCACTTCCTTTCCGTCACTTTCAGCCACTAGTTCTATTTCGGCCTCTGTGCCTTGAGGATAAGCATAGAAGATGACATTGCTGACCATCTCCTCCATCACCAGATTCAGATTCATCTGGAGCTCCATGTCCAGTCCCAGCTCGTCGCCAATCTCCCCGACGAACTGGTTGACCCTCTCCAGCTCACTTATCTGGTTTTTTAGCTTTAGTTCTTTCTTCATATATTGGCTTGACATTGTATAGGATAAGTAGTAACTACATTCTATCCCTTATATCTTAAGTTCTTTCAGTATCTCACTCATGCGCTGCATATTCTTGATGCGCATAGGCACCAAAGGCAAGCGCAGAACATTCTGGATATAGCCCATCTCACTAAGCATTGCCTTCACACCAGCGGGGTTGCCATCAACGAAAAGCAGCGAAAAGAGGTCAGTAAAGCGATGGTGTATCTTGCGTGCTCCATCATATTCTCCCTTCATCTGCAGACGAATCATCTTTGAGAACTCCTTAGGCAGAGCATTGCCTATCACACTGATAACGCCCACAGCACCACAGCTAACCATTGGGAATGTCAGGGCATCATCGCCACTAATCACGTCAAAGGATGCAGGCTTGTTCTTGATAATCTCGTCAACCTGCTCCAAATTACCAGAAGCTTCCTTGATGGCTACGATATTCTTGCAGTCAGTAGCCAAACGGACTGTAGTCTCTGCTTTCAGGTTTACACCAGTACGTCCTGGAACGTTATAAAGCACCACAGGCAGTTTGGTAGCTGCTGCGATAGCCTTGAAATGTTGATAGAGACCTTCCTGAGAAGGCTTGTTGTAATATGGACAAACGCTCAGCACACCATCAATACCCTTGAAGTCGCCATTCTGCAGTTCCTCCACAATGGCTGCAGTGTTATTGCCACCACATCCCATCAGAATGGGCACTCGTCCACCAACCAGGTCAACTATTAAATCTTTGATTTTCTTTTTCTCCTCTGAAGTCAACGTAGGTGTTTCGCCCGTCGTAGCGAGAATGCAGAAGAAATCTGCTCCATTTTTGAGCTGATATTCCACTAAACGGATCAGTGCTTTATAGTCCACTGAACCGTCTTCCTGAAAAGGGGTTATCAGCGCAATACCTAAACCCTTGAAGATATTATGTACCATAAAAAATAAGAATTCTTTCTTTTATGACTGCAAAATTACACATTTTAATTGTAAAATGTTACTGATTTACAAAAAAAATTATCTTCTGTACACAAATTAGCATCATATTAATGGCTATACTGATGAAACAAGACACCAGCATAGCCATTATAATAAATAAGGTGTAGTCCTAAAAAGGGGGCCTTACATCTTTCTCAAAACCACAGCCGAACGAGCAGGGATGTAGAGTTTGAGCCACTCTTTCTTATCCTGCACATAAAGCGGATCGTAGTTGGTGATGTGGGTTACTGTATCATCAGCAAAACCATTGCCACCAAACTCCTTGGCATCGGTATTCAGCACCACCTCGTAAGAACCCGTAGGAACAAGGAATCCATAATCGGTATACGAACGTGTAGGTGAGAAGTTGAAGACGAATACCAAGTCGCCACGCATGTAGCACAAAACTTGGTCGCCATCATCGTGCCAAATCTCCTGAACTGGAGTAGCCTGGAAGTTCTTCTGCGACTTGATGACTTCCAGCATCTTACGGTCAAAGTCGCCGAGCCAGTGGTAGCAGAGGTCTTTGTTATCCACGAGGTTCCACTGACGACGGGCGTATTTGTACGACCAGCCGTTACCCTCGCGTGGGAAGTCAATCCACTCAGGATGACCGAATTCGTTACCCATGAAGTTCAAGTAACCACCGTTGATGGCACCGGCCGTCACGAGGCGAATCATCTTGTGCAGGGCGATACCGCGCCGTGCAAGGTCGTTGACATCTTTCTTGGCGAAGTGCCAGTACATATCAGCATCAATCAGACGGAAAATGATGGTCTTGTCGCCCACCAAAGCTTGGTCGTGGCTCTCGCAGTAAGAGATGGTCTTCTCGTCAGGACGACGGTTCTTAACCTCCCAGAAGATAGAGCAAACGTTGATGTCCTCATCGCGTACCTCTTTAATAGTCTTGATCCAGTAGTCAGGAATGTTCATCGCCATACGATAGTCGAAGCCATAGCCGCCATCCTCGAACTTAGCAGCAAGGCCTGGCATACCAGAAACTTCCTCGGCAATGGTGATAGCTTGCGGATTCACCTCGTGAATCAAACAGTTAGCCAACGTCAGATAGCAGATGGCATTGTCGTCCTCGTGACCATTGAAGTAGTCGCCATAGCCTCCGAAGGCCTCACCTAGTCCATGTGAATAATACAGCATAGAAGTAACACCGTCAAAGCGGAAACCATCGAATTTGAACTCCTCAAGCCAGTATTTGCAGTTAGAGAGCAGGAAGTGGAGCACGTCGTCCTTACCATAGTCGAAGCACAGTGAGTCCCAAGCGGGATGCTCATGGCGGTCACCGGGATAGAAGAACTGATTGGGGTCGCCAGCCAGATTGCCCAAGCCCTCGACCTCGTTCTTCACAGCATGTGAATGGACAATATCCATGATGACGGCAATGCCCATCTTGTGAGCAGTGTCAATCATCTCCTTCAAGTCCTCAGGTGTACCAAAACGACTGGAGGGAGCGAAGAATGAAGATACGTGATAGCCAAACGAGCCATAGTAGGGATGCTCCTGAATAGCCATCACCTGAATGGCGTTATAGCCGTCTTTCTTGACACGAGGCAATACGTTCTGGGTGAATTCCTTGTATGTGCCCACCTTCTCGGCATCCTGACCCATACCCACGTGGCACTCGTAAATCAACAGAGGAGCCTTGTTAGGCTTGAAGGTCTTTTTCTTCCACACGTAGGGCTTCTCAGGATTCCATACCTGAGCAGAGAAGATCTTCGTCTGGTCGTCCTGAACCACACGACGGCACCAAGCAGGAATGCGCTCGCCTTCTCCCCCATTCCACTTCACCTTCATCTTATAAAGTTGTCCGTGCTTGAGGGCTTTCTCACTGAGTTTCAGTTCCCAGTTGCCAGTACCCTCAATGCGCTTGCACTTATATTTCTCAGACTCCTGCCAATTGTTGAAATCACCAATCAGGTAAATCTCTGTAGCATTGGGAGCCCACTCACGGAACACCCAACCTTTAGCCAATTTATGGAGTCCAAAATACAAATGACCAGAAGCAAACTGCGAGAGTGTTGACTTGCCATTACGTGTCAACTGGTTTATCTTCCAAACGGCATGGTCGTGGCGACCACGAATAGCCTGCTCAAAGGGTTCCAACCACGAGTCGTCGCGAACTAACCCGATATGCTGTGGCTCCTGAACTTTCTGAGTCTTCTTAGGAGCAGCCTTCTTGGGAGTGGCTTTCTTAGGGGCAGCCTTCTTGGCCGCTGTTGTTTTCTTAGTTGTTGCCATAATCTCTATTTACAATTTGACAATTTACCGATTTACTTGTTCATGCTTTAACCTTAAAAATGGCCTTTTTTAATTCTGGAACACCAGCAATACAAGGAGCATGTCCGTCCTCAGGGAAGAAGATAGCCATCATACCTGGCTGACAAGTAACATAGCTATCGGCTGCAATGCCAGGAATCTTGGTAATATCCTTCTCGGCATTATACTCTACATCAGGCAACAAGTCGCGCTGGGTATAACCAAAGGTTTCTGCTGCTGTGATGGGAATCTGGATATCTATCATCTTATTGTGAGTCTCAATCACAGCCTCATCGGGTGTTTTACCCTTTGCCACCTGAATGTTCACAAAGAGATCTTTTCCCACAATCTCATGTTTTCCAACTTCCAGTTTGTCCAAATCGTTCTGAGCTAGGAACTCCACTACTTTAGCAAACAGAGGATTCACTGACTCGTACATTTTCAGATTTTCAATTTTGTCGATAATCATAATGCTTTTGTTTTAATAGAGTTATACTTTTTATAATTGTTGCCTTATCTGTCTAATGTTCTGCGCCCACGGCTATAGGAGCCCTGAGCAGTGATGTTTCCATTGCGGTCTTTCTCCACAAAACGGCCATCACGACGGTCGTCTACATAACTGCCTTCAAAACGGTTCCCATCTTTATCTTCCTCAATAGCAGGACCTTGACGCTTGCCTTTCTCGAAATGGCCTTTGAATTTCGATCCATCAGCATAGCGGGCAATGCCCTCGCCATGAATCTGACCATTCAGGAACTGACCTTCAAACACATCACCGTTTTTCATTGTCAGCTTGCCACGCCCATTGGGCTTATCATTTTTCCACTCTCCCTGATAAGTATTACCGTTTTTCCATACAAGCATTCCCTGACCAGCCTTATCACCATTCAGGAATTGACCTGTATATTTATCTCCATTGGCATAGCGGAACACACCTTGTCCTGTGCGCTGACCATCCACATAGCCTCCTTCATAGATGTCACCATTCTGGAACTTGTAGATGCCTTGTCCATGCTGTAAGTCACGAGCCCATTGGCCGATATATACATCACCATCAGCATACTGGAAAGTGCCCTTTCCTGAACGTTGATTGTCTTTCCACTGACCTTCATAGCTGGAGCCATCGCCCCAATTGTAGATACCTTTACCGTTTTTCTGGTCATTAGCCCACTCTCCGTCGTAATAGGCACCGCCTTTAAATTCATAACGACCTTTTCCGTGACGTTTGTCTTGTTTCCATTCGCCATTATATGTGTCGCCATTATAGTAGAACATGGTTCCATGTCCCTGTTGATAGTCACGATACCACAATCCTACATATTTATTATTATTAGAGAAGTAGTAAGAGCCTTGTCCGTGCTGCTGATCCTGGAACCATTCTCCCTCATACTTTTCTCCATCGAAGAAAGTATAGACACCATAGCCCTGACGTTTCCCCTTCTCGTAGTTACCTTCAAATACGTTACCGTTCTTCCATTTGGTGACACCCTTTCCATGAGGTTTACCCGACTGCATTTCGCCCTGATAATTACCTCCATCTTTCGTCATGCAAGCGCCCAGAGTCACCTTCTGAGCCATCACCACAGAAGAGGCTAATAATAATACATTTAAGAATATATATCGAAATCTCATTCTTTCTACTTCATATTTTAACCTCACAAAGGTACTTTTTTTTTTCGAGATAGCCAAGCGTTTTAAAAATTATTCACTATCTTTGCACACAGATTAAGGATTTTAGAGATTATGAAATTCATTGGAATCATACCAGCTCGCTACGCTTCAACGCGCTTTCCGGGCAAGCCATTGGCTATGTTGGGTGGACGCACTGTCATCCAACGAGTGTACGAACAAGCTACAGCTATATTGGACGAGGCATATGTAGCTACTGACGACGAGCGAATCTTCCAAGCTGTAGAGCAGTTTGGTGGACGAGCCATCATGACGCGTGCAGATCATAAGAGTGGTACGGATCGTATTGAGGAGGCTGCTGAGAAGATAGGCACTCAGGCTGACGTTATTATCAACATTCAAGGCGACGAGCCCTTTATCCAGAAGTCTCAGATTGAGACGCTCATGCATTTATTCGATGAGCCCAGCACACAGATTGGCACATTGGGCAAGCGCTTTGAAAGCATAGAAGCCGCTATGAATCCTAACTCTCCGAAGATTGTAACAGACAAGCGTGGCTTTGCACTTTATTTCAGCCGTTCCATCATTCCCTATGTTCGTGGAAAAGAGCAATCTGAATGGTTGCAGCATTTCCCCTACCTCAAGCATTTAGGACTATACGCCTATCGTCGTGAGGTTCTTCAGGAAGTCACCCAACTACCCCAATCGCCTCTGGAGATAGCAGAAAGTCTGGAGCAGTTGCGCTGGTTGGAAAACGGCTATCGCATCCGAGTAGGACTTACCGATGTGGAGACAGTAGGCATCGACACCCCTGAAGATTTACAAAGGGCCGAAGTGTTTTTGGCATCACGAAAATAAAATCTCAAGCGCCTATCCTTGCTGCATTTCTCGCAACAAAGAACGCTGATGCTCCGTTAGATTAGTAGGCAACTTGACCTGATAAGTAATAATCAGGTCAGTACCATTCCTGCCTTTGCCACGCAGACGCACCTTGGTACCAGGTTGCGTTTCTGGCTTTACTTTCAGACGCAACTTATCGCCTGTTCCTGTAGTCACAATGATTGTTCCACCCAAGAGGGCCGTATACATATCAATAGTAACATTGGCTTCTGTATTAGTAGGGCGACGAGAATAGTTCACATGACTATTAAACCCACCCTGACTACCAAACAAGTCCTGGAAGAATGAAGAGAAGCCTCCACTGCCCGTAAACTGCGAGAAGTCAAAGCCACCGAAGCCACCACTGGCATCATAGCCACCTCCGCCAAAACCAGCATTCTCAAACTGCTCAGCCTGTTTCCATTGCTCACCATATTTATCATACTTGGCACGCTTCTCTGGATCACCTATCACATCATAGGCCTCCGTTAAAGCCTGGAACTTTGCCTTGGCTTTAGGATCGTCTGGATGCAAGTCTGGATGAAACTGCTTAGCACGCTTCAAATAAGCGCGCTTCACATCTTTCTGTGGTATCGTCTTATCGACGCCTAAAATCTTGTAATAATCAATAAATGCCATATCTTACGTCCTCCTATTTAATTCTTTATACTATTTCTAAAAAAATAGCAGCAAAAAGCGTACCAAAATTTGCATAAGTCAGAATTATTATATACCTTTGCAACTATGAAAAAGACAACGATAATCACACTGGCACTTCTTTGCCTCACTACCATGACAATGGCAAAAAAAGACAAGATCGTCACACTGAAATTAGTGGAGACGAGTGATGTACATGGAGCTTTCTTTCCTTACGACTTCACGGAGCAAAAGCCTATGAAGGGAACAATGGCTCGCGTGAGTACATATCTTAAAAAACAGCGTAAGGAATACGGCAAGAACCTGATTCTGTTGGATAACGGTGATATTCTGCAGGGACAACCCACCTGCTACTATACAAACTTCGTAAAAACAGACCAGCCCAACATCGCAGCAGAAGTTATTAACTATCTGGGATATGACGCCCAGACATTTGGCAACCACGACGTGGAAACGGGGCATGCTGTTTACGACAAGTGGATTAAAGACCTGAAATGCCCAACCCTTGGTGCCAACATTATCGACACACGTCAAGAGAGCCCCTATGTCTTGCCTTATCTGATGCTAGAGCGCGAAGGTGTGAAGATTGCCATCCTTGGCATGCTAACCCCCGCTATTCCCAACTGGTTGCACGAAAACCTGTGGAAAGGACTGCGTTTCGAAGAAATGGTTACTAGCACGCGCAAGTGGGTAAAGTTCCTGAAAGAGGAAAAGAAAGCCGACCTGATTATAGGACTGTTCCATAGCGGATGGGAAGGTGGCATTACCACAGAACGCTACGATGAGGATGCCTCCAAGAAGGTTGCCGAACAGGTTGATGACCTTGATGTTGTATTCTTCGGTCATGATCACACTGAGCGCAACGTTCTGTTGGACAATGGAGTACTCTGTATGAATCCTTCGTGCAATGCTATGAAAGTGGCAGAAGCCACCATTCAATGCACCCAAAAGAAGGGACAATGGATGGTTACCAAGAAGGAAGGCAAACTGGTTGATGTCACCAAAGAGGCTATTGACGAAGACTATGTGCGCCATTTCCAGCCCCAGATGGATAGTATCAAGAGCTATGTAGAGCGACAAATTGGCACATTCCTTGTCCCCATTCGTTCACGTGACGTTTTCTTTGGCTCAGCACCCTTCGTAGACTATATCCACCAACTTCAACTGGAAGAGAGTCATGCTGATATCTCACTGACTGCCCCATTGGTGTTCGATACAGAAATCAAGGCTGGTCCCGTATATATGAACGACATGTTCAAGCTCTATCGTTTTGAGAACCAGATTTACACCTTGCGAATGACAGGACGTGAAGTAAAACAGTTGCTGGAACTGAGCTACGATCAATGGGTAAACACCATGAAAAGTCCTGACAACCACATTATGTTGTTTGCGCACCAGACTTCTGGTGACAATCAGCAAGTAAAGTTCAAGAACTACACCTTTAACTTCGATTCTGCAGCAGGTATCGACTATGAGGTGGATGTAACAAAGCCTGATGGACAGAAGGTACACATCAAGCAATTCTCCGATGGCAGAAAATTCGACGAGAACGCGTGGTATCTTGTTGCCATGAACAGCTATCAAGGCAATGGTGGAGGCGAACTGTTGACACGTGGAGCAGGCATCCCAATGGATTCCATCCCCTCGCGTATCACCTTTATGAGCGAGCGTGATCAGCGTTACTATCTGACTCAAAAGATTGAACGTGAAAGAAAGGTAACACCCAAGGCACTGAACAATTGGCGATTCGTTCCTGAAGAGTGGGCAAAGCCAGCTATTGAGCGCGATCGTAAATTGTTATTCAAAGAGTAAAGATTTGGTCATCAAGGATTAAGATATGCAATATTTCACTTTTTGTCAAAGCGACCTCGTATTAGAAAAGACTGCTGACGGCTATGCTATTCCGCAAGAACCACCTACGGAAACTAAGCCATGGACAACGGTAATGAATGTTGACGGAGCAAAGGCCTATCGCATAGATCAGCCACTGACTCATTCTGAACGCTACGAGATGTGTCCGCTACGACAAAGTTACTATAAACTATCCCACGAAGATTACCTAAAAGCAGGCAAGTGCCACGAATTGCTCTATTGGGACCAGAACACGAAATTCTGTGGCATCTGCGGAGGTCCTATGCGTTTCGACACAGACATCTCGAAGAAATGTGAACATTGCGGAAAGGAGATTTGGCCCCAATTGGCTACCGCTGTTATCGTACTTGTTCGCAAAGGCCATGAGGTATTGCTTGTTCATGCCAACAATTTCCGCGACGATCACTATGGACTGGTAGCTGGCTTCGTAGAAACGGGTGAGACCTTGGAAGAAGCCGTACATCGCGAGGTGATGGAGGAAACAGGACTGCATATCACCAACCTTCGCTATTTTGGTTCTCAGCCTTGGCCCTACCCTTGCGGACTGATGGTTGGCTTTATGGCTGATTATGATAGTGGGAAGATACACCTGCAACGCTCAGAACTCTCAAAGGGTGCATGGTTCGACAAAGACCATCTGCCCCATATTCCAGAGAAGCTAAGCATTGCACGACAATTGATTGACGCTTGGTTAGAGGAGGTTGCGCGATGAAGAAGGTTCGCGATATAACCTATACTGACTTGCTAATCCTAGCTATCATTGTCATCATCAACCCCACCAGCACCCTCACTCCTTATCATTCTTTCAAAGCACCTTGCATACCTGATAAGGTAGAGATACGATATACAAAGACAATACCAACAGATTCTATTGCAAATTGTTTGAAGGAAACGGAGGCACAATTGTCTGAAATGAAGTATTACCTAAAGGTACACAATGTTACGGACGAAGGCTATAATCAGGTGGCACGATACAATGCCACACTGATGGATAGAAAGGCCAGATTAGCAAAATTAGCTAGTTCCACAAATCACACTGGTTCTCCTCCTAGTCAAACCATTACCATCCCTGCCAAAGATCGTCCACTCATTGCTGTTAAGCTTTCTAAAGGTTATTGGCGTGCAGGACATTATCATTTCACACCCCTTAATGGTAAGGCCATTACGCGTGACGACCAAGGGCGTATTATATCTGCTGTCTATGCTGCAGACACTGTGGTTTCCGCTATTCGCATTGACTCAACAGGAATCTATCAAGGCCAGATGGACGCTTATCTGCAAGCCAGTGGACAAGGCGTTTTCATCGCCCATAACGGAAATTACTACGAAGGGCATTGGCAATATGGTCGTCCACACGGATTTGGCTTCCTTTCATCACCTTATCAACAGCTGAAAGCAGGCGAATGGAAAAACGGGAAATTCCTGGGCGAACGATTAAGATACACTTCTGAGCGCATCTATGGCATTGACATCTCACGCCATCAGCACGAGAAAGGGCGCAAACGTTATGGCATTGATTGGGAAAAGGTGCGCATCACTTCGTTGGGTGCTCGTCATAATGCTGAAGGAAGGACCTTCCCCATTTCCTTTGTATATATCAAGTCGACAGAGGGTACGAACATCCGTAACCGATATTTTCTGAGTGATTATATGAAAGCCAAGAAGCAAGGCATTCGCGTGGGTGCCTACCATTTCTTCTCCTTGAAATCACCAGCAAAGGCGCAAGCCAATTATTTTGTCAATCATACGCTATTCCGCAAGGGTGACTTCCCCCCTGTTCTCGATGTAGAACCCACTGATGCACAAATCCGAAAGATTGGAGGTGACGAGGAGTTGATGAATCGCGTTCGAGTCTTTATGAACATCGTAGAACAGCGTACAGGCATGCGACCAATTCTTTACATCAGCCAGAGTTTCATCAATCATCACATGAACAATGCCACTGACATCAAGCAGAAGTACAACGTATGGATAGCCCGCTATGGTCAATATAAGCCCGATGTAAAACTGGTTTACTGGCAACTATGTCCAGATGGAAAGGTTGATGGAATCACGGGTGCCGTTGACATCAATGTGTTCAATGGCTACCAAGCACAATTTGACGAGTTTATACAAACTGGATTTTACAAATAGAAATCTTTAGTCAATTGCTGATAGTAATCGTCGCCCATCGTCATTGTCTCAAGCACTCGTTCACAGGGGTGCTTTCTAAATGACAACAAGAAACGACGGACAGGCTTTCTCACCACTGTCTTTATGGCACACACTCGACTTGGGAAAAAGCCTACAAACGTAGCCTCGTCCTCCATACGCTGACGATAGTCGAAAGGCACCACCACGCTCAGTTCCCCATCGTCTTTCAAAAGTCGCCAAGCAGACTGCATCAATTCAGCATAAGGCAATGTATCCGCATGTCGAGCCATATTGCGCTGAGCGTCAGGAGCGCCTAATGAATCTATAAAGAAAGGTGGATTACTCACAATAGCATCATACAGTCCTTCGTGGGCCTGCACTTTCTCTTGCAACACCTTTATCCGATGTTGGCAACCAGCATTCTCCACATTCTGCAGGACTTGCCTTGTGGCACCTTCGTCAATGTCGATAGCCGTTATCTGTGCATTAGGATAACGCTGAGCCATCATGAGGGCAATCAGTCCCGTTCCTGTGCCCACATCCAGAATGCTATCGCCACCATTTGCCCATGCTCCCAGCAACACGCCATCCGTACCCACCTTCATGGCGCACAAATCCTGTCTGACTGAAAAATGCTTGAACTTAAACATACACCTTATCCCTATTGTTCATTAGATTTCCATCTGCAAAAGTAACGAAAAAATAAGATACTGACAAATAATCCATCCTTTTTCTATCCTAAAAGGACACGCTCTGCACAAGGTCAGAAAAAGGAAAGAACACATGGAAGATATTAAAATATCTTATTAGATAAGCGTTATTCCAAAATATTTTTGTACCTTTGCACTTCAATTATGGAAGAGAAAATAACGATGTATATGGATAATAAGAATAGGTCGTTCCAGATGATTGCCGATGTAGAGGGCGATTACAGCGACCTGACGAGAATGGAAATGCCTGACACGCTGCCTATTCTGGCAGTTCGTAATTTGGTATTGTTTCCTGGTGTAGTATCACCTATTTTAATAGGTCGCGAGTCTAGCATGGCGCTGATTCGCAAGGCTGAGAAGGGTAGCGTTCTGATTGGCGTAGTAGCTCAGCGCGACCCAGAGGTAGAACAGCCTATCAGAGCAGACCTCTACGATATGGGCGTTTATGCCAAAGTATTGAAGATGCTTACCTTGCCAAATGGTAACATCACAGCTATTATACAGGGCTTAGGTCGCCTGCGATTGATGGAGATTCAGAAATACAAACCCTACCTGATTGGTCATGTAGCCCCTGCCCCTGAGGAGGAGCCAGGCAAACGCGACATGGAGTTCCAGACGGGCATGGAAGACCTGCGCAGTCAGACTTCTGAATATATCAAGATGAGCGATGACATTCCTGAAGAGGCAGCCTTTGCCATTAAGAATGTCAGCAACAATTTGATGGCACTGAACTTCATTTGCTCTAACCTCCCCTTCTCTGTGAAGGAGAAGATTGCCCTGCTAACGCTCGATTCCATCAAGGAGCGCTTGTTCAACGCGATGCGTATTGTGAATCGTGAGATTAACCTGCAAACGCTGAAGTTGGACATCCGCAACAAGACGCGCGACGATATTGACGAACAACAGCGTAATTACTTCTTGCAACAGCAGATTAAGAACCTGCAGGCTGAGATGGGTAACGAGAGTACGCCTGAGAAGAAGGAACTGTTGGAGAAAGCAAAGACCAAGAAATGGCCTGAGGAGATTGGAAAGTTCTTTTATAAGGAGGCTGAGAAGTTGGATCAGCTGAATCCTAACTCACCTGATTTCAACGTGTTACTGAACTATCTGCAGACACTTGTCAGTCTGCCTTGGGGAGAATATACGGAGGACGATTTGGACCTGAAGCGTGCGCAGAAGATTCTGGATCGTGACCACTATGGTATGGAGAAAGTGAAGGAGCGCATTTTGGAATACATTGCCGTTTTGTCGCTTCGTGGTGACCTAAAGTCGCCCATTCTCTGCCTCTATGGCCCTCCAGGTGTAGGTAAAACTTCATTGGGTAAGTCGATTGCAGATGCCCTTAAACGTAAATATGTACGCGTATCATTAGGTGGTCTGCACGACGAGGCTGAGATTCGAGGTCATCGTCGCACCTACATCGGAGCTATGCCTGGACGTATTATCAAGAACATCCAGAAGGCAGGTTCAAGCAATCCCGTCTTCATTTTGGACGAGATAGACAAGGTGACGCAGAATACGCATAATGGCGACCCAGCCTCAGCCCTGCTCGAGGTCTTGGATCCAGAGCAGAACGGCGCTTTCCACGACAACTATCTGGACGTGGACTACGACTTGTCAAAGGTGATGTTCATCGCTACTGCCAACAATCTTGGCACCATCCCTCGTCCTCTTTTGGATCGTATGGAGATTATCGAGGTCAGCGGATACATCACAGAAGAGAAATTCGAGATTGCCAAGCGCCACCTTATTCCTAAGGAAAAGGAAAATACAGGTCTGAACGACAAGAAACTGACGTTCAACAAGGCTGCTATTGACAAGATTATCGAGCAATATACACGTGAAAGTGGTGTACGTCAGCTAGAGAAGCAGATCAACAAGGCACTGCGTAAGATGGCGTACAAGAAAGCTGAAAGTGGCGAACTGCCCTTCGAGAAGATTACCCCCACGGAGATTGAGGACTTGCTGGGCAAGCCACCTTTCTATCGTGACATCTATCAGGGTAATGCTTATGCAGGCGTAGTCACAGGTTTGGCTTGGACGAGTGTAGGTGGTGAAATTCTGTTCATCGAGACTTCACTGTCGAAAGGAAAGGGTGCCAAACTCACGCTGACAGGTAATCTGGGCGATGTAATGAAGGAGTCGGCAGTGATTGCACTGGAATATGTGAAAGCACATGTAGACACATTGGGCATCGACTATCGTATCTTTGACAATTGGAACATCCACATCCACGTGCCAGAGGGAGCTACACCAAAAGACGGACCCTCAGCAGGTATCACGATCGCCACCTCTATTGCCTCAGCCCTGACCCAGCGCAAGGTTCGCAAGAACACAGCAATGACGGGTGAGATTACCCTGCGTGGAAAAGTGTTGCCTGTAGGTGGCATCAAGGAGAAAATTCTAGCTGCTAAACGTGCTGGCATCACAGACATCGTGATGTGTCAGGAGAACGAGAAGGACATCAACGAGATTCCAGAGATGTATCTGAAAGGTGTTAAGTTTCATTATGTTGAGAACGTGCAGGACGTTTGGAAATTTGCACTAACTGACGAGATTGTGGAACATCCGCTGAATTTCGAGATTCCTGAGGAGAAAGACGAGAAGAAATGCGAGAAATAAATGAAGTTCGAAGTACAACATACAGACAACGCATCTGACGCACGTACTGGTTTGATTACCACAGACCACGGACAGATTAAGACTCCTATCTTCATGCCCGTAGGAACGGTAGGAAGCGTGAAAGGTGTTCACTTCTCTGAATTGCGTGAGCAGGTGAAGGCTCAGATTATTCTGGGCAACACTTATCACTTGTATCTGCGCCCAGGACTGGACATTCTGCGCAAGGCTGGCGGATTGCATAAGTTCAACACATGGGACCGTCCTATCCTGACAGATTCAGGTGGTTTCCAGGTCTTCTCGCTGACGGGTATCCGCAAATTGAAAGAAGAAGGATGCGAGTTTCGTAGTCATATTGATGGCTCTAAGCATTTCTTCACCCCTGAAAATGTAATGGATACGGAGCGTGTGATTGGTGCAGACATCATGATGGCGCTCGACGAGTGTCCTCCTGGTCAGAGCGACTATCAGTACGCTAAAAAATCACTGGGGCTCACTCAGCGATGGTTGGAACGTTGCGTCAAGCGATTCAATGAGACAGAGCCACTCTATGGGTATAATCAGACGTTGTTCCCTATTGTGCAAGGCTGTACCTATAAAGACTTGCGTCAGGATGCTGCTAAGCATGTCGTTGACACGTTGGGCAAGTTGAACGATGGTGGTGGTGCCTCAATAGGTGGTCTGGCTGTTGGTGAGCCCACTGGGGTGATGTATGAGATGATAGAGGTAGTTAACGAGATTCTGCCCAAGGACCGTCCTCGCTACTTGATGGGTGTGGGTACGCCTCAGAACATCCTCGAGGCTATCGAAAGAGGTGTCGACATGTTCGACTGTGTAATGCCTACTCGTAATGGACGTAATGCGATGTTGTTCACCTATGAGGGAACAATGAACATGCGCAATCAGAAATGGGCTGACGACTTCTCGCCCATCGATCCAGAGGGTTGTGATATCGACAGAATCCACTCAAAAGCCTATCTTCATCATTTGTTCAAGGCGCAGGAGTTATTAGCCATGCAGATTGCCAGCATCCATAATCTGGCGTTCTACCTACGATTGGTGACAGATGCTCGCATGCATATAGAACAGGGTGACTTCACACAATGGAAACGTTCAGTGATTGACAACTTAGGACGCAGAAGATGAAAGAGAAGTTTAAAGAGATAATAGGTATGATAAAGGCTCTCTGGAATCGTATTCCTTGGGAGAAGATGGCGTGGTTGAAAGCATACAATCCCTTCCGCTTCATCAAGCGCATGGATTGGTATATCATCAACAAATTCATCGGTACCTATGTTTATTCTATCATCCTGATTATCTCTATCTCTATCGTCTTTGATGTCAACGAGAACTTGGCTAAGTTTACGAATAACCACGCTCCCTTACGTGCCATCGTGTTCGACTATTACACGAACTTTGTACCCTACTTTGCCAACCTGTTCTCGCCTCTGTTCGTCTTCATTGCTGTCATCTTCTTCACCTCGAAGTTGGCAGGAAACTCTGAAATCATCTCGATGCTGGCCTGTGGCATGAGTTTTAAGCGATTGCTACGTCCTTATCTGATTTCAGCAGCCATCATCGCAACCCTCAATTTCTATCTGGGTTCTTATGTCATACCAAAAGGAACGGTAGTAAGACATGACTTCGAAGCGCTATACAAGAACAACAAGAAGAATACGTCAGCCTCTAACATCCAACTTATGGTGGATAAGGGGGTTGTTGCCTACATTTCACAATATGATGACACCCGCAAGACGGGCTATGGCTTCGCTCTGTATAAGTTTGAGAACAAGAAGATGGTTTCGCAGATGAATGCAAATGTGATTCAATACGACACCATTTCTGATTCGCGTTATCACTGGAAGGCCCGTAACTATAAGATTCGAACTTTGAAAGGCATGCGTGAACAGATAACCAGTGGTGCAGAGATTGACACCCTGATTCAGATGGAACCAATGGATCTCATCTTCTCGAAAGGACAGCAAGAGACCTTCACTTCGCCTGAGTTGTTGCGCTATATTTCCAAACAGCAGCAACGCGGATCCAGCAATGTGGTGCAATATGAGGTTGAATATCATAAACGAATAGCCTCCTCGTTTGCATCGTTTATCCTGACCATCATTGGCGTTTCCCTATCTTCACGTAAGCGTAAGGGTGGCATGGGATTATATTTGGGTATCGGTCTGGCCCTGTCGTTCACCTACATCCTATTGCAGACAGTCAGCGCCACTTTTGCTATTAATGCAGATACACCTCCCATGCTGGCAGCATGGATTCCAAATATCCTATATTCATTCATTGCTTATTTCTGTTATAAGCAAGCACCCAATTAAGGGAAAAGTGAGAGTAAAAAATGACATTTGAAGAAACTTATTTAAACGATAATATCCTTGACGCGCTATACGACATGCACTTCGAGGAAATGACCCCTATACAAGAGCGCTGCATCCCTGAGATTCTGGATGGACACGACCTCATAGGCGTGGCTCAGACAGGAACGGGAAAAACAGCTGCTTATCTGCTGCCCATACTCAGCATGCTAGACGATGGTGGTTTTCCAAAAGATGCAGTCAACTGTATCATTATGTCGCCTACTCGCGAACTGGCCCAGCAAATTGACCAAGCTATGCAGGGTTTTGGCTATTATCTCGATGGGATTTCGAGTGTAGCTGTTTATGGAGGTAATGATGGAAACCGTTTTGATGTAGAGACCAAAGGACTGAAAATGGGGGCTGATGTTATCATTGCTACCCCAGGACGCCTGCTCTCACATATTCGTATGGGACATCTCGATTTGTCGCGCCTCTCCTTTTTTGTACTTGATGAAGCAGACCGTATGCTCGATATGGGATTTTCTGATGACATCCTACAGATTGCCAAGCAGTTGCCATCTTCCCATCAGACCATCATGTTCTCAGCCACCATGCCCACCAAGATACAGCAACTCGCGCGTACCTTATTAAATAAACCTGTAGAAGTTAAGATTGCCGTTTCAAAACCCGCAGAAAAGATTCAGCAATCGGCCTATGTTTGCTATGAAGCTCAAAAACTGGGCATTGTCCGTTCTTTGTTTAAAGCAGGCGAATTGCAACGCGTCATCATCTTCTCTGGCAAGAAAGACAAGGTTAAAGACATTACTCGCGAATTGAAGCACATGCACATCAATTGTGCTCCCATGCATTCAGATCTCTCACAAGCAGAGCGCGATGAGGTAATGTATCGTTTCAAGACAGGCCAGGTGGATGTACTGGTTGCCACCGATATTGTGGCAAGAGGTATTGACATTGATGATATCTTAATGGTCATCAACTACGATGTACCACACGATGCAGAAGATTACGTTCATCGTATCGGACGTACAGCCCGTGCCCAGCGTGATGGTGTAGCCATTACCTTTGTGTCTGAGCAAGACATGCGCTATTTTGCAGACATCGAGCGCTTCCTAGAGCGTGAGATTCCAAAGAATCCACTACCCGAAGGTCTGGGTGAGGGACCTGAATACAAACCAGTTGCTCCCCGTAAGAATACACGTGGAAAAGGAGGAAGGCACCGTAATGGAAAAGGTGGGAAGCCCCATCATGGTAAAGGAAAGAAGAAATCGGACGTTAAACCTTTTTAACACAAAATAATTCGCATTCGGAGAACAACGAATCGATATTTTTCGTAACTTTGCAACCGCTTTTAATGGTATTAATTAATACACATATCTGAATTTCAGATAGTTACAGAGAATTTAAGGAGTAAAAGATGAGACAATTAAAGATTCAGAAAAGTATTACGAATCGCTCAAGTGAAGCACTGGATAAGTATCTGGTGGAGATTGGTCGTGCACCTCTGATCAGTATCGATGAGGAAATCGAGCTGGCTCAGAAAATACGCAAGGGCGGTCCTGAAGGCGAGCGTGCCAAGGACAAATTGGTTACTGCCAATCTGCGTTTCGTAGTATCTGTTGCCAAGCAGTATCAGCATCAGGGACTGACGCTTACTGACTTGATTGACGAGGGTAACATTGGCCTAATTAAGGCTGCACAGAAGTTTGACGAGACCCGTGGTTTTAAATTCATTTCTTATGCCGTATGGTGGATTCGTCAGTCCATTCTGCAAGCTATCGCAGAGCAGAGCCGTATCGTACGCCTGCCACTTAACCAGGTAGGTAGTTTAAATAAAATTAGTCACGAGATTAATCGTTTCGAACAGGAGTTCCAACGTCATCCCTCTGTTTCTGAGTTGAGCGACGCCACAAACATGGATGAGGATAAGATTGCCCAGTCTATGCAGGCAGATAGTCATCACGTCTCTATTGATGCCCCCTTCCAGGATGGCGAAGACAACTGTATGCTTGATGTAATGGCTTCTGGCGATGATTCTCGTACAGACCGACAGGTTGACCATGAGTCTATGGCTCAAGAGTTGAACACAGTACTCCAGAAAGTGCTTAAAGAGCGTGAGATTACCATCATCCGCGAGTGCTTTGGAATTGGCTGTCACGAAAAAGGTCTGGAGGAGATTGGTGATCAGCTGGGACTGACACGTGAGCGTGTTCGCCAGATTCGTGAGAAGAGCATTGCCAAATTACGTGATTCTGGTAATGCACGTATTCTGATGAAATATTTGGGCTAAAGTTTTGTGGCTCCAAAAATTATTTGTAATTTTGGGGTCGTGAATCGAAAGCTACACATCATATTACTGATGCTGGGCATGACGATACTCATGCCCAGCATTTGTTTTGCACGTGACCGTTCTGTCGACTCGCTGGTACTATTCAAGGTATGGAACTATGCCCAAAACCATCAACAGACCAGCAAAGGCGTTGAACGAAACGTGTATCTGTCATATACATACAAGACTGAACGTCGCAACCCCACCCTTTTCTTGGTTCCTACTATGTATTCTATTGCAAAAGGAGCCCGTGAATTCTTTGGTGAGGCCTATTATAAGATGAAATTCCACGATGCATTCCACTATGATTTCCATCGCCAAGTAATTTGCAGTACGATTCCGCACAATAGGACCGTTATGCCCAATATGCTACAGTATCTCACACCCAATCTATATAATGAGACGCTCTATGACGATAAGATGTTGTCGCCTTTTTATTATTCTAACCGTTTCTTTTATAAATATTTAGTCATTCCAGTTACTGACAAATTAGCCATTATACGTTTCCGGCCAAGAACCAACAATACACAATTAATCAGAGGGCGCGCCTTTGTAAATATAGAAACCGGGCGCATAAACTCTATCGGCTTTGAAGGCGAATTCGATATGATAAAATTCAATGTCACAGCTGCCATGAACATGTCCAATGAGGAGGACATTGTGCTACCCGACCGCTGTTTGACAGAGAGTACATTCAATTTCTTAGGCAACAAAATTGTCGCTTCCTGCCGTGCTAACTACAATTGTCCAACAACCCTCCCCGACTCCATTGACAATGTAGAGGACATAAAGCTGATGGAAACCCTCCGTCCAACTTCCTTGACCACTAACGAACAAGAGATCTACGACAGACATCTGGAGGCAAGGGAGATGAAGAATCAGCCAGAAGATACAATACCTGAGAAAAAAAGCGCCCGATTTTCCGATTTTCTTTGGGAGAACATCGGCTACAACCTCATCAACAGCACCCACGCTAATTCCGGACCTGCCTCCATGCGTATCTCACCCCTTTTCAACCCTCTCTATTTCAGTTATAGTCAGAGTCGCGGATTCTCTTATAAGCTAAACATCGGTCTGCAATATACATTCAACACCCACCGTTATCTGACACTGAATCCTCAGATGGGTTACAATTTCAAGCAACGGCAGTTTTATTATACCGCTCCTTTGCGCATGACCTACAACCCCAAGCGTAATGGATATGCCGAATTTACATGGGCAAATGGTAATCGCACAAACCATGCTTCTTTGGTGGATGATATCATCGAAAAAGAAGGTGAAAATTTCGAGGTTCCTGAGTTTAAAGACGAAATCTTCCAATTGGTTAACAATGTAGAAGCCTTTGACTGGGTGGAAGTTATGACAGGTTTGGTATATCACCGTCGTCGTTCAACCAACCGCGAACTGATGAAGAGCATTGGCTTCCCTGATGAGTTTCGAAGTTTTGCTCCCCTGTTAACATTTCATTTTAAGCCTTGGCAACAAAAAGGTCCTACCCTAACAGCCAACTATGAGCGAGCCGTCAAGGGTATCTTTAAATCTGATCTTGATTATGAGCGATGGGAGTTCGATCTTTCCTATAAGCATGACATGAAGAGCATGCGTCAGATTAATCTGCGAGCAGGTACAGGATTCTATACCCAGCGTAGTTCTGACTATTTTGTCGACTATACCAATTTCCGCGACAACAATCTGGCAACGGGTTGGGATGATGACTGGACAGGTCAGTTCCAGTTGCTTGATAGCCGCTGGTATAATGAATCTAACTATTACATTCGTGGTCATCTTTCTTTTGAATCCCCCATTTTGGCACTTACATGGGTACCTCTCGTAGGTCATTTCGTCGAGATGGAGCGTCTCTATTTCAGCGCCCTAAATATCGAACGCAGAAAACCTTATTTCGAATTAGGCTACGGGTTTACCACTCGTTATTTATCCACCGGATTCTTTACGAGTTTCGTTGGAGCAAAATTCGAGAGCTTTGGCTGTAAATTTACGATAGAACTATTTAGAAGATGGTAAAACCACTCATTGTATATAAAGCCAGTGCGGGAAGCGGAAAGACGTTCACGCTAGCTACAGAATATATTAAATTGCTTGTGAAGGATCCCACGAGCTATCGTAATATCCTTGCTGTCACCTTTACCAACAAGGCTACGGAAGAGATGAAGATGCGCATCCTCTCTCAACTCTATGGCATCTGGAAGCATCTTCCCGACTCAGAAAACTATCTGAAACGTATCCAAGAAGACACAGGCTATTCTGATGAAATCATTAGCCAACGTGCTGGCGAATCACTCCATTTATTATTGCATAACTACAACAACTTCCGCGTTGAAACCATCGATTCGTTCTTCCAAAGCGTTTTGCGTAATCTTGCCCGCGAACTCGATTTGACAGCCAATCTCCGCATCGGACTCAACGACACACAGGTAGAAGAACAGGCTGTCGACCAACTCATTGACTCACTGACACATACGGACGTTATGCTTCAATGGCTTCTGAGCTATATCATGGAGAAAATAAGCGATGATCGCTCTTGGAACATCATCGGACAAGTGAAGCAATTTGGCAAGACCATTTTCCGCGACTATTACAAAGAGCATAGTAAGGCCCTAAGCCAGAAACTAGAGGAGAAAGGGTTTATCGAAGCCTACACTAAACAGCTACGTGACATTCGTAAGAACGCCCAGGTACTGATGAAGGAATGCGCTGATACATTCTTTGACATCCTAAATGCAGAGGGATTAACCATCGATGATTTCCTTTTTGGGAAATCGGGCGTTGCAGGATTTTTCCTAAAACTTCAAAACGGACAGATGGACGAAGGCATCGTGGGCAAACGTGTACTGGATGCCATGGGCGACCCCACAAAATGGTACACCAAGACGAATTCGAAAGCAGAAACCATCTATATGGTAGCAGAATCCTCGCTGATACCACTGCTCAGAAGAGCCATAGAAGAACGCCCCAGACAATATCGTCTCTACCAATCAGCTGATCTTACCCTCCGTCATCTCAGTCAGTTACGCCTATTGGGTAGCATTGAAAAGAAGGTGCGTGAACTAAACGAAGAATCCAACTGTTTCCTACTCAGCGACACGCAGCAACTGCTACATGCGCTTATCAGCAATAGCGATTCTCCGTTTATCTTTGAGAAGATTGGTACCCAATTGGAACATATCATGATTGACGAATTTCAAGACACCAGTACAGTACAATGGGAGAACTTCAAGATTCTTTTGCAGGAATGCATGAGTCATCAGCATGCCGAAAACCTTATTGTGGGCGATGTCAAACAAAGCATCTATCGCTGGCGTTCAGGCGATTGGCGACTGCTGAATGCCATCGACCAAGAGTTCTCTTATGCAGACAAGATGGTAGACATCCGTCCTTTGGAAAACAACTATCGCTCTGAACGAAACATCGTCGATTTCAACAATGCCTTCTTCACGTTGGCTGCCCAACAGGAGTTTGCCCGAATGGAAGAAGAGAACCCGAAGGGAGCTCTCCAATTGCAACACGCTTATGCAGATGTTCAACAACAGGTACCTGCCTATCGCGACACAACAGGATTGGTTAATATTCGCCTATTGCCCGATGATGACTATCAAGAAGAAACCTTGCGTCAAGTTGTTGACACTATCCAGTTGTTGCACCGACAAGGAGCATCGTTAAGCGATATCGCCGTCCTTGTTCGCACCAACAAGCATATTCCACTCATTGCCGACTATCTGGGTGTTCATCTGCCCGATGTACGTATTGTCAGCGATGAAGCCTTCCGCCTCGATGCCTCTGTCTCAGTATGCCTTTTGGTACAAGCCCTCCATCTGCTTACCCACCCCGAAGACCTTTTGGCGAAAGCTACAATAGCTAAACTCTACCATCGCGCCATACTCAGCGATTCTATCGCCGAGCAAGATCTTCTCATTAAGGACCAACCATTGGACGATTTATTGCCTGAGGCTTTTACCCAGCATACCACAGAACTGTTGCAATTACCACTCTATGAACTCGTAGAACGTCTTTATGCCATTTTCGACCTCCAACGTTTAGACGAGCAGAGTGCATATATCTGCGCCTTCTACGACCAACTGAACCAATTTACGCAAGACAATTCTACGGATATTGACGCCTTCGTACGCGAATGGGACGAGACCATCTGTCGCAAGACTATCCAAAGCGATGTAAGCAACGGAATACGCATCCTGTCCATTCATAAGAGTAAAGGATTGGAATTCCAACATGTAATCATTCCCTTCTGCGACTGGAGATTGGAAATGCCCGATATCCTGTGGTGCGAACCTGATGTCGCTCCTTTTGATGCATTACCCATTGTACCTATCGATTATAGTGAGAAACAAATGCGTGGAACCATCTATGAGTCTGCCTATCTAGATGAGCATTTACAGAATACGGTCGATAATCTCAACCTGCTCTATGTCGCTTTTACACGCGCTATCCGCCATTTGTTTGTCATCGGTCAACGAGGCAGTAAGAACAATCGCTCGACACTTATCGAGCAAGTACTGTCTGAAATTCAACTGGAGGGAGCCGAACTCCAAGGACAGGGAGACGAACGTAGCCCCCTTGAATTCACCTTTGGAGACTTTATCACTCTTCCCTCTTCCATCAAACATTTTAAATCTCCCAATCCCTTTCTCCAACCTGTTACCCCTGAACACATTTCGATGGAGAGTTTCGAGGTCAAGACAGAATTCCGACAGAGCAATCGCAGTCGTGATTTCATAGCGGGCGAGGATGAACAAGAAACACTCAGCTATATCAAAATGGGTTCCGTACTCCATGAAATATTCTCTACAATCAGAACAACGGAAGACATTCCTCAAGCCTTATTACAAATGCAAAGTGAGGGTATTCTTTACGATGATGAGGTAACGCGTGAGAAGCTAACAAGAACTGTCAAACAAAGGCTTGAAGATAATCACGTAAAAAATTGGTTCTCTGTTAATTGGCAATTATTTAACGAATGTAGTATTCTACGTTTAGACGAACATAATCAATTGGTAGAACGTCGTCCTGACCGTGTCATTACCGATGGTATAGAGACCCATGTCATCGATTTTAAATTCGGCCGCGAACATGATGAATATCGCGAACAAGTCAGCGAGTATATTCATCTGCTCCGCGAGATGCAAATGCCTAATGTCAGAGGTTGGCTATGGTACGTTTATTCTAATAAAATTGAGGAAGTTAGAGGATAGAAGAAGGTAAAAGTAGAGAGAAAAAAAATGAAAGAATTCTTAAGATACGTTGCTGAAGATATCATCCGAAAGTATGGCACCAATCTCTCCCGAACGGCTGTCGTATTTCCCAACAAGCGAGCATCCTTGTTCCTCAACGAACAACTGGCACGCATCGCCCAGCGTCCTATTTGGAGTCCTGCCTATATTACCATCAGTGAACTATTTCGTCAGCAGAGCAACCTGCAAGTAGCCGACCCAATCAAACTGGTATGCGACCTGCACAAGTCCTTTTGCCAAGAAACCGGCTCTGACGAGACTCTCGACAAATTCTATGGCTGGGGACAGCTGCTCATCAGTGATTTTGATGATATCGACAAGAATATGGTTGATGCCAATCGTGTCTTTGCCAATCTGCGCGATATCCACGAATTGGATGATCTGAGTTTCCTTACAGAAGAACAGCGCCAACTATTGCGTCACTTCTTCAGCCATTTCACAGAGGAACACGAAACAGAACTGAAACAACGCTTCCTAAACCTTTGGAGCCATTTTGCCGACATCTATCACGATTTCAATCAGCGATTGGCACAACAAGGCCTTGCCTATGAGGGAGCCCTCTACCGTTCTGTTTGTGATTCCGTTTGTAACTGTTCCACGGCAACAAACATTACGCAAGCATTCCCTTACGATCGTTATCTCTTTATAGGCTTTAATCTACTACAGAAAGTAGAACAACAGCTCTTTACTGCCTTGCAGAAAGAAGGAAAGGCCAAGTTCTATTGGGATTTCGACCAATACTACATGCAGCGCCACGAGGCAGGTCGCTATATCGCCCAATACCTGCAATATTTCCCCAACGAACTGGACAATACGGATGAAGAAATCTATCAGAATTTCCATCGCCCAAAAGACATACGCTATATCGCAGCCCCCACCGAACATGTCCAGGCTCGTTATGTCAGCAGCTGGTTACGCCAGCAGGAACGCTATCAGGACGGACGTCGAACAGCCATTGTCCTATGTGATGAAAGTCTGTTGCCTACCGTTATCCATTGTTTACCTAACGAAACGGAGAAGGTCAACATCACCACAGGTTATCCTCTGGCTCAGACACCTATCGCTTCATTCATTCAACTCTATTACAACCTACAGTTAGGCGGGCGTTCTCCTCGTTTATTGCGTGCTTTCAAGCGCCATCCCTATGCCCGTTTTGTCGATTTGGAACAGCACTTATCCTCTTCCACCTCACTCACTTCTAGCCTCTCATCCATGCTTCGTACCATAGCCCAAAATGCTAAGGACGAAATCCAAGACCCACTCTTCCAAGAGTCATTATTTCGCGCCTATACTTTGGTTAATCGTTTGAATGGACTGATAGAGAGCGGTGATCTTCAGGTCACAGATCAGACTCTACAACGACTCACCACCCAGATTATTCAGCAAGCCAGTATTCCTTTTCATGGTGAGCCCGCAGAGGGAATTCAGGTGATGGGCGTGCTAGAGACTCGCAACCTGGATTTCGATCATATACTGCTGCTTAGCTGCAACGAAGGCAACATGCCCAAGGGTGTCAACGACAGTTCTTTCATACCTCATAGCATTCGTCAGGCTTACGAACTGACTACTGTGGAAAACAAGGTTAGCATCTACGCTTACTATTTCCATCGCCTGCTTCAGCGTGCCTCCGATGTCACCATCCTTTACAACAATTCCACAGAAGACGGACAACGGGGTGAGATGAGTCGTTTCATGTTACAGATGCTTGTGGAGAGCGGACACCCCATCACACAACACACATTGCAAGCTGGTAAACAAGCAGAGCGTTGGACACCCAAGCCCATTGAGAAGACTGAACACGTCATGAGCATCCTCACGTCTCAAGGTTCAAATCTCAAATCTCAAAGCATAACATTATCCCCCACCGCTATCAGTAAATACATGCGCTGTCCCCTGCAGTTCTACTATCGCTATGTAGCAGGACTCCAGGAGCCCGATGTTCCTGACGATGAACAAGAACTGGACAACCGAATGTTTGGTGACATCTTCCACGATGCGGCCGACATTATCTATCACCGCTTGCCTCAACATATCACCAAGGACATACTCGACCATCTGCTAAACACAAAGGTAGAGATAGAGCGTGCTGTCGATGAGGCCTTCCACAACAAGATGCCCAATAGTCCACTGAGCGGTCTACATATCATCAATCGCGAAGTAATTATCCATTACCTGCGCCAACTCATCATGATTGATCGTCGTCTGACTCCCTTTACCATTCTCGGACTCGAGTGTGATGTTTATCGTCAACTGTCAACGGTAAACGGTCAACTATCTACTTTTAGAATCGGAGGGCGCATCGACCGCCTTGACCTCGTTGACGAAGGGACCCCACTGGAGCGTATTCGTGTGGTAGACTACAAGACCAGCAGTCGCAACATCAAGTCGATGCCTAATGTTGATGCTATTTTTGCCCCAGAGCAGATTCATAACCACAGCGACTACTACCTGCAAGCCTTCCTCTATGCCGATATTGTTCGTAAACAACGTGGCAAAGCAGTTTCTCCTGCCCTGCTGTTTATCCAACATGCTGGAGCCGAGGACTACGACCCAACGTTGAAATTTGGCAAAGAACCTATTCTGGACATTGCGGAACATTCTGCCCGCTTCAATGAGCTGTTAAACAAAAAAGTGGACGAGATATTCTCATCCACTACACCTTTCTGTCCTACTGACGATTTGAAGATTTGTCGCACCTGCCCATACGCCCAGCTCTGTCGACACTAACGCCTATCGGTTCTTATTATGCACATACCACGAATGCGTAAAGAAGTGGTACATCAGCAGCGCCATCATGGTCAGCGACAAGGCGGTATATAACAACAGGTCTGTTTGCTTATAGAATAATAGATAGCCCAATCCTACGCCCAGACTTAACCCTGTTTCCCATCCTAAGAAATAGGTACTCTGCGACGTACCACGCTGACAATGCCTACTCAGTTTGATAAAGAACAGCAGGAAGCGCGAACCAATGATACCTGCACTCAGTCCTATAAAAACAGGAGACACTGGCGATACGGGATAAACCAACATAATTATCAGAGCTGCCACCATCAGGATCAGTCCTGTCAGCACCTCACTTTTAAGCTCCGCATTACGGAATACGAAACGCTGAGCCAGCAAAGCCAACAGGAAGCCACCCATCATCAGGGCATAGAACATAGGAGCGTGGGACATCGACAACAACAATCCTACTACGATACTTACCAACATCAGATTCACGAAAAGCACGAATCCGTGAGGCAGAAAGAATCGGTCCAGCGACATCACATGGACGCCCTCTTCTGGTGTTCGGAAAGGGAACTTCACAATTTTGATCAGCAACAGTGATACAGCAGCCATCGCTATGGTAGCCACCAATACCGCATGAAAGCCAAAGGGATATGTCAGCAAACCTGCCAACGGTCCTAACGACAAAGCGAAACGGGCAAACCACGATGCGCTAAAGTTTGCCTCTGTACGCTGAAACGACTCACACGTATCGATAATCAGCGTTGACGACAGCACCATCTGAGCCAATCCGAAGGCAGCACCCAGCAACAGTCTTTGTGCCACGATTATCCAGAACTCGACAAACTCAGAGCGTAGCATATCGATATACCACAGCATTCCGATGGCCAATCCTACGGTCATCACCGCATGCATGCATATCACATTTCTACGGAACCGCTGCACCAACCATGAGCAAGGGCCTCCAAAGAGATAAAGTCCCAAAGCGAAGGCACCCATAGACCAGCCCGTCTCCTCTGCTGTAAAATTCTCCGTATGTATCAGCCATTGCGGCATAACGGGAATCAGCATATAGACAGACATCGTCAGCAACAGCGAGCTGATAGCCATCAGCCAAAACTCACGATGCCACAGTTTGATATGAACAGGTGTGTTCTGTGTATTCATCCATTAATACGATTCGTTCTCATTGGGGAAGTCGCAGTTCTTTACGTCTTCCACGTAGTGTCCCACAGCATCGGTGATAATGCTGTTCAGGTCGGCATAGCGACGCAGGAATCGGGGCGAGAAGCCCTGGGTCATACCCAGCATATCGGGAATCACCAACACTTGTCCGTCGGTACCGTTGCCTGCTCCAATGCCAATCGTGGGACATTTCACTGCCTTCGTCACCTCGGCAGCCAGTTTGGCAGGCACCTTTTCCAGCGTGATGCCGAAGCATCCTGCAGCATCCAGTGCGATGGCGTCGCTCATCAACTTCTCGGCCTCTGCCTGTTCCTTGGCACGTACGGCATAGGTTCCAAACTTATTGATTGACTGAGGAGTCAATCCGAGGTGAGCCATCACAGGAATACCTGCATCCAGAATGCGCTTTACAGTATCCAGAATCTCCACGCCACCCTCCATTTTCAGGGCGTCGCAGCCACTTTCCTTCATGATGCGAATAGCGTTTGTCACACCGTCGGCAGCGTTTACTTGGTATGAGCCAAAAGGCATGTCGCATACCACCAGTGCACGCTGACAAGCGCGAGCCACCGAACGGGCGTGGTAAATCATATAATCTACCGTCATAGGCAGAGTCGTAGCATTACCTGCCATCACGTTCGAGGCTGAGTCGCCTACCAGAATGGCGTCAATACCAGCCTTGTCCACAATGCCAGCCATAGTATAGTCATACGAGGTGAGCATAGAAATCTTCTCACCCTTCTGTTTCATCTCCATAAAACGGTGTGTTGTCACCTTGCGATTATCGCTTACTAAATATCCTGTCATAATTCAATTAAAAATTAGTAATTAGAAATTAGTAATTATGATTACCTTATAAAATTGATATAGTCATTAATCACTTCGTCACAATAAGGCTTGATAGCCTCTGCAGGGTTGGTTGTTGCCAATCCGACAACGTACATCCCTGCTGCCCTACCCGATTTCAGTCCGTTGAACGAATCTTCGAACACCACGCAGTCTTTGGGCTCTACGCCAAAGCGTTCTGCAGCTTTCAGATAGCAGTCGGGGTCGGGTTTCGAGCGCTCAAAGTCTTCTGAGGTCAGAATGGCGTCAAAAAGCGTCTTGAACTCAGGATGACTCTTATACACAGCCTCCATCTTGGGTTGGTTCGAACTAGTCACTACGGCCGTTTTCACACCTTGTGCGCGCAAACCTTTTATATATTGTTCAAAGCCGGCCAAATAGTCGTACGACATCTGCTGTTCATACTCGTTCAGTCGTTCGGTTATCAATGCCTGCTTGTCAGCCAAAGGTCCAGAGAACCACGCATCGTATATCTGCACCAGTGTCTGGCCCTTTATCTCGTGCTCCAATCCAGGGTGCTCTGGGTGGAACTCACGACACTGTGCGCCCCAGAATATTGAGTACTGAGGTTCCGTGTCAAACACCACGCCATCGAGGTCGAACAATGCTGCTTTCATCATCTTTTTTTCCATTTGGGGTGCAAAGTTAGCAAATAATTATGAATTATGAATTAAGAATTAAGAATTATTTGTACCTTTGCACATTGAAAACTAATTTAAATCATGACAGAACGACTGGAATTTACGACTCAGGAGAAGGAAGAGACACTGGCACTCTACCAACACATTCGCGAACAGATAGCATCCTCGCTGCACGAGGGTGACGAGGAACGCATGCGCCAACTGATGATGAGTGCCCTGGAGAGTCAGCAGGTCAATCGCAACGTTTTTGGCTTGAACCCCATCCTGCTCAGTTTCCAGACTGCCCAGTTGGTAGTCGATGAGATTGGGCTGCGTCGCGACGGTGTGTTGGCTGTATTGCTGCGTCCCAACGTGGAGCAGGGTTTGCTGACAGTCGATGAGGTGCGCACCTATTTTGGTGAGTCTGTAGCCCGTATTCTGCATGGTTTGCAGCGCATTCAGGATTTGTATCAGAAGAATCCCGTTGTCGAGTCTGAGAATTTCCGCAACCTGCTACTCTCATTTGCAGAGGACATGCGTGTCATACTTATCATGATAGCCGACCGTGTCAACCTGATGCGACAGATACGCGATGTCTCTTCTGCTGTTCATCGCGAGAAAATGGAGGTCAGCCAGGAGGCAGCCTACCTCTATGCTCCCTTGGCTCACAAACTGGGTCTTTACAAGTTGAAAAGCGAGTTGGAGGACTTGTCGCTAAAGTATCTTGAGCACGATGCCTACTATCACATCAAGGACAAGCTCAGTGCCACCAAGCAGAGTCGTGATGCCTATATCCAGCGCTTTATCCAGCCCGTCAGCCAGCGATTAACGGAGGCGGGTCTGAAATTCCACATCAAGGGGCGCACCAAGTCCATCCATAGTATTTGGCAGAAGATGAAGAAGCAGAAGTGTGCCTTCGAGGGAGTCTATGACCTCTTCGCCATCCGCATCATCATCGATACCCCTCTGGAAAAGGAGAAGATGCACTGTTGGCAAGCCTTTGCCATCGTCACCTCCATGTACCAGCCTAACCCCAAGCGACTGCGCGACTGGCTCAGCGTGCCCAAAACCAATGGATATGAATCGTTGCATATTACCGTTTTAGGTCCTGAACAGAAGTGGGTCGAGGTACAGATTCGTTCAGAGCGCATGGACGAAGTGGCCGAACGAGGTGTGGCTGCCCATTGGCGCTACAAGGGTGTAAAGAGCGAGTCAGGTTTGGACGATTGGTTGACGAATATCCGTTCCATGCTCGAGACCAGCGATGGTATGGAGGCCATGGACCAGTTTAAGATGGACCTCTACGAAGACGAGGTGTTCGTGTTCACTCCCAAGGGCGACCTCTACAAATTTCCCAAGGGTGCCACCGTGCTCGACTTCGCCTACCATATCCACTCCAAGATAGGCAACTCGTGTGTCGGTGCACGCATCAACAATAAGGTGGTGACCATGCGCCAAGAGCTGCAGAGTGGCGACCAGGTGGAGATAATGACCGCAGCCAATCAGAAGCCCAAGCAGGATTGGCTGAATATGGTCAAGACGTCACGCGCTAAGTCGAAAATTCGTCTTGCGCTGAAGGAGACGCAAGTCAAGGAGGGACTCTTTGCCAAGGAAACACTGGAGCGCAAGTTCAAGAACCGCAAGCTGGAGATGGACGAAAGCATCATGCAGGTGCTCATTCGCAAACTGGGTTTCAAGGAGGTCAGCGACTTCTATCGCCATGTAGCCTCAGGCGATTTGGATGTCAACATGGTCATCGACCGCTACATCGAGCTACAGCAGGGCGACCAGCCCGTCACGGGCAATAATGTAGCCGAGAGTGCTGCCAACTTCGTGTTGGACGAATCCAAACTGCCCCATCAAGCCATTCAGGACGATGTCTTGGTTATCGACCGCAACCTGAAAGGCATCGACTACCAGCTGGCCCGTTGCTGTCAGCCCATCTATGGCGACCGCGTGTTCGGTTTTGTCACCGTCAGCGGTGGCATCAAGATTCATCGTGAGGACTGCCCCAATGCTGCCGAGCTGAAGAAACGTTTCGGCTATCGCATCGTGCGAGCCATGTGGAGCGGCAAAGGCTCCAGCCAGTATGCCATCACCCTTCGCGTCATCGGCAACGACGATATCGGTATCGTCAACAATCTGACCAGCATTATCTCGAAGGACGAAAAGCTTATTCTGCGCAGCATCAACATCGATTCGCACGACGGACTGTTCAGTGGCAACCTTACCATTATGATTGACGACAACACCCGCCTGGAAGGTCTCATGAAGAAGCTACGCACCGTCAAAGGCGTCAAGCAAGTAATGAGAATATAACAACAAGACAAAGACAATAAAATAATAAGGAGAATTAGCCATCAACTAATTCTCCTTATAAGCTACAACACCCATCGTCGCAGGGTCGAGATAGAAGGTGGCGCTAAGCGTATCTTCATCCTGCAAATACTGTGCACGGATGTGGAGCAACGTCGCACTAGAAGGGTTCTGGTATTGCACGCCCTGCCCTGCTCTATTGCGCAAGGTCTGAATGAGCGAATCGGTGATGGCGCGAGTGCTGTCGACACTGGAGAAGTCGAGGTAGCTGACGTCGCGATGCAACTGCTGCTCAACGAAATCCTTGACAGACGACTTAGCCTGCTGTTGCCGTCCGCACGAAGCGAACAGCAACAGAGCTACACCTATTATTATATATATACGTTTCATTTGGTAGGGATATTCTTGAGGACATCGAGCAGGTGGTCCCAAACCATCTGGACAGTGGGTATGTGCAAACGCTCGTCAGGGGTATGGACGAAGCGCAATGTGGGACCGAAACTTACCATATCGAGGTTGGGATAGCGCTCTGAGAAGAGGCCACACTCCAAGCCTGCATGGATGCCACGCATGATAGGTTCCTTGCCAAACAACTTCACATACGACTCACGAACAATCTTCTGCAGTTCACTATGGGCACGCATCTTCCAGGCAGGATAGCCGTCGCTAGAAAGAGTCTCAGCACCAGCCAATTGGAAGGTTGCACGAATAGTGGCACACATATTGTCGAGATTAGACATCACGTTAGAGCGCTGTGAAGACAAGATATCTATTTCATTTTCCAAAGTCTTGATGCTAGCGATATTGCTGGAGGTTTCCACCATACCGTTCAACTCAGGGTCTTGGCAAATGGCGTAGATACCATTGTCGACTGCCTGAAGGGCATAGATGAAGTTGCGAGCTACCTGAGCCTCGATAACGGGCTCGGCATCAGTACTTTCCATTGTCCACACCATCTGAGTATCAGTAACATGGAACTCTTCCTCTACATCTGAAGCGAAGATGTTCCAATCGGCCTTGACATTCTCCTTCAGGTCGTTGGGAACGGCAATGACAAACATTCCATCACGAGGAATAGCGTTGTGCAACTTGCCAGAATTGAACTGAGCCAGACGAACGCCCTCGTATTTATTGATTGTCTGATATAGGAATCGACCCAGCAACTTGATAGCATTGGCGCGCTGCTTGTTGATATCGTCGCCAGAGTGTCCGCCTACCAAGCCCTTCAACTGGGCACGCAGGAAGAAGGAACCGGCAGGAGCAGCCTCACGCTGGAAGGTGAACTTAGCTGAAGTGTTACGACCACCTGCACAAGAAACGAAGATTTCGCCCTCGTCCTCAGAGTCGAGGTTAATCAGGAAATCGCCCGTCATAAAGCCGGCCTTCATGCCCTCGGCACCTGTAAGACCCGTCTCCTCGTCACGAGTGAACACACACTCAATGGGTCCATGTTCGATGTCGTCGGCAGCCAACAGCGCCAGTTCCATGGCACATCCGATACCGTCGTCGGCTCCCAGCGTCGTACCCTCAGCTGTCAGCCATTCACCGTCGACATACGTCTTGATAGGGTCATTGTCGAAGTCTATCTCGTAGTCCACCAATTTGTCGCACACCATGTCCATGTGGCTCTGCAAGATGGTCGTCTTGCGATTCTCCATACCCTTGGTGGCACCCTTGCGGATAATCACGTTACCCGTCTCATCCACTTTGGTGTCCAACCCGTGGCTCTCGCCCCACTCTTTCAGGTATGCAATCATCTTCTCTTCACGCTTCGATGGACGTGGAATCTGGTTAATTTTCGCAAATTCCTCGAACACAGCTGTCGGTTTCAGTTCAATCTTGTTCATATCTTTTTATTTTATATTAGTATTTTGTCGCAAAGGTAAGAAATAAAACTGAGCTAACCAAATGTCAGCCCAGCTTTTTCATTAGTTGACGTGAACTATGCAGTAGCTTTCAGCTTCTGGAAGTGCCCCTGTCGCAGTTTCTTCACGAGGCCAGCCTCAATCAGCTTTCGGATACGTTCTGAGGCGGTGGCATTCGAAGTGTAACCCCAGACGGTTTTCACATCGTTGGTGGTAAACTCCTGAGACAACTGTTGGAAGTACTCATTCGTTTTGTCGTACGTGATGCGTGGCTGTTCGTCGCGCTGCTCGTTGTCGAAATAGTCTTGCCACATCAGTCCAAACAACGCTTCCTCGCAGGCATAGAGTACCTCGAACATCAGCGTGGCAAAGTCCAGATGCTGGCGGGTAATTTTTACGGTCATCGTCTGAAGGAACTCGTCCCACGACTTCTGCGTCGAGATGACCTGCGGAATGCAGAGTGCCATCACCTTGTCCTGCATGCGCTTCATCATGGTCAGCGTCACCTCATCACCTTCGTTGCTGGCCTCCTCGGCACGTAGCGCCACCATGTTATAGACGTGTGCTACTAGTTTGTCCAAGCCCTTGATCTCACCCTGCAGACTGTCGAATCGGCGTGCCCACATCTTCATGTCGTTAGCGGCCTGCATGCTCTTGGGCTTCTTCGACAGCGGACGCATCTTGAAGTTGCCCGTAGGCATCACAAACACACTCAGTCGCGTAGCCAGACCGTCGCCGATGTTACTGGGATTGATAAACTTCTTGA
>Ga0310695_10000614_pt1 | contig 91032 bp, 75 predicted proteins | sample RumenRJG_04DNA_FD_203882 | JGI IMG/M metagenome (GOLD analysis project Ga0310695, IMG submission 203882) | Bovine rumen microbial communities from Lethbridge, Alberta, Canada - RJG_04 (v2) (version 2) | ecosystem: Host-associated > Mammals > Digestive system > Stomach > Rumen | place: Canada...
CACCTCCTAAATATGCTAATTTTTCAATACTATATTAGCATATTTAGCGGCAAGAGTCAATATTATTTAGCATATTTAGTGTTATTCAAAAAGTCATTGAGACGCTACACTAGTTTACTATAACATATTTACGTGAAATCAGATAAAGTTTTCTGTTCATTTCAGCTTTCAACCACCTTTGCAGGGCAAAAAAGGCATAAAAAAACCCGGAATACCGTTAAGCCTTTAATTGACGCCCTATCAGTAATGATAAGGTGGGTACTTCCTGAGCCTGGCTTCTGTAGTCCACTGCGAGGAGGCTTTACATAATGCTTCCGCATCGGAATCCCTTTAAGAAAGTGTAGGTTCAATTATGAAGACTTTAACGCATATTCCAGGAAAACTTCTGATCCGTACAGATCAATCGAGGTCGAGATCGCAGTTGAAGTATACCTTCTGTACGTCATCGTTCTCTTCAAGAGAATTGATGAGTTTTGTCAGCGACTTGATGGCGCTTTCGTCTGTGACGTTTGCTTCCATCGAAGGGATCTGCTCGATCTCTGCTTCGAAGATCTCGTATCCGGCTTCCTTGACGGCCTGATGGACATCATTGAATGCGGACGGATCTGTTCTGATCTCAAAATTGTCTTCGTTGACGATCATGTCGTCAGCGCCGGCATCAAGAGCGACCATCATTACCTCATCCTCGTCGAGGTCTTCGGAGTCGATGATCACAACGCCCTTGCGGCTGAACATGTATGATACACATCCCGGAGTTCCGAGATTGCCGCCGTTTTTGTCAAACACCGATCTTACAAAAGATGCTGTTCTGTTTTTGTTGTCTGTCAGAGCTTCAACGATAACGGCAACACCGCTTGGACCGTAGCCCTCAAACTGGAGCTCTTCGTACTGCTCTCCTCCGAGTTCACCTGTACCCTTCTTGATAGCCCTGTTGATGTTATCGTTAGGCATTCCGATCGATTTGGCCTTGTCGATCGCCACTCTGAGCGAAGGATTGAAGTCAGGATCGCCTCCTGCCTTGGCTGCAACGATGATCTGTCTGGAATACTTTGTGAACATTGCAGAACGCTTTGAGTCCTGCGCGGATTTTCTGTTTGCTATTGTCCCGTGTCTACCCATGGGTAGTGCCTCCTTATGTAGTGATTATCTTTTCTTTGTCTATTATACGCTCAGGCCCTGTTTTCTTCAAGGTTCTTAAACGCCGTAGACATCATAAGCTTGATACGGTTGAGCTGATTGACGGTAGAAGCTCCCGGATCGTAGTCTATCGCCACGATGTTTGCCTTATCGTCATACTGTCTGAGAGCCTTCAGCATTCCCTTGCCCGCTACATGGTTAGGCAGGCAGGCGAATGGCTGCAGACAGAGGATGTTCTTCACCCCGCTGTCGATAAGATCTACCATCTCTCCGGTCAGAAGCCAGCCTTCACCGCACTGGTTTCCGATCGAAATGAACTTTTCGGCATTCCTTGCGGTATCTTCTATCCGGCAGTCAGGCGTAAAGCGTTTGCTCTTTCTGCACGCCTCTCTCGAATACTTTCTGTATGATTCGATGAAAGAGAGAAGCGCCCTGTTGATGGCCATGTCCTTCCACGTGCCTGAAAGGTTGTTGTAATTGAACACTTTGTTGATGAAGCCGTATTCAAAGAAGTCGATGAACGACGGAACCACAGCCTCGCCGCCCTCAGCCTCTATGGTCTCTACGAGATTATTGTTGGCATTAGGATGATACTTTACGAGGATCTCTCCTACGATGCCGACCTTAGGCTTTACCATGTCCTCATGGATAGGTATGCTGTCAAAGTCCTTCACGATCAGTTCGAGATTCTTTCTGAAGGTCTTTTTGTTGAGATCCATGCAGTTCTTTGTGATCTTGTCGAACCACGAGTTCATGACGGATTCGGCAGACCCCTTCTCGATCTCATAAGGTCTGATCCTGTAAACGCACTTCATCATAAGGTCTCCGTAGAGAGCTCCGTAAACGAGTGACAGCGCGAGCCGAGGAGTGATCGAGAATCCCGGATTTCTTTCCAGTCCTACCATGTTGAAGGAAATCACCGGTATCTGCTCCATTCCGAGATCCTTAAGCGCCTTTCTGAGAAGCGCAACATAGTTGCTGGCCCTGCAGCCGCCTCCTGTCTGTGACATGAATACGCCTGTCCTGCTTATATCGTACTTGCCCGATTTTAGCGCGTAGATGATCTGTCCCAGAGTTACGATGGTCGGATAGCATGCGTCATTGTTGACATATCTGAGTCCTTCTTCTTCGGATTCTTTTGTTACCGCAGGCAGCAGAACCGCGTTATATCCTGCGGCCCTTAGTACAGGCTCAAAATACTGGAAGTGCATCGGAGACATCTGCGGCACCAGAAGCGTGTATCCGTCATTTCTCATCTCTCTGGTAAAGAGCTTGCGCTTGTAAGGCTTGTTTACTTTGCGTGCCTTTGTGCCTAGCTTCTGGCGCTCATCGAGAGCTGCCTTGAGTGATCTTATCCTGATCCTCGCGGCGCCGAGGTTGGCGCCCTCGTCTATTTTGAGAACTGTGTAAAGCTTGTTGTTCTGCTGCAGGAGCTCGTCAACCTCATCCGTTGTCACAGCGTCAAGACCGCAGCCGAACGAGTTGAGCTGTATGACTTCTATATCGTCATTCTGACCCGCGAAGATAGCAGCCTTATACAGCCTAGAATGATACACCCACTGATCGAGTATGCGTACAGGCCTTGCTGTTTTGATCTTGCGGCTTACGGAATCCTCCGAAAGCACAACCATATCCTGCTGGGTAATGAGCTCATCGATACCGTGGTTTATCTCAGGATCGACGTGGTAAGGCCTTCCGGAAAGGATTATTCCCTTCTTGCCATGATCTCTCATGTATTCAATTGCAGCTTCGCCTGCTTCGTCCACGCGCCTCTTATATGCCTTCTGGGCCGTGCGGCCGGCGTAAAGCGCGTGCTCTATCTCGAGCATGTCTGTATCGATGCCGTAAAGTGAATATTCGCGCTCATCATTCCCGAGCCTGTAGCTTTTGACGATATTCTCGGTAGCCTCTGTGTCGACACTGCGGCTTCCGGAGAAAAATCCTGTCATCTGGCTGATGAATCTCTTGTCATCATCGTACGGAACGAACGGATGATAGAATTCCACATCGTTCTCATAGAAGTAATCAGCCATGTTCTTGTCGATGACTTCAGGGTATGTAGCGACGACCGGACAGTTATAGTGGTTAGGAGCAGTTTTGTCTTCTACCGCTTCATAATTGATCGAAGGATAGAAGATACGTTTTACGCCGTTTTCAACGAGCCACTTGATATGTCCGTGCACCACCTTAGCCGGATAACAGGCTGTATCGGAAGAAATGGTATCCATGCCGCTCTGATACAGTTCCTTGTTTGTCGGAGGGCTCAGGATGACCCTGAATCCGAGCTTTGTAAAGAAAGCGTGCCAGAACGGATAGTTCTCATACATGTTTAGGACTCTTGGTATCCCAATGACCCCTCTTTTGGCATCCTTCTCGTCGAGCACAGGCCTGTCGAACAGAAGCTTGCTCTTGATCTTATATAGGTTAGGAAGCTCTGATTTTTTGCCTCCGCCTCCGGCTCCCTTTTCGCAGCGGTTGCCTGTGATGTATCTTCCGCCATCGGCGAATTTTGATATGGTGAGCAGGCAGTTGTTGCCGCATCCGCCGCATCTCGCGTTCGTGGTAGTTACGCTGAAGCTGTCGACTTCTTCAAGAGGAAGAACTCCAGAGCGCTCCCCCTCGACATAATTGTCCGCAGCGATGATCGCGCAGCCGTAAGCTCCCATGAGGCCCGATATATCCGGTCTTACCACATTCTTTTCAAGAATGAGCTCGAGACTTCTGAGTACAGCTTCGTTGAGGAAGGTGCCGCCCTGCACCACTACGTGGTCTCCGGTGTCAGATGTGTTTCTGAGCTTGATAACCTTGTACAGGGCATTTTTTATAACAGAATATGAAAGGCCAGCGGATATATCCGCTATAGATGAGCCCTCTTTCTGTGCCTGCTTCACCTTGGAATTCATGAAAACAGTACACCTTGTACCGAGATCGACCGGTCTGCGGCTTTTTAGCGCTTCTGCAGCGAATTCCGGAACGGTCATGTTTACCGACTTGGCATAGGTCTCTATAAATGATCCGCATCCCGAGGAGCACGCCTCGTTGAGCATGATGCTGCTGATGGCTCCGTCGTGGATCTGCATGCACTTCATATCCTGCCCGCCTATATCAAGGATAAAGCTGACTTCAGGAAGGAACTGCTTCGCGGCCTTGTAATGAGCCATTGTCTCTATCTCGCCTGCGTCTATTTTGTACGCAGCCTGAATGAGGCCTTCGCCATAGCCCGTGACCATGGACCTTCCAATGAAAGCCTTCTCAGGAAGCGAGGTGTATATCTCCGTAAGCACCTGTTTTACTACTGCCAGAGGATCGCCCTCATTGTTGCTGTAGTGCTCGTACAGAAGCTCTTTGTCTTTATTTATGACGGCTGCCTTCGTGGTCGTGGAGCCGGCGTCTATACCGAGGAATACGGCTCCTTCAGCCTTCGAAAGATCTCCTCTTGTTATTCTGTCTTTCGCGTGGCGCTCCCTGAATTCGGCAAGCTCCGCATCATCCTCAAAAAGAGGCCTCAGATACTTTGTATCCGATATATCGTCAGGCGAAGCGTTTTCGAGCTTTGAAATAAGCGAATCAAGAGATACCGCTTCCTCGTTGTCCGCGAGATAAGCGGCGCCAAGAGCCACGAAGAACTTGGCGTTCTCAGGGAATATGACATCTTCGTCCTTAAGTCCGAGAGTCTCGATAAATCTCTTTCTGAGTTCTGAAAGATACTCCAGAGGTCCGCCGAGGAATGCCACCTTTCCTTTGATAGGATGTCCGCAGGCAAGTCCCGATATCATCTGGTTCACTACAGCCTGAAATATTGACGCGGCTATATCGGAAGTCTTGGCTCCGTCATTTATAAGAGGCTGAATGTCTGTCTTAGCGAAAACTCCGCAGCGTGAAGCTATAGGATAAATAATGCTGTGATCCTTTGCAGCTTCATTCAGGCCTGAAGCATCGGTATTAAGAAGCACGGCCATCTGGTCGATAAATGCTCCTGTGCCGCCAGCACAAGTGCCGTTCATGCGCTGTTCAACAGTCGATCCGTAAAACGTGATCTTGGCGTCTTCGCCTCCGAGCTCTATCGCCACATCAGTTTCAGGTATTATCTCTTCGACAGCCTTGCTGCACGCAATGACTTCCTGCTCAAACCTGATGCCGAAAAGATCTGCAAGTGAAAGACCGCCGGATCCGGTGATCACCGGTCTGACGGCAATATTGCCTTCGAGGTCTCTGAGCTCTCTGATCAGCTCTCCTGCCTTCTCAAAGACATTCGACATATGACGCTCGTATTTTGAATATATGATGTTATTATCATCATCAAGCAAAACGAGCTTGACTGTTGTTGATCCTACGTCTATTCCCAGTCTTACCATTTTTCTCCATCCATACACGGGACGAAAAGACATCCCGCTGAATCAAATAGTCAGTAATATTGGGCAGACCGTAAGCCGGGTTCTGTATCTGACGATCATCCATCTGGGACTGCAGTTGCCTGCAGCCTCAAGCGACATACCTCTGGGCGGGTACGGGCCGCACCACTGAATGCCCAATTTGTCTTGCTCCGGATGGGGTTTACACGGCAGCTGTGTCTCCACAGCCCCGGTGAGCTCTTACCTCACCATTTCAACCTTACCACGGCATTACCCGTTTCGGCGGAATGTTTCTGTTGCACTTTCCCTACAGTTACCTGCGGCGGACGTTATCCGTCATCCCTGCCCTGCGGAGCCCGGACTTTCCTCATGCATAAGCACGCGATCGCCTGGTCTGCCCAAATACTGCTATATTATATTCCTGATCAAATAATTTTCAATGTGCTGACTGATGTTTTTTCAAGTTCAGATAAGTACGAATGATCCTCCCTTATCTTTCTGAGGATCTCATCGTGTTCTGAAGAAGACCGTATCAGGCTGGCCTCCTGCTCCTCAAGACTGCTCAGTTTCCAGCGTATGCGTTTGAGAGCGAGCTCCGGGTCAGCGGATGCCATTTCCTTTGGATATTTCCATCGGATATCATCTTCAGGATAAGGCGTATCCCTGTACGGTTCTCCTGACGGGACCGCGGTGATTATCTCGCACGCGAACTTTCCTTCTTCTGCGAGCGATTCGCTCTCGATATCCCATCCATGGGTATAAAGATAATATCTCAGAGTGCCTGAATGCTTCCTGGGCTGGAGTATGAGCCTTTTGAAGCTTTTGCTCTTTTCTTCATCATCTGCGAGTATGCCTCTGATCGTGTGTCCTCCCAGGCCGGCGATGATGATCTCATCCACTTCTGATCTGCCGATCGTGCGGAGGCCGTCGCCTGTGCGGAAATCAGAATCATCAACGCGGTCTTCAAGCCCGCAGAGAGCGAAGGTCTCCCTGGCTTTCGAAAGCGATCCTTCGCTGATATCTGACATGACGGCACGCGGCGACCTGCCCTGTTTCAATAAAAGCATAGGGACGTATCCGTGATCCGTCCCTATGTCAGCTATGCTGTCGCCGTCTATGACTTTGTCCGCCAGAGCGTAGATCCTTTTGCTGAGTCTCATTATTCGAGGTAATCACGCAGTTTTTTGCTGCGGCTTGGATGTCTGAGCTTGCGAAGTGCCTTGGCTTCTATCTGACGGATCCTTTCACGTGTTACGTTGAATTCCCTGCCCACTTCTTCAAGTGTGCGAGGGCGTCCGTCATCGAGACCGAATCTCAGTATCAGTACCTTCTTTTCTCTTTCGCTCAGAGTATCGAGCATCTCACGGAGCTGTTTCTGGAGCATCGAGTATGCCGCGGCATCGACAGGCGAAGGAATGTCCTCGTCAGGAATGAAATCTCCGAGATGGCTGTCTTCCTCCTCGCCGATAGGCGTCTCAAGTGATACAGGATCCTGGCTGATTTTTTTGATCTCTCTTACCTTTTCTACGGAGATACCCATTTCCTTGGCTATCTCTTCGCTGGTCGGCTCGCGTCCGTACTCCTGCAGGAGCTGTCTGGAGATCCTGATCAGCTTGTTGATGGTCTCTACCATATGCACAGGGATACGTATGGTGCGGGCCTGGTCGGCTATCGACCTTGTGATCGCCTGCCTTATCCACCATGTAGCATAGGTGGAGAATTTATATCCCTTGGTATAGTCGAATTTTTCAACAGCCTTGATAAGACCGAGGTTTCCTTCCTGAATGAGATCGAGGAAAGATAGTCCTCTGTTGAGATATCTGCGGGCAATGCTGACTACGAGTCTGAGGTTGGACTCACAGAGCTTCTTCTTTGCCTCTTCGTCTCCCTGCTCTATCCTTATGGCCAGCTCGCGCTCTTCATCTGCGGTGAGCAGAGGCACCTTGCCTATCTCCTTGAAGTACATTCTTACAGGATCATCCGTAGGAATGTTCTTGGCCGAATCGCTGACTTCGATCTCACCCGAAGATTTGATGATAACGCCGCTCTTCTTTTCATCTTCCTCATCGTTGAGGAGATCATCGTCATCGAGCTCCATTTCAAGGATCTCGTCGTCATCAACCTCATCATCCTCGAGTTCGCTGGCGTTCGGCTCCCTGCTTTCGATAATGCTGACATTTCTGCTCTCAACGATGTCGTAGATCTCTTCGAGAGCGTCCTTGTCAAAATTGGAGTCGGCGATCATAGTGTTTATCTCACTGTAGGTGATCTCATTACCGCTGTGCTTCGCAGCCTCTGCTATCATGTTGGCTGCTTCTTCGATCTTTGTTAATTCGACCGGTTCAGCACTATCGTCATCGATATAGTTGTCGCCAAAATCATTGGTTTTGTTCTTGATGTTCTTAGGCATCATTACCCTCCATAAGTGTTGCTGATAAGTGAATCGAGCTCTATAAGCCTGGCCGCAAGTTTTTCAATTTCATCGGTATTGCCCATCTTTTCGGCTACCGCTATCCTGTTGGTGACCTCGGCTTTTTCGTCCCGGTATTTGCCGGCCAGATAACCCGCCCTGGTTTCTTTGTAAAAGGCTTCGTCATCGGGGCCGATCTGTATTAATATAAGCTGTCTTCTGAATTCAGCTTCCTCGTCAGGATCGAGCACTTCGAATATCTTTTCCTTACTTATCCCGCGGACCGCTGTCTGCGATTCATTGCAGAGCGATTCTACTGCGAGCACTATTTTATTCGCAAGCGCATATCCGAAAACGATGCCGTCTTCATGAAAACGCCTGATATATCTTGGATCATGCATCGCCAGTACAGCGAATGCTATCTCAAAGCGGTCATAATACCCGCTGTTTTCAGCTCTTTTCGCAGCTTCCCTGCTGATACTTGCAGGCCGTGAGCTTCTGCCGGTATTGTTTACAGGTATATTATTATCGCCTCCGGCTCTCACCGCCATCAAAATGGCGCTTTCGGATATCCCGAACTCCGCAGAGAGCTTGCGCACATATATATCCTGCTCCACAGGGCCCAGCTCTTTCAGCACAGGGACGACCCTTTCGATGTATTCAAGCACACCGATGTCATTGCTGAGGTCCATGCCGTTTCTGAGTATATTCAGTTTATACTCCGCTGCCGGCACTGCATTGTCCGCCAGCTGAAGGTAGGCTTCTCTGCCGTGCGCTTTTACGAAATCGTCCGGATCCTTTCCGTCCGTCACATTCATGACTCTCGGCTTTCCGCCTGCGTCGATTATCACGTCTATGCCTCTCAGTGCGGCATTTATGCCTGCCTGATCGGAGTCATAAGACAGAACTATGTTCTTTGAATACCTGCACAGCAGCCTTGCCTGATTTATGGTAAGTGCTGTTCCCAGCGAAGCGGCGACGTTGCGCACACCGCTCTGGTACAGGGATATCATGTCCATGTAGCCTTCAACGATTATAGCGCGCTGCTGTTTATCTATCTCTTTCTTTGTCAGGTTGAGCCCGAAAAGGTTGTTCTTTTTTAGAAATATCTCGCTCTCGTGTGAGTTGAGGTATTTCGGCTTATAATCGCCTATGGCGCGGCCTCCGAAACCTATCACTTTGTCCTGAGTGCTGATTATCGGAAACATCACCCTGTCCCGGAATCTGTCGTATATGCCCTCCTTGCCCTGACTGGCAAGCCCGAGCTTGAGCATGTCTTCGTCCGTGACGCCTTCATTACGCAGATGATCGACAAGCGCGTGACCTGAAGGCGGTGCGTAACCGAGCCCGAAGGCTGTGATGGTGTCCCTGCTGAGTCCGCGTTTTCTGAAGTAAGCGAGTCCCTTGTTGCCCCTTATGCCGAGACAGTTGTAAAAGAATCTCGCTGCCTTTGCGTTGATTCCGTAATACTTGTCGTAGTCGATCTTTGGCCCGCGGCGTCTCCTCTCGGGAAGCTTTATGCCGTTTTCTGTCGCGAGCTTTTCCACTGCCTCCATGAACGGAAGCTTATAATACTCCTGAACGAAGCTTATCACGTCGCCCGACTTGCCGCAGCCGAAACAGTGGTAGAACTGCTTGCCCTCATTGACACTGAACGACGGAGTCTTTTCGTTGTGGAAAGGACAGCGCCCCATGTAGTTGGAGCCTGACTTTTTCAGCGTCACCTCACGGCCGATTATGTCAACTATATTCAGCTGATTTTTCAGTTCATCCGTAAAGTTGTCATAAGCCATGTATCACAATTGCCTCCATCCCTGCGGAACAAAGAGCTTGTCGTAAAGGTTGAGAGCGTATCTGTCTGTCATGCCCGAGATGAGGTCTTTGACAGCCGTGGCAGTTCCCTCTTCCTCCTCTATCTTTTTATATATGCCCGGTATCTCGTCCGAGTGCTCCATGTAGTACTTATACAGTGAGCTGATTATGCGTTCTACTTTGTCAAGATCGGACACTCCTCTGACTTCGCTGGAGTTATATACATTCCTGAACATGAACGTCCTGAGTCTGTCGAGCGATCCTGCGAATTCCGGCGAAAGCGATACGGTATCTTTGCCTTCGCTGTTTTTGCAGAGATCAACGATAAGATTGTTGATGCGGTCAGAGTGTGTGCTGCCGAGGATCTCTATCTCTCTTTCAGGAAGCTGATCAAAGGTTATTACACCGCTTCTTATGGCGTCATCGATGTCGTGATTCACATATGCTATCCTGTCGCATATCCTGACTATCTGGCCTTCAAGAGTCATCGGAGTGACATTTCCTCTGTGATTGAGTATGCCGTCTCTTACCTCATATGTAAGGTTGAGTCCCCTTCTTCTCGATGTATCTTCGATCACATCGACGGTCCTGAGGCTCTGCTCGTTGTGAACGAATCCGTCCGGATGTATCCTGTTGAGCACCTTTTCGCCGACGTGTCCGAAAGGAGTATGGCCCAGATCGTGTCCCAGCGCTATCGCTTCAGTCAGGTCTTCGTTATACGCGAGTATCCTGGCTGCGGTGCGCGCTATCTGCGATACTTCTAACGTATGCGTAAGGCGGGTCCTGTAATGGTCTCCCTCAGGAGCGAGAAACACCTGAGTCTTGTGGATCAGTCTCCTGAACGCCTTGGAATGCACGATGCGGTCCCTGTCCCTCTGGAAGTCCGTCCTGTACTCGCACTTCTCTTCAGGAAAGCGCCTGCCCTTTGACTCCGCAGCCTTGCAGCCAAGCGGAGAAAGAAACTCATATTCCCTTTTTTCGATAGCCTCTCTGTTATTCATTGTCCGGATCGTTATCCGCTGCGTATTCTGTACCTATCATATCCGCGATCCTGACATCGAAACCGTCGATGTCGTAATCGAGGGCCAGTCTGAAATCGTAACTGGCTTCATCTCCGAGGAGTTTGGCAGCTGCAAGATCGAATCTCGCATCTCTTACGCTGGTCTCCTCACCCGTCAGTTTATTGATAGCATTAAGATCATGGACGTACCACTTGCGGAATTTTGATATCTCATCCGCGAGAGCGTCGATGTCCGAATCACTCATGTCATCCATTATGAGTCCGTCAAAGACCCTTCCCATGGATTCGACCATGACGTACAGGTCGGTCTCGTTATCAGGAAGATGATCGAGGAATCCGTCAAAGTATGAATTCATGTGCTCCGCGAGCTTTTCCCTGTCCACATGCCGGATGAGATCCTTTATCAGGTTTTCTTCTATGTACTCTTCTTCTTCGAGAAGAGCCGAGAGATTTTCATAATACTGAAACTCATCTGCTGAATCTATATCAAGTATGCGGTAAAATCTGACCTTGTCCATTTATGTTTCAAATACTGTATCTCTGGTGCTATAATATTTATATTGACCGGGCAATATTGCCCAAACTCCATATACTGACAGAATATTATAACACACGGAGAGAGTAAAATGAAGATATACGTTTTCTGTAATCAGAAAGACAGATCGAGAGCGGCATACAACGAGCTGATACCGCTTGCAAAGGAGTTCGGCTATGAGGTAGTCGAAGAGTTTACGGGAAACGAAGATCTTCTGGCCTGCATAGGCGGCGACGGCACATTCCTCAGTTTCGTCCATAAATGCGGATTCCCGAAAATCCCTATCATAGGCATCAACACCGGGCATCTCGGCTTCTTTCAGGAGGCCCTTCCTACAAAGCTCAGGGAGACAATGGAATATATCGTCAAAGGCGATTATCAGCTGCAGCACATAAGTCCCGTACAGGCAAAAATAATCACCCGCAGAGGTGAATTCATGCGCACAGGGCTGAACGAGATAGTTGTAAGGGGTCCGTACTCTCACGCGTCACATTACGAAGTCTCTATAGACAAAACAAAAATACAGGATTTCTCAGGTGACGGCATCATAATCTCCACGCCTGTCGGATCCACCGCATATAATTACTCCCTGGGTGGTTCACTCATTTCGCCTGAGCTCGATGTCCTTCAGCTCACGCCTATCGCTCCGATGAACACCAGCGCATACAGATGCTTCAAATCCAGCATCATACTTCCTTCGAACGAAGTGATAACCATCTCCGGTACAGGCAGGTGCGAATGCGGAACAGTGCTGGTATCATTCGACGGCCGCACCCATGAATTCGGAGGAGTCATGAGGATGGAGATAACACATTCAGACAAAGAGATCCGTCTTATCCGTACAAAGTCCTACGATCACTGGAGTAAGCTTTCAAACAAGCTGCTGTAGGCAGTGCTTAATATCCGATACAAATCAAAACAGCGCCTATCCGGCGCTGTTTTTCAGTTTGTCTATTGCGTTCAGTATGTCCGCCGGGAGCTCAGTCCTGAAGCTCACCCTTTCCTTTGATACCGGATGATCAAATTCGATATAGTACGCATGAAGGGCCTGACGGCTGATCAGCTGATCGCTTCCGCCGTAAAGCTCGTCACCCGCTATTATATTGCCCGTATGGGAAAGGTGCACCCTTATCTGATGAGTTCTTCCGGTATGGAGAATGACTTCCACCAGAGTATGCGGACCGTATTCCGCGGAGTCATAGCGTTCAATGACATTGACTTCGCTCAGGGCATTCTTTCCGCCTTCGTACATTACTTCACGGCGTATCGATACCTGATCTGGTCTTCCGACAGGCAGATCGATCTCATAATGGTCTTTTTCTATGCTGCCCTCTGTGAGCGCGTAATACTTCTTTACGACCGTGCTGCGCCTCATCTGTGACGAAAGCTCGTTCTGAGCGTTTGCGTTTTTAGCAACAATGATGATGCCGGAAGTATCCATGTCGATCCTGTTAGCGAATCTTACCTTGAACGACTGACCGCTGTCCATCATGTACTTCATGACGGCATTGGCAATGGTGTGCTGAGGATGGCCCTTCGTAGGATGGACTATGATCCCCGGCTGCTTGTTTACAAGGATAAGATCGTCATCTTCATAGATGATATCCAGCGGGATGTCCTCAGGCTCAAAGTCACTGGTCTCCTCCGGGAGCCTTACGCCAATGATATCTCCGGCCCCGGGCTTTATATAACCCGGAGTCGGAGTACCGTTCAGATCCACAAGGGACTGATATTTCATCTTTGTCCTGAACCTGGCAGAGAACCTGAAATTCTGTCTGAGTATCTGGTTGATGCTCAGTCCCTCTTCTTCAGTTGTAACTGTATGTTCGTATTTAGCCATTACCTAACGGAGCTGGGCGCCGCACTTTTTGTCGAGCACCTTGATGATTCCGTTCATCTTCTTTTCTATCTGTTTTGAGGTCATCGTTGAGTCATCGTTTCCGATCCTGAGGCTCAGCATGATCGACTTCTTGCCGGCCGGTATCTGCTTTCCGCGGTATTCCTCAACGAATCTCAGATCCTTTACCATGTATTTAATGGCTTCCCTTATCTGCTCCCAGGTCATCGACTCATCGACAAGGAGCGAGAGATCCTGCTCAACAAGCGGATACTGAGGCAGGTGCACAAACTCGTTTGTCCTTGACGGATATGCCTCGAGCATCGCCGTATCGAGTTCGAACGCAGCGGCGCTTATAAGCTTGATGCCTGACTCTGTCAGAGCCTGCACCGAGATAAGGCCGATCGAACCTGCGATCTTTCCGTTCTCCATGATATTGAGCCACACCTTCTCGTCAGCCCATGACGGCTTTTCCTTCTGCTTGAAGGTGAACGATTTGAAGTGACAGTATCCAGGCATTCCCTCGATAACGCCCTTCACCTTGAAGAAGAGCGTTTTAGCGTCCTTGCCCGCGAATGCTCCGCTCAGCATGTTTTTGTGCACCGGAAGTACCTCGTCAGGGCTTGAAGGACTGTACTCTCCCTTTTCAAATACCTGAGCCGCTTCAAAGACTGCAAATTCATCGAAGAACCTGTGATTCTTTTCGATTGTCTCGAGCATGCCCGGTATGAGCGAAGACCTGAGGAATCCCAGTTCCGGTGCCGGAGGTGTTGCGAGTCTTACTGAGCTGTCGAGATCGACACCTGCAGCGCGGATGTACTTTTCATCTATCCACGGATAAGTGAATATCTCGTTCATTCCGCATCTGAACGCGAGATATTCCCTGAGCCTTCTGGCGAGGTCGGCTTTGACCTGATGTACGGATTCTTCAAATTTTACAGGCAGCGGCTGCTTTTTGAAGTACTCATATCCGAGAAGTCTTGCTATGTCACCGAGAATGTCATCGTGTATCGAAACATCGCCTGTCGATCTCCATGTAGGAACTATGCAGTGATAGGTTCCGTCCTCGAAGCTGACCTCATATCCGAGTCTGGCGAGTATATCCTCGATCTCTTCTCTTTCAATGACTTCGCCGAGTCTTCTGTCGAGGAAGTCCTGAGTGATATCGATGACTTCGTTCTCAGTCTTCTGCGGATAGCAGTCTCCGAATGCGGTAATTTTGCATTCAGGATATATCTCCCTGAAGAGCCTGAGCGCCATATCGAGGCCGATATCGATCCTCTGTGTATCGATACCCTTCTCATATCTCATGCCGGCGTCTGTCTTCTCGTCGAATTCTCTTTCCGTTCTTCTGATTCCAGGAGCTGTAAAGTCAGCTACCTCGAGGAGCACCGAAGTTGTAGTGTCGAGTATAGAGTCCTTTTTGCCTCCCTTGATGCCTGCAAGGCCCATAGGCTCCTTCTCATCGCAGATCATGAGAGTGTGATCGTTGAGTTCAAGCTCCTTGTCATCGAGCAGTACGAGCTTTTCACCCGGCTTTGCGTTTCTGACGATGATCTTATCACCCTCGACATGGGTGGAGTCGAAGGCGTGCATAGGCTGGCCGATGCCAAGAAGAACAAAATTTGTGATATCAACAATAGCGTTGATAGGTCTCATGCCCGCATTGGTGATAAGGTTCTTCATCCAGGCAGGAGATTCCTTTACGCATACGTTCTCGATCTTTGTTCCTGTGTATCTAGGACAGCGATCAGGATCCTCTATTTCTATGTCATACGCCGGCAGCCCTGTAGGGAGCTCAGCGCTGATTTCATTGAAAGGAACCTTGTAGATGGCAGCCAGTTCCCTGGCAACTCCGTAATGGCCCCATAGATCAGGTCTGTTTGAGAGGGACTTGTTGTCGATCTCAAGGATAACGTCGTCAAGTCCTGCAACAACGGCAACATTCTGTCCTGCTTCGCACTCGATCCCGAGTTCTGTAAAGTCCACGATCTCTCTTTCGTCTTTAGGAGGAAAGAGATCAGCAAGGAATACCTCAGTGGCTCCGCATATCATTCCGTACGAAGGAACGCCTCTGAGCTTGGTCTCCTTGATCTTTACAGGTTCGCCATCGCCGTGCCATATGACCTCGGCGCCCGGCTTCGAAACGCAGACCTTGTGGCCTTCCGTGAGGTTTGAACCTCCACAGACGATCTGCTTGAGTTCATCCTCGCCTACATCAACAATGCAAACTCTGAGAGCGTCTGCATTCGGATGGGCTTTGATCTCTTTGATTTCACCGACAACGATGTCGTGGAATTTATCTGCTGCATAAATGACATCTTCGACCTCGACAGTCCTCATCGTAAGGTCGTACGCTATCTGATCATATGTGAGATCTGACGGCAGATCGACAAATCTGCTGATGAATTTCATCGAAATGTTCATAGCTTGCCTCCTTCCTTATCTGAACTGCCTGAGGAATCTCAGGTCTGCGCTGTGGAAGAGTCTTACGTCATCCACTCCGTAGCGCATCATTACCATTCTGTCGAGTCCGATGTTTGTATAGAATCCTGTCCATATGTCCGGATCGAGGTTTGCGGCCCTGAGAACATTCGGATGAATGACACCGCCCGGCATGACTTCTATCCAGCCTGCGTGATTGCAAGCCTTGCAGCCCTTTCCTCCGCAGAGCAGGCATTCCATGTCGATCTCATAGCCCGGCTCCGTGAACGGAAAGAAGCCCTCTCTCATCCTTACGTTTACCTTGCGTCCGAACACCTTCTCGAGGATAGCCTCTATCATGACACGTCCCGAGCTGAACGAGATGTCCTTGTCTACGATCAGAGCCTCGTACTGGAAGAAAGCCCTCTCGTGTCTGGCGTCAGTAGTCTCGTTTCTGTATACCCTTCCCGGATAAACGAATCTCGCCGGTGCGCCGTGCTCGAGCAGATACCTTACAGAACCGCCTGTAAGGTGCGGGCGCAGGCACAGTCTTTCGCTGCCGCCTTTGTTTTCCGTACCTTCGAGCCAGTAGGTATCCATTGAAGCTCTTGCCGGATGATCGGCAGCAAAATTAAGATTATCAAAGGCGTACTTTTCACTCGAAATATCGTCCTCGCTGTAGATTTCAAAGCCAAGTGATCTGAAGGCGTCATTGAGGTCGTAGCACATCTGTGTTATCGGATGAAGCGCGCCTCCGCTCACTTCGATCCCAGGAAGAGTCAGATCGATATCCCCTTCTACCGCTGACGCTCCCGCGATGAGCTCCTCCTGACGTTTCTGTATTTTTTCTGCAAAGAGGCCCTTTACCTCGTTTGCCTTCATTCCGACTGACCTGCGCATGTCAGGATCAAGTCCGCCCAGACTTTTGAGGACTTCCTGCAGCGAGCTCTTTTTGCCCGTAAGCTCCTTGCGTACAGCCTCAAGCGCTGCCGGATCCGCTGCCTCATCGATGAGCCGGAATCCTTCTTCACGGATCTTCTCCAGCTTTTCCAACATTTTCTTACCCTCCTTAGCTTTGAATCTTAATATGTTCGCATTATTTTATCATATTTTTGCCTGTATACACCCTGGCTTCTTCTTCGCCCCTCAGGACTCTGAGAGCTCCGGCGCACATGGCTTCCTGTTCAACTTCATTTTCATAGATATATACCGGCGCGATCCAGCCCGTATATTGTCTTATATAATCTATAAGCCCGCGGAATCGTGTATAGCGGCCCGTTATGAGGATGCCGTCCACTTTTCCCTGCAGTACTACCGCCATGGAGCCTATATATTTGACTATGTTATAGCAGAGAGCCTCCCATACGAGCTGAGCGTCTTTGTCGCCGTCAAGCACTCTCGCATAGACTTCATCAGCGTCTGATGTTCCGAAGTGCGAAACGAAACCGCCGGTGCCTGTGCACAGATGGCGCATCTCTTCTATCGTGTGATCTTCGAAGTAGTCAAGGACCTCCATAAGAGGAAGCGAACCCGTACGGGTAGCAGTGAACGGTCCTTCACCGCCTGCTCCCTGGTTGCAGTCTACCTGTCTGCCGTTTTTCTGTGCGGCTATTGTGATCCCTCCATCGATGTGAGCTACGATGAGATTTGACTTGCTGTAATCGATCCCGTGGATCTTGCAGTGCTTCATCGCCGTTCCCCTGAGATTGAGAGCATGCGATTCAGCCCGGCGCTCGAGTCCCTTTACTCCCGTCACTCTGGCCACATCCGTGTATTCATCCACACAGATAGGATCTACCATGAAGAGTCTTCCGCCATATTTCTGCTGCATCTCGTAAGCAAGCTGAACTCCCAGAATTGAAGGATGTATCGTGTGCCCTACGTTGTTTCTTATATCGCTGAGCAGGAGATCGTTGACTTCGAAGGTGCCGCTTGGCACCGGATAGCAGCCGCCGCCCCTTCCGACAAAGGCATCGATATTATCAAGCTCGATGTCGTTCTTCTCCACAAAGTTCCTGATCACTTCCATCCTGTAACCAAGCTGATCGTTAGCAGTCGGAAATGAGTTGAGAACTTCAGCATCATGCGACACCGACGTCTGCAGTATTTTTGTATTGTTCTCAAAAAGAGCGAGCTTTGTCGATGTCGAACCCGGATTGATCACGAAAATTCGGTACTTGTTGTTTTTCATAAACTTTCCTTGTCTGATTATATATATTTCTTAACAAATATCGGCGGCCTTTATGCAGAGCCGCCGAGTGTCTTTGAAAGTCATTCAAGCTCTGCGGTCAGCCACTAAAAGATGCCTCCGAACTCCATAAAGAGCGGAGCAAATACCAGAGCCACTGCAAGCATGAATTTTATGATGGTGCCAAGTGTCTCAGTTGCCATTTTATCATAATGTTTACCGGCATTATTGAATGCAAAGATAACACACATGCCGGTCACGGCTGCTGAGCACGAGAAAGCAATAAGTCCGTTTACTCCGCCGCAGAAGCCTGCCGCGAGCGAAGATATCAATGCCACTACGATCAGCGGCAGACCGCCTCTGAGAGAAGTTATGAGCTTTCCTGTGGCATATGACTCACTGAGTCTTGCACCGAGCACCTGGCTGGTAAGCCTTATGGATCGTATTATGAGACCGGCACACATGAATACCGAAACAGCGCCTATGGTTATACCTGTGAATACAGGCGTGCTCAGAAGGTTTATTGCCGGATTGTTTGCTACTGCTGAAAGAGCCGTATACATTGCTACAAGAGTTATGTAAGCAGCAACACCGGAGTACGCCTTGCCTACGGATTCAGAGTTGACCGATGCTGTCAGAAGCATGTCAGCCGGATTCGGGCTTTCGGCGTCAGGATCGCATACAGAAGCGATCTCTGAAGCGCTGGCGGTATTTATGGAGAATCCGCGCACCGCAAGATTGACTGCCGCCATGGAATTGATGCCTGCAGCTGCAAGCGCTATTCCGTAGAAGCTGGCAAATTTATAGGATAATATCATTGCAGCGGTCGTCAGGACTGCCGGTATGATTACTGAGATCATTCCTATGGACAGGCTGTAGACCATGGACTGGCTTATACCCGTCTTCTTTTTGTCAGGAAGGAAGCGTTTGAATATAATGCCGTCGATAGAATATGCTCGGGACGCCTCTCCGGTAATAAGCGCCGCAACTATTCCCAGCACTACACAAATGCCGTAAACATATGACTGAAGAATATCATTACTGAAGTATAAAGAAGCGCCGGAGACGATCACAGCAGCCACGATGTTGCCTGCTGTAAGACCCGCATCAGGCCTTTTTACTATGTATCCCCTGTAGATCATTATGCCGAAAATCGAAGCGATTATTCCGCAGGCATAAACGATAAGAGGAAATCTTGCAGCAGATGTTGCTGAGAATGTCGATAACAGGCCGGAGGATTCTACAGCTACTTCTGACAGGAGAGCGGCTGCGCAGGCGGAAAGTATATAGGTCTCTGCATGATCGGCTCCGCTTCCTATGAACATGCCGGTATAATCAGTGAAATCATCACTCTTCACCGTCAGTGAGTAAGCTCCTGAAAATGTGGTGCCGGACAGTCCCAGAATAAACGAAACGACCGAAGCTCCGAGAGCAAAGCTGGCTACGAGTTCTACAAGCTGATCTTTTTTAAGCAGAAAGAAAAACAGGCCAAGGCCGATGAGTGCTATCGATGTAACACCAAGTCCCATGACAGCAGCAGATCTGTACGAAGTCTTCAGAGCAGTCCTGATATCTCCCGAAACAGCTGACGAGGAAGATGCGATGCTTCCCGAAACCACTGTAGCGGCTCCTGCAAAAACGGAAACAAAAGACAGAGCCGCTCCCCCTACAAAGACAGCGGCATTCAGGTGCCCGACAAATACAAACAGAACCGCGGCAAAAACCGCAATTATGAACACAAGCGGCAAATATTGAATCGACCAGAATTCTGAATTTCTGCTTTTGACTTCCGCGTATGATTCGGCAGAAGTCCCGTTTCTGACGATACGGCTCCTGAGCCATGTCTCAAGAGAGACAGCTGCCAGAAGACCTGTCAGAGCGCAGATCAGTGTTAAAATTTTGAGCATTTAGTGATCTCCGGCTGCGATATTAACGCAATTTTCGGTAATTAATTAAATATAGCAACGATAGCGAGTGATACGACGATATAAATGATCGCGCAGACTGTTGTTATCTTCGCGAGAAGCGCGTCATATCCCCTGCTCTTTTTTTTGCCGAAGAGCTGCTCCGCTCCGCCTGCGATCGAACCCGAGAGTCCGTCGCTCTTGCTTGTCTGAAGAAGAATGCTCACGATGAGCACAAGGCTTGAGATCAAAAGGATTATCATTAAAGCGGTATGCATTTTGTCCTCCAAAACTTAACTGAAATATAAGACGCCCGGATGAATATCCGAACGTCTAAAAATAACATAATACTTAACTATATGTCAAATGAAACAGCTTTCTTTTACAGAGAAGCAGCAGCTTCAGCGATGGCAGCGAAATCGTCCACCTTCAGGCTTGCTCCGCCGATGAGTCCGCCGTTGATGTCAGGCTTCTCGAGAAGTTCCTTCGCGTTCGAAGGCTTCATGGATCCGCCGTAAAGGATGAGCATGCTGTCGCCTGTAGCGTTGTCATAGATGCCCGAAACGACTCCTCTGATGAAAGCACACATTTCCTCTGCCTGATCAGGAGTAGCTGTCTTGCCTGTACCGATAGCCCAGATCGGCTCGTAAGCGATAACGATCTTTGCAGCGTCAGCAGCAGCGATGTCTGCGAAGTCTGCGATCACCTGTCCGGCAACGAATGTCTGCTCGCCGCCCTGCTCTCTTACTTCGAGAGATTCGCCTACGCAGAGAATAGGAGTGATTCCTGCCTGAAGAAGAACCTTGAGTTTCTTGTTGACTGTCTCATCTGTCTCGGCAAAGTATTCTCTTCTTTCCGAATGACCGATAACGCAGTATCCGATGCCGAGCTCCTGGAGCATGGCTACCGAAATCTCACCTGTGTAAGCGCCGTTAGGCTCAAAGTGAACATTCTGTGCGCCGAATCCGATACCGGAGCCTTCAAGGCCCTTGCCGAGCTTCTCAATGGAAGTAAAAGGTGCCAGTACGCATACATCCTTTGCGTTAGGAAGGTTCTTGGCTTTGAGTTCTTCAGCAAAAGCAGCTGCCTCAGCTGAGGTCTTGTTCATTTTCCAGTTTCCTGCGATCAAAAACTTCTTCATTTCAGTTCCCTTTCTCCTATTTCTCATCAATGATTGCGATTCCCGGAAGCTCTATTCCCTCAAGGAACTCAAGGCTCGCGCCGCCTCCGGTGCTTATATGTGTCATTTTGTCTGCAAGTCCGAATTTAGCTACAGCTGCCGCGCTGTCTCCTCCTCCGATAACTGTTGTAGCGTCGATCTCAGCAAGGCATTCAGCGATAGCCTTTGTGCCTACAGCGAAGTTGTCCATCTCGAACACGCCCATAGGACCGTTCCATACAACTGTCTTTGCTGTTTTGAGAGTATCAGTGTAGAGCTTGATAGTCTCTTCTCCGATGTCCAGACCCATCCTGTCATCAGGGATCTCATCGACATCATATGTGGCATGAGGCGAATCATTCGCGAATTCGTCAGCTGCTACCACATCTACAGGGAGCATGAACTTGACGCCTTTGTCTGCAGCCTTCTGCAGGATCTCTCCGGCAAGCTCAAGGCCTTCCTCGTCAAGCAGCGACTTGCCTATGGAATAGCCCTGCGACTTGAAGAATGTATAAGCCATTCCTCCTCCGATAATGAGGATGTCTACCTTGTCGAGAAGGTTTGTGATCACAGGGATCTTATCCTTTACCTTGGCGCCTCCCATGATTGCTGCGAACGGTCTCTGCGGGTTGTTGACTGCATCTCCGAGGAATTTGAGTTCCTTTTCAATAAGGAATCCGGAAACAGCCGGGATGAAGTCAGCAATGCCTGTAGTGGAAGAGTGAGCTCTGTGAGCTGTTCCGAAAGCATCCTGAACAAAGATATCGCCAAGCTCGGAAAGCTCTTTCGCGAAGTCGAGATCGTTCTTGGTCTCTCCTGCTCTGTATCTGACGTTCTCGATGAGCATCATTTCGCCTGCCTTGAGTTCTTTCGCAGCAGCCTTTACGTTATCATCAACGACAACATCAGAAGGAACAAACTTTACTTCCCTGCCGGTAAGCTCTGTTATTCTTTTTGCGACAGGCGCGAGGCTGAATTCAGGCTTTGGCTCGCCCTTTGGTCTGCCGAGGTGCGACATCAGAACTACAGCTGCTCCGTTGTCGAGAAGATACTCGATGCTCGGAAGAGCTGCCCTGATGCGGATGTCATCAGTGATAACATCGCCATCCAGAGGAACGTTGAAATCACATCTCATAACGGCTCTTTTGCCGGCCCAGTCGATGTCTCTAATAGTCTTTTTCATTTATGCTTCTCCTTTGCTCTTCAGGAATAATATGCTTTGTTTAAAACTATGTCTGAAAATTAACTTTCTCAATTAATTATTTTAACAAATCACTTACACGGTTTACAAGTTCAATTAATCTTAATAACGGCCATGCTTCCGGCATCGCGGTCCTTGGTGACCTCTATCTGCCGGTCTATGCGCGATCTCAGCGAATCGACATGAGAAATAATGCCCACAAGTCTGTCCTCCTCTGAAAGCTCGGTAAGTGTTCGAACAGCCTTTTCAAGTGTTTCGGAATCCAGAGAGCCGAAGCCTTCGTCGACAAACATGGTGTCAAGCCTTATCCCTCCGGCGGAAGCCTGCACCTCATCTGAAAGTCCGAGAGCCAGTGACAGAGAAGCCATGAAGCTCTCGCCTCCTGAGAGTGTGTTTACCGGTCTTTCTGTTCCGCTGTAATGATCAAGCACACTGAGGCCCAGACCTGACAGATGACGCTTGTCATCCGACACGCCCGCTCTTACGAATTCATACTGACCGTCCGACATCATGATGAGCCGCTTATTGGCGCGCCTTATGATGCGTTCAAAATAGAAGGCCTGAACGTATGACTCCAGCGTGATGCGCTCCTTGCCCTGAAGAAGTCCGTTTGCTGTTCTGCTCAGCGGATCTGTTATCTCGTGTTCCCTTCTTATCCTTTCCAGCTCTTCGGCGGCAGCCCTTACCGATCTGAGTGCCGCTTCTGCAGTCTTCAGTTCGGAAGCGGCCTGTATCTGCTTCTGCTTAAGAGCCGTCTTTTCATCTGTTACAGCGGCTGCGTCAGCTTCCGCTTTCTTCTCATCGACAGGTTCATATCCCCTTACGACATTCTCAAGCTCTGATATCCTCGCATCGTTGGCATGCTTATGTGAAACAGCCTCGTTTGATCTGCGTGCAGCCTTTTCGATTTCAGCACGCATGGATTCAGCCTCTGCCGATTTTTCTCTCAGGCAGCTTTCAGCTTCTTCCCTTGATCCGAAGGCAAGGTCCTTGCCTATCTGCCGATACCTGGCTTCAGCTGCGGCTGCAGCCGTAGACTCAGCGTTTATTTCCGCTTCCATCTCCTTCGCTTCTGCGATCATTTTCTCGTATGATGTTTTGAGCTGAGGAACGGTTTTGCTGAGTTCTTCAGCTTTATCCGCCCTTTCCTTCAGATCTTTCCTCCTGCCGCGAAGTTCTTCTGCTATCTGATTCAGCTTTATGAGTTCAGCCCCGGCAATTTCGCCGGCTTTCTGAAGGTCAGCAGTGCCTGCCTCTTTCATTGCCGCATCACAGGTGCTGCTTAAGGCTGTATCAAGATTTCCCTTCGCATTATGGGCTTCGCCGACCTTGTCATTGGCACGTTTTCTTGCTTTTTCAGTTTCTTTCTTCTTCTCTTTCAGATCTTTCTCTGAAGGAGCTTCCGTGCTGATTTCAGCCGGTGCCGGATGATGGACTGCCCCGCATACCGGGCACGGATTGCCTTCTTCGAGCGATCCCGCCAGTATGCCTGCCTGCTCGCGCATGTACGCGGACAGCATCAGACTGTGCTCGGACTCAAGTCTGTCCGCTTCCGCAAGCAGAGGCTCAAGCTCGTCCTGTCTGTCCTTGAGGGTCTTCTCTTTTTCACGGACATCGCCGATGGCCTTAAGGAGTGAATCCAGGGCTTCCGTGCGGGCGCGCGTCTTCTCGATAAGACTGTCGTTTTTCAGAAGATCCTCTCCCGAATGCTTCAGTTCCTCAAGCAAAGTCTCACTCTCATCGTTCTCTTCTTTCAGCTTTGCCGATCTGTCACGCGCGTCTGAAAGAGCTGTACGCTTCTTTTCGAGGCTTTCCTCCAGAGCTTCCTTTTCCGCTCTGACCGAATCCAGCTCATCGTAAAGATCGATGGATGCTTCGATCAGGGCTGCTTCCCTTTCGAGCTTTTCGATATCTGGTTTCTTCCCGTTCGCAGCTGCAAGCGCTTCCCCGGCCTTTCTGATCTCTTCATCAAGGATCGGAACAGCCGCCCGCGCTTCTTCGAGTTTTCCCGTATTTTCCCTGTGATTAGCGGCCAGAGCAAGTATGCTGTTGAGTTCGTTCAGTCTTTTATCGACAGAGTCCGCCGCCTCTGAAAGAGAAGCGCTGACAAGCCCGCCCTTTTCAGTTACCGATGCAAGAAGATCACATATATCGTCTGCAGGAACGCTCTCTTTTTCGGCGCGTTCCTTCATTTCTTCAAGAGCTGCTGAAAGCTCATCATCAAAGCTGCAGCTAACAGGCGCGATACTCATGTTCACCGCCTGCATGACGCTGTTGTACTTCTCAAGATTCTTTTTACTGAGTTCCTTGAGCTCATCTGAGAGCCTGCTGTAAGGCTGTGTATTGAAAAGCCTGCGGAAGAGCTTCTGCCTCTCGTCGGTGCCGGCATTCAGCACCTTTCTGAACTCGCCCTGAGCTATCATGGCTATGCTGCAGAACTGTCCCCTGTCTATGCCGAGTATGCTTTTTATCTCTTCGTTTACTTTTACTGAGCCATCAGTTACGCTCCCGTCAGGCTTTATAAGAGTGGCGCCGGCAGTCTGTTTAGTGAAGCCCTCTCCGCTTTTCTTTGCCCTCAGATACTCCGGGTTTCTTTTCACGGTATATCTGTGGCCCCGGTATTCAAATACGAGCTCCACTTCAGTTTTTTCACCGTCAGCGGAATACTGCGACCTCACACTCCTGCTGTCACGGCCCGATCCGCTCATGTCACCGTAAAGAGCGTATGTTATGGCATCGAAAATGAAGGTCTTGCCTGCTCCCGTATCGCCTGTAATAAGATACAGGCCGCCGCGGCCAAGGCTCTCCATGTCGATGACAGTTGTTTTCCTGTACGGACCGAAACCGCTGATCGTCAGTTTAAGAGGTCTCATGCTTCTTCACTCCATACTTTTTCAATAATATCGCTGACAAGCTGAGTCTGTTCTTCGTCCATCCCTTTGCCGTTCTGAGCTTCATACAGTCCCTCGAATATCTCGAGCGGTGTTCTGCCGTCACTGCCGTCCGTGTCAGGTACGATCGCAGAAGTCCTTGTCCTTGTATTGTCGTATTCGAGCCTCATTATATTGGGATATATCGCTCTGAGACTGCTCAGCGCGCCTATCACGTCCTCCTCATCAGTAAGGATGATACGCATGTAATCGTCAGTGTTTATGTGTTTATAATAATTTTTATCTGTCAACTCTGTGAATTTACCCCTGAGTTCTCTCATGTCCCTGAGCGGAACGAGTTCACGGGCCTTCAGAGTGATATCTGCCGCACCGTTTTTCTTCTCCCCGAGTTCTGCTATCGTTACTGATTTGACCTGTTCTGCCTCGGAGAAAGAGTATTTAAGCGGCGATCCGCAGTATCTTATAGTTTCTGCTCCGGCAGACTGAGGTCCGTGGAGATGGCCAAGAGCCGTATAATCAAAAGGTGCGAAAACCAGGCTGTCGACGTTATCCAGTCCTCCTACGGATATTTCTTCAGATCCGGATCTGTCCGCTCCGGTGACGAACTGATGCGCGATGAGCACATTACGCTCCTTTGTATTGACGCCCATCTTCTCTATGGCTGCCCCGAGAGCCTCAGTGAAGGTCTCTATGGCTGCAGCATTTTCATCTTCCGCGAGTGCCTGTCTCACATACACGGGTTTTATGAAAGGAAGCAGGTAGATATTTACTGGCCCGTATTCATCTTCAAGGCTGAAACGCCGGGTGCTTCCGTCATAGCCTCCCGCAAAGTGTATTCCCTGTCTGTCCATTATCCGCGAGCCGAAAGAGAGCCTCTCAGCAGAATCGTGATTGCCGCTGATAATGAATATCTCAGCACCGCTCTCGGAAAGCCCGTTTATGAAGTCATCAAAAAGGCTCACGGCTTCTGCCGGCGGGACAGGCTTGTCATAGACGTCTCCGGCGATCAGAACAGCCTGCGGAGCTTCCTCTTCTATTATTCCGAGAATTCGTTCCAGTATGTATCTCTGATCTTCGATCATAGAATAGTCATTGACGCGCTTTCCCAGATGCAGATCTGAAAGATGTATCAGTTTCAATTGCACCCTCCGTCCTGACAGTACATGCACAGACCGGCAAGTTTACAGCCGGCGCAGTCGGGTCTGCGCGCATGGCATACCTTTCTGCCGTGGAATATAAGCAGATGGTGAGCTCTCGACCACATGTCCTCAGGCAGCCTTTCCATAAGCTGTTTCTCAACTCCCTCGGGATCCTTCGCCTGTGTGAGCCCTATGCGGTTCGATACCCTGAACACATGAGTGTCGACAGCGATCCTTGCCTGGCCAAAGCCTTCGGCGAGCACCACATTGGCAGTCTTGCGTCCTACTCCCGGCAGTTTTACAAGATCTTCAAAGCGGCCCGGCACCTCGCCTCCGAAGTCAGAAACAAGCATTTTTGACAGCGCCACAATGTTCTTTGATTTGTTTTTATAAAGTCCTATCGTCTTTATGATCTCCTGAACCTCAAGCGGGTCCGCCTCTGCCATCGCCTCAGCAGTCGGATACTTAGCGAAGAGCACCGGCGTTACCTTATTGACTGAAACGTCGGTAGTCTGGGCCGACAGCATCACAGCTGAAAGCAGCTGAAAGCGCGTACCGAAATCGAGGGCGCACGCGGCTTCAGGATGCATGGCTTCGAGCCTGCTCATTATTTTAGGGATCTGTTCATCCGGGATCAGTTTTTCCATGGCATTTTTCCTTATCATATCAGAGAGGCAGCAGACTTATGCTGCTGCCATGAATGTGTTCCTATAAAAGCACTCCGAGTATGGCGTTTACCAGCGGAGTAAGAATCAGATCGGTCACATTGAACACAATAAGGGCGAGAAGTATCCAGGTGCCGTTCTGATACACTTTATACCACCAGCTGTATCTGTCGAGCCGGAAGATCTGTGTAATGAGTCCCCAGCCGTCAAGCGGAGGGCAAGGTATCAGATTGAATATCATCAGTACGATATTTACTGAAACGATGTAGAAGATCATCAGATAGATGTTGTAAACAAGGTCGGACACGGCCCCGCTGCTGAATGTCCTAACTATGAATCTTGCCGGTATGGAAAATAGAACAGCTATCAGAAGGTTCATGGCTACTCCCGCTATGCCGACAAGGAATTCATCTCTCCTCCTGTTTTTATAGTATCCGGGATCGATCTGCACAGGCTTTCCCCAGCCGAAGCCTACAAGCAGAAGGGCCAGAAAGCCGATCCAGTCTATATGCGCGAGTGGATTTATGGTGACCCGTCCCTGCCTTCTCGGCGTAGGGTCGCCGAGTTTGTCGGATACCCATGCGTGCGCGAATTCATGAAAGCTGAGACCTATTATGATCCCCGGGAGCATAAGTATTTTTGTAAGTATTACATCTGCGTTCAATTGAGCGCTCCTTTCCTTTGTCTGTTATCAGAGTATCTCTGTGAGAAGTCTTGATATGGACTCTGCTGCTTTTTCGTAAAGTGAGATATTGTCTCTGTCTTCCCTGGTGTATGGTCTTGAAAGCTCTATGTCACTTATAAAATGAGAGTCCAGGTCTGCAGTGACATCTTTGTCATATATGAATGCGTTTGACTCAAAGTTGAGCCTGAAGCTTCGTATGTCGAAATTGGCGGATCCGACAGTGCATACCTCTCCGTCCACACTAAGCGTCTTGGCGTGAAGGAATCCATTTTCGTAGATGTATATCCTGGCTTCGTCATCTATGAGTTTGCCTGCGTTGTAGAGTGTAGTGCGGTATACGAAGGGATGATCCGGCATGCACGGTATCATGATCCTGACGTCTATTCCCGATCTTGCAGCCATGCGCAGCGATTCCATCATGGATTCATCGGGCACAAGATACGGAGTCTGTATATATATGTTTTTCCTGGCATTCGTGATCATCTTCATGAATGCCATCTTGATCTCTTCCTTATCGGATTCAGGTCCGCACGAGACTATCTGTATCGGTATGTCTCCGGTCTCGGATTTGAGCGCGTATCTCACAGACTGGTCAATGAGATCGATATCCTCCTTTGAGGCATACCTCCAGTCCTGATAAAAGCGCTCGTTGAGAGTTGAAAGCGCATTGCCGCGAATTATTAGCTGAGTGTCTCTCCAGTATCCGAATTTTTTCTTATACCCGAGATATTCCCTGGCGATGTTGAATCCTCCGATATAGCCTATCTCGTTATCGATGACAGCCAGCTTCCTGTGGTTGCGGTAGTTGATGCGAAGATAAAGATGCCTTATGTACGGCTTGAAGAAAAACGCGTACTTTCCGCCTGCCTTTTTAAACTCCCGAAGCTCGGAATAGCCGATGCTGCGGCTGCCCAGAGCATCCATAAGAAGTCTTACCTTTACACCCTCTTTTGCCTTTCTGGTCAGAAGCTCTATGAGTCTGCGTCCGACAAAGTCATCTCTTACTATGTAAAAGCATATCTTGATGGTATACTTAGCGTTCTCGATATCCCGGCAGAGCCTGTCGAACATTTCCTTGCCGTCTGTGATTATTTCGACGCTGTCGTTTCCTGTCAGAAGCGAATCAGCATAATCCAGATTCATGCTTATCATATCGCGCCACCGGGCTGTGATATCGTCATCATCGACAGGAATGCTCTGCCGCACGGCTTCTTTCTGCCAGTCCAGAATGGTTGATATCCCTTCTCGTTCGTCCTCAGTCATTCTGAATATCTGCTGTCTGGCTATATGTTGTGAGAAGATCATATAGAGAAAAAGTCCGGCTGCAGGCACCATGAAAAGCACCATTATCCACGCCAGAGTCGCCGTCGGCGACTTTGAGTCATCAAAGAAAATCAATCCCAGCGCTATCAGTGCGTTGAGGATATATATGATGACCATTATATGTGAAACTGTGAAAAACTGCAGGAACTGCTCCAGTAAGCCTGTCATTCCACTTCTCTTCCTTCAAGGCTGAATGTCTTGCTCTCTGTGATCTCTACCTTCACCTTTCGTCCCATGAGCGTTTCAGGGCTTTTATCCGTTGTGAAGTTGACGAGCTTGAATCCGTCCGTCCTTCCGGAAAGCACCTTATCGTCACTGCGGCTGACTCCCTCAGCTATTACCTCGCAGACCCTGCCCTTGTATGCCTGATTCTTTCTGAGGCTTATCTCATTCATGACATCGAGGAGCCTGTCGAATCTCTCGTGACAGATCTCATCAGGTATCTGGTCGGTAAACTTCGCGGCAGGAGTCCCCTCGCGCGGAGAATATATGAAAGTAAACGCCGAATCGTACTCTACCCTGCGGGCTATATCCAGAGTTTCCTCAAAGTCTTCATCTGTCTCACCCGGAAAGCCTACGATTATGTCAGTAGAAATCGTGATATCAGGCGCTGTCTTTCTCAGTTTTTCAACAGTCTGGAGGTAGGTCTCCCTGTCATAATGACGGTTCATGCGCTTCAATATCCTGTCGCTTCCGGACTGCACCGGAAGATGGATGTTGTGGCAGAGCTTGCTGCATGTTCTGAAGCAGTCTATCATCTCGTCAGATATATCCTTAGGATGCGAAGTCATGAATCTGATGCGTCCTATCCCGTCTATCTCATTGACTGCTTTTATAAGGTCAGCAAAGCTGTGCCCTTCAGCGTCCCTGTAAGAATCGACATTCTGCCCCAGGAGCATCACCTCTATGACGCCGTCTGCTGAAAGCCTTTTAATCTCGCTGCATACATCGCTGAGCATGCGGCTCTTCTCGCGTCCCCTGGTATACGGGACTATGCAGTATGTGCAGAAATTGTTGCATCCGTATGTGATATTGACCAGGGCTTTGTGCCTGTGCATCCTGACGGGCTTCATGCCTTCTTCGCTGATATCAGGATTGTTTGCGATGATGGCACGCATGCGTCTTCCTGTTCTGAGTCTCTCATCAAGGAGCTCAGGGAACTGCGCAATATTCTGCGTTCCGAATACTATGTCTACCCAGGAGAAGCGTTTGTTGATCTCCTCTACCACCCTCGGCTGCTGAGGCATGCATCCGCATACCGCAAGCACAAAATCCGGGTGGTTCTTTCTTATCTTCTTGAATTGTCCCAGTGTGCCGAAGAAGCGTTTATCGGCGTTCTCCCTCACACTGCAGGTATTTATTACAGTGACGTCTGCCTTGTATGGGTCATCGATATGTTCGTAACCCATGGCCTCGAGAAGTCCGGCGATGTTCTCCGAATCATGCTCGTTCATCTGGCATCCGTATGTGATTATATGGTATTTCTTCATTGGATCTCGTCTTTCTTATCTCTAGACATGAGCATCCTCACTGCCTTTTCAGGAGGTATATCGCCCTTCAGCACGGCTCTTGTAGCCATGCTTACAGGCATTTCAACGCCGAGTTTGCCGGCAAGGTCATAGACCGCATCGGCCGTATAATATCCTTCAACGACAGAACCGACCTTTTCTACGGCTTCCTCAGCCTTAAGACCCTGACCTATCATCAGTCCGCAGCGTCTGTTTCGCGAGAGATCCGTAGCGCAGGTCACGATCAGGTCGCCTATGCCCGCAAGTCCGGAAAAGGTCTCCGCGTTGGCGCCGAGAGCCAGACCGAGTCTTTTGATCTCGTGCACGGATCTTGTCATCAGAGCTGCTCTGGCGTTGGCGCCGAGCTTCATTCCATCTGAAATACCTGTAGCTATAGCGATGACATTCTTGACCGCTCCGGCGATCTCAACTCCCGTCATGTCTTCCTGTGTGTAAATGCGAAGCTGTTCAGACATGAATGCGTCCTGAACGAATCTCGCAGCATCAGCGTCAAGCGAAGCGGCCACTATGCCGGCAGGAGCATTCATTACTATCTCCTCAGCATGAGTAGGTCCTGAGAGGGCTACATATCTCGCCTGAGGTATCGTTTCTGCCGCAACCTCGCTCATTCTTTTAAGAGTATTCTTTTCGATACCCTTCGCAAGGTTTACCACGATGGTTCCCTCCTTCAGATACGCAGACGCGTCGGAAGAGACCTGTCTGAAAGTCTGAGCAGGGACAGCGAAAACCACTATGTCTCTGCCGCTTACAGCTTCACCGAGTTCATTCGTATATTCAAGCCTGTCGCTCAGAAGAGCGCCCGGAAGATATCTGCTGTTTACGCGGGTCTCCTTCATTGCTTCGAGAGCCGCCCTGTTGCGGCCGTATATGATGACCCTGTGCCCGTTGTGGACTATGAGGTTCGCCATGGCCGTACCGAAAGAACCGCTGCCGATAACAGCTACACTGAGAGCCTTGTCTCCAAGATCAGGTATGCTGACTCCGGAATAATAGTCTGTTGCATTCATTTTGTCTGCTCCTTTTCTTCATTGCTGCCGCCTACGGTAAGTGGCTCTTCTTCTCCCCTGACTATCCTCTGGATATTTTTAGAATGCGTGAGCAGGAGAAATACTGCTGCGCAAATCGAGAAATACAGATAACTGCTGCTGAAATGCCAGATCAGCAGAGGATATGACAGCGCTGCCGCGAGTGAGGCGATCGACATCCTCCTCGTGATAAGAAACAGTACGCCTGCCACAAGCAGTGCCGCGCACGCGCTTGGCCAGTTGAGAGCCAGAGCCGCGCCAAAAGCTGCGGCAACTCCCTTGCCTCCCTTGAATCCGAATACGACCGGGAAACAGTGTCCAAGCACAACGCACGCGAATGCGGCCATCGCTCCGCCTGCTCCGCAGAAAGCGGCTCCGAGCTTTACGGATATGAAAGCCTTCATTACATCGATGATGAATACGGTGATACCGGCTCCGAGCCCCATCACTCGTATGCTGTTAGTCATCCCGGCATTGCCGCTGCCTTCTTTACGGATATCTATTCCCTTGAGTTTTCCGATTATGATGGCAGGGTTGATGTTTCCTATAAGGTATGCCGCGCATCCCGTAATAATGAGCCTGAATATTTCGCCTCCGCTCATTTCCACTCACTTCTCCTTTCGCTCCAGACGAACTTGATAGATGTACCTTCAAAATCAAAGGCCTCCCTGATCTTGTTCTCAAGATATCTGGCATATGAAAAATGCATGAGTTCCCTGTCATTGATGCTGAATGAGAAGAGCGGCGGTTTTGTGCCTATCTGAGCCGCATAGTAGATCTTCAGCCTGCGTCCCTTGTCTGAAGGCGGCTGTCTCATCATCACAGCATCTTCGATTATGCTGTTGAGTCTGCCCGTGGTTATACGCACACTTCTGGCATCGGCTATGCGCGAGCACCTGTCGATTATGTCGAATATCCTGAGCTTGTTGATCACGGATGTGAACACAACAGGAGCATATGAAGCGAACAGCAGCTCGCCTTTTATCTTTCTTTCATAATCGCGCATGGTGTTGGTCTCTTTTTCGATAAGATCCCATTTATTGACGACTATGAGCAGTCCTTTGCCCGCCTCATGGGCGTAACCGGCTATTTTTTTATCCTGCTCTGTCAGGCCCTCTGCGGCATCGAGCATAAGAACGCATATGTCGCAGCGCTCTATGGCTGCGATGGCTCTTACAACGCTGAATCTCTCTATGGAGTCGTTCACCTTGCTCTTTTTGCGAAGGCCGGCCGTGTCGATCAGCGTGTAATTCCTGTCTTTATAAGTGAAAGGTGTGTCTATGGTATCGCGGGTGGTGCCGGCGATAGGCGATACTATGACCCTCTTCTGTTGTGTGAGCGCGTTCACCAGTGATGATTTGCCAACATTAGGCTTTCCTATTATGGCGATGTGCACGCTCTCGTCAGCGCGGTCAAACGAATCCTCAGGGAAGCCTTCGACGATCCTGTCAAGAAGGTCACCGATGTTAGTCATATTTGCGGCGCTGATAGGAACCGGTTCACCGAATCCCAGCTCATAGAAATCAAGTATAGTCTCATACGCCTTTGACGGAGCATCCACCTTGTTGACTACGAGGATGACCTCCTTGCCCGTACGGCGGAGAAGCTCGGCTACCTCTCTGTCAGCTGTTGTAAGGCCTTCCTTTCCGTCCGTCATAAAGCAAATCACGTCTGCCATGTCCATCGCCATGACAGCCTGATCTCTCATCTGTGAGCGGATAGTGTCGTCTGTGCGCACCTCGATACCGCCGGTATCGATCACCGCGAATTCCTTTCCGTTCCACTCAGTCTCAGCGTAGATCCTGTCGCGTGTTACGCCCGGAACATCCTCGACTATCGCTCTTCTTTCACCGACAAGGCGGTTGAAGAATGTCGATTTGCCTACATTAGGCCTTCCTACTATCGCAAGAATGGGTTTACTCATCAAATATACCCTCCACAAATTCATGAGCATTGAACGGCTCAAGATCATCCATTTTCTCCCCGACTCCGAGGAATTTTATAGGCATGTCAAACTCATCTGTAATGGTTATTGTGATGCCGCCTCTCGCGGTGCCGTCCATCTTTGTAAGAACGATACCGGTGATATCCGCGATGCTGTTGAATTCCTCAGCCTGGCTTACTGCGTTCTTCCCCGTAGTCGCATCAACTACGAGCAGGTTTTCTCTCGCGGCTTCCGGATACTCTCTGGATATCACCTTGCTCATCTTCTCGAGCTCCTTCATAAGGTTGACCTTATTCTGGAGTCTGCCTGCGGTATCGCAGATAAGAACATCGATGTTATTGGCTTTGGCTGACTGAACAGCGTCATAAATGACCGCCGTAGGGTCTGTACCCTCCTCGCGGCGAATAACTCTTACGCCAACTCTGTCTCCCCAGAGCTGCAGCTGCTCAGCAGCAGCGGCACGGAATGTGTCGGCGGCAGCCAGCATGACACTCTTTCCCTGCTTCTTATACATGTGGGCAAGCTTCGCGATCGTCGTTGTTTTTCCTCCGCCGTTGATGCCTATCATGAGGATTATGAGCGGATATTTGTCTGTCATCTTATTGCGCTCGCCCTTGTCCATCATCTCTTCAAGTATGCGCGAAAGCTCTTTTTTTATCTCGCGCTCTCTTGTTATGTATTTGTAGTTGATGGCCTTGTTGAGCTCGTCGATTATTTTGTCGGACGTTTCAATTCCTACATCCGCCATGACGAGCGATTCCTCGAGCTGCTCCAGAAACTCCGGGCCGAGCTCGGGGTTGTCATATACAGCCATGGTGATGGAATCAATAAATTTGCGGAATACTGATTTCTTTTCAAACAGTGCCATTTACAGGCCTCCTTTTATTCTAGTCCTTCAGGATCAAATTCATCTCCGAGTTTGAGTGAGAGCATGCGCGAGATGCCCTGCTCAGGCATCGTAACGCCGTAAAGCACATCCGCGTGCTCCATTGTCGCCTTCTGGTGAGTTATGAGGGCGAACTGGATATTGTCGAAATTTTTGAGATAATCAGAGAATCTCTCGATGTTGACCTCGTCGAGAGCGGCCTCTACCTCGTCGAGTATGACGAATGGTGTAGGCTTTGCCTTGAGAACGGCAAACATCAGGGCTATCGCCGTGAGAGTCTTTTCACCGCCGGAGAGAAGGTTGATGTTTTTCAGCTTCTTTCCAGGCGGCTGTGCTGTTATCTCTATGCCTGATTCGAGCGGTTTTGTTTCATCCTCGAGCCTGAGCTCGGCATATCCTCCGCCGAAAAGCTCCTTGAACGAATTCTCAAAGTTTTCTACGACACGGTCAAAGTTCTCCTTGAACTTCGTGCGGATCGTTTTGTCCATGTTGGATATGATCTCATTAAGCTCGTCCATGGCCTTAGTGAGGTCGGCCTCCTGGGCTGTCATGAATTCATATCGCTTGCTTACAGCCTTGTACTCTTCAATCGCTCCTACATTTACGTCGCCAAGCTCGGCAAGACGCAGTCTTATATCTCTGGACTCGCGGTTTCCGGCAGTGATGGCAAAGTTCTCATCTCTCATGTCGAGAGCTTCGGCGTAAGATACTTCAAATTCGTCCCACAGCTTATCCTTCTGTGTATCGAGCAGCGTCTCGTTTCTGGCTGTTCTCACCTCGAGTCTGTATCTTTCATCACGGATGGATTCAAGATCTTCCCTGTCCTTCTTCTGAGCTGCCATGAGTGCGTCGCCTCTGCTTCGCCCGTCCTCAAGCTTTGAGGTGATTTCGGCGATCTTCGCTTCAAGCTCCGCCTTCTCCTGACTAAGTGCCCGCTCAAGATCACCGGACTTCTCATCCGAGGTGGTGAGCTTCACTTTGTCTTCATTGAGCTCCTTCTGAAGAGTGAGATCATCCTCGATGGCAGCCTCGAGCTCGGTCACGTCATCCCTGACGCGCTCTATCATCTCGTTATCGGCAAGCATCCTGGATTCGCTTTCACCTATCTTTACCTTGAGAGCTACGATAGCTTCGTTGTTCTGCTCTATGACAGGCTTCAAAAGCTCGGACTCCTTCATGAGAGCGTCCGCGTTCGCTTCAGCTTCCGCGTACTCTGCCTCGGCTTCTTCTATGCTCTTTCTGTGTCCGGCTATCATCTCGTCAGCTCTGGCGATATCCGATGCCAGAGTGTCCATGCTGGATCTGAATCTCTCAGCAGCGCCCTCGTCTTCCCTGACGAGCGTTTCAGCATGATCCCTGTCCGCCCTGAGTACGTTGCCGGCGATATCCAGCTCAGTGATCTCGGCGCGGAGGACGTCTCTCTGAGCTCTGAGCTGAGTCCTCGTTTCGTCAAGTTTCTTTCTGCTCGCGATGAGCTCAGCCGTCTTTTCGTTATAATCGGCTATCCTGCCCTTGAGCGTGCTGATCTCTTTTTTACGGTCAAGGAGATTGGCCGTTCTGTTTTTATATCTTCCTCCGGTGATTGCTCCGAAGCTTGTGATGACTTCCCCGTCCCTGGTGACTATCCTGAAGCCGCCGATATCTTTCTTTGATATGCGGATGGCCTTATCCATGTCATCAGCGATGATGACGCGGCAGAGGAGATAATCGATGATGTTTCTGTATTTTTCATCACAGCCTACCATTTCGGAGGCGATGCCGACATATCCCGGTGCGGAGCTCACGCTGCCGTTTACCCTGAGCCTGTCAGCACGTATCGACCTGACAGGAAGGAATGTACAGCGTCCGAGTCCGGTCTGCTTGAGCCATTCGATGGTGCCGGTCGCTGAAGCGTCGTCCTCACATACTATGTTCTGGAGCGCGTTGCCGAGCGCAGTCTCTACTGCTGTCTCGAGACCCGACGGAACACTGATTATGTCAGAGACAGTACCTATGATGCCCTTTCTCTGAGCGTTCATTACCGATCTTACAGCGTTGTTGTAGCCTTCGTAGTTGGCTTCCATCTCCTCGATGGTGCTGCGGCGGGCTATCGCCTGATTGCATCTGACAGATATCTCGTCTGCCTGCTTGATATTCTTCTCTATCTCTGATGCGACGGTAACGATCTTATCGTTAACAGAGTCGAGCTCTTGCTTTTTACCTTTCAGCGCCTGCTCATTATCACCGATCTTCTGCTCAATAAGCCTGAGATTTTCCCTGTTTTCGGTATCCGTTCTGTCTCTGGTCTCGAACTCCTCCTCCAGAGTCTTTCTGCGTTCCTCAAGAGTCGTTTTGTAATTGCTTAAAGTCTTTATCTCGGCGTTTCTGGTGACATTTTTATTGTTGATGTCTATCAGCCTGTTTTTGATATCCTCTGTCTGCATGGCTATCGAGGACGATCTGCGGCTGTCTTCGTTGAACTTCATTACCGCGTCTTCAAGCTCTTTCCTGAGCTTGTCCATCTCACGGTTCATGACCTTTTCGCCTTCTTCAAGCCTTGCCAGCTCTGCTCTTTCGGTGCCGAGTCTCTCGTTTGCAGTTGTGAGCTCTTCTTCTATCCTTGTGAGCTCCTTATCAATATTCGCGAGGCGCTCCTTGTTGAGCCTGCCGCCGCTCGTTATATCTGCGAGCTCATCTATAGCCTCAAGAAGCCTCGCGTTGGTGCTTCCGAACTCCTCGTTGAGATCGGATTCGCTGTCTCTGATGACCTCCAGCTTTTCCTCCGCGTCGGATATCCTTGCTGATGTGAGATCGAGCTTTGCCTGAAGAGCCTCAAGCTCTTCCTTGCCTCCGCGCACGCTTGCCTCGAGGTTTTCGAGATTGTGCAGGATTATGTTTATCCCAAGCGTCTTGTATCTGTCCCTGAGCCCGATATACTCAACAGCCTTTTCGGAATCTTCCCTGAGGCCGTCTATACGTCCTTCTATCTCGGCAATGATATCTCTTACCCTGTCAATGTCGACAGTCGCAGCGCGCAGCTTGCTCTCAGCCTCACTCTTTCTGCTCTTGTACAGCACAACACCGGCGGCTTCTTCGAATATCTGCCGCCTGTTCTCAGGTCTTGTACTTACGATGTCAGCTATCTTACCCTGTCCGATGATGGAGTATCCTTCTACTCCGATACCGGTGTCCATGAAGAGCTCGCGTATGTCTCTGAGCCTGCACTGGTTGCCGTTAATGAGATATTCACTTTCACCGGAGCGGAACATGCGCCTTGTAACAGCCACCTCGTTATACTCAAGGGGCAGTATTCCGTTCGAATTGTCGATCACAAGCGTGACTTCAGCCATGCCCTTAGGCTTTCTTGTCGCTGTTCCGGCAAAAATGACATCCTGCATCTTTGAGCCGCGAAGCTGCTTTGAGCTCTGTTCACCAAGCACCCATCTGAGAGCATCAGAAATATTGCTCTTTCCGCTTCCGTTCGGACCTATGATGCAGGTCACTCCCTGATTGAGTTCTATGCTTACGGGGTCTGCGAACGATTTGAACCCCTGCATTTCGATCCTCTTAAAATACAACTGTTATACTCCCTTCGAAAGCGCGTCTTCTGCCGCTGCCTGTTCGGCCTTGGCCTTGCTCTGGCCCGTGCCTGTACCGGCTGGTTTGCCGTTTATATCAACTTCTATCGTAAATGTTTTATTGTGATCAGGACCCGACTCCGCTACCTTGCGGTATTCTATCCTTACGTTGTGGTCAGACTCCTGCAGCTTTTCCTGAAGCTTCGTTTTGAAATCCTTGTTGAGCTTGCCCTGCGCTCCGAGATCGATACGCTCTTTGAGCAGTTTTAATATGATGCTCCGGCCTGCGTCATATCCGCCGTCGAGAATCGCTGCGCCGACAAGGGCTTCAAAAGCATCGGCTAGTATGGATGCCTTGCTGCGTCCGCCGCTTGCTTCCTCACCCTTTCCGAGGAAAAGAAACTCTCCGAGGCCCATTTCAAGCGCGGCTCCGGCAAGCGAGTCCTCACAGACAACATCTGCCCTGCATCTGGAAAGTACGCCCTCGTGAGCCGATTTCATTATCTCAAAGAGTCTGGCTCCGACTACAGCATCAACATAAGCGTCTCCGATAAACTCGAGCCTCTCGTTATTGTATTCATATCCCAGCTTGTGCTCTGAAGCATAGGAACTGTGTGTAAGTGCTGTTTTTATGAGTTCTTCGTTTTTGAATCTGTATCCGATTATTTTATAAAGCTTTTCAAGATCAACGGCCTTTGCCATTTATTCTTCTCCTCTGCCTGTAAATTCTTCACTGTTTGCTATCGCTTCTTCGATCATTCCCGTTATATTGCTGTCCACATAATCGATAGCTCTGTGTATGGCGTAATACACCTCTGTTGCTTTCGAATTTCCGTGTATCTTCAGCACTGCGCCCTTGAGTCCGAGTATAGGCGCTCCGCCGGCATCTGAATAATCAAATACTTCCTTGATTTCTTTTATCTTGCTGTATGCGAGCATGGCTCCTGCCTTTGCGATGAAGCCCTCGGTCAGCTTCTGCTTGAATGCTCCCATTATCGCGAGGCTCATGCCCTCACTGCTTTTAAGATATATATTGCCGCTGAATCCGTCGGTGACAACGACATCAGTCTCCCCGAATACGACATCACGGGCTTCTATATTGCCCTGGAAGTTGAGTCCGCTCTCCTTGAGCATATTGAACGCTGTCTTGTGAAGATCGTCGCCCTTGCCTTCTTCGGCTCCTACATTCAGCAGTCTTACTACAGGAGCTTCATTGCCAGTTATACCCCTAACGAAAATGCTGCCCATTATGCCGTACTGATAAATGTATTCAGGCTTGGCTTCAACGCTGGCACCGCAGTCCAGGAGCAGCGTAACGCCTTCCTTGCCCGCACGCGGGAACCATGCAGCTATGGCCGGACGCTTTATGCCCTTGATGCGGCCGAGAGTCACAAGTCCGCCGGCAAGAAGCGCTCCGGTGCTGCCGCCCGAGATGAAAATATCAGCCTCGCCTGTCTTGAGCATATTCATGCCCTTGACTATGGTGGAGTCCTTTTTCTTCCTTACGGCCATTGCAGGCTGCTCCTCATTGGAGATGACTTCTGTGGCATCAACGACCTCGATATTATCGCCCTTCCACCTGTTTGCCTTCAGCTCTTCCTGTATTGCTTCTTCCGGTCCGATGATAACGACAGTTTCGCTTATTTCAGAAGCTGCTCTGATAGCTCCTTTTACTATTTCTTCAGGAGCGTAATCGCCACCCATACCATCAACCAAGATCTTCATTCATTAACCTCCGAACCCTTTAATTAAGTGCAAAAAGCACATAGATATCTATCAAATCACATTGATTACATAAATAATCAATGTATTATATCATAAAATAAGCGCACAGACGCGTGATTTTGAATTAAACACAAGATAAAACGGAGCAAATGTGCTCCGTATACTGTATATAGTTATTTTTGTGATTAACGGCTTCTTCTCAGCTGTCCGCAGGCAGCGTCTATGTCACTGCCCAGGGTGCGCCTCACCGTGACAGCCACTCCATTGTTTTCAAGTATCTGTTTAAAGGCTGCGACGCTTTTCCCGTTGGCAGTCTTATACTCACGCCCTTTCACTTCATTAAGCGGTATCAGGTTAACATGAGTCAACCAGCCTTTGAGTCTCGAGGCGAGCTCATTCGCGCATGCGGCGCTGTCATTCACTCCGTCGATCACTGCATACTCGAATGTGATACGGCGTCCCGTAAGCTCTGTATACTCCCTGCAGGCCCGCATAAGATCATCATAGCCATACCTGCGCGCAACAGGCATCGTACGCTCCCTTAGCTCCTGATTCGGGGCATGCAGAGATACTGCGAGGTTCACCTGCGGAAAGTCCACTGCGAATTCCCTGATCTTAGGGATAAGGCCGCATGTGGACACCGTTATGTTGCGAAGACCGAGTCCATAGCCCTTTTCTTCATGTATGAGGCGGATGAATGACGACAGCCCGCTGTAGTTATCGAACGGCTCTCCCATTCCCATCACTACCACATGCCCTATGTCTTCTCCGGTAAGGTTTCTCATGGCGAGCACCTGAGCCAGCATCTCTCCTCCGCTGAGGCTCCTGTCAAGGCCGTCCATCGTTGATGCGCAGAAAGTACAGCCCATCCGGCAGCCCGACTGTGACGAAATGCATATGGAATTTCCGTATCCATACTTCATGAATACGGATTCCACCATGGTGCCGTCATCAAATCTAAAGAGACACTTTACAGTGCCGTCCTTTGACTTCTGCACCTTCTCGGCTTCAGGCATCCCGATGCGGAAGTTTTCCTGAAGTGCGGCCCTGAGCGGCGCCGGAACGTTTTTCATGTCAGCGAAGTCCGTTACACCCTTTGCGAGCCAGCCAAAGATCTGATTCGCCCTGAATTTCTTTTCGCCCATTCCGGTGATGACCGGCTCAAGCTGAGCCGGAAGAAGATCCAGTATGTTTTCCTTTAGCTCATTCTGCTGCATTTACGCCTTTCCTTTCCGCCTGTAAAAGCGGCCTGATGTAAAAAGTTGACGCAAACCTGCTGTATCCGCATGATTTGCGCCAACCTGTTTTTTATCTAAGATCTTCAGATCCTCTCTACAGCGAGGCCTGTCTTGTGTCCGTTGATATCGAATTCAGGAAGATCTTCCTTATTTTCGACAGCCACTGAAATGGTCTCGTCCATGATGAAGTCCTTTGCTCTTTCAACAGCAGCAGCGATCTCTTCATCAGCGTTGATGTAGATCTTTATCTCGTCCATCATCTCGAAGTCAGCCTGCTTACGGAGCTGCTGAATCTTTGAGATGACCTCACGCACATAACCCTGCTCGATGAGCTCAGGTGTGAGAGTAGTGTCGAGGATGGTGAACACATTGTTGTCCATACCGACTACAAAGCCCTCTTTTGAGGAGATCCTTACATCAACGAGGTCTTCCGTGATCTCGTATTCCTGTCCGCCGAGTGTCATCTTTACAGCACCCTCTCCGAGAGCAGCAATCATTTCCTTGGCGTCAGCCTGAGCAAGCTTGCTTCCGAATTCTTTTACATTCTTGCCGAGAACAGGGCCGGCGGCTCTGAAGTTAGGCTTGATGCTGAAATCCATGTACTTGTCGAGATCATCTTCGAACTGCACCTCGTGAACGTTGAGCTCTTCCTTGATGAGGTCTGTAAGGTCAGCGATCACGTTTCTGTAGCTTCCGTCAACGATGACCTTGCTGAGCGGCTGGCGGACCTTGAGCTTCTCCTGCTCTCTTGTTCCGCGGCCGAGGTTTACGAGCACCTTTACGAGATCCATTCTCTCCTCTGTGCGGTCATCGATGAGGCTTTCGTCAGCTTCAGGGTAGAACGCGGTGTGAACTGTAGTCTCGCCCGTGAGCTTTGTGTAGATTTCGTCCGAGATGAACGGAGCGATCGGAGCCATCATTCTCGCGATTCCCGTAAGGACTTCGTAAGTCGTAGCATAAGCGGCTCTCTTGTCGACAGTCATGCCGTCGCCCTCGCCTTCAGCGAAGAATCTTCTTCTGGCTCTTCTGATGTACCAGTTGGAGAGGTCTCCGTCGATGAACTCACCGATAGCTCTTACTGTTTTCATGTGATCGTACTCATCCATAGCTGCTGTAGCGGTCTTGATGAGTCTGTTATATTTCGAGATTATCCATCTGTCGAGCTCAGGCCTGTCTTCGTATGGAACATCGAGATGTCTCTTCTCAACCTTGTCGATATTTGCATAGAGACAGAAGAAGTTGTATGTATTGCGCAGTGTGCTGAACACCTTGCTTATGACTTCTCTGATGCCGTCCTCGTCAAACTTTGTAGGAGTCCATGCCGGCGAACCGTAGAGGAGATACCATCTGACCGCGTCAGCGCCGTACTTCTCCATCATGTCAAACGGATTCACGGTGTTTCCGACATGTTTCGACATCTTCTTGCCGTTCTTGTCGAGGATGAGATCGTTTACGAGAACGTTCCTGTAAGGAGCACAGCCCTTCACGATGGTAGAGATAGCCATCAGTGAGTAGAACCATCCTCTTGTCTGATCGATACCTTCGCAAATGAAATCAGCAGGGAAAAGCTCGTCGTCGAAACGGTCAACGTTCTCAAACGGGTAATGCCACTGAGCGAAAGGCATGGCTCCGGAGTCGAACCAGCAGTCCATTACCTCAGGGATCCTGTGCATGCTCTTTCCGCACTCAGGGCACTTGATGGTAACGTCGTCAACATACGGTCTGTGAAGCTCGATGCTCATGTCGATATCCTGCTCGGCATCTTCGATGAGCTGCTCACGCGAACCTACGCAATGCAGGTGTCCGCATTCGCATTTCCAGATAGGGATCGGTGTTCCCCAGTATCTTGATCTGGAGATAGCCCAGTCCTTAACGTCCTCGAGCCAATTTCCGAATCTCTTCTCGCCTACATATGGCGGGTACCAGTTTACTGTATTGTTGTTTGCGACCAGCTCGTCTCTGAGTTTTGTCATCTCGATGTACCACGATTTGTTTGCGTAGTATACGAGCGGAGTTCCGCATCTCCAGCAGTGCGGATACGCGTGCTCCATTTTCTGCTTGGCGTAGATCTTGTCGTCCTGGGCAAGGTACTTGATGATATCGACATCAAGTCCGTCTTCCATTACGAATCTGCCCTTCCAAGGAGTCTCCGTGTAGCAGCCTCTCTCGTCTACCGGCTGCAGTACAGCGAGATCGTACTTGCGTCCGCAGTTGTAGTCGTCTTCACCGAATGCAGGAGCCGTGTGAACGATACCTGTACCGTCTTCAGTCGAAACGTAGTCCATGCATGTCACGATGAAAGCGTTCTTTCCCTTTTCAGGAACGCAGAACGGCTCGATCTGCTCATATGTCCAGTACTCCATGTCGGAGCCCTTGACCTTCTCGACTACCTCATACTCTTCATTGCCGAAAGTCCTGTCTGCGAGAGCCTCGGCTACCCAGAGGAGGTTTCCTTCGTTTTCGCCTGACTTCATGAGGCACTTGACGTAATCAACGTCCGGGCCAACGGTCAGAGCGATGTTGGAAGCGAGTGTCCAAGGTGTTGTTGTCCAGGCCAGGAAGTACTCGTTGTCATGGTCGACACCGGTACGTCTGAACTTGCATGTAAGAGTGTTTACCTTGATGTCTTTGTATCCCTGAGCTACCTCGTGCGAAGCCAGACCTGTTCCGCAGCGAGGGCAATACGGAAGGATCTTGTATCCTTCGTAGACAAGGCCCTTGTCGAAGGCGTTTCTGATGATCCACCATCCGGTCTCGATATAGTCGTTCTTATAGGTAATGTACGGATCTTCCATGTCAGCGAGATAAGCCATCTTCTCGGACATGTCAGTCCACATCTGAGTGTATTTGAATACTGATTCGCGGCACTTTTCGTTGAATTCCTTGATGCCGTACTTCTCGATGTTCTGCTTGCCGCTGAAACCGAGCTGCTTTTCAACTTCGATCTCTACCGGCAGTCCGTGTGTGTCCCAGCCGCCCTTGCGCTTTACCTGAAACCCCTTCATGGTCTTATATCTGTTTATAGAATCCTTGAGTGTCCTTGCCATCATGTGATGGATGCCAGGTTTGCCGTTTGCAGTCGGTGGTCCTTCATAGAACACGAAAGAAGGCGCACCCTCTCTGGCCTTGACACAGAGGTTGAGCATGTCGAGCTCATTCCACTGTTTGATCTGTTCTGCCTGATACTCAGCTACAGGCTTATCCGAAAGGTTTTCAAACATGTTTAAATTCTCCTGTTTTCTATATATACAACTCGGTTATTTTAACACACGGAAGCCTTGATTTAAAACAGTTTTAAGCAAATATTCTCGTATTTTTCAAATCATTTATCACAGGCTGTAATAATACCGTCAGGCACGCTCTCGCTGCAATCGCAGGTGCCAGCCACCGGAGATCAATGCTTTCTACATTACGGCAATGCCGAAGCGAAAAAGAAAGCATTTCATTCGGACGCAGCGGTACTAAGCTCTGTCTGCGCCTTCGGCTTGCCAGTCGCCAAGTACCGGCGTCCTCGAGTCACCTGCCGATATTATTACAGCCTGTGTCCATATGACTGTGTATATCAAAGAGACACATTGACCAATCAATTTATGAAGTATAGAATGATGGCATCAAAAAGGAGATCATTATGCCGCTTATTATCCTCGGATTTCTGGTAGTAATAGGTATACTTATCTACGCTTTTGTCAGCTACAGCCAAAGCGAAGAAAAGGACACGCGCACTGTGCGCGAGCGCTATCCTCATATCTTTGAAAAGTTTGAAGATATGAAGAAAGGCGCCTCTTATACTGTCGTTGAGGATGATGAGGACGAATATGAAGATGAAAGCTCCTCTAAAAGCGATGATGACGGTCATACTCTCCACTTCCCCGATGACGCAGAAGTGGAAAAAAGGAAGAGGAACATCCATTGACATGCAATCAAAATGCCGGCCAGTCTGACCGGCATTCTTTTATTTTTGCTTCATTGCGTATGTGCCGTCAGGCAGCATTACGCGTCCCTTTTCCATATCGCAGTACACATCGTACATTATCGCTCTTATCCTGTCTCTTGCCCTGCCGCTCTTTACAGGACAGGCCACTTCGACTCTCCTGTCGAGATTGCGCTTCATGATGTCAGCTGAAGAGATGTACATCACCTCGTCTATCCCCTCGCCGAAAATGTATACTCTTGAATGCTCAAGGAACCTTCCGACCTTATTGACTATGCACACGTTCTCAGTGCAGCCTTCAACTCCCGGCAGCAGACAGCAGATGCCGCGCACTATCATGCGCACCTGACAGCCGGCGCACGACGCCTCCATCAGTGCCTCTATCATCTCCTCATCGGTAAGTGAATTGATCTTGAAGAATATCCTGCCGTGCCTGCCTTTTGCCGTTTCCCTGCGTATCAGCTTAAGCAGCTCGCTCCTCATGCTTACAGGCGATACAGCAAGAGGCGCGTAATCACGTTCTGCGGCATGTATGCGGTCCTTGCATATATCCTTGAAGAGTCTTGATACGGCTTTTCCTATCTCCTGATCATAAGTGATCAGCGACAGATCGGTATACTGCGCAGCTGTCTTTTCGTTATAGTTGCCCGTAGATATCTGGGTGATATAGCTCTTCTTTATGTCTCCGTCAGCTGATCTGCCCTGCAGCACCACCTGGCACATTTTTGAATGCACCTTATACCTGTCAGTGCCGTAATACACCCTGCAGCCCGCGGCAGACAGCTTCTCAGCCCAGCGGAGATTGTTCTCCTCATCAAAACGGGCTCTGAGTTCGAGTATGACTCTCACCTTTTTCCCGGATCTGGCCGCGTATATAAGGTGATCAACGATCTTAGGATTGGATGACAGCCGGTATATGGTAATGCGTATCTCTGACACATCGGGCGAAACCGAAGCCTCGCGCAGGAGCCCGAGGAAAAGATCGATCGAATCCTCAGGATAGCATGAAAGCAGGTCTTTCCTCTTTATCTCGTCTATCACATTTCCTCTCAGAGTTTTTGTCTGATCAGCCGGAACATGCGGCGGGTATGTCAGTCTTGCTCTGGTCTCCACAGGCAGCAGTCTTTCAAGTTCGCTCACGTATGAGAAGTCTATCCTGGTAGTCGTGAACATCTGGCGCTCGTCAAGGCCAAGAGTCCTCGCGAAGTACTTTCTCAGGGCTCTGCCGGGGAGTCCGTCAGATATCAGCTTATCCGCCGGTCCGTTTTTTCTGCGGCGAAGGGCGTCGCGCATCTCTCCGGCCGTATTGGCTTTGTCTGTTCCGCCATGCGCCTCTGAGCTGCGCGCTATATCTATTACATGAAGTTCAAGCGGCACAAACGGCACAAAAAGAGTGTCCGCAAACATCCTGATTATATCTTCAGTCAGCACATATCTGAATCCGTCGCCAGGGAGCACCTTTATAAGCGGGATCGATCCCGGTATGTCGATGAAGCCGAACTTGTCTTCGAGCTCAGCATCGAGTGTCGAAATTATATACGGCCGCTCCTCATCCATGGCAGGCAGCGGGCCGTCAGCATCAAGTATCCGAACTATGAGGCGGTCTTTTATCTGGTCCCTGAAGTAATCGAAGCATCTGCCCCTTTCTTCATCGCTCAGCTGCCACGGCTCAAGCCTTACTACGCCTTCCGCAGCCAGTTTCTTCTCTACGATGCCGTACGCCATGTCCTTTTTCATCAGCAGTCCCGGTACGAGGTCGTGTATGCGTCTCAGCTGATCAGCGGCGGTCATTCCCGACTTCTCGTCTATGGAATCCCAGCCCTCGTCATCCTCGCCAAGGAGACTGCCTACCCTTACCTTAAAGAACTCTTCAAGGTTGGATACAAATATGGCAATAAAACGCAGGCGTTCAAAAAGAGGCACTGTTTCATCCAGTGCCTCTTCGAGCACACGCTCATTGTATCTCAGCCATGAGATTTCTCTGTTTTGCGTGAAGCCTTCTTCGTACAGCATTACCTTCTCTTGTTGTCAGTGCGCTTTACATCAGGGCGCTCAAGGTTGATGCGGTTCTGGCTGTCGATCTCCGTGACCTTGACAGTTACTACATCACCGATGTTCATTACATCTTCTACCTTGGCGACTCTGTGGTCAGCCATCTTTGAGATGTGCAGCAGGCCTTCCTTGCCCGGCAGGATCTCGAGGAATGCTCCGAAGTTCATGATTCTTGTGACCTTGCCTTCGTAAGTCTCGCCGACCTCGACATCCTTTGTGATGAGCTCGATCTCTCTGCGTGCAGCCTCAGCGCTTTCCTGATCTACAGCATAGATAGCGATGAATCCGACATCCTCGTCAGAGATATCGATCTTGGCACCTGTCTCGTCGACGATCCTGTTGACAGTCTTTCCTCCAGGTCCGATGACCAGTCTGATCTTGTCAGGGTCAACTCTCATGCTGATGAATCTCGGAGCGTACTTGCTGAGTTCAGCTCTTGGCTCAGGGATCTCTTCGAGCATGTTCTCGAGGATCTTCGCTCTTCCGATCTTGGCCTGATCGAGAGCCTGCTTGAGGATCTCTCTGTTGAGGCCGTGTACTTTGATATCCATCTGAAGAGCTGTTACGCCGTCAGGTGTTCCTGTGACCTTGAAGTCCATGTCGCCAAGAAAGTCTTCCATTCCCTGGATATCGGAAAGGATGGCAAACTTGCTCGATCCGTCCTCATTGAATCCTTCGATGAGTCCCATAGCGATTCCAGATACAGGCTTTTTGATAGGAACGCCGGCGTCCATGAGAGCCAGTGTGGATCCGCATGTCGAAGCCATCGATGAAGAACCGTTCGAAGACATTACTTCGGAGACGACTCTGATGGCATACGGGAATTCCTCTTCGCTTGGAAGTACAGGCAACAGAGCTCTTTCAGCAAGAGCTCCGTGTCCGATCTCTCTTCTTCCAGGTGATCTGCTAGGCTTTGCCTCTCCTGTGCAGTAACCAGGGAAGTTGTACTGATGCATGTATCTCTTGCGTGTCACGTCATCATCGATGCCGTCGAGGTACTGAGCCTCTGAAAGCGGCGCAAGTGTGGCGATCGAAAGGACCTGAGTCTGGCCTCTCTTGAAGAGTCCGGATCCGTGTGTTCTCGGAAGATAGCCTGTCTCGCTCCAGAGCGGTCTGATCTCGTCCGGCTTTCTGTTGTCAGGACGTACGCCTTCTTCGAGAATGCGGCGTCTGACTTCTTCTTTCTTGATGTTGTAGAGGACTTCGTCCACTTCTGCCATTCTGTCTTCGTACTCTTCAGCGAAGTGCTCTTTTGCGTCAGCAGCAACGGCGTCCATGTTGGCGAGTCTTTCCTGCTTGTCGAATGTATAGATGGCATCTACCATCTTCTGTGTAGCGTACTCTCTGACTGCGGCATCAACATCTTCGCCGGCCTTGAATACAACATAATCCTGCTTTTCCTTGCCTACCTCGGCAACGATCTCCTTGATGAATCTGCAGATGTTTTTGATCTCTTCGTGACCTGTAAGTATGGCCTCGAGCATCTGATCCTCAGGAAGCTCGTTGGCTCCTGCTTCTACCATCATGATAGCTTCTTCAGTACCGCAGACGGTAAGGTTGAGGTCGGATACCTGTCTCTGCTCAAATGTAGGGTTGATGACGAACTCTCCGTCAACTCTGCCTACTACAACGCCTGCTGTAGGGCCGTCCCAAGGAATGTCAGAGATAGCGATCGCTGTCGATGTACCGATGAGCGATGCCACTTCCGGTGAGCAGTCGTGATCTACCGACAGTGCTGTGGCAGTAACGACTACATCGTTTCTGTAGCCCTTCGGGAAGAGCGGTCTGAGCGGTCTGTCGATCAGTCTCGATGTAAGAGTCGCCTTGTCACTAGGACGTCCCTCTCTCTTGATATATCCGCCAGGGATCTTGCCGACAGCGTAAAGCTTCTCCTCAAAGTTGCATGTGAGCGGGAAGAAATCCACGTCCTGCTTCGGCTCCTTGCTTGCGCAGACTGTGCAGCTTACGACCGTATCTCCGTATCTGACCGTAGCCTGTCCGTTAGCCTGCTCAGCGAGCTTTCCGATCTCGACTTCGAGAAGTCTGCCGCCAAGTGCTGTTCTGAATGTTCTGTAATCTTCAAATCTACCCATGTATTAACAACTCCTTCCTGTTAATTTTTCTTTTCTCTTATGGGCATTAACTTAAATACATACAAAGCGGGAGGCGTGCTCCCGCTTCAATGTCAGATATTATTTTCTCAGTCCGAGACGAGCGATAAGGCTTCTGTATCTCTCGATATCTGTCTCTCTGAGGTACTTGAGAAGGTTTCTTCTCTGTCCTACCATCTTCAGAAGACCTCTTCTGGAGTGGTGGTCTTTATGATGCTCTTTAAGGTGCTCATTAAGATCGTTGATTCTGTAAGTAAGGATAGCTACCTGTACTTCAGGGGATCCTGTATCGCCTTCCTTAACGGCATACTCTTTGATGATTTCCTGTTTTTTCTCTTTTGTAAGCATAAAAATAAACTCCTTTTCTTGAATTCGCCCGCTCTGCGCGGCCGTCGGAGAAGCGAACCACTGCGGCGCGGGTATATTGAATTGATTTACAACGTTGGTATATTAACACGAATGAGCCGTGTTGTCTATCACTTTTTTCGGTAATTCCGGGCGTTTTCGCAGTCACGCGCTATCTGGGAAAAAAGCTCCTCCTTGTCCCTGAATTTTCTCTCTCCCCGGGAGAAATGATCGAAGAAAACGGTGACCTCTCTTCCGTAAGCATCATCATCGTATTCGAAAATGTTCGTCTCGATGCTCTTGTGTTTTCTGCCGCTGTCGACAGTAGGATTTACGCCGATGTTGGATACACTGTTATATATCTTTCCGCCTATGAATATCCGGCTGAAATACACTCCGTTCGGCGGAAGCATCTGCCTGTCGGGTGCAGGAATGTTGATGGTAGGAATGCCCATGCGTCCTGCAAGCTTTTTTCCGTGCTTCACCTCTCCGCTGAAGGAATAAGGTCTGCCCAGCAGCTTTGCCGTCATCTCCATATTGCCGGTAGATATCATCTCGCGAATGAGAGTAGAGCTTACTACTTCTCCGTCAGCTATAACGGCATCCTGTACACTGAGCCCTATGCCTGAAGCTTCGCATTCAGCGCGCAGGGTGTCAGGCTTTCCGGTGGCTCTGGCGCCGTAGGTGTAGTTGAACCCCACGGAAATAAAGCCGGCGTTGAGTCTGTCCACGACTATATCATTGAAGAAGTCATGCGCGGACATCTTCATGATGCGCTCGTCGAAAGGGACATTGACCAGAATATCAAAGCCCATCTCCGCTATGAGCTCTTTCTTCTCATCCTCGGTGCATATCAGTTTTACCGCATCAGGATCGCTTTCTTCACGCCTGAGTATAAAGTTGAACGGATGGTTCGAGAAAGTAAAGCACAGTGACTTCAGCCCCATTTCTTCGGCTGCTTCGAGAGCCGCCCTAAACACCTCCCGGTGTCCGATATGTATGCCGTCGAAGTTTCCGAGAGCTACGGAAGTCTTATCGCTGAGATTAAGTTTTTCAAGATCTGTAATTATCTTCATCAGCAGTTATCTGAATACCTTTCTGGGAACAAGCGAGCCGTTTTCGACCGCTCCCACCCCAAGAAACTCATCATTGCCGTATACGCGGTAAATATTGTCGAAAGATGACGCTTCAGTTATGCGGAATCCGTTCGGGTAAGAACTGTTTCCGTTCGTAAAGGCCATAATCCTGTTATCGTTAAGCACTATTGTTCCAAGCTTTTCAAGCGTCTGATCAGCCGGAATGAGCATGTTTGCAAGCGGATCTTCGTCCGCCATGATCTCATCGATAGTATGCGCGTCAGCAATTTTGAAAAATCCCGACGCCGTGCGCGTGAGCGCAGTCATCGCGGCTCCGCATCCGAGGCTGCGGCCTATGTCATCGCACATGGTGCGTATGTATGTGCCCTTCGAGCAGGTGACATCGAATTCTATTTCGCCGTTTTCGAGGTCTATCCGGGTGATCGAATTATCGTATATGACTATCTCGCGCGGGCTGATCTCAAAAGACTTTCCTTCGCGCGCAAGGTCGTATGCCCTTCTGCCGTTTATCTTCAGCGCGGAGTACCTGGGAGGTATCTGCCTGACATTGCCCGTATAGGCCCTGAATGCCTCTCTGACGGCTTTTTCGGTGACATCCCGGCATCCGGCTTTTTCCGTGATTTCGCCCGTTATATCGAGAGTATCCGTCGTGATGCCTAGCTTCATTGAAGCATGATATGACTTGCTGTCTCTGTCATAGTATTCGATTATGCGTGTGGCTTTTCCCACACAGACAGGCAAAACGCCCGCAGCCATTGGATCGAGCGTTCCTGTGTGTCCTGCTTTCTTTACTTTGAGCACATGCCTGAGCTTTGTGCATACATCCTGTGATGTCCATCCTGCAGGCTTATTAACATTTATGATGCCGTCTGTCATTTGTTTCAGTGATCGTTCACGGTATCGATGAGTACCGGTATGAGCAGCTTTTCAGCCTCTGCAAGAGAGGTAAAGAATGTGCAGCCTGCTGCCAGCACATGTCCGCCGCCTCCGAACTTAGAAGCCGCTGCAGCCATATTGGCGTATGTGCGTCCCCTGAGGCTCGCCCTCACATTGCTGTCAGTTTCCTTGAAAAGGCAGGCACCCTCTACTCCGTCGATGCTCATCATCTTCTGAATGATTCCGTCCGCCTCGTCGAGAGTGCAGCCGTTTTCGCGCAGCAGATCCTGTGTCACCTTTCCGACAGCCAGCTTTCCGTCCGCGTAAAAATCCAGGTTCGATATCACCTTGCTCTCCATCCTGAGAGCTTCCTTCGATCTGCGGTCGTATATGAGAGCGGAGATCACCTTGGAATTAAATCCTTCTATTTTGTAGAGATGACCTGCTATCTCGTGAGAGCGGCTGGTGGTGTTGCTGTGCTGAAAATTTCCTGTGTCCGTTGTGATGGCGGCAAATATGCAGTTGGCTATGTCGAGCGATATCTCAACTCCAAGAGCCTTTATCACGTTATAGACTATCTCTCCGGCAGCAGCTGACTTGGGTTCTATCCTGGCAAAATCGTATCTGATATCTTTGGCCTTTGTTGAATGGTGATCGAAGCAGCCTTTGAGGCGGCCTCTCTCCCAGGCCTTCTCCCTGCCGGTGATGCGGTTCATTCCGTTGCAGTCTATCATGAGCGAAAGCTGCACGTCATCGAGTACGCTGTCGTCAGTCGTTGTGCATCCGCATTCAAGGAAGTCTAGATTCTTAGGCACAGGCTCGTTGATCATCACATAGGCCTTTTTGCCGAGATCTCTCAGGGCAAGACAAAGAGCCGTGCATGATCCGAGCGCGTCCCCGTCCATGTTCGTATGCGGGAACAGCAGTATGCCGTCGAGGTCTTTCATTATGGTTGCGATGCTTTTTATAGTGTCGTTCATTCTTCGTTGCTGTATGTCAGCGTATCGATTATAGAGTCGATATGCCTGCCGTAGTCCTGTGATGAGTCGAGCTTGAATATGAGCTCAGGCGTGTGCCTCAGCTTGATGTCTCTCGACACCTGACCCCTGATGGCTCCCCTGGCGCGCTCAAACCCGGCAAGGACACTGGCATACACCATCTCCTTATCCTCATCGGAGAGGCATACAGGCGAAACGTAGACAGTTGCGTAGCTTAAATCGCGTGTCACGTCAACGCCTGTGATGCTTATTATTCTAGAAGTAAGTGCGGGATCCTTTGCTCCGTTGATGAGAAATGCGCTGATGCTTTTCTTTATCTCCTCACTGAGCCTTCCCTGTCTGTATTTTGCCATTTTTTCTCCGCTCTAACGTTCAACTTCAACCATGTTGAAGCACTCGATCACGTCATCAGGCTTGATATCGTTGTACTTCTCGATGCCAAGTCCGCACTCGTATCCGGAAGCGACCTCCCTTACGTCGTCCTTGAATCTTCTGAGCGAGCTTATGACTCCCTCGTGGATGACGATGCCGTCTCTTACGAGTCTGATCTGGGCGTTTCTCTTTACGATGCCTTCATTTACATAGCATCCGGCTATGATGCCGACTCCAGGTACCTTGAATGTATCCCTGACAACGGCCTTGCCAAGCACTTCTTCCTTATATTCAGGATCGAGCATGCCCTTCATGGCATCCTGAATCTCGTCTATGATGTCGTAGATTACTCTGTAGAGCCTGATCTCAACGTCTGCAGCCTGAGCCTGGTTGGTAACGGCAGTCGTCGGTCTTACGTTGAATCCGATGATGATCGCATTCGATGTCTCTGCGAGCATTACGTCGGACTCGTTGATGGTACCAACGCCGCTGTGGATCACGTTGATCTTTACCTCAGGTGTCTCGAGCTTCTCGAGTGAAGTGATGATAGCTCCTACCGAGCCCTGTACGTCGGCCTTGACGATGAGGTTGAGTTCCTTGGCCTCGCCTTCCTGGATCTGGCTGAAGAGCTTCTCGAGAGTCATGCTGGCGTTCTTGGCCAGGACTTCCTCTCTCATCTTTTCCTTACGGTTCGCGGCTATCTCTCTTGCTGTCTTGTCGTCTCTTACCGCGTTGAACGCGTCTCCGGCGTTAGGTACATCGGAGAGACCGAGTATCTCGACAGCTGTCGCCGGACCGGCCTTGCGTATGGTCTTGCCCTTGTCATCAGTCATCACACGGATCTTTCCGGCTGTTGTTCCGGCTACGACGCTCTGACCTGTCTTGAGAGTACCGTTCGAAACAAGGAGAGTTGCGACAGGACCTTTTGCCTTGTCGAGTCTTGCCTCGATAACGGTTCCGAGAGCCAGCCTGTCAGGGTTGGCCCTGAGTTCGAGCATGTCAGCCTGCAGGAGGATCATCTCAAGAAGATCAGTGATGCCTTCACCCTTCTTCGCGGATACAGGAACGGAGATGACTTCACCGCCCCAGTCCTCTACGAGCACGCCGTGCTCCATGAGTTCCTGCTTTACTCTGTCAGGATTTGCGCCCGGCTTGTCCATCTTGTTGATGGCAACGATTATAGGAACGTTAGCTGCCTTGGCGTGGCTGATGGATTCTATTGTCTGCGGCATTACGCCGTCGTCCGCTGCTACTACCAGTACAGCGATATCCGTTACCTGAGCACCTCTCGCACGCATCGTTGTAAACGCTTCGTGTCCCGGTGTATCAAGGAATACTATCCTTCTTCCGTTTATGGTTACCTCGGAAGCACCGATGTGCTGTGTGATTCCTCCGGACTCACCTGCTGTGACGTTGGTATTTCTTATGGCGTCAAGCAGTGAAGTCTTACCGTGGTCGACGTGGCCCATTACAGTAATGATAGGCGGACGAGGCTTGAGCTCGCTCTCGGCGTCTTCGTGCATATCGATGCCCGGTTCTTCGATCTCAGGTTCCTCTTCCGTTACAACAATCTGGAGTCCGAGGTCTTCGGCCAGCATCTCTACAGCATCCTTGTCAAGTGTCTGGTTGATCGTTGCCATAACGCCCATCTGCATCATGGCCATGATTATCTTGCTGACGCTGATCTCTGCCTGCTCAGAAAGACCTGCTACCGTGATAGGAACGGTTACGGCTATTGTTCCCTCAGGCAGGAGTTCTTCAACTGTAGGCTCCTCGACTGCCTTTGTCTTGTATTTTTTCTTATGACGCTCCTGCTTTTCAAGGGCAGCCTCATCATAGATATTGTTTGGATTGTTTCTGCGTCCTGCAGGGCCGTCCTCGCGTCTGTCGAACCTTGACTGCTTGTCTCTGTCGCGGTTGTCGAAGAATTTCTTGCTCTTTCCCTTGGAGGCCTTGCCGCCCCCTGCTGCAGGAGCAGGTGCCGGTCTGTCTCCGCCCTGAGTCTTTTTAGGACGATCCTGACGGTCCTTGCGGTCTTTACTGCGCTCACCGCGGTCCTGACGGTCTTTTCCTCCTTCGCCCTTATTTCTTGAAGGCTTTTTCTTGTCGTCATCGGAAGTCTTTTTCTGAGCTCTCCTCTCACGAAGCAGTCTCTTCTGCTCTTCGGCCTTCTTTCTCTCGGTCTCAGCATCTGAGATCTTTTTGAAACGCATAGGCTTTCCCGGAGCATTTACATACTCTTCTTCCTTTGCAGGCTCAGGTTTTGCTGCCTCAGGAGCTTTCTCTGCTTCAGTCTCTTTCACTTCCGCTGCTGCCTCGGCCGGCTTTTCAGCCTCAGCTTCCTTCATGGCAGGAGCTTTCTCTTCAGCAGGCGCTTCTTCCGGAGCATCTGCCTTTACGGCTTCTGCAGGCTTTTCTTCTGCTGCAGGTGCCGCAGAAGGCTCCGTTATCTCAGCCGTTTTTTCCGCAGCAGGAATATCAGCAGCTGCTGTCTCCGGTGCTGCTTCTTCAGGCTCTGCCGTCGCCTTCTCATCTGCAGGCTCCTCATTTTTCGGAACCGCAGGTTTTTTAGGAATGACAGGTTTTCCTGCAGGTGGCTTCGGCCGCGCTCCTTCCTTATGGACTACAGGGACAGCCTTGATCTTAGGCTTGTTTCCATTGCTGTTTACATTTGATGAGGTCCCTCTCATCATATTGATCGATCTTGTCAGCCTCTCTGCGGCCTGATCTTCGATCGAAGACCTTGCAGAGCTGATGGCAATGCCCAGCTTGTCTGCGTATCCCTTTAGTTCCTGTATACTTATGTCAAGATCTTTGATAAGGTCGCTAACTTTCTTTGACATCCATACCTCCCTGGCAGCTTTCGGATATCTGTCCGATCAGTCTGCCGATTTCTTCCTCATTTACATTTCGCTTGCACACGCGGTTGAACGCCTTGCGTTTGATCGCTGTTCTGATGCATTCATCGCTTCTGCACAGATAGAAGCCTCTCCCTTCAGCTTTTCCGCCGGGATCGGCGACGGGGTCCTGTCCTCTGAGCACAAACCGTATCAGTTCGTCCTGAGGCCTGGACTCTCTGCAGGCGATACATCTGCGCATCGGCTTAGTTGTCTTGTGTCTCCTCAATTTCAGTGACCTCTCCGGCATCTTCTACGTCGGAATCTTCATATTCGTCGAATGCGAAGCCCATCTCTCTGAGCTGATCATTGCTCTTGATGTCTATCTTCCATCCGCTGACTCTCGCTGCAAGCCTTACATTCTGTCCTTCACGGCCGATCGCAAGTGACAGCTGCTGTTCAGGTACGACTGCTGTAGCGGACTTTTCTTCTTCATTGATGTATACGCCCTCAACTATCGCAGGTCTGAGCACGTTGCTTATGAGAACAGCCGGGTCTTCATCCCAGACGATGATATCTATCTTCTCACCGAAGAGCTCATCAGCGATGTTCTGTACTCTCGCTCCTCTGTTTCCTACACATGCGCCGACAGGATCGACGTTAGGATCGTGTGAGTATACCGCGATCTTTGTACGGGATCCGGCCTCGCGGGCTGTTCCCTTTATCTCTACGGTGCCGTCTGCGATCTCAGGGATCTCGAGTTCAAAAAGTCCCCTTACCAGTCCCGGATGCGATCTGGACAGAAGCACCTGAGGGCCTTTGTTTTCTTTCTTTACGTCCATGACGTAAACCTTGATGCGGTCACCCGGTTTGAAATTCTCGGTTCTTACCTGCTCGGACGCCGGAACGCGTCCTTCAGTCCTTCCGAGAGAGATGAGCATTGTACCGTTGGAGATCCTCTCCACTTTACCGGTAACGATAGTGCCTTTCTTTTCGATGAACTCGTTGTAGGAGTTGGTGCGCTCAGCTTCTCTGTTCTTCTGTACGAATACCTGCTTCGCGCCCTGTGCGGCGATCCTGTTGAAATCCCTAGGGTCGATCTCGTACTCAACTACGTCTCCGATCTCATAACCGTCGTAGATCTCTTTTGCATCTTCGATAGAGATCTGTGTAAGATCGTCCTCTACCTCCTCGACTACCTCCATGCCCATGTAGACAGTCACATTTCCTTCGCTCATATCAACGTCTACTCTGACATTGGATGCCCCGTAATTCTTCCTGTATGCATTTTCGATGGAGTCCTTGATAGCTCCGATGATCTCTTCTTCTGAAAGATTCTTTTCTTTTTTGAGATCTGCAAATGCATCGAGAAATTCCTTGCTCATTGTCTCCTCCTGATTCCCTGTTTATTTAGAATACTACTGCTAAATTGATCTTCGCTATTTTATCGGCAGGAATCGCAAGCTCACCTGCTCCGCTGTCTATCGTAACGATCCCGTTTTCCTTTCCGAGGAGAACACCGTCGTGCGACTTACTGCCGTTTATCTGCTCAAAAGTCTTTACTTCCACTGGCCTTCCGGCAAAACGTACATAATCGGAATCCTTAATGAGCTCCCTGTCAAGGCCCGCCGAACTTACCTCGAGATTGTAGCTGCGGCTGATGATGTCATTTCTGTCGAGCTCCTCGCTCAGCCACACTGTGACCTTCTCACAATCATCGATGCTCACATACTCTGATTCAGCATCTGCCGGTTTATCGAGGCATACTCTCAGCACCCACGAAGGTCCTTCTTTCTTATATTCGACTTTGTAGATGTCGAGTCCGTTTTCAGCAAGAAACGGCATCAGCATCTCAGTTACCTTTGCTCCGATATCCTCTTTTGCCATGTTTTCACCGCAGAAAAATTCCATACATAAGTGAAAGAGTGGGATGCCCCACTCTTTCATAACGTTAGCTTACCTTGAACTTATACCACCAAAGCTCTGAAATTGCAAGTATTTTTATTTCAGGCCGATCCGGATCACTCTTTCTTATCGCCGCTTTCTTTCGCTTCAGAGCCGGAATCCTTCTTATCGCCGTCTTCCTTGTCTTTGCTCTTATCCTTCTTTGGCTGTGGCGGTGGATCAGGAGGCTGAGTTCCGGTTGTGTAGTACTCTCCGTTCTTTACCAGTACATTGTCAGGCATGGATCTGTACTCTCCGCCCTTTGCTCTCTTCACCTGGCCCATTATCCTGCCCCAGAGTCTGGCAGCTGTAGCCGAAGTTGAATTCAGCTCCACATTGTTGTCAGTTCCGATCCAGAGAGCTGCTGCGTATCTCGGTGTGAATCCGTCGAACCAGATGTCCCATGTCTCGTCCGTCGTCCCGGTCTTTCCGCCTACGCTTTCTCCTGATATAGCAGCATCATATGCGATACCGTCTGATACTACAGTCTGAAGAACATCTGTCATGATGAATGCTACGCCTTCATCGAGGACCTTTGTCTCTTCGGACTTGCCTTCGAGCAGCACCTTGCCGTTGCTGTCAGTGACCTTAGTATAGCAGATTCCCGAGTTGTGGACTCCTCCATTAGGGAATACCGCGTAAGCAAGCGCCATATCGAGAGGAGTAACACCTTCTGTCATCGCGCCGAGTCCGAGAGCAGCAAGGTTCACATCATTGGTTGGTTCGTCAGTATTATCTACAGCTGTGGTAATGCCGAACTTCTTTACCATTTCCATAGAGTAATCCGTGCCGACCTGCGCCAGGATCTTTACTGCACATGTATTGATCGACTGCTGTATAGCGCGTCTGAACGTCTTGTACCCGGTATATGTTCTGCCGAAGTTCTGAGGCCACGTCTTTCCGTTTACTGTCATCTTCTCGTCAGTTACAACGGAACTTGCTGTTATGTAGTTCCCCCAGTTCCTGGTTCCCTGACTGTCATAACCGGTATCCTTGAACTGGAAGTACTTCCCTTCCTGCTGATACTCAAAGCTCTTCTGAAGAGCCGGAGCGTATACAGCTATAGGCTTTATCGACGATCCCGGCTGACGCGGGCTTACTGCTCTGTTAAAAAGCTTATCGCCGTCGGTCTTTCTCGTACCCGCCATGGCCTTGATCTCGCCTGTGCCGACCTTTACAATGACCATCGCGCCCTCGACCTTTCCTGAATCATTTACAGCGCTCGGGAAATTGTCCTGATCCTTGAATTCTTTTGTGACGACTTTCTGCGCCTGTGAATCAAGCGTCGAGTAAATATTGAGACCTTTAGTATAGATCATTTTTTCGGCCTGATCTTCAGTAAAATCGTACGTCGCCATCAGGTCGTTCTTTACTGTCTCAAGGAGATAATCCTTGAATGCCGAGCTCGCGCTCAGGCTCTCACCACCAGGATTTATGAATTCCTCGAGCGGCTTTTTCGCTTCTTCCGCTGTGTCCTGACTTATGTATCCCTGCTCCGCCATGAGATCGAGCACCAGATAGCGCCTTTCTCTGGATATATCGTTTGCAAAGAGACCGTCGTCAAGTTCGGTAGTAGTCTCCGCCTCGTCGCCTTCTGTCATAATCAGAGCGTATACGCCCGGTGCCTGCGGCAGCGCAGCCAGTGCTGCACATTCACTGAGTTCGAGTTCTTCGACATCTTTGCTGAAATACTTCTTTGACGCCGTATCGACTCCGTAGCATCCGTAACCGAGATATATCGTATTCAGATAAGCGGTAAGGATCTCTTCTTTACTGAGTTCTTCCTCTATCTCATGAGCGTAATACATCTCAATGATCTTACGCTTTATGGATCTTACACTTTTCTCTTCAGGCAGGAATACGTTGCGTGCAAGCTGCTGTGTGATCGTACTCGTTCCGCTGATCTCACCGCCTCCGGAAACGGAATTCCATATGGCTCCGAAAATCCTCCTGAAATTGAAGCCTTTATGCGTCCAGAAAGTCTTATCTTCGATCGCTATGAAAGCGTTTTTAAGATTTTCAGGAAGCTCCTCATAATTTACAATGTCACGGTTTTCAGACAGATAGATGTCATTTGTCAGATTGCCCTTGTCATCGTAGATATGCGTGCTGACTTCAAGCGTGTTATAGATCTGCTTCGGATGGATAGTATCCGCATTGGCTATGACGATCGCAGCATAGGCTCCGCCCGCAATGCCGCACACTATGCCCAGTGCCACCATTATCTCAAGAAACGCGAGCAGCCATCCGAGAAAACCTTTTCTGCGCTTGATGATGAGCTTTTTCTTTCCGCCCTGCTGCTTCGCAGCCTTCTTCTGAGCTTTTGCAGCCTCCTTCTTCGCTATAGCGGCAGCCTTTGCCTCTTCGGCTTTCCGGGCTTCTTCAGCTTTCCTTGCCTCTTCGGCCTTTTTCTTCGCAGGAGCGCTGTTGTTCGCGACAGCTTTCTTCTCCTTCAGAGTCTTTCCCGCCGCCGCAGCCTTTACCGAAGCGCCCTGTTTTACACTCTTGGAAGGTTTGGTGGCTTTCTTGTTTTTGGCAGCCTCCATTTCCTCAAAGATCGCAGCTTCAAGCTTTGCCTGATACTCTGCTTTCTGTCTGGCCTCTTCAGCTAGTCTTGCGGCTTCTTCTTCCAGTCTGGCTCTTTCTGCCTTTCTGGCTTCTTCTTCTCTTGCGAGGATCCTCTGCCGTTCCGCTTCTGCTGCCTTAGCAGCTCTGCGGGCATCCTGCTGCTCCGCGATCTTTTTCTTCAGTACCAGTTTGGCATGTCCCAGTTTCTTTGAAAACTCTGACTGCTCCTGACGAGGTACAGCGGCTTTTGCTTCCTTTGCAGGAGCTGGAGCCGACTGTCTGCTGTAATCTTCAGGCAGACCGTATTGCTTCTTAGGAGCTTCCTCTGCCGGCACCTCTTCGACGACTGGCTCCGCAGCAGCTTCTTCAGCTGTCTCTGCCGGCGGAACATCAGGCTTGTTTTCAAAGTCGAAGTTGAAGCCGTCCGGTTCTTCAGGCCTGTTTTCAAAGTTAAACGAAAGACTTGCCGGCTCGTCCATTCTGACTGTATCAGATGAAGCGTTTCTCCGGTCCTGTGTGATCTCCCTGACTTTGTCGTTATTCTTGTTGTTGTCGAACTGATCTGGTGTCATTTCTGTCTCCGACAATGATTTATTTCTTTCACTTTACAATAAAAAGTGCGGACTTCCTAGTTCCGCACCATTTTAACACAAAATATTGTCTTTATAGTCATTTATCACGCTATATTTAGATTAAGATGTATTAAGGTTGCAATTTATGCACTGCGTTTTTTGCTCAGCATCCGCATTGAATTCAGTATGCAGATGACAGCTACTCCGACGTCGGCGAATACAGCAGCCCACATATTGGCTATGCCCAGTGCTCCAAGCGTCAGGCATCCGAATTTGACCAGAAGCGCAAACACAATATTCTGTCTCGAGATTCCAAGCGTTTTGCGGGCAATGCGCATGACTGCAGGTATTTTCCCTATATCATCATCCATTATCACTACATCAGCGGCTTCTATGGCGGCATCGGATCCCAGTGATCCCATGGCGATGCCCACATCAGCTACCGAAAGCACAGGGGCATCATTTATGCCGTCTCCGATGAACGCAAGTCTTCCGCGTTTTTTATCGGATGCTCCGCCCTGACCGGCTTTACTCCTTAGGCCATCAATAAGTTCTTCGACAGCGCTTACTTTATCCTGCGGAAGAAGTCCGGCTCTGTATCCATCGATCCCCAGCTCCGAAGCAACAGCTGAAGCGACCTTTTCGGAATCACCGGTGAGCATTATCACTGATCTGACTCCGGCGCTCTTCATTTCGCTGATGGCTTCAGCGGCTCCTGCCTTAGGCATGTCCGCAACTATGATAGTTCCTATGTACTTCCCGTTCCTGGCCACATAGCAGTTTGTTCCGCTTACATCCACAGTCAGCTCAGGAAGCTCAATACCCTCTTCATCAAAGAACCCGCTGTTGCCTACCGTGATGGTATCGCGGCCGGCCTTCGCTATGATGCCCTTGCCGGCAACATTTCTGACGTCCTTTATCTTAGACGGAGAAATCGGCTTTTCACACGCCTCCACTATCGCTGCAGCTATAGGATGAGTCGACCCTGCTTCAGCGGCAGCGGCATATCTTATGATCTGATCGGTGTCGCAGCCCTCCGCGGCTTCAACCATAGCCACTCTGAACTTACCTTCAGTAAGTGTACCGGTCTTGTCTGTGACTACTGTTTCAAGATCAGCAAGAAGTTCGAGATAGTTGGAGCCCTTTACAAGCACTCCTCCTGACGACGCGGCGCCTATGCCCCCGAAGAAAGCCAGCGGCACGGATATAACCAGCGCACACGGGCATGATATAACGAGGAACGTGCATGCCCTGAGCACCCACTTGCCGAACTCCGCGGCGAAATGCCCGGAGATAAGCGGCGGCAGAAAGGCGAGCACTACAGCGGCGATCACAACAGCAGGAGTGTAATAGTGAGCGAACCTGGTTATGAAGTTCTCTGTTACCGACTTGCGCGACGACGCTTCTTCTACAAGCTCGAGTATCTGTGATACAGTGCAGTCATCGAATTCCTTATCAGCCCTTACTCTCAGAAGAGTATCTCCGTTTATGCAGCCTGAGATCACCTGATCTCCCTCGCTTACGAGTCTCGGAAGCGATTCACCTGTAAGTGCCGAGGTGTTTACAAGTCCGCTTCCTTCAAGGACGACCCCGTCCGTAGGTACTTTTTCGCCCGGTTTTATCACCAGTATGTCGCCCACTTCTATGTCATCGGGATCTATCACTTCAATGCTGCCGTCTTCAGCTTCGCGGTTGGCGAAGTCAGGAGCCATGCTCATAAGGCCGGCGATGGACTCTCTCGACCTGCCTACAGCATATCCCTGGAAGAACTCTCCCACCTGATAGAACAGCATGACGGCGGCGGCCTCTCCGAACTCACCGCATCCGAATGCTCCGACAGTAGCGACAGTCATCAGGAAGCTTTCATCAAAGAGCTGTCTGTTCTTTATGCCCAGCAGGCACTTTCTTATAACGTCACTGCCTACTATGAAGTAAGGTATGAGGTACAGCGCGAGCATGAGCCATCTGCCTGCCGGACCGATGTTCTCAAATACTCCGGTATGCTCCGCGATCAGAAGTATCACGAAGAGCACGAAAGCGATGGCTATGCGTTTTAATTCCTTTTTCTGTTTTGCAGTAAATCTGTCCATAGTTGCTATCTATATTTAATATAAAAGTTATAGTGTTAAAGTACTACCTGGCAGTCTGGCTCCACTTTAGCGATGCACTTAACTGCCTCTTCAACTACCTTATCGAATACGGCGTCATCAGCGTCTATCATCATCTTCTGAGTCATGAAGCTTACTGAAGCGTCGTTTACTCCATCAAGTTTCTTTATTGCTTCCTCCATCTTTGCAGCACAGTTAGCACAGTCAAGATCGATAAGTTTGAATTTCTTTTTCATTTCACGTTCTCCTTTTCTTTCAAATCAGGATCATTCTTCGATATGTTCCTTGCCCATCTCTATGATCGTCTTTACGTGATCATCATCGAGGGAATAGTAGATAGCCTTGCCCTCGCGGCGCGTCTTTACGAGCTTGCCGATCCTGAGGGCCTTGAGCTGGTGCGAAACAGCGGACTGGTTCATCGCTATATCTTCGCATATCTCGCTCACGTTCTTCTCCCCGTCAAAAAGGTCATAGAGTATTTTGATGCGGGTAGAATCCGCGAACATCTTGAAGAGCTCCGCGAGCTCGAGGAGTTCCTCCTCGCCAAGGTCTTTTATCATGTAATCGTTTTCTGTCATGCCGCATCCTTTCACAAGAAAAAACATATGCCGATATATTCATATGAATATATTAGCATATGTTCATAATAAGTCAATACTATTTCGCTGTTTTTTTTAGTCGGAGAATCCGTCCCATACAGGAACGCCTGTGTAGACCTGAGGTTTTTCCTCTCCTATCAGCACCCTGAGAGCTCCGGCCGCCATAGCCTCGTGCTCCACCTCCCCCGGATATGAGAAGACGGGAGCTATCCACCCGCAGTGTTCATTTATATACTCGTATATGTCATCGAATCTGAGGAGTCCGCCTCCCAGTAATATGGCGTCGACTCTGCCCGACAGCACGGCTGCCATCGAGCCTATGCCCTTGCAGATATTGTAGAGCATGGCCTCCCATACGCGCACAGCCTTCGGATCGCCGGACTCCACCATTTTGTGCACCTTATCAGAATCCGAGGTGCCGAAATGGCTCACAAAGCCGGCAGATCTGGTGCACGCGTCAGAGACCTTCAGCCCCGATCCGCTGCTGAAATACTCAACAGCAGGCTGCACCGGGAGCGCTCCTATGCGGGTCGGCGTAAAAGGCCCCTCTCCGAGCGCGTTGTTGGTGCCGTCCACCATGCGCCCGTGCCTGTGTGCGGATATGGACATCCCTCCGTCTATGTGGCAGACTATGAGATCCGAATCCTCATATCTCATGCCGTGCCTTTCGCAGTGCAGGCGCGCCGTGCCCTTGAGATTGAGTACGTGAAGGCTCGATCCGCGGTAAAAACCGTCTATGCCCGTGATGCGGGCAACATCATCGAATTCATCCACCTTAGGACCGTCCACCATCAGGGCGATCCCGCCGTATTTGTCAGCGAGCTCGCGAGCAAGAGGCGCTCCGAGGTTCGCCGGGTGATCCACGCCCGTAACCTTGTTTCTGGTGTCCTCCAGAAGCTTATCGTTTATCTCATATACTCCGCTCCTGATGGTTGCAGTGCTTCCCCCGCGGCCGACTACCGCGTCGACACCGTGCAGGTCTATGCCGTTCTCATCGAGGAACTGAAGTATCATCTGCTTTCTGAAGTCCAGCTGATCGTACGCACTTGCGAACTTAGCCAGCACCGGCGCGTCATGGAAGACGTTGGCTTCGTAAAGCTTGTTCCCGTCCTCAAAGTACGCGAGCTTTGTGGATGTCGATCCTGGATTTATGACGAAAATTCTGTAGCTCATGTCGTTTCTGTTTTTATACAAGCAAATACACTTTAAGATGTTGATTGCAGAACACTTGTTCGGTATCATTATACTGCCGGGATCAATGGAGTATTATGAGGCAGGCAGTGGATGTTCTGGCCGTTTTCGATATAGGAGCGATGTCTCCCCGCCCTATCAGATTCAAGGTGGTGGAGTTCGGCATAAAGAAGACGGTCAGAGTAACGGACATAAAGAATATCGAGTGGCTCGGCGCAGGCGGTGTATCACGCATCGTCTATGATTGCTGTACGGTCAATGAAGGCCGCCGTGTAAACTACCGTCTGCTCTACTTCTACCGCGAATGCCGCTGGGAGATCGAGCGCAGCGCGTGATCCCTAAAGATCGAATATGCTTATCTGCGCCGACTCAGGCAGCCCGCTGAAGAGTCCGTGCTTTTTAAGATCCTCTATATTGGTGCCGGTCAGTCTTGTCCTTGACCTTACATCGTCTATGGTGCTGAATTCCCTCTCAGCGTATGCCGCCGCGAGCGACTCAGCAGCCGTGTCTCCTATCCCGTTCACAGCGTTGAACGGCAGCATTATCTTTCCGTCCACCACGGAGAACCTGCAGGCCTCAGCCACCCCGAGCACAGGCTCGGCAAAGCTGAATCCTCTCGAGAAAGCCTCGTACATTACTTCGTATACTGTCAGCTGCTCCTTCTGCTTGGCTGTGGCGGTATTTCCGAGCTTTTCTATCTCATCCATCCGCTTTTCGACGCCCTGCACTCCGAGGCCGATTATATCGGCGTCAAAATTGTCCACCTTGGAAGTGAACCATGCCGCGTAGAATGCCTCAGGATAATTGACCTTGAACCAGGCCATCCTGATGGACATCATGACGTATGCGGCGGCGTGGGCGCGCGGGAACATGTACTTCAGAGTCTCGCACGACCATATATACCAGTCAGGCACGCCGTGCTCCTTCATCATGTTGAGCTGCTCCTCGCTGAGCACGCGGTTCTTTCTTACTATCTCCATGATCTTGAAGGCATCTCCGTTCGGAAGTCCCTTTTTGATCAGGAAGTTCATGATATCGTCACGGCACGATATTACCTCATCGATGGTCGCGGTGCCCTTTCTGAGGAGCTCCTGCGCGTTGTTCGTCCATACGTCGGTGCCGTGCGAGAAACCCGACATCTTGATCAGCGCGGAGACTGTTGTAGGATGTATGTCATCGAGCATCCCTCGCGTGAAGTTAGTTCCGAACTCAGGTATGGCGTATGTGCCGTGAGTGAATCTGTAATTCTCATTCTTGATCTTAAGAGCGTCGAGCGATGTGAATATGCTCAGCGTCTCCCTGTCATCGAGAGGTATGTTCATAGGATCGACGCCGGTCATTACCTGAAGATGCCTTATGAGCTGCGGCACATCGTGGCCGAGTATGTCGAGCTTCAGAAGGTTCTCGTCGATCTTGTGATAATCGAAGTGCGTAGTGATGACGTCGGTGTCGCGCTTGTTTGCCGGCTTCTGTATAGGGCAGAACTCGTATATCTCGTGGTCATCAGGAACTACGATGATGCCGCCCGGGTGCTGGCCTGTGGTGCGCTTTACGCCGGTGCATCCCTTTACCAGATAATCTATATCGTATTTGCTGGCATTTATGTGATTGTCCTCAACGTAGTGCTTTACGTATCCGAAGGCAGTCTTTTCAGCTATGGTAGCTACCGTGCCGGCCTTGTATACGTTCTTTTCACCGAAGATCTCTCCCACATACCTGTGGGCCACAGGCTGGTATTCGCCCGCGAAGTTGAGGTCTATATCAGGCTCCTTGTCCCCCTTGAATCCGAGGAATGTGGCGAACGGTATGTTGAGGCCTTCTTTCTTCATGCGGGCGCCGCAGTCAGGACACATTTTCTCAGGCATGTCGTATCCTACGTCGTACTTGCCCGGCTCGTCCGACCACTCAAAATGCTTGCACTCAGGGCAGACATAATGCGGTGCGAGCGGATTTACCTCTGTTATCCCGGCCATCGTAGCCGCAAATGATGAACCTACCGATCCTCTCGATCCTACGAGGTATCCGTCACGGTTCGATTTCTGCACCAGCATCTGGGCGGCGATGTACATGACGGCGTATCCGTTTCCGATGATGGAGCTGAGCTCTGTCTCGAGCCTCTCATCTATCTCAGGCGGAAGCGGATCTCCGTATATGGACTTCGCCTTTTCGTAGCAGCTGTTCCTTAAAGTCTCCTCAGCGCCTTCGATCTTCGGAGGGAACTTGCCCTTAGGTACAGGCAGCACCTCCTCCACCATGTCCGCGATCTTATTCGTATTGGTGATGACGATCTCTTCTGCCCTGTCTCCCAGATACTCGAACTCCTTCATCATCTCGTCAGTCGTACGCAGATAGAGCGAGTCGGACGGAGTATCGCGGAAGCCTATGCCCGCCATTATGATATTGCGGTATATGGACGCCTCCTGAGTAGGATAATGCGAGTCCGTTGTGGCGACGGTAAGCTTGCCCAGTCTGTCGCCCGTAGCGATTATCCTGAGGTTGTTGTTGATGAGATCCTGATCATCGCGCGCTATCCCGTCTTCGATCATGAAGCGGTTGTTGCCGAGCGGCTGTATCTCAAGATAGTCGTAGAAGGAAGCTATCCTGTCGAGTTCGTCGTCATCAGCTCCTCTTATGATGGCCTGATACAGCTCGCCTGCTTCACAGGCGCTTCCGATGATGAGGCCCTCTCTGTGTGCCTGCAGCACCGAACGCGGTATCCTCGGCCGCTTGTAGAAATAGTCAATATGCGAAGTACTGACGAGCTTGTAGATGTTTTTGAGGCCCGTCTGGTTTTTCGCCAGTATTATTATGTGATACGTGCGGTTTTTCTTTATGTCGATGGTGCCGTCCGCGTCAGTCGCGTCTTCGTCCGGATAGAGATATCCTTCGACACCGTAAATGATCTTTATGTTTCTTCCGTTCTTGGCTTGCTTCGCCGCCTCCTTGGCAGCGTCAGGAAAGGCCTGCACGACTCCGTGGTCGGTGATGGCAACAGCCGGCTGGCCCCAGTAAGCCGCCTTGCTGACTATGTCCTTCACCTCGTTGAAGCCGTCGTTGTCGCTCATCTTGGTATGGCAGTGAAGCTCCACCCTGCGGCCGTTCGGATAGGTGTCTTCCTTGAGCTTCTTTTCGGTCTTCTTGAGCGAGCTCATCATCATGAGATTCTGGTGCTCATATGTGTCATACTCTACCGCGCCGCGTACCCTCACCATGTCTCCCATGGAGAGGTTCTCCTGCATCTCCTTGAGCTTGTCTTCGGATATGAAGGCCTTGAGGCCGAAGGTGCGCACCTCTGAAGCTATGAGTACGGTTATGAGCTGGCGCCCGCTTTTGATAGGCATCGACTCAAAGCTGAACACCTCTCCTTCTATCACCGGTTTTTCCTTGCTGCCGACATAAGCGTCGAGCTGCCCGTACGGAACCGGATCTCCGTGGAAATCATCGCCCAGCAGCACAAGCTCGCCTGCCGGATTGGTGAATGCAGGCTTGTCCTTTTTGCTCTGCCTGTACTGGCGTCCGTTTCCACTGCTGTAGCCGCCTCCCGATGGCTGAGCCTGAAAGCTTTCATCGCCGGATGGCTTCGGAGCCATGACACCCGTGTAGGTGTAATTGAATCTGACTCTTTCAGCAGACGCTATCCTGGCTGCTATCCTTCTCTTCATGAGGTTCTCGGTTTTTTTCGGCATCACAAAATTGAGCTTGGCGTCGATATCCAGCGCCACGCTCGTGCCTCCGTTCACCTTTGACACAGCCACATTTGTGATCTCTATGTCTATGTCTCTGGCGTCCCTGCCGCTTGCCTCCCTGAGCTCATCAGCAGTCAGAATGTCTTCTGAGATCTTTATCATGCTTTCCTTTATTCATTATCGGCTTCAACAAGCTCTATGAGCCTGTCTACAAGCCTGGTTTCTTCCACTTTTTCGAGGATCTCGCCGTGGCTGAAGACAAGGCCTTCGCCTCTTCCTCCGGCGATGCCGTAGTCCGCCTCGCGGCTCTCTCCCGGTCCGTTGACAGCGCAGCCCATAACAGCCACTTTAAGAGGCCTGAGTCCGAGCTCCGCACGCTTTTTAGCGATAGGCATGAGTCTTTCCTCTGCTTCGTTCGCGAGTCCGATCAGGTCGATCTCCGTTCTTCCGCACGTAGGGCACGATACCACTTCAATGGCCTTCTCTCTGAGCCCTGTAGTCTCGAGTATGCGCCTTGCGAAGAGCACCTCTTTTACCGGATCGTCGGTAAGGGAAACTCTCATTGTATCTCCTATACCCGCAAGGAGGAGCGCTCCTATCCCTATCGCTGATTTTATCTCTCCGCTTCGAGGAGTTCCCGACTCGGTGATGCCTATGTGTATAGGCGCGTTGGTCAGCTTTCTCAGCTTGAGGTGGGCATCGTAATTCATCCTTACATTCGAAGACTTGATGGATACCACCAGCTTGTCGTATCCGAGGTCTTCTATATACCTGAGCATCGCAGCTCCGCTCTCAGCCAAGGCGTCAGCTGTGACCCCGCCGTACTTCTCTATAAGATCCTTCTGAAGCGATCCGGAGTTTACGCCTACGCGTATAGGTATGCCGTGCTCTTTTGCCTTATCTGCGACAGCCTTTACTCTCTCGGCGCTTCCTATATTGCCGGGATTGATACGGATCTTGTCCGCTCCGGCATCGATCGCGGCTATAGCGAGCCTGTAATCGAAGTGTATGTCAGCGACAAGAGGCACCTTGACGAGCTTCTTTGCCCTTCCGAATGATTCGGCAGCTTCCATATCCGGTATGGCGCATCTTACGATCTGACAGCCCGCGTCAGCAAGCTCATCTATCTGCCTTACCAGCAGATCGGTATTTCTGGTGTCGACGTTGGTCATCGACTGTATGGATACAGGCGCGCCGCCTCCGATGGCGACATCGCCGCAATATACCATTCTTGACATCCTATCTCCTTTTTAACCGAAAAGATTCATTACGTCGTTTACAGTGACAAGCAGGAAGAAAGTCAGCAGCACTGCCATTCCGATGACTGTTGCCTTGTACTCCATGTCATCGTTGATCCTTCCGCCCGAGATTATCTTCAGCAGAATGAAGAATATCTTTCCGCCGTCGAGTCCCGGTATAGGGATCAGGTTGAATATGGCAAGGTTGAGGCTGACTATGGCCAGAAGCATGAGATATGTCCCAAGGCCGTAGTCCGAAGCCGTATCGACTATCTTCACAAGACCGACAGGCCCCGCTATGTCGTCTCTCTTCACCTGCCCTGTGAAGAGCATCCTGAAGCTCTCAAAAAGTGATTTTGTGAGATCCCAGGTAGTTGCCGGCCCCATTCTGACGCAGGTAAGAAAGTCCTTTGTGACCCCTGCTGTTATGCCTACCATGTAGCTTCCGTATTCCTCGCTGTACTCCGGTGTCACGGTGGCAACGGCTCTTTCACCATTGCGCTCATATGTGATCTCGAGCGGTTCTCCTCCGTCATAGGAGCCTATGCTTTCCGATACCTTTTCCCAGGTGCCGGTCTTTACACCGTTGATCTCTACGATGGTATCACCCGCTTTGAGGCCTGCGGCTTCGGCAGGCGAACCCGGCTGCACGGAAGCAAGAGTATTGCAGACTACTCCTGACACGCAAAGAGCGATGGTCACGGCAAGAACTGCGATTATGATATTCATCGTGACCCCGGCGAGCAGTATCGCTATTTTCTGCGGATAGCTTTTGGATGAATATGATGTGGGACTGTCCACACTCTCTTCTTCGCCCTCCATGGCGCAGTATCCGCCAAGAGGAAGCAGCCTCAGGGAGTACTGAGTATCGCCCTTCTGCTTTTTAAAGATGAGAGGACCCATGCCGACGGAAAACTCGTTGATCTTGACTCCGCACAATCTGGCAACTATCATGTGTCCCCACTCGTGCGGGATTATCAGCACGAGCATCATTAATACAAACAGGATCGCTGTTTTCACTGTATTCTGTCTCCAGTCTCAAAAAATCTATATGTTGAGTATGCCTGTGAGCGCGTAGACGGCGTAATAGACCACAGGCGCTACAAAAATTACACTGTCAAATCTGTCCATGATGCCGCCGTGTCCCGGTATCAGTGTACCGTAGTCCTTTATGCCCATCTTGCGCTTGAACATCGAAGCAGTGAGGTCTCCTGCCATTCCTGCAGCTCCCCCCACAAGTCCGAGCACCAGGCATACGAGTGCCATCTCTCTCATGAATATGAATCCGAAGAGCCATGACAGCAGGGAGCTCCCGGCCAGGCCGCCTATCGCGCCCTCTATTGTTTTCTTAGGGCTCAGATTAGGAGCCATCTTATGCTTTCCGAGGAAGAATCCCGTGAAATACGCGAAGATGTCCGAGCCGAACGCGGCGATCACTACTATCCATATGAAGAGGCTGTATTCTGTCATGTCTATCAGCACCATATGGTATGTGAAGAACGGTATGTATACCATTGCGGCAACAGTGGCAATCGCATCATAAGGGCCTCTTTCATTTATCTTCCAGCCGTAGATCATACCTGCGGCTGCAGCCAGAAAGAGCCAGGTTGTCATGAGCATCATGTTGTTGAAGTATGCAGGCACGCTGCTTATTGACGCTGCATTGGCTGAAAAGGCTCCTGTAATGAATACACCCGAGAAAAGCAGACCGGTCATTACATAGCAGACCGGCTTTGACGGGTGCACGCCGAGGTTTTCCCATCCGTTGCAGAATTCGTGTATGCCCATTACGGCGATAATAAGAGCTGCCGCCCAGAGGAACCAGCCGCCCAGATACAGGACTATCAGCAGTGGTGCCATTATAAGCCCGGAAATGATTCGTGTTTTCATAGTATTATCTCCACTTGTCCGGTCAAATATCCTGCCGAAACGATACGGCTCTCGCCTCACCGCGGCTTAACGCAGCGGTACTAAGCTCTGGCTTCGTAACCAGCAAGTGCTCCTCGCTTACTCGTCGCTAAGGTTACTCGCCAATCGCTAAGTGCCGGCTGCCGCGGAGTCGTTTCTTCAGGATATTTGACCGGACTTCAAGCAAAAGCTACTTTTCTGTCTCAGTGCGCCCTCCGAACCTTCTGTCGCGGTTCGAATAAGCGTCTATCATCTCAGCATATTCTTCAGGCGTAAAATCCGGCCAGAGCGTGTCCGTGAACATCAGCTCGCTGTAGGCAGCCTGCCATGTGAGGAAATTTGACATCCTCTCCTCACCGCTCGTCCTTATGATGAGGTCAGGATCGGGCACATCGAAATTGGCGCTTCCCGAATAGAGGACTCTCGAGATATCATCTTCGGTAAGCTCCTGAGGGTCTCTGCCCTGCTCTATGCATTCGGCCGTCAGCGCCTTTACGCTCTTAAGGATCTCGTCTCTTCCCCCGTAATTCAGAGCTATGTTGAAGATGAGACCGTCATTGTCCTTCAGTCTGCCGACCATCTTATCGATGGCATCAACGGAGGCTTTCGGAAGCATGCTGTAATCACCGAATATATTGATGTGAACGTTGTTTTCATCGAGCTCCTCAAGCTCTGAATTTACGTACTTGACAATAAGGTTGAAAATGCCACTTACTTCTTCAGTGCTCCGCTTCCAGTTTTCGGTAGAAAAGGCATAGACAGTAAGGTATTTTACACCCAGATTAGACGAGGCGATGACTATCTTCTTCATCGCCTGCATACCGGCGTTGTGCCCCATCACGCGCGGCACGCCGTGAGCCTTTGCCCATCTGCCGTTTCCGTCCATTATTATCCCTATGTGAGTTGGTACTGGTCGTCTTTCCATATCGTTTTACAAAACAGCAGGCGTGGCTTTACAGCCACGCCGCATATCATCATTAAAATACGCCTTTTAGACCTCCATGAGTTCTTTTTCCTTATCGGCGATGATGGAATCGATGTCCTTTATCGCCTTCTCAACGGTCTTCTGTGTCTCGTCGAGTTCCTGCTTAAGATCGTCCTCTGTGAGTTCTCCGGCCTTCTCAGCCTTCTTGAGTTCATCATTCACATCTCTTCTCAGGTTTCTGACAGCCACCTTGGCTTCTTCGCCGTAGTTCTTGACTACCTTGGTGAGTTCCTTACGTCTCTCCTCAGTGAGCTGAGGGATAGCGAGTCTGATTACCTTGCCATCGTTCGTCGGATTGATGCCGATGTTTGCCTCGAGTATCGATCTTTCGATGTCTCCCACCGATTTAGGATCGAACGGCGAGATCATCAGTGTTCTCGGATCAGGCACCGAAATGTTTGCCAGAGCCTTGAGCGGAGTAGGTGTTCCGTAGTAGTTCACCATGATCCTGTCAAGAAGTGCAGGATTAGCTCTGCCAGCTCTTACGGTGTTAAGGTTTTCCCTGAGAAAGCTCTTAGCGCCTTCTATTCTCTCTTCGAGTGTTTTCTTTGCCATGATATGCCCTCCCTACTGTATGAGTGTGCCGACATTTTCGCCATTGATAACTTTCATGAGATTGCCCTCTTCCTTGAGAGCGAATACATATATCCTGGTCTGTGTATCCTTGCACAGCGTCGCTGCGGTAAGATCCATGACCTTAAGATCTTTTTCGATGATGTCCATGTACGAAAGCTCGGTGAAGCGCTCGGCGTCAGGATCCTTTTTAGGATCTGCCGAATACACCGCGTCGATGTTCTTGGCGAGAAGGAGTACATCCGCTCCTATCTCGGCAGCTCTCAGGGCAGCTGTGGTATCTGTTGTGAAGAACGGGCTTCCCGTGCCTCCTCCGAAGACCACCACCTTGCCTTCCTCAAGATAGTCGAGCGCCTTGCGTCTGGCATAGCCTTCAGCCATGTCCCTTATCTCGATGGCTGTCATCAGCTTTGCCGGACAGCCTGCAGAAAGAAGTGCATCCTGCACAGCGAGGCCGTTCATTACGGTCGCCAGCATGCCCATGTAGTCGGCAGTCGGCTTGTCGATGTTTCCGCCCGTGCGTCCGCGGAAGAAATTGCCTCCGCCTACGACGATAGCTGTCTCCACGCCCGCGTCGTGTATCTCTTTTATCTGAGCTGCAAGCTTTCCGAGCTCTGCATCGTTGACTCCGAAGCGGTCATCGCCCGCCAGAGCTTCTCCGCTTACCTTTATAAGGACTCTTTTGTATTTTATTGCCATGTCTATGGGTTCCTCCAACTAAGTATTATAACATGAATGTCGGATCAACTCTACGCATCTTTCTTTTCTATCTTGCGGATCTCTTTTGTGCGGATCTCTTCGCAGATAGCGCTCACGAATTCTCCGAGAGGCTTTACGCCCTCGTCTCCGAGATATCTCGATCTTACGGATACGTTGCCGTCCTCGGCTTCCTTCGCTCCGAGCACCAGCATGTAAGGCACCTTCTCCATCTGAGCCTTTCTGATCTTGTATCCTATCCTCTCGCTGCTGTTGTCGACAGTCACATCAACGCCGTTCTTTCTGAGCTCTTTGCGGACCTCTTCAGCGTAGTCTGCGATCTTGTCGGAGATAGGCAGTATCCTTACCTGCTCAGGGCAGAGCCATGTAGGCAGGTTGCCGGCATAGTGCTCGATGAGCCATGCGAGCGTACGCTCATAGCATCCGATCGATGTGCGGTGGATGATGTACGGGCGCTTTCTCTGGCCGTCTCTGTCGATGTAGTACATGTCATAGCGGTCAGCAAGGAATTTGTCGACCTGGATCGTGATCATAGTATCTTCTTTGCCATATACATTCTTGGCCTGGATGTCGAGCTTAGGTCCGTAAAACGCAGCTTCACCGATCGCCTCGGTAAACTCGATACCTATTTCGTTGAGGATATCTCTCATGAAGTCCTCGACATCATCCCAGTCCTCTGCTGTTCCCAGATAGTCCTCTGCGTGAGCAGGATCCCATCTTGACAGGCGGTATGTAACATCGCCTTCAAGGCCAAGAGTTGTGAGGCAGTACTTCGCGAGCTCTACGCAGCCCTTGAACTCATCTGCGAGCTGGTCCTGTGCTACTACCAGGTGTCCCTCTGAAATGGTGAACTGGCGCACTCTCGTGAGTCCGTGCATCTCGCCGGCCTGCTCGTTTCTGAACAGTGTAGATGTCTCGCCCATCCTGTATGGCAGGTCTCTGTAGCTCTTCTGGCGTGCCTTGTATACATAGTACTGGAACGGGCATGTCATAGGACGAAGAGCCATCACGTCACTGTCGGCGTCGTTCTCGATGAGGTTGAGGTCTTCCACTCCGCGGATCTCAGCCGAACGGTCCTCTCCTGCCATGATCTCATCCATGCTGTCATATCCCAGAAGGAACATGCCGTCCTTGTAGTGATACCAGTGGTCAGAGATCTTGTAGAGTGTGGACTTTGCCATGAGCGGTGTCCTTGTGCGGACATAGCCCCACTCGTACTCCTCGAGGTCCTCGATCCATCTCTGCATCTTCTGGATCACCTTAGCGCCCTTAGGCATGAAGAGCGGGAGTCCCTGTCCGATGACGTCTACTGTTGTGAAGAGATCCATCTCGCGTCCGAGCCTGTTGTGGTCGCGGTTCTTGATATCCGCGAGGTAAGCGAGATACTCCTCGAGGTCTTCCTTCTTTGTGAAGGCAGTTCCGTAAATACGTGTGAGCATCTTGTTATGCTCATCGCCTCTCCAGTATGCTCCGGAGCTCGATGTGAGTGCAAATGCCTTGATAGGCTTTGTGCTCATGATGTGCGGGCCAGCGCAGAGCTCAACGAAATCGCCTTGCTTGTAGAACGAGATAGCCTCGTCTTCAGGAAGGTCTTCGATGAGCTGCACCTTGTAAGGCTCGTCCTTCTCCTTGTACATCTGAATGGCTTCTTCTCTCGGCATCTCAAAATACTCGAGCCTGTCGCCCTTCTTGATGATCTTCTTCATTTCGGCTTCGATCTTGTCGAGGTCTTCTCTTGTCAGAGGCGGCATGTCGAAGTCATAGTAGAATCCGTTGTCGATTGACGGTCCGATCGCAAGTTTTGCTTCCGGATAGAGATGCTTTACAGCCTCTGCCAGAACGTGCGAGCATGTGTGTCTGTATGCGCGCTTTCCCTCATCTGAGTCGAAGGTCAGGATGTTGAGCGAGCAGTCCTTGTCTACGACTGTTCTGAGGTCAACGGCCTTTCCGTCTATCTCAGCAATGCATGCGACTCTGGCGAGCCCTTCGCTCAGGTCTCTCGCGATGTCATAAGCGGACATCGGCTGAGCATACTCTTTCTTACTTCCGTCTTTCAGTGTGATTACCAATTTGTTTTCCTCCTTAATTCTCTGGTCTCCGCCATACGGGAGCGGAGCAAGGTATTATGATATATGCGGAAGGGACAAAAAATAGTCCCCTCCGACGTGCTGTCAGAAGGGACGCATACTCGGGTATGTATGAGTATCCGTGGTTCCACCCATCTTCCGGTAAATCCTTTTACCGGCACTCATTCGGACTTTTAACGCTGTCCGGGCGGGCATGATTGGTGCCACTCGGAGGTGGTTTTCGGTACACCGGGACTTAGGATGATTCCAGCTGCCATCCCTCTCTGGCAAGCCCCATTGGCGAACTTACTGTCCTCGTCATCGTTTTACTCGCCTATGATACAATTTTTAAGGTCTTATTTCAACTATTTCTTCGGACTCCACCGCATTCTTCACAAGCGTTTCGACATCGAGAGCCGACTCCGACTTTTCGATGCGGTCCTTTTTAGGCTTTGTGACCGGATGCTTAGGCAGGAACACCGTGCAGCAGTCCTCATAAGGCTGTATGGAGATATCATATGTTCCTATCTCGCGGGCCTTGTCCATTATGTCCACCTTATCCATAGCGATAAGCGGTCTCATTACAGGCATCTCAACCACGCTGTCGGTCACGACTAGAGCTTCGGCAGTCTGGCTTGCAACCTGTCCGAGGTCTTCGCCTGTTATGAGCATCATGCAGCCGTTCTTCAGAGCCACCTGCTCGGCTATCCTCATCATGAAGCGCCTTACCAGAAGAGTGGTCTCATCCTCAGGGCAGTTCTTTACGATCTCTTCCTGTATAGGGAGCAGATTGATCACGTGCATCTTTACAGTGCCCATGTATCCGGCAAGTGTCCTTACGAGCTCCTCCACCTTGCGCTGAGCCCTCTGGCTTGTGTATGGATATGAATGGAAGTGCACTGCCTCGATGCTCATTCCGCGCTTTGCCATCATGAATGCCGCAACAGGGCTGTCTATGCCGCCGCTCATCAGGATCATTCCCTTTCCGTTAGTGCCGAGAGGAAGGCCTCCGAAACCGCGGATCTTGTCCCTGAATATGTATGCGCCCTCGCGTCTTACATCAACGGTCAGCACGCAGTCAGGATCATGAACGTTCACGCTGAGCACCTTGCATGCCTTGAGTATCATTCCCCCTACCTGACGGGCTATCTCAGGCGACTCAACAGCGAAGGATTTGTCGGCCCTCTTGCCCTTTACCTTGAAGGTCCTGATGTCTTCAGTCTCTATCACCTTCTGCATGTATTCGGCAGCAAGTCTGCCTATCTCATTGATATCCTTAGGCGCTTCGACAGCCGGGCTGACCGACGCAACTCCGAACACCCTTACGCACTTTGCGATGACTTCATCTTCAGGTATACCCGAAGGGACTCTGACGAACATGAGTCCGTCGATCCATCTTGCCTCTGCGCCCTCATAGCATCTGAGCGCGTTTTTGACTCTTTCGAGCAGAACGCGTTCAAAGTACGGTTTATTCATTCCTTTAAGCGCGACCTCGCCGCACCTTACTATATAAAGATTTTTTTCCATTTCTTAAACACCCTGTATATCAGCGGAAGCTTCCTAGTCTGCGGAAGCGCTCAACGGCTGCCTTTGTGCGGTCGATCACACGGTCCATCTCTTCCACAGTATTAAATTCAGAGAAGCTGAAGCGCAGAGCTCCTTCTATCTCCTTGTGAGTCATCGACATTGCCTGCAGCACATGGCTGTCTCCTGTCTTGTTGGATGAGCAGGCAGAGCCTGTCGATACGTATATGCCGTCCTGTTCAAGCGTGTGCAGGAGCACCTCGCCGCGGGTGCCCTCAAAGGATACGTTCAGCACTCCCGGACAGCGTTTGCCGTGCTCATGCATCGTGTAGCCAAGGTCTTCAGGGCCGTTTACCACGATATCCTTTATTTCTGCCCTCAGCCCGTTGAGCAGATAGTTGTTGACTATGCCCATGCGGCTTGTCTTCATGATGAGATCTGAACATGCCATCTTAGCAGCAAGGCCCATTCCCGCGATCCCCGGAGTATTCTCGGTGGATGAACGGAATCCGCCTTCCTGACCGCCGCCGATTATATACGGAGGCAGGCTGTGGCGCTTTTTCATGTAGATAAAGCCCATTCCCTTAGGCCCGTGGAACTTATGAGCGCTGGCAGTAATGATATCGACGTCTATGTCATCGAGCGGGAGCTTTCCAAAAGCCTGTACGGCATCGGTATGAAATATGATATCCGTGCCGTGCTGCCTGTTATACTCCCTGATGGTGCGGCTTACAGGTATCACCGGCTCGATGGTGCCGACCTCGTTGTTTACAGACATGATAGAGACGATAATAGTGTTTTCGTCAAGTGCCGCTTTCAGCACCTGTTCCTCCACATATCCGTCAACATCCACATCGAGAAACACTACTTCAAAGCCGTCTTCCTTAAGTCTTTTACATGTTTCAAGAACAGCAGGGTGCTCAACCTTGGTAGTGATGATCTTTTTGCCGCGGCGTCTTAGCTTGCGCGCGGCCGAGAGCAGAGCCATGTTGTCGCTCTCGGTGCCGCCTGAGGTGAACACGACGCTGCCGGCAGGCGGCAGCAGATCTTCGATCTGCCTGCGCGCGTCATACAGCAGGTTGCCCGCCTCAAATCCGAGCGCATGCAGCGAAGAAGGATTGCCGAAGTTGTCTCTGGCGACGTTATACATCAGGTCAGTCACTTCATCATATTGTCTGGTCGTGGCACTGTTATCGAGATATATCATTACGTATGCCTTCCTTTAGAAAGGCTCCTCTCGCGAGGAGCCTTTTGATTTTTTACTTATTTTGCGAAGTCCGTTGCTCTTGTCTCTCTTACGACATTTACCTTGATCTGTCCCGGATATTCGAGCTCCGCCTCGATCTTCTTGGCGATCTCTCTTGCCAGCATCGGCACTTCGTCGTCCTTTACCTGGTTTGGCTTGACTGCGACTCTGATCTCGCGGCCTGCCTGGATAGCGTAGGATTTCTCAACGCCCTTTGTGGTATTGGCTATGTTCTCAAGATTCTCGAGTCTCTTGATGTAGGATTCGAGTGTCTCTCTTCTTGCTCCCGGTCTGGCAGCGGACAGTGCGTCTGCTGCTGCTACGAGCATGGCCTCAAGCGTTGTAGGCTCCACATCTCCGTGGTGAGCTTCCACTGCGTTGATGACCTTCCAGGATTCCTTGTACTTCTTGCAGATATTGACACCGATCTCAACGTGAGTTCCCTCTACCTCGTGGTCGATGGCCTTGCCTATATCATGCAGGAGTCCGGCTCTTCTGGCAAGTCTAGGATCGAGTCCCAGCTCTTCTGCCATCATTCCGGCAAGTGTAGCCACCTCGATGGAATGCTGAAGAACGTTCTGTCCGTATGAAGTCCTGTATTTGAGTCTTCCGATGAGTCTTACGACCTCCGGGTTCAGGTTGTGAACGCCGGTCTCGAAGCAGGCTCTCTCGCCTTCTTCCTTGATGATGGTGTTAACTTCCTTTGTAGCCTTCTGAACCATCTCTTCGATCCTTGCCGGATGGATACGTCCGTCAACGATCAGTTTCTCAAGAGCGATCCTCGCGATCTCTCTTCTTACAGGATCGAATCCCGAAAGGATGACCGCCTCAGGAGTATCGTCGATGATGAGGTCGACACCTGTCAGAGTCTCGATGGCTCTGATGTTGCGGCCTTCTCTTCCGATGATGCGGCCCTTCATGTCGTCATTCGGAAGGCTGACGACTGAAACCGTTGTTTCTGTAACCTGATCAGAGGCATATCTCTGTATCGCGGTAGTGATGATCTCTCTTGCTCTCTTGTCAGCTTCTTCTTTCGCTTCGCTTTCGATGCTGACTATCATGTCCGAAGCGTCCTTGCGGATCTCTGTCTCGAGTTCCTGAAGGAGCAGGTGTTTGGCTTCTTCTCTGGTGTACCCGGATATTCTTTCGAGTTCTTCCACCTGCTTCTGGATGTAGGCGTCGATCTCCTTGTGCTTTTCGTTCATCGACTGCTCTCTCTTTGTGAGACCGTTTTCGCGTTTCTCGATGCTCTCGAGCTTGCGGTCGATGTTCTCCTCTTTCTGGAGGATCCTTCTCTCAGCCTTTGTGACCTCAGCCCTTCTGGACTTCAGCTCACCTTCGTATTCTTCTCTCAGCTTGTGTATTTCCTCTTTTGCCTCAAGCACCTTCTCTTTCTTGAGGTTCTCGACAGTATTCTGCGCATCCAGTATCATGTTTTTGGCCTGCTGTTCTGCGCTTCCTATGGCCTTCTCTCCGACATTCTTACGAAGTATATAACCAATCGCTATACCGACGATAAGGACTACAATGCTGATCACAACAGCTACAACTGGTGACATAAGCACCTCCTTATCAATTATTTGGATTTTGTAGTATATACATTATCTACGCATTTTTGCTGTAATCATCTTTATGTAGAGCCCTAAAACCCTGTAAATACAACATATATGCGGTTAGATGACATAAACATACATAGATATTATACATACACTGGTATTTCCAGTCAATAAAAAAGAGGCAGCCGTTTGAGGCCGCCCCTTTCGTCTTAAAAACGCATACTTATTTCATGAATTCGATAACTACATCTGCGTCAGACGGAGTGTCTATGTACCTTATGCCGCGCTTCTCGCGTGTCTCGCGCCCCTTGCCCGGAAGGAACAGTATAGTGTCATCATCCATCAGCGTAATGGCCTTTTTAATCGCCTCCACCCTGTCTGTTATGATCTCGCACTTTCCGCCCGCAGCCTCTACGAAGCCGGCTATCTCACGGCATATCTTATTTACATCCTCTTCGCCGTAGTCTTCCTCGGTGATGATCGAGTATGAGCAGTTGTGTCCTGCTATGGTTCCCAGCTCCTCACGTCTCGCGAAAGCCTTGCCGCCCGGACAGCCGAATACTATTATCATCTTTTTGCCCGGAAATTCTTCTTTTATGGTCTCGAAGAACTTCTCATAGCTGAGCTTGTTATGCGCATAGTCGACTATCGCGATGCGCTTTCCGTCTTCGCTGTAGAACACCTCCATGCGCCCAGGTGAGACCGCCCTGGCAAGACCGGTCTTCACATGCTCAAGAGGCACTCCGAGAAGAGCTGAAAGCGAAACAGCCGCAAGAGCGTTCTCCACGTTTATGGTTCCGAATGTGCCGAGAGCGAACTCCTCATCGAAATCATCATAGCCCTCTATGGATTTTCCCCTGGCTCTGAAAGTCACCTTTCCTTCGCAGGACTTCACATCGTATCCGTATACATCGGCGTCAGGATCTTTCTGGCTGAAGCTGATGACATACGGGCAGTCCGCCGAGGCCGCTTTGATGCGCTCCTGCTCATCGCAGTCCAGGTTGATGCAGGCCCTGCGGCAGTGAGCGAAAAGCCTGAGCTTCGACTCAAGATAATCGTTGAAGTCCGGATGCTCTATGGCGCTGATATGGTCGCTTCCTATGTTGAGGAAGGCTCCCGCAGCGAATTCTATCCCGGTCACCCTTCCGTACTTGAGCGCCTGGCTCGACACCTCCATGGTCATATAGCTTATGCCGCTATTAAGAGCGTTGTTCATGTGCTGATAGAGCTCCATTATCTCGGGCGTTGTCAGATGAGACTCTTCCTCTATGACGCCGTCATAATTGTCTATGCCGGAGCATATGGCGCTTCTCTTTCCGCCCGTGGCCTCCATGTACGCGTCAAGTATATATCTCATGAAGTACGCAGTGGTAGACTTGCCCTTGGTGCCTGTGATGCCTACCATGCAGAGATCATCAGAGAGCTTTCCGTAGAATGTCTCAGCGATGACCGGCATGGCGCTTCTTACGTCGCTTACAAGGATCTCAAGGCACGATGCCTCAGCCCTTTCGAGTATGCGGCCGGCGGCAGCGGCAGCTTCCTCATCGCTTACCAGACTGCACGACGGCCCTGCTGATGCGTCAGGGTCTTCCCTTACATAGCAGGCCGCGCCCTTTTCTATCGCGTCATTGAGATACTGCTCCTTGAAATGAGCTCCCTTTACGACAAACAGACTGCCTTCTTTTGCCTCCTGTGAGTTGTAGGTGATGCCCTTTACCTCACAGGCTCCGAGCTCCTGCATGCGGGGTTCTGTATATAAAGCCATTATCGCGCTGCATGACGGTTCTCCGCCTATCGATGTAAGCAGACCCGCCATTCCCAGTGAATCTATAAAATCCTGAATCGTAACTTTTCTTTCCATACTTAATACTGTTGATCTTCGAAATATCCCTCTGATTTCATGCTCGTGAAGCAGCCGCTTCCGACTATAACGTGATCGATGAGCCTTATCCCGAGTATTTTTGAGGCACTTATCAGCCTTTCCGTGACTTCTATGTCCTGCGGGCTCGGCGACGGATCTCCGCTCGGATGGTTGTGAGCAACAACGACCGCGGCCGCTCCCCTCCTTATCGCGGGTCCGAACACTTCCCTGGGGTGTACAGGCGCACTGTCGAGGTTTCCTATCGATATCACCGACTTGGACTCCACCTGCATCTTCGAATTGAGATTGATAGTCATGAACAGCTCGCGCTTTTCATACATCATCTCTTCGAGAAGCAGCTCAGCGACCTGCGCGCTGTCCCTCAGCCTCGGTCTGACGGCTCCCTGATGACCGGATATGAGCCTTTTTGAGAGCTCGATGGCCGCGACTATGGAGCACGCCTTTGCCTCACCGATGCCGTCTATCTCAGTCAGCTCCCTGACTTCTGCGGCTCCGAGACCGCCGGCGAATCCATCAGCGTAGGAAATCACCTCGTCCGCGAGCCTTACCGCCGACTTGTCACCTGTGCCCGTACGGATAATAAGCGCCAGCAGCTCGGAATTGCTCAGGCTCCCGGCTCCTCCGTAAAGCATCTTCTCCTGCGGCCTTTCAGCCTCAGGCATTTTCTTTATCTGCATATTTACTCCTTTCCGGAGCACACATGCTTATAATACTACTTTAAAAGCCACATCCACAAGGACGTGGCTAAATGATAATCCGCTAATTCCGCTTTACGCTTTGCGGCCTGTCTTTGAGGTTATGATCTCAGCGACGGCGTCGATGTTTTCCTCTATATTCAGGTTCGAGGTGTCGAGGAAAACGGCATCATCAGCCGCTCTGAGCGGACTCACTTCACGATGTGAATCCTGATAATCCCTTGCCTGTATCTCATTGAAGATGGTGTCATAATCCGCTTCCTTGCCGGCAGCAAGAAGCTGTTCGTAGCGCCTTTTAGCTCTAACTTCCGGAGCGGCGGTCATGAAGATCTTCACTTCGGCGTCAGGAATAACTGTTGCGCCTATGTCTCTGCCTTCCATGACCACATCCTTGGTGGAAGCCAGATAGCGGCTTACCTCGTCTACCTTGGCCCTTACAATGGCAAGCTTTGAGATGTTCGATGCAGCCATCGATATCTCGTTGGTCCTGATGAGGCCGCTGACGTCTTCTCCGTCGAGATGCGTCTGGCCGCTGATGAAATCAATAGTCGTATCGGCAAGCATGTCTTTTACCGCGTTCTCATCAGTCTCATCAATACCGTTTCTGCGCGCCTTGAGTCCAAGCGCCCTGTACATGGCGCCTGTATCTATGTATTCAAGTCCGAAGCGGGCAGCAATGGCCTTGGCAATGGTGCTCTTGCCTGTGCCTCCCGGACCGTCTATTGCAACTCTGAGCATTACTGTTCTCCTGTGATCCTATTTATTTTTGTGTTTTGTGAGCTTGTTGATCTCATCAATAAAGGTATCTATTGTCTGGAACTCTCTGTAGACCGAAGCAAACCTTACGTAGGCTACCTGGTCGATAGCCTTGAGTTCTTCCATGATAAGCAGGCCTATGCTTGTAGACTGGATCTCCTTCTCCATCGTATTTGAGAGACCTCTCTCGATGTTGTCAGCTATCCTCTGAACGTCCTCATAAGTGACCTTGGTCTTCTGGCATGCTTTCATTATGCCGTTTATGATCTTGTTTTTGTCGAAGCTCTCGCGGGTGCCGTCTTTCTTAACGACTACCAGCAGGGAATTTTCGATCTTCTCAAAAGTCGTAAACCGCTTGTGGCACTTTGTGCATTCGCGCCTTCTTCTTGTAGCAAGTCCATCCTCTACCGGCCTCGAATCGACGACTTTTGTGTCTTCAAAATTGCAGTAAGGGCATTTCATATCGATTTCCTCCATTGCCGCGAACCCCACATTGGAGTTCATTTTCCATTTGTAAACCGATAGTATCACAACATATTGTGGTATTGCACACTTCTTAACAGAATTTGATGTAAGAGCTTACGTCTATATATCAGTCAGGCACGCTCTCGCTAACATTCGGACGCAGCGGTACTAAGCTCTGACTTCGCTTTCAGCTCGTCAATCGCTAAGTGCCGGCGTCCTCGAGTTACCTGCCTGATATATAGGCGCAAGCTTTTTAAGCATTCAGATTTGTGAACAAAGCTTCACATTAGGCAGATGTTGTCATCACATTCGGATGCTACAATGCAGTTGTCGAAGAAATTCGATGTTTACCTTTTTCTTTTGATTGTTCTTTCTTAGTTAGATTTTTTCGCAACAGAAAACTCCGGCTTTACGGCCGGAGTTTTCTGTTATTTGTCTTTATCTGATTCAGTATCATTTTTCTTTGCAGCAGCTTCAGACGCTTTGCGCCTGGCCTCTGCCCTCTGCCTTATGAGCATGGCGTTTCTTTCAGTAAGAAGCCACCAGGCTACAGCGCACACGGCAATAAAAGCCGCCGCTGCAAATATTATTCCTAAATGGCTGACAAAATAACTCATTAGTTGAACTTCTTTGCTGTCTCGCAGAGTTCAGCGAATCCTGCAGCGTCAAAGATAGCCATCTCTGAGAGCATCTTGCGGTTGATTCCGATGCCTGCCTTCTTGAGACCGTTCATCAGCTTGCTGTAGCTGAGACCGTTTGCTCTTGATGCAGCGTTGATTCTTGCGATCCAGAGTCTTCTGTACTCTCTCTTCTTGTTCTTGCGGCCAACATATGCCGATCTCAGGCTTCTCATAACTGCCGGGTTGGCGGCTCTGAATGTGTTCTTTCTTCTTCCGTAGAATCCCTTTGCCTGCTTCAGGATCTTCTTATGTCTTTTATGAGCGTTTACGCCTTTTTTAACTCTTGCCATTTGTTACACCTCCCCGATTATTTAGCCATTGATCTCAGCATACGCTTCAGATCTGCACTTGTAAGAGTAGTAGCCTTGCGCAGACCTCTTTTTCTCTTAGCGGTCTTCTTTGTGAGAATGTGGCTCTTATAAGCCTTGTTTCTCTTGACCTTGCCGGAGCCTGTAACGTGCAGACGCTTCATAGCGCCTCTGTGTGACTTCATTTTGTTCTTAGCCATTTGGGTCATCCTCCTGTATATAGATCTTATTTTTTGTCCTTCTTAGGTGCAAGGAACATATTCATCCTGCGGCCTTCCATTTTAGGCTCTTTCTCGATAACGCCGTAATCCGCTACCATGTCAGCGAATTTCTTCATTGCGTCAAAACCAAGCTGTGTGTAATCGCGCTCCCTGCCGCGGAATCTCAGTGATACCTTCACCTTATCTCCGTCCTGCAGGAATTTGCTCGCGGCCTTGGCCTTGACCTCAACATCGTGATCTTCGATCGAAGCACTGAGTCTGATCTCCTTGATCTCTGTCACATGCTGATTCTTCTTGGCGTTCTTCTCTTTTTTCTGCTGCTCGTAACGATATTTTCCGAAGTCGAGGATCTTGCATACCGGCGGTTCCGCGTTAGGCGAAATGTTTACCAGATCAAGATCTGCCTGCTCTGCGAGCGAAAGAGCTTCATCAATGCTCACGATGCCGCGCATCACTCCTTCTTCGTCAATGAGACGAACAACATCAGCCCTGATCTCATCATTTATCTGGGTCTGATTCTTTTTATTATCTCTGGCGCTAATGGTTCTGTTCCTCCCTTTCCAAATAGAGCACCTGAATCTTTTATTGCCCGTAATAAAAATTGCGGACACACAAGCATCCGCAAATAAGACATTTCCTAATCTTATGTGGCCCTACCAACGCTAGTCTGTAAGGCGAGAAGCGGATAACTTCTGCTTGACCTCGGTTATTATATGCACCGCACATTGTAATGTCAACAGTTTTCGAGTATTTTTTCGATCCTGTAGTAAGGCAGACCCACAACATTCTCATAGTCGCCTTCTATGCGGTCTATGTATCTGCCGAAATATCCCTGAATAGCGTAGGCACCCGCTTTATCATATGGCTCCGCCATTGATATATAGTTCTCAATATCCTCATCCGTGTAGTCTTTGCACCAGACCCTGGTAATATCGCTAAGCACCTCTTCATCACCGCTGTCTACATCTATGAGGGTGATCCCTGTTACCACGTAGTGGAAGGTGCCTCTGTAAGATCGCAGCATGCGTCTCGCATCCTCTGCGTCTTCAGGCTTGCCCATTATTCCGTCCTTATAGACTATGGTGTCAGCCGCGACGATCATATATCCCGCATAACTGTTGTCTTCTTTTACGCTGCTGTAGCAGGCAAGAGCTTTCCGGTGCGACAGGTCTTCCACGACTTCAGTCATGGAAGGGTCTCCCGTAATGGTCTCATCCGCGGCTGTCGGCATCACGACCGGTTCCAGCCCGTGCTTATTCATTATTTCCAGGCGCCTCGGAGATGCCGAAGCAAGGATCACTTTTCTTTTCATTTACTGTATGTACGGTACCGCCGTCCTCCTGAAAGCATTTGCCATGCGCATTATCCCTGTGTAAGCAACACCGAGTGCATAAATGTATATCACGTTAAATATATCATCTCCGGTAAATCCGAATACTATCGCCAGCACGCCGAGGGTCAGATTTCCAAGACCGGTAAGCAGTTTTATCCTCCACGATCTGCTTTTCAGACGCCTGGCCCGTAAAGCTACCATGATATCAGTTGCGCCGTAGAAAGAATGGATCACAAGCAGATAGATCATGAGATATACCGGAGGAAAGTTTTGCATCATATATGCGCACACACCGAGATCAATCAGTATTATTCCGTAAATCAGCGAATTTTTTCCTCCTACCATGTGTCTGGCCATCGAGAAATAGAAATACAGGCTTCTGATTCCAAGAAGCAGAAGCGTAGCGGTCATGACAGCTGAGATCATGTCAACTCCCATAAACGGAGCCATGTACAGGGCATAACCGAAAAAGACTGTTAACAGGCCTCCGACGAAGGAGTTGAATCTCTGTAACTTACTCATCAGCTGCCTCCTTTTCCTGCAGGAGTCTTGCATAGTCTCTGATGCCTCTGAATCCCTTCTCACCGATGTCGATAGAATAACCGGCTGCCCTGTTGCCGGACTTGTATATTCTGTTAGTCACCATGCTTTTCTGAGACATGGCAGCCAGTATGAATCTGCCGATAACCGTTTTGTTTTTGCTGTCTTTATCTGCAGTCAGGTATTCATCCTTATATTTATTTATATCAAAATCCCCGATCGGGCATCCCGAGAGCTTTTCTGCGAAAGCCTTCCAGTCAGCACAGGCATCCACCTGCCTTTTACAAAGAATTCCGAGGATCTCATCCCTGTATGGAGCGATAGTATCCATATCATATTTTTCTGTATCAAACTCCTCTATATCTCCTCTGAGATACTTCAGGGCATATATCATCTGTGTAAAAGCCCGGAGGTAATCCGCGGGATTGTCCTTGACCACTTCATTGTAATCCGCCCATGCCGGCATGTATCTGTATCTTGCATAACTGTAATCAGGAAAATGCCCTGCTCTTCCGTGGCCGAGATTCATTACAGAGTTCTCGCTGTTCCGGAAAATCGTATTGGTATATTCCATTTTCTCAGGATCATCAGCTGTAGCAGGGTTATGATTAAACCTGATTTTATATTCCTCTTTCCTGCCATCCCTGCAGATTATCTCATAGAAATACTCGTTTACGTTGTTTATTACTATGGAAGGAGTCCCCGCGAAGTACTGATGTGCCCAGGTGTCAGCAATAACGTGCATGGCAAGTCCGGCAGCCTCAAGGCCCTTTCCTCTGGCAAGCCTGACCGTTTCAGCTGCGAGCTCCCCGTTGGGACCGCATATAAGGCGGTATTTCCTCCTGTAAGCGCGTGAACAGCGCACTTTAGGGTTTCTGTGCAGATCGCGGGGAAGGAAATGGAATGAGGCCCATATCCTCGTTATATCCTGAAGGCCGAGCAGATCCGTCCTGGCATCTGCCATCTCCTCCTGAAGCTGTGTGGTGGCGGCTGAAAGGGGTCCTTTTATGCCCTTTAGAAAGGTCTTGCTGCACTCATCCACAAACTGCGCGCTATAACATACGACCATGCTTTCTTCATGGCTGTATCCGGCAAGATAAGCTGCAGCATATGTAGCGTAATAGTGAAAGTCCATCTGCATCAGAGATTTCCTCCTGTTTCCGCAGCCTCCAGCTCATCTCTTACTTTTCTTAATCTGAATGCGGAAGCTATCAACTCACACACAATAATAAGCGAGGTAGCGTCGAAAATTAATCTGAGGACATCCTGTGCGTCCGTACCTTTCCAGACTGCCCGATATATGAAGGAAGCGACTTCATATAAGCCGTAGGCTAAAAGAATGATTGCGCATGCAATGTATCCGTTCCTTTTCCGCCCGCTGTCTGCTTCCTTGCGGGCACCCCTCCATATCATGTACCTGAACGAGATTCCGATCACGAAAAAAAGCGCAAATGCAAACACACTTCCGAAGATGGCTATTAAAACCGGGATACCGTCGGCTATAAGATCACTTCCCATATCACTCAGTGTTTCCATATAGCCCTTAATGAGACTCCAGATACCCATTATCAGAGTCCCGTCCGCAGTCAGCTTAAGAATGCCAGCATAGCGCCTTTCATCCACGTGGCCCTTGTCATTTCTTGCTTCTGTGAAAGAGCCATATGTATTTATCAGATAATCATGTTCTTTGTATTCTTTTGTCAGTTTCAACGGGTTTGCCCTCTCTGCCGTTCTATTCAAACTTTATAAAGTATACATAAAAAACGGGCTGATGAGAATAACTCAAATGCCCGCTGTAACACCGTACAGAAAATTGGCTGTACAGTGGGATGAAACAGTCCGCAGCAACGGACCGTTTTGGCTATATCAGTTGAAGTATCTGAATACTCCCTTTACTTTTCCGACTACCGTGACATCCCTCGCAATTATAGGATCCATGTAGTCGTTTTCAGGCTGGAGCCTGATATGATCAGCCTCCCTGAAAAACCTTTTTACCGTTGCTCCGGTCTCATAATCATCATTCACGAGCGCTACGACGATCTCTCCGTTTGACGCTTCATGAGACTCCTGTACTATCAGATAGTCTCCGTCATTGATGCCGACATTTACCATGCTGTCGCCGTGGACAGTCAGTATGAAATTATTGCCGGATCCGATGAAGCGCGCAGGAATCGGCATTTCATCTACTATATTCTGCTCCGCCAGTATAGGCTCGCCTGCTGCGACTCTTCCGATGACCGGAAGAGCTACCGTGTCATATGAGATATCCTGTGCCTTTACATACTCATTCTCTACAGGGAGAACGGTCCTTGGCTTTGCAGGATCCTTTTTGACAAGGCCTTTGTCTTCGAGAGCTTTGATGTCACTGTGAACAGTTGATGTTGACTTGATTCCAAGTGCCGCGCAGATCTCTCTTACAGTCGGGGAATAACCCTTTGCGGCTATTGTTTTTTTCATAAACGCGAGGATATCGTTCTGGCGCTGTTCACTCTTTTTCATGGCTTCCCTCCGCTATTTGTATTGATGATCGACCAGATCGTTGATATTCAGCTCGTGGCCGTATTCGTTCCAGTCATCATAGATGCGACCGGTCTGTCTTATTATGATATCCCCTACGATACCGTCGACCTTCGCAAACGGCAGCGTCTTGTGATAGGTGATCTTGCTGCCCTTGCGCTCAAAGACGAATCCCGTTCTGAAACGCTCCTTCTCAAGAGGATACTTGTATTCACATATCTCTGAGATCAGTTTGAACAGATTGTCGTTTTCTGTATCGAAAACATTCTCAAGTGTAAGGAATGAATAATTGGCTCTGAGCTGTATCTCATGGCCTTCGAACCTGTCGAGGAACTTTATCAGCTTTTCCTTTGTCGCAGGATCTTTGGCGTCTTCGAATACCACACAGTTGATCCTCGTTCTGAAATTCAGAAGGCTGAAGATCTCATCAGGGCATTCTTTTACATAGTGTTTCAGATGCCTGGAAACATTGATGCAGCTGATGCGGTCAGCGTATCTGTTAAGTACGGCAGCCACGTCCTCTATGGTCTGCCCCTCGCCTACAGGCATCGTTGTGTTGATATAAATATGGTGGCCTTCTTCGATATGGTCCAGAATATCCTGAAGAGCTCCGAGCTCTGCCAGCGGCTCTCCACCGGTGAGGACTATATCATTGTGTGGAAATATCCTGTTCAGAAGATCGAGTGACCTGTAGCATCTCTGAAGGTCAAATCCCGATGTGTCCCTGTACTCCTTCTTGTTTACACAAAACGGACATGCATTATTACAGTCATACGGTACAAACATGGTAACCGTAGGACCGATCTTTGGAAAATCTTTCTTCATCTGTTGTTGTATCCCTGTTATTACATGAACAATTTGCATGTTTTACGCGTAAATAATAGCACTTGAACATCTGTTTGTAAATAAAGCCTGTGATAGTTTTTAAAATAACTTGCAACGCCCCGTTCAGATGTTAAAATAGTACTGCTATCGCAAATAAATAATAACGGAGGCATTGATATGAAAATAGGATTTCTCGGAGCCGGCGCTATGGGTGGTGCCATCATCTCCGGCGCGCTCAAGGCAGGTATCGTAGAACCGAAAGATGTATATATTTCGGATTTTTCAAAGGCAATAACCGACAAATACAAAGAGCTCGGCTGCAATATAGTTGACAGCAATCAGGAGCTCGGTAAAGCAGTCGACATCCTTCAGGTAGCTGTCAAGCCGCAGTATGCAGCAGAGGCTCTCAAAGAGCTTGGCAATTCCATGAACGGAAAAGCCATGATCTCCATCATGGCCGGGCTTACGACAGAGACCATCAGAGAAATGACTGAAGGCGACTTCAGACTTCTCAGGCTCATGCCTAACACCCCTGCCCTTGTAGGAGCAGGCGCGTTCGCTCTTGATTCCGACAGCGATTTTACAGACGAAGAAAAGGCATTCGCTCAGAAGCTGTTTGAATCCATCGGCATAGTCGAATGGATGCCTGAGCACCTTATCGATACAGCCTGCGGACTCTCCGGAGCCGGTCCTGCATATATCTATATCGTAATCGAAGCTCTTGCTGACGGAGGAGTTGCAGAAGGACTTCCTCGCAAGACTGCCATGAATCTCGCAGCTCAGACAGTAATGGGAGCTGCAAAGATGGTCCTTGAGACCGGAGAGCACCCTGACTTTCTTAAGGATCAGGTATGCTCACCTGGAGGAAACACTATCGTCGGGATCAGAACACTTGAAGAGCACGGTGTGCGCGGCGCGTTTATCGATACTGTAGTCAAGGCTACAGAGCGCAGCAGAGAGCTCGGCAGGAAGTAAGATCAGAGCAACAAAAAAACAAGGGGCTGTCGCATTTGAATAAAATGTGGCAGCCTCTTAACTTAAACAGCAGACAGCTTCAGACATAGAGCAAGCTCTCAGTCATCAGCAGTCTGCTGTTTTGACTTTTTGCGCACAATAACACTA
>Ga0310695_10000616_pt1 | contig 90725 bp, 80 predicted proteins | sample RumenRJG_04DNA_FD_203882 | JGI IMG/M metagenome (GOLD analysis project Ga0310695, IMG submission 203882) | Bovine rumen microbial communities from Lethbridge, Alberta, Canada - RJG_04 (v2) (version 2) | ecosystem: Host-associated > Mammals > Digestive system > Stomach > Rumen | place: Canada...
CGTTATGACGATTGACGAATCCTCCGGAGTAATGAGTGTCTCGGCAATTGACGATGAGCTTGCTAAACTTCAGAAACAACTCATTCAGTGCGTTGAGGCCAGGAAGGACTACAAGGAAATTGCCGACAGAATTCTTAAACTCAGAGACATGAGGCAAAAAACCAACTTTGACGATTCTGCCCGTGAAGAGTACGTCACCAGAATCAATGACATTTTAGACTTCATCAGAAAGCAAAGCTCTGAACTGACCGTGTTTGATGAGGCTCTGACCAGATGCTGGGTGAAGCGGATAGTAATCTATGGCGACAAGTACACGATTGAATTCAAGTCGGGGATTAGCGTGGATATCCAATCATAGCCGACAATCAGACAGCATCTTAAGAAAGAGTGACGAGCATATACCGCCGCTCTTTTTTTTATGCCGGAAAAGAGTTAAAGCCACCTGACAGCAATTCCACAGTTTCAGAGCCATTTTTAGGTTGGGTGTTCGGAACTGCTATTGCAAAAAAGCAGTTCAGCACACTCGACCTCAGAAAAAATGCCTGTTTTTCATACTGTAAATATGTTTCAACAAACTCATTTTTCAAAGAAATACAGCATAAAATTCATTGTGTAAATTTTAACCACCACCGCTGAAACCGCATGAATACTGGATTTCTTTAGGCTTTATCACGTGACAGCAGTACAACCGTCTCGACGTGCTCGGTATTGGGAAACATATTGAAGGCACTCCACCTTTCAAATATGTAGCCATTATCAAGAAGAGGCTTTAAGTCTCGAATCATGGTCAGAGGATTGCACGAAACATATACCACTTTGGGAACCTTCTTTCTGATAAGATGCTGCATCACCATGTCAGCCCCCTGACGCCCCGGGTCCAGCAGCACTTTGTTAACCTGACTTTTAGCCCAGACGGTCTTGGCAAAATCATCAGACAAATCCTGAAGAATAAATTCTGCATTCGATATCCCCAGGGTCTCCGCATTCAACCGGGCTTCGGAAACCATGTTTTTAACAACCTCCACCCCGTAAACATGCTTAACTTTTCCGGCCAGAGCCAGCGCGAAATTCCCGGCTCCCGAGAACAAATCCCATATCTCGTCATCGGAAGTCGGTTCCAGATAATCGGTAACGGCAGCTATCATCCGGGCATTCATCTCGGCATTAATCTGAATAAAGTCCCCGGGAGTAAAGAAAACCTTCACTCCGGCATCGTTATACCAAAGCCGGCCTCCTTCCGGAATTTCCGGATTAAGAGCTTTAAGCTCCTCTCTCTGAAAAAGCTCCTCGCGCCCCTTTTCATGACGAATCTGAAGATACACGGCAACCTTTTCCCGGTTTCCAAAATCACGGAATACTTCCTCATCTACTTCCGGAAGAACATTAATGGTTCTCACCAGAAGTGCTGCACCGTTATCTCCCGACACCAGCTCCAGATGTCCGATAAGCTTGAAGTTGGACAGCCGCAAAAGAGTTTCCCTAAGGGGGACGATAAGCCGTGACAGTTCTTCTTTGAGTACCGGACACTCCTCAATTTCAACAATCCGGCTGTTCTTCTCCTGACGAAATCCCATGTGAATCTCCCGGCGATCCCCCTGAACCGAAAGCCGGAGAGATCTCCGATATCCATATTTAGCACTTCCTTCAACCCTGTCCGGCTCCGGAATGTCCAGCCGGAATACCTTGTTCATCAGCCTCCTGATACCGTTAACCTTGCAGGAAAGCTCCTGCGAAGCAGACATATGCTGAAGACTGCAACCGCCGCATTTTTCATAATACCGGCAGGCCGGCTGCTGCCTGTCAGGGGCTCTGGTCAGAATGCTGATAAGTTCCGCTTCCCCGATATTGCCCTTTCTGGATATCTCCCTGACCACGACCTCCTCTCCGGGAAGCGCTCCCGAAACAAACCAGGTAACATCATCCTTTTTGCCAATACCCTTTCCTTTAATATCAACATCAGAAATCACAACTGAAAAATGCTTCGGAGACACTTTCTTTGCTTCAGGCTTATAAAACTTGACCATAAATAAAAACCTTCCGGTAGTGATTGGGACAAGGAACCAAAGACAAAACCGTTTTTTGTTCCGCCAATGGCTAAATTAACTCTATTACTGATAAAATTGCATAAGTTTTGAATTTTCACAGATTATACAGTACGCTCTGCTGTCAATCACTACAGATTTGCAGCAGAGCAATACAGTAAAATCTCTGCGTACTGTCCCTACTGAAGGTTTCCATGAACAGACACGGTCTCCGCACAAGAATTCTGTTGTTCTCCATTCTTCCGGTATTTCTGGTGGGTATCGGACTTGCCACTTTTTTTACCATCACCAGTTATCTCAATACCTATGATCGTCTTGTCAGGGAAGGGGAGCAAATCATCTACCCCCTCAGCACCAACCTGAGTTTTGCCATCCATCAGAAAAATCTTCCTCTGGTCCAGGGACTTATAAACGAAGCCTTCAGACAGAACACCGCAAAAATTCTGGCAGTATCAGTCTATGATCGGCACAATAAAATGCTGGCAACCTCCAACATTTCACCTGACATGCATTATCTTAAACTCGAATCTGAGGACAAGCCCTACATATCCACAATTAACACCGTGGAATACCGGGATGACGGGTTCATCATGAGAATGCCGATATATGCCTATGATGAAGCCAGTCTTATGACTCTGTACGATAACGAAATCTCCGAGGATACGGCAAAAGTCAACAAGAATGCCGATATTGCAGATCCCCAGATAAACTACCCCCGTCCGCTGGCCGGATATGTCAGCATCTACATTCTTTCGGAAAGCGCCGTCATAAAATCGCATACCGACCTCATCATTACCGTCTGCCTTATTCTTACCGGTATCCTGGTGGCTCTGCTGTTCGGAATAAATCTTAACAGCGTCATAGTTGACCCGATCAACAAGCTCAGCGCCACTATTTATGCCATAAGGGAAGGCAATGTTAACGTAAAGGTCGATGGCACCATGCTGGGAGAACTGGAACGCCTGCGCTCATCAATTAACACCATGACCAGCGCCATGCAGGAATTCAGAAATGAAATGCAGTACAGCGTCGATACCGCCACTAACGATCTTCGAAAAACCCTGGATCGCTTTGAGGAACAGAACGAAGCCCTGAAAAAAGCCAATTCCGATGCCACTATGGCAACCCGCGCCAAATCGGAATTCCTGGCCAATATGTCTCACGAGCTCCGGACTCCACTTAACGGCATCATCGGATTCGCAAAACAGCTGGAAAAACAGGCTGTTACCAATACCCAGACCGAATATTTGACCACCATCGAAGGATGCGCCCGAAACCTGCTCAGTATTGTGAACAATATTCTTGACTATACCAAGCTGGAATCAGGAAAGCTTACACTCGAGGAAATCCCCATCTCCCTCAAAAAAATCTCCTATGAGGTTATCCGCATTATCACCCCTTCAGCTCACGAAGCAGGCCTGGAACTCACAGTCACCATCGACAAATCCGTCCCTGACAATCTGATGGGAGATCCCCTCAGGATAGGACAGATTCTGACAAACCTTATTGGAAATGCCGTAAAATTCACCAAAACCGGAAATGTTGCGCTGGTCATCGAATCAGACAGCTCCAGAAAAAACACCGCCGGAACCTGCTGGATCAGGTGCGAGGTCAGAGATACCGGCATCGGGATTACCGAGGCTCAGCAGACCAAGCTGTTTTCGGCATTCAATCAGGCCGATGCCTCAATTGCCAGAAAATATGGCGGCACCGGTCTCGGTCTGGTAATCACCAAACACCTTATTGAGGAAATGCACGGCCATATCAGCGTTTCCTCGTCCAAGGGCAAGGGAACCACCTTTTCATTCAATCTGGAGCTCAAAAAAGGAGAGCTGTCCAGTCTGCCGGTACCCAGACAGCTGGATACCCTGAAACACCGGCAGGTAGTGCTGGTGGAAGCCAACACCTGGGTTCGGGAATCCATCAAAAAACTCCTGGAGGACTGGCATCTCAATGTAATTTCCCTGGCCCGGATTACCCCGGTAAGTTCCCTGCCGGATCGTGACGAATACCGATATCTTCTTATCGGGCTCAGCAAGAATTTTGATTACAATCATTTCTACGCAGACTTTATGGGGCTTTCCCTCAAAAAGCTGGATCGGGTGGTTATCGCAGTCAATACCATGGACGAAATGATAAAACAGAAGCTGCGCAGACTGTCTCCCAAAGTTTCGGTTATCTCAAAGCCTGTTATTCCGGAAAACCTGCTTGATGCGCTTCAGGGCATTCCCGAAGAAGGTTCTTCACAGAATCCGGAAGTCACGGTCGGAGTTTATTCCTGGGCAAACCGGGATTCCGATTATGCATATGCCGGCAAAAACGCCAGCGCAAGTCTCCTGGATCAAAGCAATGACCTGAGCATTGCCGAACGCCGCCACCTTCTTCCGGCAACCATCCTGGCAGTTGACGACAACCGGGCCAATCTGCTCCTTATAAAGACCCTGCTGTCGGAAATGGCCGCCAACATCTATACCGCCGAAAGCGGCGAAGAGGCAGCAGAACTATGTCTTCACACGGAATTCGACCTGATCTTCATGGATATCCAGATGCCGCGAATGGACGGTTTGGAAACCATGAAAACCATTCGGGAAACAACTCCGAATCAGAAAACTCCGATTGTGGCGGTTACCGCCCTGGTAGTGCAAAAAGAACAGGAACGCTTTATTGCGGAAGGAATGAATGACGTGCTTTCAAAACCTCTGGATGAAGATTCTCTCCGCAGCCTCGTCTATAAATACTGCGCCCCCCGGCAGCCGGGAATCTCCGATACCATATCCGAACAGTCTCCGACAACGCCGGAATTCCCGGAGGCAAACACTGAAAACTCCGTCTGGACACTCCGGGATGCCCTGAAGGTTTCTGCTAATAAAAAGGATCTGGCCCGGGAAATGCTGACCATGCTCCTGGAATCCCTGCCGGAATTCCGAGACAGAATGCAGCACCGCGAGGAAATCTCTCCTGAGGAACTGGCCCGGATTATTCATAAATTTGCCGGTTCTGCCGTATACAGCGGCATGCCTGGAATCAAAAAACTGTGTAACACCATTGAATCGGTTCTTCGGGAAACCGGAAGCCAGGAGGAATGCGAGCCGGAGCTCCTTGAACTGGATGACAATCTGGATCGTATTGAAAAAGAAAGTCCGGAATGGCTGAAAATACTGAGTTAAGAGCCAGTATCAGAAGCTTTGTCATTATTCTTGAAAAAACAAACGGAGATGACAAACCACCTCCGTCCTGAGATCGTCAGCATCCTGCTCCGGATTTCCGATTACAGATCAAAATTCTCATCCCTTTCCTGGTCAGGGGACTCCTCCTCCGATTCATGACACGGCTTTGGGGAATTGGCGTTGTCAGAAAATTCCGGAACCGGAGCGCTGTCCCGTTCCGTACCGGAATCCGAAGCTTCCGGAGTCTCTTTTTCGGGTTCCGGCAGCACGCTTCCATCAGAGGCACTGCATCCCGACACCTCGGCAGTCTCATCAGAACCAGTACCAGCCCCGGCATTGTCATGCCCCCCATCTGAGGAACCATTATCAGTTACAGACCTGCGTTCATCCGAAGATTCGGCAGCGTCCTTTTCAGGCAATGCGGGGATGCTCTTTCCGACGTTGAGATAATCCCGGTAAAGCTCCCTGCTGTACAGCACCTTTCCGTCCAGCAGGATATCCAGATTCTTCTTTATCAGATTCTTCATGGCCTGCATGGCATGAGAAGACAGGTTCTCCCCGGTTCTGAGCGCAATGATGTCAGCTCCGTTATAGGCATCATTCATGGAAATGCCGCCAATCATGTCAGACAGGATTTCCTTAAAGCCTGCCCCGCTCTGGTAGACATACCACTTTCTCGGCATTATCGGAGTTCCGGAGGAGCAGTCAAAGCTGAGATCAATACCGTATCCCAGTTCCTCCAGAAGCACCAGCTCAAACTGTCTTAAAGTCCAGGATTCCGGATACCCCTCCTCAAGATGCGTCAGAACGTCAAGATAGGCAGCAAACAGGATCTGACTGTTATCCTCAATCCTGTACAGTGCCGCAATGAGCTCATTTGCATACAGAGCAGAAAACAACACCGGAGGAACATACTGAAACTGCCGGCCGCTGACCTCGCAACGCACCAGGTTTTTCAGGGATTTATCCATGCCTCCCAGGGTAAGCTTCAGCGGCACAAATACCTGCAATGCGGCCTTAAGGCTGCTTCTCTTGCTTCTGGCACCTCTGGCGACAAACGACACTCTTCCGTAATCGGCGGTAATGGCATCCACCAGAAGAGAATTCTCCTGATACGGCACAGCATGGAGCACAAACCCCACGGTGCTTTTTTGATTTGCTTTACTGTACATTTACTAACTTTCAAAATCCATATATCCTAAAGAACGAAGCGCTCTGGCATCATCAGACCACCCGTTCCTGACCTTAACCCACAGCTCAAGATAAACCTTATTCCCGAGCATTTTCTCCAAATCCTTTCTGGCTTCGGTACCGATGGTCTTCAGTTTTTCTCCGCCGGTTCCGATAATCATTTTCTTCTGGCCGTCTCTTTCCACCAGAATGACCGCAGATACGGAAACTCCGCCATTCTTTTTGACAACATACTGCTCAATCTCAACGGCGACGCTGTATGGCAGCTCCTGCCCGGTAAAACGCATCAGCTTTTCGCGAATTACCTCCGCTGCCATAAACCGCATTGAACGATCGGTAACATAATCCTCCGGAAAACAGAACTCCCCCTCCGGAAGATAGGACCTGGCAATCCTGCGAAGCTCGTCCACATTGGTTCCCTGCTTTGCCGAAACCGGAACAACATCCCTGAATGTCATAAGTCCCGACAGCTTTTCGATTATCGGAAGGAGCTCCCGTTTATCATGAACCTCATCTATTTTATTGATAACCAGAAACACCGGAACAGTAATTTTTTTCAGCTTTTCAAGCACCATCTCGTCATCCGGCGTCCACCTGGTACAGTCTACTACAAAAAATACCAGCTCCACATCCCTAAGCGAGCTCTCGGCCGCCCGGTTCATCAGAGTATTGATGGCTCTCTTTTCTTCGGTATGAAGTCCCGGAGTGTCTACATAGATGGTCTGGTAATCACCTTCGGTATCAATACCGACAATTCTGTTTCGGGTTGTCTGCGGTTTACGGGATGTAATAGACACCTTCTGTCCCAGAATATGATTCATAAGAGTGGATTTGCCGGCATTTGGTCGTCCGACAATGGCCACAAAACCGCAATGCTTTACTGATCCGGAGTTATCGTTTTCCATAAAAAATCCTGTATTAATCCCGGGTTCCGGATGAATGCGCATGGATAAGATCGAGAGCCTTCTGAGCCGCGCACTGTTCGGCACCTCTCCTGGTAGGACCGTATCCTACAAAAAGTTCTTTGGATAGACTGCACTCCAGGCTTACCGTAAACTGCTGGTTATGATCCTCACCGGTCACACTCACAACACGGTACACCGGAAGCTGACGGTGTCTCCCCTGAAGATACTCCTGAAGCTGGGTCTTGGGATCCTTCTGTTCAAATCCGGGATGAATTTCCTTCAGCTTGTCGGCAAACCATTTTCTGACAAGATCCCTGGCCAGCTCGAAATTCTGACCGGAATCCAGATAAACAGCAGCCAGAGTGGCCTCCACCACATCAGCCAGGATGGATTCCCGGCGAAATCCACCGCTTTTAAGTTCTCCCGGGCCCATTATCATGTACTCGCTGAGGTTAAAGCCCCTGGCAATCTCCGCCAGAGAGGATTCCCGAACCAGAGTGGAACGCATTCTGGTGAGATCTCCCTCCCCCACTTTTGCAAAACGGTGATAAAGCTCATCGGCAATTATAACCCCGAGAATGGAATCTCCAAGGAATTCCAGACGTTCATAATGCACCGCCCCTGCACTTCTGTGTGTCAGAGCCTGAATAAGGTATTCACGGTTATTGAACGCATATCCGATGGTTTTTTCATAACAGCCCAGCTTTTCCAAACTGCTGTCAGCCCTGCGAAATGCTTTCATTTTTTAATTTATGCCACCTATTCTGTCAATCTTTACGCCGCCGTCCATGGTGCAGCTGAACCACACCGCCACAGCCCGTCCCAGAAGGTAATCATCAGGAACAAATCCCCAGTAACGGCTGTCCCTGCTGTGTTCGCGATTATCCCCCATGGCAAAATACTGACCTTCGGGAACTACCCACTCGCCATGAATATTTCCCACCACATTCGAAGCGCCATCATCAAAAAACGGTTCCGGGGACATCACTCCGCGATCTCTCATGATCCGATGCCGCACCCCCAGAAGATCCTCGGTCTCCATAATACCGGCCTCACTGGGATAAGCCGGATTCCTTTCAAGATAAAGCTGCTCGCTTTCCGGAAGCTGACTGGAAGTTATCGGTTTGAATTCTGAGGATCCCTTCTCCTGAATGTACAGCTGCCCCTTGCTGACCATAATACGGTCCCCGGGAAGGCCGACAATTCTCTTTATATAGTCTATGGATGGCTCCTCCGGATACTTGAACACCACCACATCTCCCCTCTCGGGAGTTCCGGTAGCGTAAAGCACCTTGTTGGTAAACGGATTTCGGAGCCCGTAGCGAAACTTTTCAATAAGAATAAAATCGCCGCGCACCAGAGTCGGCATCATGGAAGCGGACGGAATACGGAACGGCTCGTAAAGAAACGATCTTACCAAAAGCACCGCCAAAAGCACCGGAAAGCAGCTTACCAGATTACCCCAAACTCCACCGGACTCCAGTATTTCATTCTTTTCCCGGCGCGTGAGAGGAACCCTGGCTTCAGCCTCGGCTTTTTTAAGCTCCTCCTTCCTCTGCTTTCTGAAGCAGAATACGTCAAACAGCCACATTATCCCGGTAAGCGCTGTGGCTCCGACCAGAACCAGGGTAATCGTATTCATTGAAATCTCCTCTCAGTAGCGCCTAATCGCTGCCCACCTGCAGTATCGCCAGGAAGGCTGACTGCGGAACCTGAACCCGGCCTATGGCTTTCATGCGTTTTTTACCCTCTTTCTGCTTCTCCAGAAGCTTTCTCTTTCTGGTAATGTCACCGCCATAGCATTTGGCCAGCACATCCTTTCTGAGAGCCTTCACCGTACTTCTGGCAATAATCTGATTTCCGATGGCAGCCTGAATTGCAATATCGAACATCTGTCTGGGAATCAGCTCCTTCATCTTGTCCACCAGGAGCTTGCCGCGATTCATGGCATTTGATTTGTGAGTAATCACCGCCAGAGCATCCACCCGGTCTCCGGCAATGAGGATATCCATGCGCACCATGTCGGCCACCTGAAATCTTTTGAAGCCATAATCCAGCGAGGCATAGCCCCGTGACACGGATTTCATCCTGTCAAAGAAATCCAGCACCACTTCACCCATGGGAATTTCATAGGTAAGCGCCACCTGCGCGCCGTGATAAACCAGCCCTGTCTGAACACCACGCTTCTCCTGACAAAGCTGCATAACATCGCCCAGACATTGCTGCGGCATCAGCATCCGGCACTCCGCAATGGGTTCCCGGATTTCCGAAATGGAATTGACCGCCGGAAGGTTGGCCGGAGAATCCACCATCTGTACAGAACCGTCTGTCATAACCACTTCATATACCACTGTAGGAGCCGTGGTTATGAGATCCAGATTGTATTCTCTTTCCAGTCGCTCCTGAATGATTTCCATGTGAAGCATTCCGAGAAATCCGCACCGGAATCCGAACCCCAGGGCCTTTGACTTTTCGGGCTCAAAAAACAGCGAGGCATCGTTTAATGACAGCTTGTCCAAGGCATCCCGGAAATTTTCATAGTCATCGGTAGCCACCGGAAACAGTCCGGCATAAACCTGCGGCTTTACCTTCTTGAATCCGGGAAGAGGATCCGAAGCTCCGTCCCTGGCATTTGTTATGGTGTCTCCCACCGGGGCCCCGTGAATGGTCTTGATACCGCAGACTACCCAGCCCACTTCCCCGGAGGTCAGCTCCTTGCGATCCACCCTCTTAGGAGTATAGATACCAACCCGATCCACATTCCAGGATACCCCGGTGGTCATAATCTTTATCTTGTCCCCGACCTTTATACTGCCGTCCACCACTCTGACCAGGGAAACCACCCCCATGTAGTCATCAAAGTAGGAATCAATAATAAGAGCCTTGAGCGGGCCGTCCGGATTGCCCCGGGGAGCGGGAATTTTTGAAACAATCTCCTCCAGCACCAGGTCAACTCCGACACCTGTTTTGGCGGAGCATCTCACCGCATCAACAGCGTCTATGCCTACAATATCTTCAATCTCGTCACAGACTCTTTCCGGTTCGGCAGTAGGCAGATCGATTTTGTTAAGTACCGGAAGCACCTCAAGACTGAGATCCACTGCCTGATAGCAGTTGGCCAAAGTCTGCGCCTCGACACCCTGGGTTGCATCAACTACCAAAAGGGCTCCTTCGCAGGCAGCCAGAGAACGGGATACCTCGTAGGAAAAATCCACATGTCCCGGGGTATCAATAAAGTTCAGCTCGTATTCCTGACCGTCCCGGGCCTTATAAGTAAGCGTAACGGCCTGAGCCTTGATGGTAATGCCCCTTTCCCTCTCAATATCCATAGAATCCAGAACCTGTTCCTGCATTTCCCGGACTGTAAGCCCGCCACACATCTGAATCAGACGGTCGGAAAGAGTTGATTTACCATGATCAATATGGGCAATAATTGAAAAGTTTCTAATATTCTTCATATGTTTTCAGGAACAGAAATCGAACACAAAATACGTTTTTGCTAAGACAAGTGATGATTATAACAGATTGCACCGGATCTTTTGATGATCTTATGACTTTCGCTCGGTGCCGCACCCCGGAATGGCAGGCAAAATACCGACCATCCTGGGAGCCCAGATGGTCTTGACGAATATCCTGGAAAGAATCACCGCCAGACAAAAGCCGAATGTGAGACCAAGGAAAGCCCCCCCGATTCCGGCAAAGTCGTTTTTGAATATCAGTTCAAACAGCGCGGCTCCGGCTATAAGCCCCAGCAGGGGAACCAGATAGGCGATAACAGCGCTTATCATGATGGAACTGTCAGGAACTCCGATGCGAACAACATCATTAATCCTGGCGTTAAGGGAATTCGGAACACTGAAAACCACCGGCTCTTTTGACGGAGTGCTGCTTTCCTCGGGGCATGACGAACTCCTGTCGGTACAGGAACCGCAAATCCCGTTAACCCCCTGCGTGCAAACAGCAGTGCCGTCCCGGGAGATACTCGTAACCACGGCCAGAGTTTCCGTCATATGCTTTCTTGACAAACTATCCTCCCCGGTAGGATTCGGCAATCCTCTTTTCGGCCTCCAGTGGAAGATCTCCCACCGCTATGATTTCATAAGGCGGAACCTGATGGCGGTAAAGGTTCGTCCGGCCCTGTCTTACCACCGGAAAATCCATATTTCCAATCAGGGGAATCCGGTAAACGGAAAAATCCGCGATGCCGTCAGAATACACCACATGCTCAACCATATCCAGTCCGTCTCCCAGGGCATAACGCTGAGAAAACACCGGTTCGAATCCGGAAGGAATTTCCTGAAGATTCCAGGAGAAACGTTCCGGTTTTCCGCCGTTTTCCACCGGAACCGGAAATGATTCACTGGCGTTCTCCACATTCTGCACCTTGGCATTGGGAGTGTCCAGCACCGCCAGATCCACGGCGTTAAAGCTTTCCACGAGATTATTGTTATGAGACACCACTTCGGCTCCAAGAAGAATATCGGTCTTGGAATCAACATGAAGAATATAGCTGTATCGGGAATTATCCACCGCCGAGAGACGAATCTCCCGGGACAACCGGCCGGCTATGCGCTTTTCTCCGGCAATGTACGGGGTGTAGGATTTCAGAATTTTCTCGGCCGGAACCTGCATCAGCCTGACAAAAACAGAAGGCAGGAGCGCGTTCCTGACCGCAAACGGCTCGGTGCCATAGGCAAAATAGACAATAAGATCGCCCTTGGTGAAGTATCCGGAAGGTTCTCCGTCAAGAAACAGCCAGTGGGAAATGCTGCCGGCCTCGGTAATGCCATGAGAGAAAGATACCGGCTCTATCTGGCCCGCACTGACCCTGGTAAACAGGAGTTCGTAATTTTTGGAAGCCGAAGCCTTCTGCATATTCGCAAAAAGCTCGCTGCCTCCGGCACTGTCGGCAGACAATTCAAAATCCCCTGCCGCGGCCAGCACTGACATCCCGGCCAGCAGGGGAACCGCCAAATATTTCAAAAGTGTCCGCATTACAGACTGTATCCTGTCATCTTACATACCGACAGTTCTTAACACCCTCTCGTGATCGTTGAGGATCGCATCCAGAGTATTCAGCTCCCGGTTCTTCTTTTCCTTGAGTTTCTCCAGCTCGCCTGCTTCACGGTAATACTGGGATTTCGTATTGTATGAACCGGTCAGTTTTCCGGAACCGTCCGGAATCGCCGTGACCACGGGACTTACGCTGGTATTCGTAACCGGAGCAGCGGTAACCCTCTGACGGTGCCCCAGATAACTCTGCTCGGCAAATTTTCCGGAAGAGCTGTCGCCGCCGTTCCAGAACTGAACTCCAAACACGCAGAAACAGGCCACCCCGGCAGCCACCGCAATCTGTCCCAAATCATGCCACATTCTGCTGAAACGCTTCCGGGAAGCTTTTTCAGCCTCATCATGCGGCACGGCATCCGTATCATTGGCCGCCCTCTGCTGCAATGCCGGTTCACGGGAAACTTCAAGAGCCACAGCCTCGGACAGAGCATCAAAATCAACTCCCTCCGGTATTTCGTTCCTGATGCCGGCACGGATTTCCGACATGGCGGCGAATTCCTTCATGACTTCCTCGTCACTCAGAAGACATTCCAGAGTCATGTCATCCACCGGCATTCCGTCAAAATAAGCCGAAAGAAGTTCTTGCTGTTCTTTAGTCATAAAACACACCCTTAAGCATTGCCCTTGAGCCTTTCCCCGGAATCTGTCAGCTTTTTGTTGATGATTTCACGAGCCCTGGAAATTCGGGATTTCACCGTACCCACAGGACATCCCATCACATCGGCAATCTCATCGTATGACATATCGTCAATCTCTCTGAGAGTTATCGCCTGTCTGAGATCATCGGGAAGAGCCTGAAGAGCCTCCTTAATTACGCGCTTTACATCAGTACTCTCCAGAATATTCTCCGGATTGTCTCCCTGATGCAGCCTTTCCGAACCGTCGTAAGCCTCGATATCGGGAGTATCCACATCAACGGATATTCCCCTGCCGGCATTTTTTACAACGAAATTCTTTGCTGTATTGACAGTTATACGGTAGAGCCAGGTATAAAAAGCGCTCTCCCCCCGAAAACTCTCCATGGCCCTGTAGGCCTTGATAAAGCTTTCCTGCGATATATCCTGAACATCTGCAGGATTAGACGCAAATCTCTGAGCGATTCCGGCAACCTTGTACTGATATTTTTTCACCAGCAAATTAAAAGCCTGCCTGTTCCCGCGCTGCACCAGTCTTACCAACTGTAAATCAGCATCCTGCTCGCTCATGAAATATGGTTCCCATAACTGTCTGGAACTCAGCTACACACAGTTAGACGTGTGTATCCCTGAAAAGTTCAATACCAGGTAAAAATAAAAGGTGACTGTCTGAAATTCCGGACCCCGGCCTTATCGCCCCATCCGGAGATCGCCATATTCTAACACAATAATGACATCTCCTTCTTCTGTCAGTGAACACTGTGATAAGGCAACACCGAACAGTTCCCTCCGTCATCAGCGTGTGAAAGACCTGTATTTAAAGTACAATACACCCCTGTAGTTCTGGAGGAAAAAATGGCAAAGACTGTCAAGGCGTTTTTGGGAATCATTCTTGGTCTCTACTTCATTGTCGCAATGCATATCGGTTTTTCGGCAGATGCCTCCGGCATGGGAAATCCCGCAAATCTGCTGACTCTGGCGCTGGGCTCCCTGATTATCGGATGCGGCATGGTTTCTCCTTTCCTAAGGCATGAAAAGGAGGTTTATTTCTCAAAACTGCTTCCTCCTCTGCTACTGGGAACCCTGGCCTTTCTGGCCTCCTCTCTTGTCCACCTGTGGCAGAAGGGACTTGTGAATTTTGAACCGGCAATCTGGGGAGCTTTGGCAACTCTGCTGGTATTCGCCATGGGACAGCTCCGGCTTTCCCCGGCGGGAATTCGCAGTATTCTGAGTATGATTTCCATAGCAGGAATAATCGAGGCTGCCATCGGAGTCCTGCAGGGAATTCGCGGTCAGGATGTTTCCGGGTGCTTTGCATCTCCCTGGATTCTGGGAATATTCCTTGACACCTCCCTGGCAACAGCCCTCTGGCTTCTCATCACCTCAAAAAAGCTGGACATTCTGCGACTGTTAACCACCGTTGTAACGGTGACTGCGGTTCTTGCGGCACTGGTATACATCGGGGATATTACACTTTTCAATATTGCGATTGCCGTTTCCATGGTAGCTCTGCTGTCATTTTCAAAAACCGGAAATGATTTGTCATCAAAGGACAAGGCTCTGATATACGGTACCATCACTCTGTCATTTGCCGGAATAATAGCCGCCATCTTTCTTTCGGGGGGAAGTTCCGGGACTCCGATTCAAACCGACGAAGGACTCCTCATTATGAAATCCGCTCCCGTTTCGGGACACGGCTTCGGGACTTTCTCCAGAATTCAGGCAGAGTGGCTGTTTAATCACCTTCCGGATCCTGGTTATGCTCCGAAAAGTGAAGGCAATCTTTTACGCCGTCTTGCCATCGAAGGCGGCTTCCCGGCCCTGGTTGCCGTTATCACCTTTCTCTATGCCATGGTGCGGACAGTTCTCAGCGGAAAAAGAAAGCTTTACTGCAATCTGGGAATGACCATCCTGTTCCTCCCGATCATTATCTCGTGCGTAATAAACTCTTCTTTGGAATCAGCCTATATTCTGCCTCTCTGTCTGGCCCTCTTCACCGTGTTTGCGGATTCCGACAGATCCGGAAAAATCATTAAATTCAAAAGCGTTGAGGCCATGACCGGAATCGGAGCGCTGATTCCGATACTTACTCTGGCGTTTGTTATAACCGGAATGACAAGTCTCCCCGCCATGAACAGAATGATCGCCTCGGAAAGATTTCACATCGGCACGAATAACAGAATATTAAATCCGCTCCCAAGGCTGGGAGAATTTATAAGAGGCCGTGATACCGAAGCCCTGGCAGATGCCCTGAACTCCGGAATCGCCGGACTGATTCTGGAGGCCCGGATGAATCTCGAAAACTCCCTGCCATACACTGTTAACTGCAGTACCCTCAAGGTAGCCCGGGATGCCGATATCGTTCTTGCAAAAGAAGAGGAACTGCTTTCCAAAGCGGCTCCGGATTTCAAACTTCCAGCTCCGGAGCAAACCAAAGCCTTCGTAACCTATATCTGCGGCGACTCCGACAGGTATGTTCATCCGGACCATAGGCTTCGGGAAATGTATTTCCGTTACAAAACCAGGCTTATGAATTCCGAAAAGGAGCATCATATCGAAGGGATCTCCCCTCTGATTACCAGTACAGTTCCCTTCATCATGTTCAAAACATTTGAAGGATACGAGAAAAAGGTGAAATAGCACCGTGCTCCGGGGCATGCCGTGCCGGCAAGCCTCCGGATTTCCGTCGCAATCCCTGCAAAAACGAACGGGACGGAATTCCGCCCCGGAATCGGAATCCTCCCGCTGCCCCATACATAATTACTGCCCGTTTCTCTGTCCTGCATTTGTAAAAAATGCTCCGATAGTGCATAATCATCGCTTCAAGGAGAACAGTCAGAAATGGATTCAGAATTACAGACAAGGTCCGTCCTGAATGCCGGGAATGCCGTCATCATCGAGGAAACCGAGGCCGCTCAGCTTCCCACCCCCTACGGCATTTTCACCATCAAGGCCTTCCGGGACTCGCAGCATAAGGAGCATGCCGCCATCTTCATGGGGGATCTCGCATCCCCGGAGCCGGTACTGGCCAGAATACATTCGGAATGTCTCACGGGGGACACGCTGTTCAGTCTCAAGTGCGACTGCGGATTTCAGCTTAAGGCAGCCATGCAGAAAATCGCCGCCGAAAAAAGAGGCGTCATCCTCTATGTGAGACAGGAAGGCCGCGGCATCGGACTTTTCAACAAGATCCGGGCCTATCACCTGGAGGACAAGGGGCTTGATACCGTGGACGCCAACGTCAGACTGGGCTTTCCGCCGGATGCCAGACGCTACGAAATCTGTGCCGACATGTTTGAAAGACTGGGGGTAAAGGAAATTAAGCTTCTGACAAACAATCCTTCAAAGGTCGAGGAAATGCAGAAATACCACATTAATGTGGTGGAAAGAGTGCCTCTTGAGGTTGGCAGAAACAAGTACAACAACGACTATCTCAACACCAAGGAAATTCGCATGGGGCATCTTCTGGGGCACCAGCCGGACTGATACCGAATCCCCGGAAGCTCCGGGGAGTTTTTCGGCCGCACTTTCCGCCCCGTTGCCCGGATTTCGGTTTCTTTTATCAATTCTTTATCATTACGCTTTCCCGTTATTCCCATTCTCCCTGCTTCCGGCATTTTCATTGTTCACTTTTTCTCAGGCATCGATCCCCGAAATCACCACTCGGGATCGCAAAAGTCACGCCAACTGCATTTCCGCGTTGTAAAATAACATCATCGTAATAACCGGGACTATTATCATGGATGAAAATACTGCAAACAGGCATGTGGTACACCACACTGACGTTCTGATTATCGGCAGCGGGGCCGCCGGTCTTTCCCTGGCGCTGTGCCTTGCCAAAAAATCGAATGTGACGGTTCTTTCAAAATCCGGCACCAGCGCCGGTTCCACAAACTACGCCCAGGGCGGCATAGCCGGAGTGTACAACACCTGCGATGACCACGATTCGGTTGAAGAGCATATTGAGGACACCATGATCGCCGGTGGGGGAATCTGTGACCGCAGTGCTGTGGAATTTACCCTTAAAAACGCTCATGACAGCATTGAATGGCTAATTAAGGAGGGCGTGCCATTCGATGAAAAGGAAGAACCCAAAACCGACGAGCAGTCACCCTATCACCTGCACCGGGAAGGCGGACACTCACATCGCCGGATTTTTCATGCCCAGGATCATACCGGACATACCATTCAGGACACACTGATCAATCAGGCGGCCCAGGATCCCAATATTGTTCTTCTGGATCATTACAATGCCATTGATCTCATCACCACCAAAAAGCTGGGACTTGCCGGAAACCGGGTGCTGGGAGCATATGTTTTTAACATCAGAACCAACCAGGTGGAAACCATTCTGGCCAAATTCGTGGCACTTTGCACCGGCGGGGCCTCCAAGGTTTACCAGTACACCTGCAATCCCGAGGTGTCATCCGGAGACGGCATAGCCATTGCCTGGCGTGCCGGATGCCGTGTTGCCAATATGGAATTCAACCAGTTCCATCCCACTACCCTCTATAACCCCAACGACCGGAACTTCCTTCTGACTGAGGCACTCCGGGGCGAGGGAGCTCTGTTAAAGAGACCTGACGGCACCCGCTTCATGCCTGATTATGATGAAAGAGGCGAACTGGCACCCCGCGACATTGTAGCCCGGGCCATTGACCATGAAATGAAGAAGCTCGGTGCAGACTGCATGTTCCTTGATATCAGCCACAAGCCTGCCGAGTTCATCACCAAGCATTTCCCCACCATCTACGAACGCTGTCTCAAAGCCGGAATTGACATGACAAAGGAACCGATTCCCATAGTACCGGCTGCACACTTTACCTGTGGCGGCGTCATGGTGGACCGGCGCGGCAGAACCGATATCGAATGTCTCTACGCCGTGGGGGAAGTTTCATACACCGGTCTTCACGGAGCCAACCGTCTGGCCTCCAACTCCCTTCTGGAATGCGTGGTCTACGGCAGAGCCGCTGCCGAGGACATTCTGGCCAGACTGCCCATTGCCATTGAACCGCCGGAGGTTCCGGACTGGGATGACAGTCAGGTCACCGATGCAGACGAGGAAGTGGTCATCCAGCACAACTGGCACGAGCTCCGGCTTATGATGTGGGACTATGTGGGCATTGTCCGCACCGACAAGAGGCTGGAAAGAGCTCTCCATCGCATCAAGCTTCTCCAGAACGAAGTTCATGAGTTCTACTCGAACTTCCGGGTAACCAGCAACCTTCTGGAGCTCAGAAACCTGCTTCAGGTAGCAGACCTCATTGTCCGTTCGGCCATGAAGCGCAAGAACTCCGTGGGGCTGCACTACAATGTTGATCATCCGGAGGCTCCCAAAGACAACAGACCTACTATTCTGAATCCTTTTGAGAATATGTAGAACGGGGGTCTCCTGACAACCGCGGTATCGCACACATTAATACGATGTTCTCCAGATTCGGAGGCCATCGTTTTTTATTCTGTGAGAGCATGAGCCGGCATGACGACAATCGCTTGTCAGACCAGATTCCCAAACGAGACGGAAAACTTGCAGGAAAAAGTAGCGGTAAAGAATCCTGAAAAGGCAGCATTACCCGGACAGGTAGTTTTCAATCACGCTGATTCCGAACGTTAACTCCCGCACATCACAACTCTTTCTCCTGTAACTCCACACGTTCTTATGCAACAACCCGAAAATTCACTCCCGAAAACGGATTCCCATCCCAACCAGCAAAAAAGCATCCAAAACATATTTCCAAGCCTTTGTCAGAAATCGGTTATCGCACAGACACCAGTTCCTTCAAATTATCAAATAAAAAATATTCTGGCTCTGCATCATAATCCACCAGACCTCAGCGGACTGTAAAAATGATCCGCGGCACTGCTGCCATTTCAAAATCCAGCACAAAAGTCTTTCCTTCCATCATTCCCGCAGGCGGTCATCATTCTTTGGCAAAGAGACTCTGGTACTTATCTCATAAGGGATTAATTACTTTTTAGAATGCATCATCTCAAGCATTACCAAAAAACCCTATGAGCCTTTTTAACACAACTTTTCAGGGGTATTTTTTATAAAAACTCATTATCACCTAAAATCAGGAAATATCAAACACCCTATATTCAGGCAACTATCGAGACTTTTACGCTAACAAAAGTAGAAACAGGGGTATTTTCGAGACACACGTCAAAAAAAAAAATACCTTTCTACATTCTCTAAAGAAACTGAGATGATTGACGCTAAGCGAAATAGAAGGACAAGTGAAGTTCCTGAAGTGAACTGAAACAACGGACAACTATCGCAGAGGAAAATAAAATGGCTCTTTACGTAAACACCAACGCCTCATCACTGAATGCCCAGCGCATGATGGCCAACTCCACCAACTCCCTGGACACCTCCTACAAGCGTCTGGCCTCCGGTCTTCGTATCAACAGTGCAAAGGACGACGCCGCAGGTCTCCAGATCTCCGACCGTCTCACCTCTCAGATCAATGGCCTTAACCAAGGTAACCGCAATGCTCAGGACGGTATTTCTTTTGCTCAGACCGCCGAAGGTGCCATGGACGAAATGACCACCATGTATCAGCGCATCCGCACTCTGGCGCTCCAGTCTGCCAATGGCACCAATTCCGATGCTGACAGGAAATCGATTCAGCAGGAAGTTAATCAGTTATGTGATGAAATTGACCGAATCAATACTGACACTACTTATGGTGGCAAAGGATTTGGATCCATTCTTACCAAAGGGTCTGTAGGATTTCAGGTAGGTGCAGACGCGAATCAGAAGATTAGTGTGAATACTCTGACGTACAAGGATAAGAAAGGAGGTACTGGCGATGACAAAGACAATATCGTGGATAAAACACTTGATTCCTGGAAGGTAAGTGATTTAGCAACAAATATTGGAACTAAAGCTGAGTATATGGGGGCGACCAATGGTTCAACAGGGGCAAATGCTAATGCTTTCGATGTAACAGACAAAGATAAAGCTCAGAAGGTTCTTGAAAATATTGACAAATTTATTGCAATAGTAGACAGCAAGCGAGCCGAGTACGGTGCAGTACAAAACCGTCTCGAATCCACCATCCGGAACCAGAGCAACGTTTCCGAAAACGTCAGCGCCGCCAGAAGCCGTATCAGAGACACTGATTTTGCCTCCGAGACTGCGGCCATGACTCAGCAGAACATTATCCAGCAGGCCTCCCAGTCCATTCTGAGCCAGGCTAACCAAAGACCTCAGGTGGCATTGAGCTTACTCGGCTAATCGATAAAAAGACGGATTTTTAACAGTTTACGATTGGAGCTCCTGATTCATAACAGGGTTCCTTTCCACAGAATAAATATGTTTCCTCTCAAACATATTTACTTTGCGGCTTCTTTCAGGAGCCGCCTTTTTTTGCCAGCGATACACTGAAGAATCCCGGAAAAACAAAACCGAGTCTTAAATCCCTGCTCTATTCCACCCCCCTCCCCATCTCGCAAGTTCTCCGGAAAACATCTTTCCATTCTGTGCATATCTCTGTTAATAACTATTTACTACTTTATCCCACAGCTTGCACCGGCTTAATACCCGGCTTTCATTCATGTAAGTATCGATACCCACATCCTCTCTCCACTCCTCTGTAAAATTCATATTCCTCAATCATTCCAAACTCATGCCGTTATTACGAATTCACAAGAGGCTTCCAAGAAGATCACTGAATACCGGATACCTGATACCGGAGGGGCTTTCCCTAATCTCCGCCGGAGTTGCATAAATATCCTCCAGAACTTCAGAATTAAGATCCTCTGCCGAATACTCCCGGAATTCCCCGTTCTTTAAAAATGCCCCGATATGCCCGGAACATCCTTTAAGATTTAGAGCAAACAGGGGATCATGGGTTACAAACAGAATCCCGGGCAAATCTCCGGCCTCATTGTTAAAAACCCGGGAAGCTGTTTTTTCCGCAGTTTTATTAACAGAATTATTAACAGATTTTTCAGGAGTATTCACAGAATTCTGTAATTTATCATCATGATATTCACAAAGTTGTTCACAGTTATGCTCTCCCTGCGGTTCCCAGGCACTGTTATCCACCGTATCAATCTTCCGGACAATGAGAAGATTGCGGATAAGCCGGTAAAACTCCGCCTTTTTGCTGACATCCAGATTAGCCTCGGGTTCATCAAGCACCAAAAATCCGCCGCCCTGCATAAGAGCCCGGGCCAGAGATACCAGAGCCAATTCCCCGCCGGAAATTTTATCGGTGCCGGAATCCCTGAGATGCCTTATCCCCAGTTTCCCGAGAATGGCATCGACATCATTCCTGATACCCTGTTTTCCATCCGGTTTTCCGTCTGATGTGCCCGGTAATCCGAACAGTCCCCGGGCCCGGCCTAAAGCCACAGTCTCCTGCACCGTCAGCGGAAAACCGATCTTAAAGCTCTGCGGTACATAGGCAAACAAGCCCCCTGTTCCCCAATTTCTTCCCGTTCCGTCATGCCCGGCCTTCCTTCTTCTGGCATTGGCCTCGGCAAGCGGCATGCCGTCCAGAAGGATCGTCCCGGATTTTGCGGGAAGGAGTCCCATTAACGTTTTCAGAAGCAGAGATTTTCCGGTACCGTTCCGCCCCAGAATAACCAGAAATTCTCCCGAAGAAACACTGCCGCTGACTTCTGCTCCGTTAATAAGCTCAAGTCGCTTAAACTCCAGTCTGGACATATTTCCTCCGGGTGAGATACAGAAGTCCCAGGAAAAAAGGCACTCCGATAATGCTGGTCATAATCCCGATGGGGATTTCATGGGGAATCAGCGTCCGAGACAGCAGGTCACAGAGAAGCAAAAAAGCCGCGCCGGTAAAAAACGCACAGGGCAAAAGAAAAACATGGCTTCTTCCAAAGGCAAACCGCAGAATCCCAGGCACAATGAGAGACACCCAGGCAATGATGCCTCCGACAGCCACGGTGGCAGACGACGCCATGGTGGCCAGAAAAAGAATCATAAAAACAAGCGGCCTTACCCGAACCCCCTGAGTCTCGAGAACCTCATGAGGAAGGGTCAGCACATCCAGAGACCGGGAAAAAGCGCACAGCCCCAGCACCGGAACAAGCCCGAACACCGTAAGAATCAGCATGTCCGGCATACTGACCCCGTTAAGAGCTCCCATCATGTAATATGAGGCTCCGAATATCGAACTCTCGTCCGGAAGAAAGTATCTTAAAAAATTCAGCACCGCCGAAAACAGCGCCGACAGCACCACTCCGACCAGGATCAGCAGCACTGCCGAAAACCCGCCGTTTCTGGTTATCAGAAAGGCCACTGAAATCACCAGCAGCATGGCCAGCATGCCTGATCCGAAAGAAATTACGGGCAGCATCCAGAAACCGGCACCGCATATAAGTCCCAGCATAATACCGATAACCGATCCGGCTGAGGCCCCCAGAAGATCCGGGGACACCAGAGGATTCTGAAAAACTCCCTGATACGAGGCTCCGGAAACCGCAAGAATGCCGCCGGCCAGAAGTGCCGCCAGGGTTCGGGGCAGTCTTATCTCCCAGAGGATGGCTTTTTGGGCTGCGGTGAGATCCCACGGCAGCAAAAACCCCGAGGAGCCCAAAGCCAGAGCCAGAAAAAACAGCACCATAAGGCCGGCAATAATTACGGACAAATATACCGTTCCGGAAAAACTGCCGTTATCGGCCCGGAATAACCGGCGTTCCATAAATCCCCCCCCTTTCTTCAAAAACAAAAAGGGGAAAGACCGCAATCCTCCCCTTTTTTGAAATATCTGCAATGCCAGCGCAGACAGAAACGGAACGCGTTTCTCAAAAACGCATTTCCCGCCCCCTGCTACTCAAACACCACATTCTGCATGACATCGGATTCCTTGACGCCTCCGGCCAGCTTGATCATGAGACGTACCTCGTTCTCGGAGTCGGCATAGTGGAGAGCATCACTGTAGCTGATAATACCCTGCTGATAGAGATGGTAGAGACTCTGGTCGAAGGTGGTCATGCCGGCTTCCGGAGACTTCTGCATGATTTCCTTCAGCTTGAAGAGCTCGTTCTTCTGGAGACAATCAGCTACGGTAGGAGTATTCACCAGAATATCGAATGCTGCACGACGGCCACCGGTGGTGGTTTCAATCAGCTGCTGCGCAATAATGGCCCTCATGTTCACCGAAAGGTCAAACAGCATCTGTCTCTGTGCGCTTTCCGGTACCAGATGGAGAATACGGTCAATTGCCTGGTTAGCATTGTTGGCATGCAGGGTTGCCAGTACCAGGTGGCCGGTTTCGGCAAAGGACAGGGCAAACTCCATGGTCTCACGGGAACGGATTTCGCCGATGAGGATAACGTCAGGAGCCTGACGCAACGCAGATTTCAGAGCGGCATCGAAGCTTACGGTATCAGTGCCGACCTCACGCTGGGTAATCAGGGATCTCTTGTGATGGTGCACGTATTCGATAGGGTCTTCAATGGTAAGAATATGACCGTCGGAATTCATGTTACGGTAGCCGATCATGGCAGCCTGGGTGGTAGACTTACCGGCACCGGTAGCACCCACAAACAGCAGAAGTCCGCGGTCTTCCATAACCCACTTGGTAAAGGTGGGAGGGAGATGCAGTTCTTCGGTGGTGGGGATCTTTTCCACAATGCGGCGGAATACCACGCCCGGATAGGAAAGCTGCCAGAAACAGCTCACACGGTAACGCCCCAGGTCCGGACGCTGAATGGCGAAGTTGGCCTCGCGCTGATCATTGAACTCCTTAAGGAGATCCGGACGATCAACCATGGTTTCTCTTACAAAGTCAGACACCTGATCCTGAGTCAGCTTTCCCTGCTCGATAGGCGTCAGATGGCCGTCCAGCTTGACAGCAGCCTCAAGCCCCACGGTCAGAAAAAGGTCTGACGCGTTGTTATCATTCATAAAACGAAGATAGCGATCGATCTTCAACGGTTCCTGATACATCCTTAAACTCCCTTAAAAACCGCCCATGGAGCTGGCCACGATGGCATTAGGATCGTGAGCCTTGCTGCGGGCCTCGGCAATGCTGATTATACCACGGGACACCAGCTTGCTGAGAGCGCTGTCCAATGTGCTCATGCCATGGCTGGCTCCGGTCTGGATGATGGAGTACATCTGGGCAACCTTGTCTTCGCGAATAAGGTTTCTGATAGCCGGAATGCCAATCATGATCTCGTGTGCCGCCACACGTCCGCCGCCGTTCTTCTTGAGCAGAGTCTGGGAAATTACCGCATTCAGGGATTCTGAAAGCATGGAACGCACCATGCCCTTCTCAGCACCCGGGAACACATCGATAATACGGTCGATGGTCTTTGCTGCGGAGCTGGTATGGAGGGTACCGAACACCAGGTGACCGGTTTCCGCGGCGGTCAGAGCCAGACGCACGGTCTCCAGGTCTCGAAGCTCGCCTACCAGAATGATGTCCGGGTCTTCACGGAGTGCGGAACGCAATGCATTGGAGAAGGACATGGTATCACGGTGCACCTCTCGCTGGTTAACCATGCAGAGCTTGTTGTGATGCACGAACTCGATAGGATCCTCGATAGTAATGATGTGGTCATGCCGGGTGGAATTCACATAGTCCACCATCGCAGCCAGAGTGGTGGATTTGCCTGAACCGGTAGGTCCGGTAACCAGTACCAGCCCGCGGGGAGCGGAAGCAATCTTTTCAAAAACCTTAGGACAGTTCAGCTGTTCCAGAGTAATAACCTTGGACGGTATGGTACGGAACACCACTGCCATGCCGCGGTCCTGATTGAAAACATTAACACGGAAACGGGCCAGATTCGGCACTTCAAAGGAAAAGTCGCATTCCAGAGTCTCTTCGAATTCCTTTCTCTGGTGGTCATTCATAATATCGTAAACAAGGTTATGAACCGTGGTCTTGTCCAGAGGCTCCATATCCCTGACTTCCATGGTCAGCTTATCGGTTGTCTTGAGCTTGCGCATATCACCATCAACGCGGATCATCGGCGGCACACCTGCCGAAAGGTGTAAGTCTGACGCGTTGTTCTTTACACCGTAAAGTAGTAAATCTAGAATATCCATGGTTAATTCTCTATCGTCCAAAAATGATAGTACACAAAAAAGCGGTACTGTTCCCATGTTAAAGATACAAGAAAATCTGTCAAACGTAAAAGAACAAATTAAAAATTTTGCTACATCCGTTAAACGAGCCCCTGAAGAAATCACTCTTCTGGCAGTAAGCAAAACAAAACCTGTCAGCGACATTATCGAAGCATATCAGGCAGGTCAGCGGTTTTTCGGGGAATCCTATGCTCAGGAGGCTGCCGAAAAAATCACGGAGATCCGATCCCGGGGCATCACCGATATCGAATGGCATTTCATCGGTCCCGTACAGGCCAACAAAACCAGGATTATCGCGGAAAACTTTGATGTGGTGGAAAGTCTGGATCGTGCCAGAATCGCCAAAAGACTCAATGATCAGAGACCGCCTCTGATGCCGGATCTTCGGGTTCTTATCCAGGTTAACATCAGCCGGGAACCCCAGAAATCAGGAGTCTCCTTTGAAGACCTCCCGGAACTCCTGGATTTTATCGACGAGTCCTGCCCCAGACTTAAAGTTGCCGGACTTATGGGAATTGCAGAAAATGTCAGCGACAAAAGCGAGGTTCTGCCGCAGTTCAGGGCCCTCAGGGAGGTCTTCGACCGACTCTCCGGACAGGGCAGAAAGCTCACGGCGCTTTCCATGGGAATGACCGACGACATGGCCGAAGCCATTGCCTGCGGCAGTACCGAGGTTCGCATCGGAACCGCAATATTCGGGGCCAGACAGTATCACGTCTGAACAGGAATTGGAGATTGCCCGGATCGGATTCGGGCAACATCATTTAAATTTGAATTGAGGTACCAGAAATGCATACTGATAAAAAAATCGCCTTCATCGGCGGGGGAAACATGGCAGGAAGCCTTATCCAGGGACTCTGCAAAAGTGGATATCCGGCAAATAACATCACGGTTTCCGACCCGGTTTCCGACAAGGTTGCCGCTCTCCGGGAAAAATTCGGAATCAACGGCACCGACAATAACACGGAGGCGGTAAAAAACGCCGAGGTGATTCTCTTTGCCGTTAAGCCGCAAATGATGGCAGAAGTTCTTTCGGGTATCGCCCGGGATATTGACGATTTTAAGGATCGGCTCATTATTTCGATTATGGCCGGAGTTACCATTTCCCGCATCAGCGGCCTTTTGCACGGTGCCTCCAGAATCGTCAGGGTAATGCCGAACACTCCGGCACTTATCGGCCTCGGCATGGCAGGTCTTTTTGCATCCGAAGGAGCGCTTCCCGAAGATCGGGAATATGCAAAAGAGGTACTGGAATCGGTGGGCAAGGCTGTTTTCGTAAAATCGGAAGACGGCATTGACGATATCACCGCACTTTCAGGCAGTGCACCGGCATATTTCTTCTACTTTATGGAATGCATGGCCGAAAAAGCCAAAGCTTACGGCTTTTCCGAAGAAGAATCCCGCATAATTCTGGAGCAGGTAGCCCGGGGATCCGCGGAGATGGTTATCAGGAATCAGGACAAGACCCTGGCCGAACTCAGAGCAGCAGTAACCTCCAAGGGCGGCACCACCTACGAGGCCATCCGGGTAATGCAGGAAAGAGAGCTTAATGCCATTGTGAACGATGCCCTCGATGCCTGCAAAAACCGGGCTACGGAAATGGGAAAGCAGTTCTGATATCGCCGTCTTATTCCGCCTCTCAGGATCATAAATACAGCAGTCGAAAGAGACGGAGCTCCCTGACCGGGAACTGCACAGAGTCTGAACCTCATTCAGACTCTGTTCTTTTTTTGGTACTTTACGAAAACCGCTCCGCTATCTAAAATTGCATCTGAGATATTCGTTACAGGTAACCGATAAGATGAGTTATTCTTTCATACTGGCCTTTGTTCCGGCTCTGGTGTTTTTCACAAGGTTTCTTATGGAATACACCGGCTGCGACTATTACCACCCGGCTTGCCGCTGGATAGTAAAGGTTACAGATCCCCCGGTCAGACTTATTCCCCTGAAAAAGGTCATGAATCTTAATATTTCAGCCCTGATTGTAATGCTCGTCGCGGCGGAAATATTCGGGGGAGGTTTTGTCTACTGGTCCATGACCGGTTTCAGAGTTTTTTCCTTTGACCTGATCTGGCGTCTTATGCTGCTGGTTCCGGTACTTCTGATTTGGGCGGGACTCCAGTATATGTTCTACATGATGATTATCGGAGCCATTATGAGCTGGATTCCGGCTCCATCGCTGACCCCATGGAAATATCTGTTTAACAAGCTGACTTCTCCTGTTACGGAACCCTTTGAACGCTTTATCCCGCCGATAGGATTCTTTTCAGTGGCGTTTATTGTGGCATTCCTCCTGATGAGCTTTGTGGTCTTCACCGTAATGCCAAGGGTAACAAGCTATGCCATGCAACTGATTTTTTAACCAATGAGCGCCGTTGAAATCAAAGGTCCGGTAATCACCCTGAAAGCGGTAATTACCCCGAAGGCCTCCCGGGATTCCGTTATTCCGTTTACAGAAGAAGAAATCAAAATAACCGTAACCGCTCCCCCGGTGGACGGCAAGGCGAATCAGTATCTTCAGAAATACCTTTCAAAGGCTTTCGGAACCTCAAAGGGGAAGGTACAGATAATCCGCGGCGAATGCAGTCATCACAAGGTGATAGAAATCCGGGACTTCTCAAAAGTTCCCGCCCCCCTGGCGGCACTGCTGAAGAACTAACCCTTCTGATCCCCGGATCAGTCTCTTTCCCCCCGAATGGATCCCGCTTCATCGGGAATCGTATCCGGTTCCCCGTCTTCTTTGCTTGCACTACCGTAATCCGGCAGCACAAAGCCGTCAGGACGCCGCACCTCCTTGTCCAGCTCCATAATTTTGGTAATCATGTCCTGGCGCAGCTGTTTCGTAAATGTTCTGATTTCAGACTTTTCCAGTCCGGAAACATCCCTGGGGGGCAGCATCTCAACAATAATCTCGCCGTTATCCCAGCGATTAAGGTTAATCTGGCCGTAATACGACGAAGTTACAAACGGAATTATCGGCACTCCGGCAAGCTTTGCCGTATGCACGGCTCCGGTCTTGAACGGAAGCATTCCGGCTCCCTTGGACCTGTGTCCTTCCGGGAATATCCACAGTGAAAGATTCTTTTTCCTGACCCTTCTGACCAGAGACAGAAATTCCTCGCCATTACGGGAACGATTGGTACGATCTATGAGAATATTTCCTGAAAGATAGAACAGAATTCCGAACACCGGCACCCAGATAAGACTTTTCTTGCCGACACAAACCAGCCCCGGCTGGGGAACATCGGCCACGGTCACAATATCCCAGTTGGTCTGATGGTTGCCGACAAATACAGCCGGCATTCTGCTTCGCAGCTCTTTGACATCAAAACGGTAAGTTACCTTTACTCCCACCACCTTCTGCACCAGCCGCAGCATCTGGGTCAGAACATAAAGATTGTAAGGATGCCCGGGGCGGCACAGGCAAACGGCACAGCCTGCAATCAGCCATAAAATCCCCATGATCCCGAGGATCAGCATACGAATAATCAAAAGCATAGCGAATTTCCTACTTTCACGGTTTTCCGGGACAGCGTGCTAATCCGGAACCTGGGCGGTATCTGGCAGCACCATCTCCGGAGATGCAGAAGTTTCCCGATTCCCGGGGATCACCACCACTTCCGTAACCTTCTGAAGTCCCCGGGGCAGCTTAATGCCGCGGCGCCCTCTTTCACCCTTGTAATTGTCCAGATCCGCCGGCTTCACCGTCAGTTTCCGCTTTCCGGCATGAATTTCCACTGAATCATCAGGCTCCAGAACACATGCAGCAATTACATATTCCTCACGGGTTTTCAGTTTGCTTTGGGAAATGTTTATCATACGGCTGCCCTTGCCCTTGCTGAGCACCGGAAGCTCCGTAACGAGAAACATCAGCATCCGTCCCTGATTGGATATCATGAGACAAAGAGACCTTTCCACATCCTTTACCGGCATCGGCGCGAGAAGATTTGCACCTTCCGAAACTGAAATCACAGATTTTCCATTGGTAGTACGGCCTATCAGATCCTGATACTGGCATACAAAACCGTAGCCGGCATCAGTACCTACAACGTAATAGTCATCATCAAGTCCCGAAAGCACTGCAACTATGCTGTCTCCCTGGACAATGGAAAAACGGCTGGTCAGAGGCTCCCCCTGGCTGCGGGCCGAAGGAAGAGTATTCACCTGCAGAGAATAGGACTGTCCGGAATTGGATAAAAAGACCACATTCTGATTGCTTTTGGCAAAGGTCTTCATCAGGAAACAGTCACCCTGCTTGTAAGAAAATGAGGAAATATCTTCCACATATCCCTTGGCAGCACGCACCCATCCCATTTTCGAAAGTACCACCGTCATAGGTTCCGCCGGTATCATTTCGCTTTCCAGAATGGCCTTGGCGGGCGCCCTCATTACAACAGGACTTATCCGATCATCACCATATTTGTCGGCAGCTTCCTTAATGCTTTTCTTGAGAAAATTCTTAAGCTTTACCGGAGAATTAAGGATCCCGCTGATATTGCCGGCTTCCTTTTCCAAAGCAGCTTTCTCTTCTCCGAGTTTAATCTCGGAGATACGGGCCAGCTGCCTCAGTCTGGTCTCGAGAATGTATTCAACCTGAGGCTCGGTAAGTCCGAACCGGTTCATGAGCACTTCTTTGGGATTGTCCTCCTCCCTGATAATGCGGATTACCTCGTCAATATTGAGAAAAACTATAAAAAGTCCTTCAAGAAGGTGCAGTCTTTGATTAATCCTGTCAAGACGATACTTAAACTCCCGAACCACCGTATCCCTTCTGAAAGACAGCCACTCGGCAAGAATCGTAGTCAGTGATTTAACAGCCGGATTGCCGTTCAGTCCCAGCATGTTCATATTGACCTGATACGAACATTCCAGATCGAGATTCTTAAGAGCAAACAGATGTGACATTACCGCATCAGGATCCACCCTGCCGGATCTGAGTTCCAGAACAATCCGGCATTCCTTGCTGGTTTCATTTCTGATATTTGAAATCAGAGGGAGCTTTTTCTGATTCATGAGAGTCGCAATTCTGGTTTCAATATCAGCTCCGGATACCTTGTAGGGCAGTGCGGTAATAACAATGCACCCCTTCTCCGTATGGTAGACGGAACGCATTCTGATACTGCCGTTTCCGGTCTCATAGATTTTCAGGAGTTCGGAAGGAGGGGTAATGATTTCAGCCGCTGTGGGATAATCAGGCCCCTTGACAATGTTCATCAGATCCGCAACGGAAGCGTCAGGATTATCAAGAAGGTAGATGGATGCCTCCGCAATCTCCCTGGCATTATGGGGCGGAATATCGGTTTTGATACCAACAGCCACACCGGAGGTTCCGTTAAGAAGAATATGAGGAAGTCTGGCCGGCAACAACTCCGGTTCCTTCAGAGTGCCGTCGAAGTTGGGGATAAAAGTAGTTCCCCCGTCATCAAGTTCAGACAGCAGCACTTCTGAAAACATCGTCAGACGGGACTCGGTGTAACGCATGGCAGCGTAGGATTTTGGATCATCAGGATGCCCCCAGTTGCCCTGACCGTCCACCAGGGGATACCTGTAGGTAAATTTCTGAGCCATCAGCACCATGGCTTCGTAACAGGAAGCATCTCCGTGAGGATGATATTTGCCCAGCACATCACCTACCGTTCTGGCGGATTTTTTGTATTTAACAGTCGGAAAAAGTCCAAGCTCGTGCATGTCATAGATAATCCGGCGCTGCACCGGCTTCAGACCGTCTGCAACATGAGGAATGGCACGATCCCTGATTACGGCCATGGAATAATTAAGGTAGGCAGCCTCTGTAAAGGTTTCGAGAGGCATGGTCTCAATGCCTTCAAGGCTCATTTGTTTTTTATCGTTCATACGCTTTCCAGTTTTATCAGGGAATATTATAGCCTAAACCCCCGGCATTACTGAGAATTTGCCGGGCATCATGTTGCAATTTTCCGGCCCGGAATCTTTATTTTTTTATAAAAATCCCTACAATGGCAGGAAACAAAAGAGAGTAAGTTTATGTCCCGCATTTTTCTGATTTCTCACTTTTCCTCATTGCTGATTCCGTCCCTGTCACTGCTGCTGACCATGGCAGCCTCCGGCAGTTCAGCAGCAAATGACGCCGACCTCCTCGCCACCGGAGGCACCACACTGCCATACAGTGTGTATCTGGAAGCTCTCAACGAATATCCGGAATACGACCCCGACACTGACTACACAAAACTGGGAACAATTGTCACCAAAATTGCTGCCGGAAGTCTTGCCGCCATCAGAAAAAATCTTGTGGATCGGGTGGTTGTCCGGAAATCAAGCTACAAAATTTTTCTTTACAAGGGGGAAGCTCTTATCAAAAGCTTCAACATCTCTTTGGGCAAAAATCCCCAGGGGCCCAAGATGTTCGAAGGCGACAAAAAAACCCCCGAAGGTAAATATATTCTGGATTACGTAAAACTGAATTCCAGCTTTTATAAGGCCTTTCATATATCCTATCCCAACCCGGAAGATATCGACAGGGCCAGAAAGGCCGGTCGCCGTCCCGGCGGAATGATTATGATCCACGGAGAACCGCCCTACCGCGGAAAAAGCGAGGACCGGGTGGACGGCCTTATGCCATCAAACTGGACTAACGGCTGTATTGCACTTATAAACAGCGATATGGATGAATTTCTTGATTTGGTAGATCCGGGAACGATGATTGAAATACTTCCTTAGCTCCCGAAAATAAAAATCCCGAAAGAAACAGCTCTTTCGGGAACGAACAGTAATGGCATCATAAACACCAAATCCTGTTCCGGACACAACAGAATAACCTGGAGTACCAAACTCTGAGACTCTAGGATTTGCTATTCCTCATCATCGCTGTCCATTCCGGCATTAAGGAATTCTTCATCAGGATAAAATTCCACTGCCGTTCTGACCAGGGATTCATCATGAATCCACGGAAGCGGCATAAGAACCACAGCAAAGCACCTGCTGTTATCGTCGATTCCCAGATCCTCATCGGAAGACAACGGCTCTTCCGAAAAATAAAACATAACCTCAATGTATTTCTCCGCCAGCTCCGGATCCTCAAGGAAATCATACTCGTCAGAGGGATAACGCTGAGACCAGATCGAACGGGCAGGATAGACCAGAGAGTTATACACCGCATCGCTCAGAACCCGGTCATTGAAATATTCCAAATCATCCAGAGAAAGCTCGTCATTATCAACACATGTCGGAATGACCTCCTGCAAAATATCATAGGCTGCATTTAAAATTTCAGAAATTTCCGAGCTGGAAAAAGAGTCTTCATCACCGGAAACAGCATCCTGATTATCAATATCGTTCATACAAAAAAACCATTAAAAAAGCCTGACCAAACACGATCAGGCTCCGATAATATCAGCTTTCAGCTATAAAAGCATCAGGAATTACTTGCGTCCGGCGGAAACAATCACCACCTTGTCATTGCCCTTCTTCCTCATAAAGGCATAAGGGCTGACGGAAAGCTTGGTATGAGTTCCTTCGGCAACAGCAGGATGATTGAGACGGAACTTGTTAAGCTTGCCCCAATGCCTGATCAAATCCTTATACTCGGGCTTGTCGAGATCCGCCCAGTTCATGTCGGAACGGAGAGACTGATCCACCACTCCGTCATCCTTCATCAGAGGACGTCCTGATTCATCACCATAGTAGATCTGAACCTGTCCCGGGAGCATCAGGAAGGAATTGGCAGTACGCTTCTGCAAATCAAAGTCCTGATAGTCCGCAAAGAACAGCTTGGTATCGTGAGATGAAATGTAGGACAGAATATTAAAGCCCTTCTGCTGAACGGACTTTGAGTACTTGGCATAAATACCGTCAGCCTCCTTCATACACTGAGCAGCTGCCATGGATTCCTTCTGATAGTCAAAATTGAGGAGACTGTCAAAACCGTTGTCATACCAGAGATCCCTGGAAACACCGTGATCGAACACCTCGCCTACCATAAAGAAAGGAGTGTCATCGATCTTCTTGGAAGGGTTCTCGGCCTTCCATTCCTTAAGCGCTTTGGTGGCACTCTCCTTGAGCTGCTTCCAGGCATAAGGATCAACATGCTTCACGGTATCGCAGCGGAATCCGTCAACACCGAATTTTCTGACATAATAGGTATGCCAGCTGACGAGGTAATCAACAATCGAGGCATTGGGCAAATCCACAGCCCTGGTATCCTTCTTGTTCTTAAAGAATTCCGGAAGCTTCACGGGCGTTCTCTTCTCTGTCTTGAAATCAGGAAGTCCGCCTACTGCCATGTTCTGGTCGTCAACACCGGGCTCATCATATCCAGGAAGTCCGGCACGCACCCAGTCCGGTCCCCACCATTTCTTCCAGGCTTTGGTCTTATAGTTGATAACACCGTTGATGCTGCCCCAGGTTGCATAAAGTCCCTTGGGCTTGTATTCTGACCAGTCAGCAGGGAGAGAATCAGGATCATTTACCAGCTCCTTAAGACCGACATCCTGGAGATCCTTCAAAGTTGCATAGCCGGCATGATTCATTACCACATCCACAAGAATACGGATACCGCGCTTATGGGCCTCATCAACAAATTTCTGGAATTCTTCTTCAGTGCCGAGATTCTTGTCAATATTGGTAAAATCCAAAGCCCAGTAACCGTGATAGCCGTAGAACGGGAAAGAACCTTCAGCACCACCGCTTACAAAACCGTGAACCTGTTCAACTATAGGAGTAACCCATATGGCATTGACTCCCAAATCACGAAGGTAATCTAGTTTTTGGGTGATACCGGCAAAGTCACCGCCGTGCCAGGTACCGATTTCATTCTTGCCGTCCTTCTTTCTGCCATAGGAATTATCATTTGATTTGTTTCCGTTATAGAAGCGATCCGGAAGCATAAAATAAACATTGGCATTATCCCAGCTGAAAGGCGCCTGGGAGAAGGACTTTGCCTCCTCAAGAAGAAGAATACCCTCGCTTTCAGGAGCGGGAGTCATGGTGACCTTTCCGCCCTTTACCACCGCAGTAGCACCGGAATAGGCATCACGAACCGTAGTTCCGTTGGGAAATGCCTTGCCAACGTTTGCTGTAACCGGACCGCCGTCCCATTTGTCACATGCAATCTGCGGAGGCTGTCTCTTGACCTCAACCTTCTTGGTACTTCTTAGCACCTTAACAGAGGGAACATCCTTGGTGTAGTCAAGGGTAAAATCATAGTTACCCTTGAGAACCACGTTAATGGTGAATTCATTCTTGGCACACTTGTCAAGCTGAGCAAGAGTTCCGAAGGCAAGATTTGCCGAGGCGGCAGGGCCGAATTTTGTACCGCAGGTATCCTTGGCATCCGCAAGAACAATCTTATGCTGTCCTTTATCCATAAAGGCAGTGGCATGATAGATATTGCTGGTATTTCCCAGCTTGAATTCGCTGTCGGCCCCCTGTGATTTTCCGTCAACCTTAACAAAAACCGGGGTAGTAAGTTTCCCGGTAACCGCTTTTGAAGCAGGAGATGAGGAAGCCGAATCGCTGCTACAACCGGCAACAGCTAGGATCATGGCTGCCGCCATGGCAGTAATACAATATTTATTCATAGTTAAAACCGACCTCGAAAAGAAAAAGAACTGTGATAATGATATGACTTCAAAGATGGGGTCATACACAGTGACAGGGTTAATGAAAAATTATAAATAAAAGAGGAGTCGATAACCGAATACAAGAGGGAATGCAGTAACAAAAATGTGAAACAAACAGAAAGAAAGGGACAGTTTCAAATCCCTGATGGAGGCTCATTAGGAGAAAATTCATGTCCTCCGAAAAAGAAATGAGGCCGTATCAAAAAATAACCTGCACCGGTATAGACGGCACAGGCCATAATCAAACCCCTAATCGAGGAGAAACATCAGAAGACTAATCCTTCTGATCCTCATCTTCCTGAGGCGGCCAGTTGTCGAGGCGCATGCCCAGAGACAGACCTTCCTTTGCAAGAACATCCTTGATTTCAGTAAGAGATTTCTTACCGAGATTAGGGGTCTTAAGAAGCTCAACCTCAGTCTTCTGAACCAAATCACCAATATAATGAATTCCTTCAGCCTTAAGACAATTGGCAGATCGAACTGTAAGTTCAAGATCTTCAACGGTTTTAAGAAGCTTGGGATCAATCTTGGGTTCCTCAACAACCTTGGCAGTGGTTTCAGATTCAGAATGAATGTCAATGAAAGTATTCAGCTGTTCATAAAAAATTGTGGAAGCTCTGCGAAGCGCCATCTGGGGAGAAATTGTTCCGTCTGTAGTCAGATTAATGGTAAGTGACTCCAAATCATCACGACCATTAGGATCATCGTACTTGCTTACGGTATAAGCCACATTGACGACAGGACTGTAAGCAGCATCAACCATAAGGCGTCCCACGAACCTTTCGTCCCCTTCAGGATGTGCCCGCAGGTCACCGCGCAGAAAACCACGGCCACGGTTAACATGAAGCTTCATTCTGAAAGGAATGGTTCTGCTGGTGATATGACAGATAACAAGATCCGGGTTATGAATTGTAACCCCTGCCGGACAATAAATATCGCCGGCAGTAATAGGCCCAACGTAATCAGTTTTGGCGTTTGTGACACCATCGTCCTGAGCCAGAGGATCATTAACCCGTAACTGAAGAAGAGCATCATCTCTGGTAAGATTGTCAATGGACACGGCAATCTTCTTAAGATTCAGGAGAAGAATGAGAATATCTTCCTGCAATCCCTCTTTGGTAGTATATTCATGATTTACATCATTGATTTCACAGGAATATATGGCGGATCCAGGCATGGAGGAAAGAAGTATACGCCTAAGAGCATTACCGAGAGTAAGACCGAAATTAGGTTCAAAAGGCTCAAGAACAATTTTTGACTGAGTATCAGAAATACTTTCAATCCTTGCTTCCTGAGGCTTAAAAAAATCTTTTACGAAGTCCAAGGCAGATTCCTCAATTATTTCTTACCGGATAATACCGATACAGGACAAAACTGACGAATTATCACAATTCATCAGCTACTAATTTTACATCAAAAAGAAAGCTTATTAAATATAAGCAAAAAAGCCCCGAGAGAAACGGGGCTCATATCTAGATATGCTTATTCAGCAGAGGGTGCCTCGGCAGCAGGTTCTTCAGCCTTGACATCTACAAGAGAGATGAAAGCCATCTGAGCCTGATCTCCAGGACGAAGACCGCACTTTAAAACACGGGTATAACCGCCCTTGCCTTTAGACTCATCAGCTTCACGGGCAAGAACTCGCTTGGCAATGTCGTTAAAAAGTTTGGTAACAATCTCACGATCACGCAAAACTGCAAAAACATGACGACGGTTAGCAACCGAATCAACCTTGGCCTTGGTAATAAGAGGCTCAGCAAAGCGACGAAGCTCCTTAGCCTTCGGAAGAGTAGTTCTGATGGTTTCTCTTCTGAAAAGAGCTACAGTAAGCGAACGGAGCAATGCAGCTCTTGCACTGGTGTTGCGGCTCAACTGACGGCCGCTCATACGATGACGCATGACACTTTTCCTTCTAAAAAAGTTTTATGATTTGGCCTGCTGAGAAGCTGCAGCCCAGTTCTCAATACGCATACCGAGAGACAACCCTCGCTGAGCCAGAACATCCTTAATCTCATTAAGAGACTTACGACCTAAGTTCTTGGCTTTAAGAAGTTCAACTTCGGTACACTGAACCAAATCACCTATTAAGTGAATGGATTCTGCTTTAAGGCAGTTAGCCGAACGAACAGTAAGCTCAAGATCATCAACGGATCTGAGAAGAGCAGGATCCAAAACAGGAGCCTGTGTCTGTTCAACAGGTGCACTTACCTTAACGGCATCTAAATCTACAAAGGAAGATAGCTGTTCACGAAGTAACAGAGCGCCTTCCCTGATAGCTTCCTCAGGATCAATAACCCCGTTGGTTTCAACTTCAATCTCAAGGCCGTCAAGGTCAGTTCTCTGTTCGAGACGCGCTGACTGAACCTCATAGGAAAAATACCTGATTGGAGTGTATGAAGCATCAAGGAGGATGGTACCGGGATCACGAGCTTCAGCCTGACGCTTGGGCGAATTGGCCGGAACATAACCGGAACCCCTTTGAATTCTCAAAGTCATTTCTATGGAAGACTTTGAAGAATTCAAATGACAGATAACGTGACCAGGATTATAAACCTGAACATCATCCGGCAACTTAATGTCACCTGCATAAACAGGTCCTGTACCGGACTTTACCAGGGAAACAACGACATCATCCTTGGTTTCATCCGTAATATTTACAGCAACACCTTTAAGATTAAGAAGCACCTCCAGAATCTCTTCCTGAATATCGCTCTTAACACTATATTCGTGCTCTACACCTTCGATTTTGACCTGAGTGATGGCACAACCAGGAAGGGACATCAGAAGGACACGGCGAAGAGCCTGTCCTAAGGTATTGCCAAAACCGCGCTCCAACGGTTCAAGAGAAACGTGAGAGCGATTGATGCTTACTGGCGTAATCCCAACCTTTCTCGGTTTTAAAAAATCTGTTACAGAACCCAAAATTATATCCTCTTTGCGAGACCAAATTACTTGGAGTAGAGTTCGACGATGAGCTGTTCTTTAATGTCAGAAGGCAGAGAAGAACGCTCAGGCTTGTGAGTAAACACACCTGACTTCTTTTCTACATCAACGTCAATCCACTCAGGCTTTTCACGCTTGCTGGCAAGGTCAAGAGCAGTAATAATACGATCCTGATTCTTTGCCTTCTCGCGAACAGATACTGTTGCCCCCTCAGGAACCTGGAAAGAAGGGATGTTAACAGTTCTTGCAACTTCGGAACCCTTAAGGGTAATCTGAATCGCCTTGTGGCTGACAAGCTGACGAGCTTCGGCACGGGTAGATCCAAAACCCATACGATAAACAACATTGTCAAGTCTGGACTCAAGAAGCTGAAGCAGGTTTTCACCTGTATTTCCCTTCATCTGGCTGGCTTTCCGATAGTAGTTACGGAACTGACGCTCAAGAATGCCATAAAGACGACGTACCTTCTGCTTTTCACGAAGCTGAGTACCATATTCTGAAGCGCGGGGCTTTTCGGCACCATGAACGCCAGGGAGCTTCTCAGCCTTCTTGCACTTCTTTTCGTAAGTGTTAACACCGGACTTTAAAAACAGATCGCAACCTTCACGGCGGCTAAGCTTCAAAGACGGTCCAATATATCTAGCCATTTAATCTATCTCCAAAATACCAGTTAAACTATACACGACGCTTCTTGGGGGGACGGCAGCCATTGTGGGGAATTGGAGTAACATCAGTAATGTTGGTAATCTTGAAACCAATAGCGTTAAGAGCACGAATGGTGGATTCACGACCAGGGCCAGGGCCTTTTACGAGAACCTCAAGATTTCTTACACCAAATTCCTTGGCAGCCTCACCGGCACGTTCAGCAGCGACCTGAGCGGCATAGGGAGTAGACTTACGGGAACCACGGAAACCAGAACCACCTGAAGTAGCCCAGGACAGTGCATTGCCCTGACGATCAGAAATGGTAACAATAGTGTTGTTAAAAGAAGCATGAATGTGGGCTACGCCATCAGCTACCTGCTTCTTAGAACGACGACGGGTCTGTTCATTATTTGCCATTATCAATATCCTCGCTTACTTCTTAATAGCCTTGCGCGGGCCCTTGCGGGTACGGGCATTAGTCTTGGTACGCTGACCGCGAACCGGAAGACCGCGGCGATGACGAATACCACGATAGCAGCCAAGATCGATAAGGCGCTTGATGTTCATGGAAACCTCACGGCGGAGATCACCTTCAACAGTGTAATGGGAAACCTGCTCACGAATCTTGTCAAGTACAGATTCTTCGAGGTCTTTGAACTTAGCATCCTGATTAACACCTGCATCTGCAAGAATCTTCTTGGCGGTGGTAGGACCAACGCCGTAAATAGACTGCAGTGCAATAACTGCATGCTTGTCATCAGGAAGGTTAATACCAGCTATACGGGCCACTATAAACTCCTAAAATCAAGTTAAAAAAACAATCCTCGTAAAGCCCGTCAGGATACACGAGGATCACTAGTGCACATAAAAAAACTGCAAGGAGCATAATATACACACCTTGCAGTTCAATTGCAACAAAAATGTGACAGAAATTAAAAATTAACCCTGACGCTGCTTGTGCTTGGGATTAGTACAAATCACGTGAACCACTCCACCGCGACGTACAATCTTGCAATGACGACAGAATTTTTTTACTGAAGCACCAACTTTCATGATTAGACTCCTTTGTCCAAAGAAGGTCTATCGACCAAAATTTATCAAATTTGCCTTCTTCAAAGCATCCCCGTACTGGTAAGTAGCCATATGACTTTGAAGCTGCGCAATAAAATCCATAATAACCACAACGATAATCAGCAACGATGTTCCGCCGAAATAGAACTGAACATTGAACCAGGTCATCAGCAACTGGGGCACAAGGCATACAAAAACCATGTAGACAGAACCAGCTAAAGTCAATCTGGTCATTACCTTATCAATGTGCTTGGCTGTCTGCTCACCAGGACGAATACCGGAGATAAACGCACCGCTCTTCTTCAGGTTATCTGCAATTTCACGGGGGTTGAACACCATCGCCGTATAAAAGAAGCAGAAAAACACAATTGCCACAGCATAAAGAATTTCATACAAAGGCTGACCAGGCTGCAACAGCATTGATACTTCCTGAAGGAAATTCGCAACAGGCCCCTGACCATTGCCCAGCCAGGCAACAATAGTTCCCGGGAAAAGAATTATACTGGAAGCGAAAATTGCCGGAATAACACCGGACATATTCAGCTTTAACGGCAAATGGGTTGAAGGTGGATTATAAAAACGATTACCGTTCTGACGCTTTGCATAATTTATAGGTATGCGACGCTGTCCGCGCTCTACAAAAACTACAAAATATGTAACAGAAACAACAACCAGCGCAATTATAAGGATGCCGATTATAGACAGTTCCTCTTGGCGAACCTGTTCAAAAGTTGCCGCCAGCGCATGAGGGAGTCCTGCAACGATACCGGCAAAAATGAGAAGGGAAATGCCGTTTCCGACACCTCTCTCTGTAATCTGCTCGCCGAGCCACATCAAAAACATGGTTCCAGCAGTCAGACTAACAGTGGCAACTACCATGAATTGCCACCCCATGTTCACCTCATCAACAAGACCCGGAATCATGTTGGGCAGACCGTAAGCTATGCCAACAGACTGCAGCAGACCAAGAAACAGGGTTCCCCAACGAGTATATTTGGTTAAAGTACGTCTGCCAGACTCACCCTCCTTCTTCAATTCAGCCAATGTAGGATTTATAACTGCCATCAGCTGAATGATAATTGCGGATGAAATATAAGGCATTATACCTAGGGCTAAAATGGAGGCACGAGACAGAGCACCGCCCGAAAACATGTTAAACATCCCAAGAACGTTACCGCTCTGTTCTGAAAACATCTTTTCAAGCACATCTGTATTAATTCCAGGAACAGGTACAAAAGACCCTAAACGAAATATAACGAGACCTATAAAAACAAACAATAGGCGGCTCACCAATTCGTTACTGGTCTTACCTGTCTGGCCCGGTCTTGCTACCATTGACTAACCCTTATTCTTCAACCTTGCCGCCGGCTGCTTCAATGGCAGCCTTTGCACCCTTGGTTACACGAATTCCCTTAACGGTGAAAGCACGATTGATCTTAGGCTCTTTGGAGAGGATGATTTTCGCATTTTCAAACTTGCCGCTAATGATATTAGCCTGCTTCAGGGTGAGCATATCAACAACATCACCTTCAAGCTTGCAAAGCTCATTAAGAGGAACTTCAGTAGTAACTGCGGCAATACGGGAGAAGAAACCAAACTTAGGAAGACGAATCTTGATCGGCATCTGACCGCCTTCAAATCCCGGACGGGTACCGCCACTCTTACGAGCACCGGCGCCTTTTATACCGCGACCGCAGGTCTTGCCTATGCCAGAACCAATACCACGACCTACACGCACTGCCTTCCTCTTGGAACCGGCAGCTGGAGAAAGATCATTAAGACGCATTTATTCCTCCACCTTGATCAGGTAATAAACCTTGTTAAGCATACCGCGGATAACCGGAGTATCAGGTACTTCAACAGTATGACGGATATGACGCAAGCCAAGAGTTTTCAGAACCGCCAGGTGCTTAGGCTTTCTGCCAATAGAACTGCGGATCTGAGTAACTTTAAGAGTTTTGTCAGCCATTTTATACTCCAAGAATCTGTTCAACAGTAAGACCGCGCTTGGCAGCTACTTCATCAGGAGATCTTACAGAAGAAAGAGCACGAATGGTGGCACGAACAACATTGCCCTGATTAGTAGAACCATAGGCCTTAGCAAGCACGTTACGAACACCGGCAACTTCGAGAACGGCACGCATTGCACCGCCGGCAATAATACCGGTACCTTCAGAAGCAGGCTTCATAAATACGGTTGAGCCCGCATGGGAACCCTTAACATCATGATACAGAGTGCCATCATTAAGCTCAATGCGGCTGCGCGAATTTGCATCACGACGAGCCTGATCCATAGCCTTGGCAATGGCTGCAGGAACCTCACTGGCCTTGCCATAACCGTAACCAACCTTGCCCTTGCCATCACCAACAACAGTTAAAGCGGTGAAAGAGAAAATACGACCGCCCTTTACAACTTTAGCTACACGATTTACAGCAACGAGCTTTTCCTGCATATCGTTGTTAGCCTGGTTTTCATTTTTAGCCATTCTCAACCCACCTTAGAACTTAAGACCAGCTTCACGGGCAGCCTGGGCCAGAGCCTCGACACGACCATGATACTGGAAACCGGAACGATCAAAAGCTACGCTGGTAACTTCCTTGGCAACAGCACGCTCAGCAATAGTCTTGCCAATGAGCTTAGCAGCTTCCTTGTTACCGGTATACTTAACCTGACTGGCAAGAGACTTCTCAAGAGTTGAAGCACTTGCAAGGACATTACCTTCGTCGTTAATTACCTGAGCGTAAATATGACGCGGAGTACGAAAAACAACTAAGCGGGTAGCACCCAATTCATGCATCTTGGCACGTGCCTTGGTGGCGCGACGAAGACGAGATACTTTTTTATTCATTGCGTATTCCTACTTCTTCTTAGCTTCTTTAATATGAACAACTTCGTCAGCATAGCGAACACCCTTGCCCTTATAAGGCTCAGGAGCTCTCACAGCGCGAATTTCAGAAGCAACCTGCCCAACCAGATCACGATCAGCGCCACTGATGTTAATTTCAGTCTGGGAAGGAGTTTCAACCTTGATTCCCTCAGGCACTGCATAATCGACAGGATTTGAATAACCTAAATTAAGAGTTACAGTGTTGCCCTTGGCCTGAGCACGATAACCTACTCCCTTAAGAATAAGCTTAACAACATACCCCTGGCTTACACCGACAACCATGTTATGAGCAAGAGCACGGGCAGTACCGGACTGCGCATTGGCATTCTTGGACTCATCAACAGGAGCAAACTTAAGTTCATTATCTTCAAAAGTAACCTTAACAGCAGGATTGACATTAAGAGAAAGAGTGCTGTTCTTGCCCTTAACCGTCAGAACCTGACCTTCAAGCTTTACTTCAACACCTGCAGGAATAACTACAGGAGCTTTTGCGATTCTTGACATTATTTACTCCTTAAGCTACGTAGCAAACGACTTCACCGCCTACGCCGTTCTTGCGTGCTACGCGATCGGTCATAAGGCCCTTAGAAGTAGAAATAACAGCGATGCCAAGACCGTTCTGAATCTTAGGAAGATTCTGGCAGGACTTGTAAATACGGAGACCAGGACGTGAAACTCTCTGGATCAGTTCTACAACAGGCTTTCCGTTGTAATACTTAAGATCGATCTCAAGAGTCTTGATAACATCACCGGTTACCTTAACATCTGAAATGTAGCCTTCTTCCTTGAGGAGGTTGGCGATAGCCAGCTTCATCTTGGAAGATGGAACTGAAACAGTAACCTTGCCAGCAGCCTGGCCGTTACGAATGCGAGTCAGTAAATCCGCAATAGGATCTTGCATACTCATAAGTTAATCTCCCTGAATTACCAGCTGGCCTTCTTAAGACCCGGAATTTCGCCCTTCATCATGTGTTCACGAACCATGTTACGGCACATGCCAAACTTGCGGAGGAAACCATGAGGACGACCTGTGATACAACAGCGATTGCGCTGACGTACCGGACTGGAATCACGCGGCAAAGCCTGCAGCGCAACTATAGCAGCCCAACGTTCATCATCAGAAGAGTTAACATCAGATACAATAGCCTTAAGCTTCTGACGCTTTTCATAGTACTTATTTACGAGAAGTTCGCGCTTTGCTTCGCGATTCTTCATAGAAGTTTTTGCCATAATTCTGCACCCTTACTTACGGAACGGGAAGTTGAAGGCAGCGAGAAGTTCGCGTGCTTCGTCATCGGTCTTGGCAGTGGTGGTAATGGTTACATCGAGACCACGAACCGTGTCAACCTTGTCGAAATCAATTTCCGGGAAGATGATCTGTTCACGAACGCCCATGGAGTAATTGCCACGACCATCGAATGATTCGCTGCTCACACCGCGGAAATCGCGAATACGAGGCATAGCAATTGAAATAAGACGCTCAAGGAATTCCCACATACGTTCACCGCGTAAGGTAACCTTACAGCCGATAGGATAGCCCTCACGAATCTTAAAGCCCGCAACTGACTTACGAACCTTGGTGATTAAAGGCTTCTGACCAGAAATAGCAGTCATGTCCTTGACAGCATTCTCGAGAACCTTCTTGTCATCTACAGCTTCACCAACGCCCATATTGAGGGTAATCTTCTCAATTCTAGGGACTTGCATGACAGTCTTGTAACCAAACTTTTCAGAAAGCTTCTTGATTACTTCTTGTCTATAAACATCATGCAGTTTCGCCATTGTAAACTCCGATTATTTAACAAGTTCATTATTAGACTTGAAGAAACGTACTTTCTTTCCGTCTTCAAATCTGAAACCAACACGATCTGCCTTCTTGGTGGAAGGATTCAGAATCGCAACGTTAGAAACATCAATGGGAGCTTCCTTCTCGAGGATGCCGCCGGCAATTCCAAACTGTGGTCTGGGTTTCTGATGCTTCTTAACAACATTAACGCCTTCGACGATAACCTTATGTTCCTTGGTAAGAACTGCCTTAACCTTGCCGGTCTTGGACTTGTCCTTGCCTGCGATAACAATAACTTCGTCATTCTTGCGAATTTTTGCTGACATTGTTTCAACTCCTTAAAGTACTTCAGGTGCTAAGGAAACTATCTTCATGAAACGTTCGGTACGAAGTTCACGAGTGACAGGTCCAAAAATACGAGTACCGATAGGTTCATAGGAACCGTTAAGAAGTACAGCTGCATTGCTGTCGAAACGAATGACAGAACCATCCGGACGACGAACGCCCTTCTTGGTACGAACAACAACGGCATTAACTACGTCACCCTTCTTAACCTTTCCGCGGGGAATTGCTTCCTTCACGGAAACCTTGATGACGTCGCCAACACTGGCGTAACGACGATGTGAACCACCAAGAACCTTAATACACATTACACTACGAGCGCCAGAATTATCGGCGACATCTAGCGTACTCTGCATCTGGATCATGATAATGCTCCGTTATAACTAAAAAAAACGATCAGCCTTTTGCGTATAAACAAAAGGTGCTGAATCATAACACAACTTTGTGATAAAAATCATCATTTTTTTATCATTGAACACGATTTTTTCAAAATTAAAAAAGGGAGGTCTCCCTCCCTTATGCTGAACAATGTTCAAAAAATGATTAGTCTGCCTTAACTACACGAACCAAAGTCCAGGCAATAGTCTTTGAAACAGGACGGGTTTCCTTGATTTCAACTACATCACCCTCTTTGGCTGTGTTGTTAACATCCTGTACGTGGAACTTGGTAGTACGCTTGATAATCTTTCCGAGAAGCGGATGCTTTACCTTACGCTCTACTGCAACGACAATAGCCTTCTGCATCTTGTCGCTAACCACAATACCCTGCAGAGTACGTGCTGAATCTGCCATTACTCACCTACCTTGGCAGCCTGAGCTGCTAAAATCTGCTTAACACGAGCAATATCATGACGATTCTTCTTAAGAAGAGAAACATCCTTGATAGTACCGGCCTTAAGTTGATACTTAAGCTTAAACTGCTGTTCTAAAAGTTCGGAGAGCTGCTTCTTCAGTTCTTCAGCACTCTTGTTTTTAAGTTCACTGGCTAACATTATAATACCGCCTTAACTACGAAAGTGGTCTGAACTGAGAGTTTGGCAGCGGCAAGAGTGAAAGCTCTGCGAGCCTTTTCCTCAGAAACACCGCCAAGCTCGAAGAGAACCTTTCCGGGCTGCACGGGGCAAACCCAGTACTCAACAGTACCCTTACCCTTACCCATACGAACACCAAGTGCCTTCTGGGTTATCGGCTTGTCAGGGAATACACGAATATAAACCTGACCTTCACGATTGATAGCACGTGTGAAAGCACGACGGGCGGCTTCAATTTCACGGGCATTAATCTGACCGCGGGTTACAGCTTTAAGACCGAACTGGCCGAAACTAACATCGCCACCTGCATAAGCAAGACCGCGATTACGACCCTTCTGCGTCTTACGATACTTAGTACGCTTTGGTTGTAACATTGTAGATCTCCTTACTTATCAGCTTTGGCAACATCACGAGCAGGAGCTTTATTGCCACGATGATTGTTCTTCTTAGGAGCCTTGGTATTCTGCTGATTGTCAGCTTCATTCTCAAGAGGAAGTTCACCAAGAACCTCACCTTTGAAAATCCATACCTTAACACCAATAATGCCGTAAGTGGTCTTAGCCTCAGCAACTGCGTAATCAATGTCAGCACGCAGAGTGTGAAGAGGAACCCGACCCTCGCGCAGCCACTCGGAACGTGCTATTTCAGCACCGCCAAGACGACCTGAGGCTTCGATTTTAACACCGAGAGCACCGGCCTTGGTGGCGTTCTGAATTGCCTTCTTCATGGCACGACGGAACATAACACGATGCTCGAGCTGCTCGGCAATGCTGGCAGCTACCAGCTGAGCATCAAGCTCCGGCTTGCGTACTTCCTGCACTACAATCTGAGCGCTCTTGACATTGGCAATCTTGGAGATGCCGGTGCTGAGCTTTTCGATGCCGGCACCCTTAACACCGTATACAACGCTCGGACGTGAAGTGAATACTGTTACGCGAATAGACTTAGCAGGACGATCAATTACTACCTTGGATACCGAAGCGTCCTTGAGCTCCTTTTTGATGAACTCGCGAACTTGGTAATCACACTTAAGATTGTCAGCGTAGTCTGCTGTATTTGCATACCATACAGAATTAAACTGCTTGGTAATTCCCAGGCGAATGCCGTTCGGATTAACTTTTTGACCCATAGTGCACTCCTATCGATGGTCTGAAACCACTACGGTGATGTGGGATGTACGCTTGGTAATGCGATCTCCGCGACCCTTGGCTCTGGGGCTCATACGCTTGAGAGAAGGTCCTTCATCAACCATAATCTGAGAAACAAACAGATCATCAGCATCAGCGCTAAGATTATTAGTAGCGTTGGCAACAGCTGACTTTACTACTTTCAAAACAATTGCAGCAGCCTTGCGAGGGCTAAACTGCAGAATGTTAACGGCCTGTCCAACAGGCAAACCGCGAACCTGATCAGCCACAAGACGAGTCTTCTGAGCTGAAGAACGGGCATAACGGTGAATTGCTTTAGCTTCCATTACAAATCCTTATTTTGCAGCCTTATCAGCAGTGTGGCCGCGGAAAGTACGGGTAGGAGCGAACTCGCCCAGCTTGTGACCAACCATTTCGTCAGTTACATAAACAGGTACGTGCTGACGACCATTATGGACAGCGATGGTCAAACCGATCATAGTAGGAACGATCATTGAACGACGGGACCAGGTCTTGATAGGCTTCTTGTCTCCGCTTTCCACCGCTTTCTCTACCTTCTGCAGCAAGGATTGGTCAAGATAAGGACCTTTCTTGAGCGAACGTGGCATGGTAATACCTCTTAAAAAAATTACTTATCACGACGATGAACAATGTACTTGTCGGTACGCTTGTTCTTACGAGTCTTATAACCCTTGCACAGAGTACCCCAAGGAGATCTTGGCTGAATACCCTTGTTACGGCCTTCACCACCGCCATGCGGGTGATCGATAGGGTTCATTGACATACCTCTGACGGTAGGACGAATACCAAGCCAGCGCTTGGCACCTGCCTTGCCGAGAGAGCGGAGCATATGCTCGCTGTTACCTACTTCGCCAATGGTAGCTCTGCCGTCTGCAAGAACGCGACGCATTTCACCGGAACGCATACGGATGGTTACGTATTGACCGTCACGGGCAAGAATCTGGCAGAAAGCACCGGCAGAACGGGCAAACTGAGCACCCTTTCCAGGAACAAGTTCAACAGCATGAACATTGGTACCCAGAGGGATGTTGCGAAGAGGAAGGGTGTTACCAACCTTGATTTCAGCGTGTGCGCCGGACATAACCTTATCGCCTACAGCCAACCCCTTGGGAGCAAGAATATAGCTACGTACGCCGTCGGCATAGCAAATAAGAGCGATATTGGCACTGCGGTTAGGATCGTATTCAATACGCTCTACCTTGGCAGCCATATCATCCTTGATGCGCTTGAAATCAATGATACGGTAACGCTGCTTGTGTCCACCGCCGATATGACGGGTAGTAATGCGGCCAGTGTTGTTACGACCGCCGGTCTTGCGCTTTTCTTCAACAAGTCCTGCAAAAGGAGCACCCTTGTAAAGGCCCGGGGTTACAATCTTAACTACATGACGACGACCTGCAGAAGTCGGTTTGCAATTTACAATTGCCATAATCTACTCCTATTCACCCTGTAAGTTAGTGGAGTCGAGAGACTGGCCAGGCATAAGCGTAACATATGCCTTCTTCCAATCCTGTCTGCGGCCAATATGCCTGCCAGTAGCCTTCTTCTTGCCCTGAACATTCAGAGTGCATACACTCTTTACCTTGACCTTGAAAATCTCTTCGACTGCTTGTTTGATTTCAATCTTATTAGCATTAGGGAGAACCGAAAAAGCATAAGTGTTAAATGCATTAACCTTAGTGGTTTTCTCAGAAATAAGAGATCCCTTGATAATGCTGAAAAGACGAGTTTTATTCATAACTGCACTCATCCTAACAACTCCTCAATCTTTTTAACAGCTGATGAAGTTATCAGCACTTTATCGTGAGCAATAAGGCTTACAGGATTGAATCCGCTGCCGTTGACTTCACATACATCAACCTTGTACAGGTTGCGTGCGGAAAGAACAAGATTTTCCTGATATTCATCAGTTACAATCAGAACATCCTTAAGCTGCATTTCGTTGAGCTTCTGTTCAAGCTTCTTGGTCTTGATTTCGTCAACGCTGAAGCTGTCAACAACAACAAAACGATTCTGACGAACGAGCTCGGAAAGAATGCTCTTGATAGCAACGCGGTACATCTTGCGGTTAACCTTCTGAGTCCAATCCTGAGGACGGGCTGCGAAAGTTGTGGCACCGCCACGCCAGAGCGGAGAACGGATTGAACCTGCACGTGCACGACCGGTTCCTTTCTGACGGAAAGGTTTCTTACCGCCGCCGGAAACCTCTGAACGGGTCTTCTGCTTCTTGCTTCCCTGACGTGCAGCGCTCATGTAAGCAACTACAACCTGATGAACAAGGGCTTCATTGTAGTCACGGCCGAAGGTTGTATCAGAAACCTGAAGCGGGCCTGCGCCTAACATCTGTAATTCCATGATTTTTCCCTCGCTTACGCCTTAACACTAGGCTTTACAATAACGTCGCCGTTAATTGCACCAGGAACGGCACCCTTGATCAGGAGCACGTTACGGGCAGCATCAACACGAACTACGTTCAAACCCTGAACAGTAACTCTAACGTTTCCGAGATGGCCAACCATCTTTTTACCCTTGAATACATGTCCCGGAGTCTGATTCTGACCGATTGAACCAGGTACACGGTGAGAACGGGAGTTACCGTGAGTCCAGTCCTGAGTACGGAAGTTCCAGCGCTTAACGGTACCGGCAGTTCCCTTACCCTTGGAGGTTCCGGTTACATCAACCTTCTGCCCCTCGGCAAACAAATCTACTTTAACTTCTGAACCTACAGCATAGTTAGCCAGATCTTCGGCTGCGAGACGGAATTCCCAGAGACCACGACCGGCCTCAACATTAGCCTTCTTGAACACGCCGGCTTCCGGCTTGCTTACACGGCTAGCCTTCTTGGAACCGGTGGTAACCTGGATAGCGGTGTAACCATCAGTCTCTACAGACTTAACCTGAGTTACGCGATTTGGTTCAACTTCAATAACAGTCACAGGGATTGACTTGCCATCTTGAGTAAAGATGCGGGTCATACCCAGCTTGCGACCAATTACGCCAATTGACATTATCTTCTACCTCATTAACCCAAGCTAATCTGAACATCAACACCAGAAGGAAGGTCAAGACGCATGAGAGCGTCCACAGTCTTGTCTGTGTGTTCAACGATATCCACAAGACGCTTGTGGGTGCGAATTTCGTACTGATCACGCGCATCTTTGTTAACGTGCGGAGAAATCAGCACGGTAAAACGTTCCTTACGAGTAGGAAGCGGGATAGGACCGCGAACCTGTGCGCCAGTACGCTTTGCAGTTTCAACAATTTCCATAGTGGACTTGTCGATCAGACGATGATCGAAAGCCTTCAAACGGATACGAATTCTTTGGTTCTGCATTATTTCAGAGCTCCAAATAAAAAGAACAAAAAAGAAATATCCGCCACCTTGCTTTTCACTACAAGGGGAGATAAATCCGACTATTATCCCCGAATATCTCAGGGCTGTAATGCACATAAGTCTGTGCAGCACTACAAGAAGCCGCCATGCTTTGCGAAGGAGCTTCAGGGCTGTCCCGGAGGACGAGCTCAGTGAATTATACTTACTGTCTCCAAATAATCAAGAAAAATTTAACCTGAATCTCATTTTTGAAATCCGGGGTTTTTCCGCACCAAACCACACATTTGTCTCTACGTACTGTTCTCCAATTCCGTTCAGCTGACGCACAACACCTTACTCTGACTCATCCTTTTCTGTCGCCTCAACTAAAAAGGCAGTCCGAAAACTGCCCCCTGTTAGTCATTATCAGATGAATGATGCCGAATCAGACTTCTCTCGCATTCAGTTCTGTTTCCATTGCTGATACAGCCTCGCTGATCCGGTTAAGATTAACACCGCCCAGTGCTGATCTCTTGCTCAGTATTGATTCAATCTGGAGTATTGGATATACGTCATCTGAAATAACCTCGCTGAATTTATGAAATTCTGCAACCGAAAGCTCTTCCAGAGGCTTCTCCTGTGATATTGCATAAACCACGGCTCTTCCTACTATTCCGTGCGCTTCTCTGAATGGTATCCCCTTGCCCACAAGATAGTCAGCCAGTTCAGTGGCATTGGAATATCCCCCCCTGGCAGCCTTGAGGGTACGATCCTTTCTGACCTTCATCCCTTCAAACACCAGAGCCGCCATCTCAAGACAGTCATGCCAGGTATCAAGAGCATCAAACAGCCCTTCCTTATCCTCCTGCATATCCTTGTCATAAGCCAGAGGCAGAGCCTTAAGAGTTGTCATCATGCCCATCTGAGCGCCAAATACCCTTCCTGCCTTCCCTCTGATAAGCTCGAGAGCATCGGGATTTTTCTTCTGCGGCATCAGCGAAGACCCTGAAGTAACCTTGTCTGAAAGTTCGACAAAAGCAGATTCTCCGCTGTTGTAGATAATCAGATCCTCTGCCATCCTTGATAGATGGATCATGGAGATGGAAGCACAGTTCATAATCTCCACTATATGATCTCTGTCAGACACTGAATCAAGGCTGTTCCTGGTAGCTCTGGCAAAACCCAAATCCCTGGCCAGCTTCTCGCGATCAACAGGATAGGCTGTTCCGGCAAGCGCAGCACTTCCCAAAGGACAGGCATCCATCAGCGAAACCGCATTGACAAGACGGTGATAGTCTCTGTCAAACATTTCACAATATGCCATCGCCCAATGCCCGAAGGTTATCGGCTGAGCCCTCTGAAGATGCGTATACCCGGGCATGACGGTGTTATAGTGTTCCCTGGCTGTAGCCGTAAGCACCTTTTCAAGGTTCGTAATGGACTTCAAAAGCACCTTGCTTTGATCACGGCACCACATCTTGATATCCAAAGCAACCTGATCGTTTCGGCTTCTTCCGGTATGGAGCTTTTTCCCGAGATCCCCGACCTTATCTATAAGACGGCTTTCCACATAGGAATGAATATCTTCAAATCCGGCACGGGCAATCTTTTCCGGATCCTGATGAACCTCTTCAAGAAGTTCTTCCAGGGCCTTTTCAAGTTTCTCAAGCTCGTCACCGTTAATGATTCCGACACTATTTATCGCCCTGGCCCATCCCATGGAACCTTCAATATCCTGAATCGCCAGCCGATAATCAAACACCAGCGAATCGTTAAATCTCTTGAATCTTTCGTCTGCCGCTTCTGTAAAACGGCCTCCCCACAATGCCATAAAGTTTTCCTTTTATTATGAAAAAATTACTGTGTACATCCTAATTTGCCGGTACTGCTGCCACCTACCTCAAAAAAAACAGACATGTGCATACTACATTAAAAATAAGCCCAGGAGATCCTGAGCCTATTCTAAAACCGCACTGTTCACGGCATCATCAGCAAAAATCAGCCTGCTTATTATTCAGACTTCTGGTTTTTGGCATTGATGGCTCTGATGCGGGCCGGCAGAGAATAAAGACGGATGAAACCGTCAGCATCTGCCTGATTGTATACCTCATCTTCACCGAAGGTAGCAAAGTCTACATTGAAAAGGCTGTGAACAGACTTCTTCTGAATGGCTGTTACAGTTCCCTTGTAGAGCTTCAGAACAACCTCGCCGGTACAATCCTTCTCAATATCATTGGCCGCAGCCAGAATGGCAGAGCAGAGCGGGGTAAACCAGCGGCCGTCATAAACAAGCTGTGCAAAATCCTCGGCTATCTTGTTGCGGAAAGAACGCACGGTCTTATCCAGAACCAGCTCGTCAATGGCTCTGAGAGCCGCCATCATTACGGTACCGCCCGGGGTTTCATAGCAACCGCGGGACTTCATGCCAACAAGTCTGTTTTCAACAATATCCACACGACCGACACCATGCTTTGCCGCAATTTCATTCAGTGTCTTAAGGCAGTTATATGCCGACAGCTTCTGACCGTTGACTCCGGTAATCTCACCGTGCTCGATGGTAACGCTTACCTCTTCCGGAGTATCGGGAGCGTCTTCAGGCTTAACGGTCCATGTCCAGATGGCATCGGTTGCCTTGTTCCAGGGATCTTCAAGTTCACCGCCCTCGGTGGAAATGTGCCAGGCATTGGCATCACGGCTGTAAATCTTCTTAAGAGTTGCCTTGCACGGAATATTGCGCTCACTGAGATAGTTCAGAAGGTCCTCACGGGAACGCATCTTCCATATTCTCCAGGGAGCAATAACCTGAAGCTGCGGAGCAAGAGCAGCAACTGCGCTCTCAAAACGAACCTGGTCGTTGCCCTTGCCGGTACAGCCGTGAGCAACTGCATCTGCACCTTCCTCAAGCGCGCACTCAACCATAGCCTTGGCAATTACCGGTCTGGCGATGGAAGTCCCAAGAAGATAGGCACCTTCATAAACGGCTCCGGTCTTAATGGTCGGATAAACATAATTCTTAACGAATTCTTCCTTGAGATCCTTGATAACGCACTTGCTGGCACCGGACTGAATAGCCTTCTGCTCAATGCCCTCAAGATCTTCGGCACCCTGCCCCACATCAGCCACAAAGCAGACAACCTCGCAGTTGTCATAGTTCTCCTTAAGCCAGGGCACAATTGAGGAGGTGTCAAGACCGCCGGAATATGCCAGTACTACTTTCTTAATAGCCATAAATTAACTCCTAGATTGATTGAGCAATGTGCTTAAAATGGCAGCATGCACGTGCATGCGGTTCTCCGCCTGATCATAAACGAGAGACATCGGCCCGTCCATGATTTCAGAAGTGATTTCATATTCGCGATGTGCCGGCTGGCAGTGCAAAACCCACGATATGCCGGTTCTGTCCAAAAGTTCCCGATTAATCTGGTACTTCATATAACGGGCTCTCACGGCATCAAGCGGCGTGTCATCACCCATGGATACCCAGGTATCAGTATATGCCACATCATAACCCTTAACAGCATCAACATCATCTGTTACCGCCAGTCTGGCACCGGTTTTGGAGGCAATTTCCAAAGCCTTCTCATAAATCTGAACATCGGGACCGTAACCCTTGGGACATACGGCAGTAACCGTGGCTCCCAGCTTCGCACCGGTAATAAGCAACGAATTGGTAACATTGTTCCCGTCACCGAAATACGCCAGCTTCACCTTACTGAGATCATCGTAATGTTCCCTCACTGTCTGAAAATCAGCCAGGGCCTGACCGGGATGGTAAAGGTCACAAAGGGCGTTAACAACAGGCACTGTGCCGTATCTGGCCAGTTCTTCAATGGTATCATGCCGGAAAACCCTGGCCACAATCCCGTCTGTCCAGCGGGAAAGGTTTCGGGCATAATCCTTTACCGTCTCCCGTTTGCCGATGGCACCGTTCTGCTGATCGAGGTAAAGGGCATGACCGCCAAGACGGCTCATGGCAATATCAAAAGTGGTTCTGGTACGAAGAGAAGGCTTCTCAAACAAAATCACAATGCTTTTACCCAGAAGATCGCTGCGATATTTGCCAGGCTCCTTTTTCATGTCTCTGGCCAGATCCAAAAGATTCAGCATATTCTCGGAAGACCAGTCAAATCCTGTTAAAAAATGTTTCATAGTAAAATCAACCTGTTCAATGTTTATTCCGGTAACACTCTGGTACCTATTGCTTCCCCGTTCAGAAGAGCCGTAATCTTTTCAGGATATTTCCAGGAAGCAACACTCAGAGGCTTGTTAAGAATCCGGGCAGCCTCAAGAGCAGCCTTTACCTTGACAGTCATCCCTCCGGTAATTACCTCTGATGAAATCAGCCTGTCAGCATATGCCGAAGTCATCTCGGGAATAAGCTGACCTTCCTTGTCAAGAATGCCGTCAACATCGGATAACAGTGCCAGGTCTGCCTTCAGGGCAATGGCCAAAGCCACTGCCGCCTGATCCGCATTAACGTTCATAAGCCGGCCGTCATCGGTTATGCCAATGGAACTCAGTACCGGAAGGTAACCGTTTGCCAGAAGAACCTCGAGAAGCGCAGGATCCCCCACCCCGGCATCGCCGACAGCACCAAGTTCGGGATCCTTTTGGGTAACTCTGGTAACGGATCCGTCAGTCAGACAAAGTCCGACGGCATTTACACCAAGCTGCTTGGCCTTGGCCAGCATCATCTTGTTTGCTGTTCCGGCAAGGGCACCGGTAATATAAGGTATTTGCTCAAAAGGGGTTACTCTTAATCCGTTCTTTTTTTCAGATTTAAGACCCAGCCGACTTAACAGGTCATCCACCAGACAGCCGCCGCCATGAACAAGAACAATCGGTCTCCGGTTAGTTTCCAGATAATTCCTGATACCGGTGTAAAGCGCAGTCAGGGCGTCATCATTTTCAATAAGAGCCCCGCCCAGCTTAATAATCAGAATATTATTCACCTTTCAGCTCCTAAATCAGCGATACTGTTTCGTCAAATCCAAAGCGGATATTAATGCACTGCATGGTATGTGCAGCAGCCCCTTTCTGAAGATTATCGATGGCCGAACAAACCACCAGGGTGTCATCTTCCCGTTGCCAGTGCACATCGCAGTAAGGGGTCATCTCCACATCCTTCACCGCCGGCCAGTTGGGAACAATTCTTACAATTCTTGAACCGTCATACTTTGAATGATAAGCAGCTGAAATCATTTCATCGGTAACCCCTTCCTTGAGGGTTACATAAATGGTTGCCAGTATACCTCTCTTGAAGTTTCCAAGATGCGGCTGAAACAACACTTTGGTTCCCAGATGATGACTGATCTCAGGACGATGTCTGTGTCCGAAAACACCGTAAGCATTCAGACTTACCTCGCAGAAGCTGTTTCCCAGTGCGGCCTTTCTTCCTGATCCGGTAACCCCGGAAACCGCATTGATTATCGGCATCGTTCCTTCCCTGATAAGTCCCGCAGTCATAAGAGGCTTCAAAGCTGTCAGAGATGCAGTCGGATAGCATCCTGCAACGGCTATGAGATTTGACGATTTGATTAAGTCGGCATTCCATTCTGCCTCGCCGTAAACAGCCTGTTCCAAATATTTAAGGTTCTCATGTTCAAATCCATAATACTTGGGATAAAAATCGGCATCGTTTACCCGGTATGCTCCGGACAGATCAAAAACCGCAAGCCCCGCATCTACCAGTTCCGGTACGAGACGCATGCTGACAATGTGCGCAGTGGCCAGACACACAATGTCGTTATTCTTTTTCAGAAAAGCAAGATTTTCGGCATTAAGCGGCTGAAGCTCAATGTCCGTAAAACCGCGCATTCTGGGATAAAGATCTGAAAGAATCCTGCCGGCATCCTGACTGTTTTCCGAAACATAAACTCCGTTAAGATTCAGTTCCGGATGTTTTGCCACCAGCAATGATAAATCGGCACCGGCATAACCGCTTGCGCCTACGACTGCAACATTAAGCATTCCAACAATCCTGTCTTGCAATAAAAAACTGGAAGAAACTGTAACAGCCGGCTCGGTCCGTTATAACAGCTTATACCGCTGTCGTTAGAAAAGAACTTCCGACGATTCCGTCTGCACTGCCATATTTTACATAATTATGCATCAAAAGTGCATAATTATGTAAATTTTCTTAAAAAAGGACTCCTGAACAGGATTTTTTGAAAGGAATACTGTGTTCCGCCGTAAAATTGGTGCTGAAACCCGCAGATCATCTGACTCAAGGAGTAGCCCATTAATGAACAGAGAACGTTTTTTAAATTTTTACAAAGAGCTCATTGCCATCAGTTCCTCCAGTTCCGAAAAGCCGGAAGAGGATGTTTCCAATGAAGAGGTAATTGACCTTCTGATATCGTGGCTTGCCCCTTTGGGGTTCTCCGCCGACAAAATTCCGGTTCCGGGCACCCGCGGCAAGTTCAATCTGATTGCAAAACTCGGAACCGGCAGCGGCGGCACGGCTTTCTCCGGACATACCGACACCGTTCCGGCAAATCCCAAACTCTGGACATCACCACCTTTTCAGACTGAAATTCGCAACGGACGGCTGTACGGTCTCGGTACCATTGACATGAAAGGATTTTTTGCCTTTGTAACCGAAACTCTCTACTCCATGGATCTCGGAAAAATTCAGCATCCTGTCTGGGTGCTGGCAACTGCCGACGAGGAAACCACCATGAACGGCGCAATCCATATGTCAGACATCCTCCGAAAAGCACCTGAAAAGCCGGAACTGATAGTCATCGGAGAACCCACCTCCATGGTACCGGTGGTTATGCACAAGGGGCAGCTGGTGCAGGTGATAAGATGTACCGGCATCGGCGGTCATGCCTCAAATCCCGGCAAAGGACTTTCAGCAATCAGAATACTCCATAAATGCATGAACGCTCTTTACGATCTTGAAGATAAACTGAAAACCATGTATTCGGAAAAACTCTTTGAGGTTCCATACCCCACCATGAATATCGGCGAAATCAGAGGAGGCGATGCCCCCAACAAAATTGCGGACTTCGCAGAACTTGTCTTCGAGGCAAGACTGATGCCCGGGGCTTCTTCCGACATAATCAGATCCCTTTCAAAGGAAGCACTGTCCCCGATAATGGCGGAATTCCCGAACAGAATTACCCTGGAGGATGCCTACCCGCCCACAGAGGCCTTCGGAGGGGGAATACCCGAGAACATCCGCACATTGTTTTCCGAGATATCCGGCAAAACTCCCATCGCCGTAAACTACGCCACCGAAGCCACCTATTTTCAGAAGGTTGCCACCACCGTGGTTATGGGACCTGGAAGTATAAACATGGCGCATCAGCCGGACGAATATCTGGAGCTTTCCGAAGCAGAACCGGCCCTTCAGGTTCTCAGAAAGCTTCTGGAAAAGACCGTATTCTGAAGAGGTTCCCTGAATGAAAAATCTGTGAAACGAAGAAAACTACCGCTGAGTTTATAAAATCTCATAATCGGCGACAACAAGAAAGGCGGGATAATCCCGCCCTTTTCATTCACACAATACGAAAAATCAGCTGGAAACCGCTCCGGATATTAAGATTCCGGAACAGCACTGGTTCACAGATCTTATGACAAAGGCAGCTCCGCCCAGATGGATACTGACTGCGGCAGTGCGTAAGAACTCTGTTCGACTCTGCCGTTATCAACATCGGGACCGCTTACCACCTTGACCATGTCATCCACACCATTGACCGGGGCAGATTCCTTGGTACTGTTCATAACCACCTTGATTCTCTTCCAGGAATCACCTACCGCGGCACCATTGATATTAACGATTACCACATGATCGGTGCTGTCCGGATCCAGAGTTACGTTACTAAAGATATCATCAGCAGTAGTCATATGGAATGCCGGATGCTCCTTTCTCATCTTGATAAATGCAGCATAGGCAGCACTCATCTCCTTCCAGTCTCCTGCCTTGAGATCCCACTTGAAGTCATTGGCTCCGGTAGTGGTGTTGTAGGTGTTGGCGATATCCTTGCCGGCAGCAGCCTTGGTACGGCCAAATTCCTCACCGCCATGAATAAAGGTGATACCCTGGCTTACAGCAATAATGGCATTGGCGTAACCCTGAAGAGTCTGCTTTTCTCTCAGGTGGGTTACACCGGCAGCCTCAATCTTGTCGCGGAGAGCCAGATTGTCATGCGCGGTAACATAGGAAACCACTTGCTCCGGACTGGTATAGCCCTGAGCGGTCCAGACATCGGTACCCTTGGCATCCTTATGACGGGCACCACCGGTAACCCCCATGAAGACGCACTCTTTGTTTCCTGCAAGCGCATTATCGTTCTCATCGGTGCCGTTGCCGTCCCAGCCTTCATTCAATTTATCAAATATGAAGCCAAGCGCTTTACCGTCATCACTGGAGCCCTTAAGACAGTTTCTGATTCTGTTGTTGAAGACACCCACATGAGCATCCGCAGACTGCATATGAATTCTGCCGGTACGTACCGGATTCTTGGTCTGCTTCTCAGAAGCATCATTGTCAGCAGCCCATGGTTCACCGTAGATAACCAGATTGGCATCAGGATGAGCCTTATTCAGATACTCACCCCAGTCGGAGAAGTCATTGATGGAGAATGCGCCGACCAGGTCAAGTCTGAAACCGTCAATATGGTATTCGGATACCCAGTAATCCATGGAGTCACGAATCATGGTCCACACCATATTCTCATCACCGTTAACGGTATTGCCGCATCCGGTAACATCGGTCTTGAGATAGTACTTGCTCGTAATATTCTCAAAAACGGATTTTTTCCAGGTGTGATTGTAAACCACATCCATGATTACCCGGATCCCGTTCTTGTGGAATTCGTTAATCATGGTCTTAACTTCATTGATCTTCCTGTTATAGTCAGCGGTGCCGAAAGCTGAAGAATACCGGGTCTCGGGAACATTGTAGTTCCAGGGATCATAGCCCCAGTTGTAGCAGCTGGAATCCTGAGAATCCACATCGGAACAGGTACCATAGTCATAAATAGGCTGGAGCTGTACATGAGTAATGCCCAGTTCCTTAAGGTGATCAATACCGGTGGTAACCCCCTTGTAGGTGGTTCCGGGCTGCACCATGCCGAGGTAACGGCCTCTCTTGTCCCTGTCAACTCCGGAAGTTTCATCGATGGTGAAATCGCGAACATGAACCTCATAAACAACAGAGTCAACCCGGTTCTTCAGTTCGGGAGCGGTAGCCCAACCTCCTTCAGGTTCGGTCTTAGACATGTCCATAACGATGTTTGCGGTATTGTCAGTTCCATCGGAGGCAATCATCTTGCCATACGGATCACGAACCGGACTTCCATTAACGTAGAACTGATATTCCTGTCCCGCAAGGTCCCCGTCTACAGATACCTCGTACACTGAGGTATAGCACTTAACGTTAGCAGGCTTCATAGGATAGTCAGTACCGCCAACATTTACAGAAACCTTGGAGGAATCCGGAGACCAGATGCGGAACACAGTCTTATCAGGTGAGTAAATAGCACCCAGAGTCTCTTCCTGTTTTTCAAGACGGCAGGTCGGATCCTTTGCTACATGGGTCTTTTTAATGTTGTAGTTCGCGACAGAATCATTGTACTTGACATGAAGAACGGCAGTTGTCGAATCGGTTACCTTCACATTCTTGCCAACTGTAATCACTTCACCGTTAACAAATGGCTTGGCATGATCTTCATCATTGTCTATCCAGTAAGTACCTTCAGACTGAGAAGAAACTCCGGCACCCTTCATAAGTAAAGCAACATCTACTGAGGAAGTGTTATCATCCCCTTCAATCTCGGCAATCGCAATGTCAGCTCCTGAAGCTGCAAGTTTACCGTCATAGAATATATAAGCCTCATCGACTACAGGCTTGTCCTCAAGTCCCTCAACACTGACGCCGCATTCACTGGCAGCAACAAAAGAACCGAAGCCCTCTGAGGTGAGATAAAGACATGGCTTGTCCTGAGTGTAAACATTGCCGTCTCCGGTCTGCTTACCGTCACCATTATTGCTGACAATGACATTATAGCCTTCGATGGATGCAGGGGGCTGATACCAGTGAATCTGAGCAACACACTGTTCTACCAGATTTGCGGTAAACTCCTCACCAGGCCAGGCAGCATCGGGGCCAAGGATGTTACCTTCATCGTTCCAAATCCAGGCGGCAAGTCTGTCATAGAAATCTCCTCTTACAATGAGAGTTCCCTGTGCCACAGAACATTCGGGCTTGAGTTCCACTGCAACATATACATGATCATTATCAACCCGGCCGGTATCCTGAATCCAGTTTTCAGTAGACGGGGTACCACCACCGCCGCCACCGCCGCCACCGCAAGCAGTCAGCACAACTGAAAAAACGGCAGCGGAAACTGCCATTCCAAGTTTATTTCTTCTTATTGTCATAATCGCTCACACTAAAATATAAATGATATACACGCCCCTGCCCGACAACAGCTGCCAAATAACGGCATCCGCTGTTTTATGTAAAAGGCTTCACACATTTTAAGACAAAGATATTTGTTCATAAAAACTGTTTTCCAAAACATTGACCGTCATGTGACCGAGATCAAACCGGCAAATCATATTAAAAATACGGTTTCCGAATTCTGAAAAATCCGAATCCCCAAAATAAAAAAGCACCCCATAAAGAGGTGCCATTAAATTACTGTTACTTACCCGAGAACGCTTAGCGCTTAAGCTCGAGGAGGATCAGATCCTTGGTTCCGGAGAGGCTTACCTTGCCGCCGGAAACAGTGCCTGTAGCTCCTGAGTAGCCGTCCTGAAGCTCGGTGCCGTCCTCGAAGCAGCCGGAAACATCAACGCTGGAAGCGGAACCCACATGGATTACCACTGCATTGTCAATGCCCTGACCGTCGTTATAGGTACGGCAGAGAGAACCGTCGCTGAGTTCTGTCTGCTTACCAGCACCTACTGCCGGGTTACGGAAGCGGAACTGACCAACCTTCTGCCAGTGAGCCAGGGTGGCATCAGAGGAGAATGAGGTGCTCAGAGTATCCACATTGGCAGCCCATGCAGCCTGGCTTCCGATATCAGACGGGAAGTTCATGTCGGAACGGGTTCCATGTTCGGCATCGTTGCCGGATCCGCCATTGTCGTTAGGACGGCCGGTTTCATCACCGTAGTAAACCTGAACACCGCCAGGCAGGAGTCCCAGACCGGTACCCAGAGCCTTCATATCACCCGGACGGCACAGTGCGGTGTCGTGAGAGGATACGTAGGTAAGAGCATTCAAAGCCGGAGCCTTGCTACCATCATTAAACATCCGGGCATACTCAGACCAGGTATTAGTGCTAGGAACAGAACAGCCGAGTGAGAAGTTGATCATGGAAGTAAATCCGCCAACTCTGCCATAGCCTGACCCATCCGAAGGATCGGTTCCAAAACCCCAGTGTTCACCAGTCATGAAGAAGTCATCAGTCCAAGAGGCTGCCGGATCATCACCGCCGGCATGAGCCTGTCTCCACTTCTGAAGTGCTTCCTGAGAGTACTTCTTAAGCTTGCCCCAGGTCTCTTTCTGAACATGCTTGGCGGTATCGCAACGGAAGCCGTCAACACCAAACTCCTCAACCCAGGAAGCCAGCCAGTGAGCCTCAAAGTCTGCCACCGACATATTGCCGGAACGGTACTGCTTGGCTGCCGGTATGTCATGAGCAGCATCGGCATTCTGCCATTTGGACTGCAGGAAGCCCGGGATGCCAACACTGGAACCGCTAGCTTCATTCTTAAAGTCAGGGAGGTATGAACTACAGGTAGTGAGGTCATCACTGCCACAGCCACCGTAAGCACCGAATCTCAGCCAATCCTTACCCCACCAGTTATCCCAGCTGGAATCAGGATTTTCATCAATCGGCTTCTGGTGATAGGTCTGACCGCTACCAGGAGTCCAGTTAACCTGAGTACAGGGGTCAGAACCACCCTGGGTCTTCCCGAACTTGAACTCACACATATCCTTAAGGGTAGGATAGCCGGAATGGTTCATTACCACGTCAACCACAACTCTGATGCCACGCTTATGAGCTTCAGTTACAAAGTTTCTGAAGTCTGTAACGGTTCCCATATTGGCATCCATGGAGGTAAAGTCCATAGCATAGTAACCATGATAAGCATAGTGCTGGAAGTTACCATCCTTACCACCGCCTACCCAGCCATGAGTCTGTTCGTAAGGAGCGGTCAGCCAGATGGAGTTGATTCCGAGAGACTTGATATAGTCGAGTCTCTCAGTAAGGCCCTTGATATCACCGCCATGGAAGGTTGCGGTAGCATGGCCGGAAGCATCCTTCTGAGGTCTGCCGTAACTGCCGTCATTAGAGGAATCACCATTCTGGAAACGATCGGTAATTACAAAATACATGTAGGCATTGTTCCAGGTAAACTGCACATCACCAGCTACCGGCTGAGTCCACTTAACCTTCTTGAAGGTATAGGTTGCCTTGGAGTCATTATAGACAACGGTAAGCTTAACCTCCTGAGGATCTTCGGTGGCCTGGATGTCTTCACCAATGCGAATCTTCTGGCCATTTACGAACTTCACAGCCTTGGAGGCATCATCACCGAAATAGAAGGTGCCAGTAGTCTCAGCAGTTACTCCCTTGCCAGCCATCATCAGAGAAACATCCTTGTAACCGCTGGCTACGTCATCATCCTTCTGACTGATGGTGATTACTGCACCGGAGGCAGTCTTGCTTCCGCCTACAAAGATATAGGCAGAATCACTAACCTCGGCAGCAGCAAGACCGCATTCATCAGCAGACTTGAAGGTCTTGGCGTCAAAATCAAAGCATGGCTTATCAGTTGTAAATTCGACACCAGGCTGATTCTGTCCCGGATACTGGTTGTTGCCGGCATCAGAGAAGATTGCTGAAGCTGCACTTACAGACTCGGAAGGCTTGAAGCTGTAGAAGGTAGAGGTACAGCCATCAATCTTGGTCATAGGAGCACCAGGCCAGGTACCACCAGTGTAGTTGGTCTTATCTTTATAAAGCCAAAGGGTAGGACTGGAGAAACCGTCATGTTTCAGAATTACCGCGCCTTCAGGAGCCTTGCAGGTTGAACTGGTACCATTGTCAACATAGATGTTGGCAGTGTCCACACCGTCAAGAACCTTGGCCCATTCGCTGTCAAGAACCGGAGAAGGAGCAGAACAGTTGGCACAGGCCGGAACCTTTACAGTAAAGCTCTGGGAACCGGTTCTGGAACCACTGGCATTGCTGGCGGTTACCTTTACAGTTACAGTCTTGTCAGCACTGCCGCGCTTGAAGGTAAAGCTCTTTTCGGTACCGTCATACTTGGTGGTAGCACTCTGTCCGTCGGAGGTAGTCCACTTGTAGGTTACCCCCTTGTAGCCCGTGGCAACCTTGACACTGGTGGTTACAGCCGTATCAGTTGCAGCATCGGCATGACTTATGGAAACCTTGATCGGATCCGTTGCGCTGCACTGAGCCGGGAGAGTCTCAGGTACACAGGAAACAACCTTCTTCTTGCATACTGTCGGATTAACAACAGGATCATCTGGAGTTACCGGGGTAACAGGAGTTACACCACCTGTCTGGAGCTTGCCGATGGAGGCCAGATGCACATCATAGATATCCAGATCTTCCTTTTCAGCTGAGGTGGAATCATCCTTTGAGTAAGGGGCCGAAGCAGCATCTACCAGATTAGGAGTCCAGGGAAGAGCATCCATCATTGAAACACCAAAGGTTGAGAACACCATGGCACTGATACCGGTGCTTTCAAGGTAGGCCTTATCGATCCCCAGGGCCTTCAAAGGAATGGTTACCTGGTAGAGATGCGGATTATTTGCATTGCTTGCCTTAAGATCGGTGTAAGAACCAGTCTTCCAGGCCTCACCGTCCTTACCATAATTATCGGCAATACCCATAAACTTGGAGCTTACAGAACCGGCAACACCGCCTGAAAGCACAATCCCGGCATCCTTAAAGCCAACCAGGAGACCAGACTTGGAATCATACGAGAATTCACCCTGATTATTAGTGAAGAAAAGTCCCGGGGTGCCGTATTCCTTTGGATGGAACATAAGGAGAGTATCAATACCTTCCTTGATAGAATAAGACTTATCTTTTATCCACGGATTGCGTTCATTGCTGGAGGCCTCCATTTCGCCGTCACCAAGAACACGCTTCCCGGTACGGATGCCGATACCCATCGGGAGGAACTGATCATTAGAGTAATCATAATCACTTCCGGTCTCTCCGCGTTCATCAAGATTTGGCAATTCAACCATGAGATAAAGATTGGTATCATCCCAGGCTGCATAGAAGCCATAAAGGTCTACTGACTTCTCGTGATAGCCACGATAGGCGCGGGGATCGTCATTAGCAGCGCCCTGAGCGATAAGCATATCAGAAGTCCAGTCGCTCATGGAGGAGATGGTCTTATTCTTGCCTACCTGACCGTTAGGATTGGTGGCATAGACACCGGACATCTCAATAGAGGACAAAGCAGCAGTGGAAACATCGCCGGCCCCCTGTGCAGAAGCCTGAGACTGTGAAGAAACCTCGGAACAGTCAACCTCAACTTCCTTCTCGGTGCACTGCTGCTCACAGCCTTCAGGATCAATATTGCCCTTGCAGTAAGGATCGCTGTCGGTGCAAACGCTCGGATTTACCGGATCCGGATTTACAGGATCGGGATTTACCGGGTCCGGATTTACAGGATCAGGATTTACCGGATCCGGGTTTACAGGATCGGGATTTACCGGATCCGGATTCACAGGATCAGGATTTACGGAGGTTACAGTAACAGTTACAGAATGGCTGTCAGTAAACTTGACTCCGCTCTTGGTAATAATCTGGAGTCTGATGGTGTAGGTGCCGGACTTCTCATAAGTATGAGAAGGAGCTTCACCGGAAACAGCACCGGTACCGTCACCGAAGTCCCAGCGATATTCCTTGACATTCTCAACGGTGGAGCTGTTGTCTACGGTCACGAGACCGCTGCCATCAGTGCTGGCCTTGGCAGAAAACTTGGCAGCTTCCTGATCTGCGGCAGCTACAGTAGTTACATTAACATGCTTGGTGGCATAGGAAACGGCATTCTTACTGTCACTTACACCAAGATAAACGCTGAAGGCTCTGTTACGGGTATACTGATGCTTCGGAGAAGTCTCGGAGCTTTCAGCGCCATCACCGAACTTCCACTTGTAGGTCAGATTGTCATTGTCCGGGTCAGATGAGGAATTGGAGAAAGTAACCCAGCCGTCAGCGCCTACAGTGAAGGTAAATTCTGCAGTAGGTGCACTGTTGGTAGTATCTCCACCTTCTCCCGGCTTGTTGAGGTGATCATAATCATTGTTGTGGATTACGTTGATTACAATCTGCACATCACTGACGCCGGTGTACTTAAGAGCTTCAATGATTGCTCCGAGAGCTCCGGAAACAATACTCTTGAGATCAGACTCGGAAATACCCTGAGCGCCGGCAGACTGAACCAGAGGAGTTACGGTATCACCGAGAGTCTTGATTTCCTGATCCAGCTGGTTATAGGGACTCCTGGGATCGAAGGTTACCTTGGTGTACTTGTCGCCGTCATATTTCTGGAGAAGAACGTCAGAACCAACACGGGAATCGCTGGCAGCGTTGGTTACCGGATTAATGTAAACCTTAACGCGCTGAGAGGTGGGGGCCTGAGCAACTGCCCCGATACCGGAATCTACCGGAATCGAATAAGTGAAATCAGAGTTTTCGGCAATGATGTTCATGCCGGAGGTATCCAGGTCTGCGGGCCAGGTAAGTTCATCGCTGAAGGAAAGACCTCTGCCGGTAACATAGTATTCCTCATCAGAACAGATGCCAGTGTTATGAGTATCAAGACATACGATAGTCTCTGAATTCTGACTGAAATTACCGCTGGTAACGGCATCAGCTACCGCCTGGCTCGAAAAGGCATCAAACTGGAAAGCCTGAACAACATTGCCCTGGGGCTCCGGATTGGGATTCGGATTAGGATCCGCATTGTCATTGTTGGAGGACCCGGAACCGCCGCCACCGCCGCAGGCTGCGAGAGCTGCGGTTGACATCATAGCAATAGCTAATTTTGTAAATTTCATATTTCAATGTTCCCTATTTTGTCTTTTGAAAAGACTTTCAAGTAAGTACAGTATTCAAATTATAAACAAACGGCAAACCCAAAATATACAATTTGTTTACAAATTTTTAACATGGTTAACAAAAATCAAAAAGGCCCTGAAAGCTTTTTCAGCAATTTTCACAATTTTCCCGCTTTCATAACAAAAAGAGACCTGTTTTTTTGCCAAAAACAGATCTCTGTCTCATTTAGTTAAAAGTTATAAAATCAATCCGGTAACGTTACATTACTTCAGGAATTTGCCCTTCATCGCAGGAACTGTGCCGGAGAAATTCTTAACCAGAACTCTGGCCGAATATGCCGGAATGCTGCCCAGGTTCACACTGCCGCCGCTCACCGTATACTTCGCACCGGTAACCAGGTCTGTGTAGGTGCCGTCGGTAGCGCCGGTAACGGTAACCGAGGCACCGCTGCTGCCGGTCATGGCCACAATGGCATTTTCGGATTCATAGGTACGTTCAAATACCATCGGATCACCGCCGTTAAGAATCTTCATACCACCGCGTCTCATGGCAATAGAAGCCTTTCTGATGGCGTTAAGGTCAGCCATGTGAGCCACAATTCCATACTTGTCCTTGCCCAGTCCAATCTCATCGCCTATGTAGAGACGGCCGGTATCGCCCACCAGATCATTGTTTCCGGCAAGATCCGGAGTCATTCCGGCACGGAGATTATTCTCATCGCCGGCATACATTACCGGAATGCCGCGGAAGAACCAGAGCACGTTCATACCAAGAGCCATCTGAGCCGGATCATCACAGCACATTCTGGCACCGGAGCCGGACCAGGTGTTATCGTTGGAAAGGTCATGGTTCTGGAAGAAGGTTACCAGCTTGGTAGGATCCGCATACTTGGCATCAAAGGCATTAATGGGCTCTGCAAGACCGCCCAGGGAACCGTTTCTGACAGTGTTGCGGAACTGGCTCATCAGCGGGAAATCCAAAGCGCTGATTCCGGAATCTCCGGAAGGAGTTTCGGCAGGACCGCTGGTTCTGGTGTAGAACCACGGATGCAGCTGATTCGGGGTATTGTCGCCATAGCCCTTGATAAGAGCCTCGCCAAACACGAAGAGATTCTTCTTGTACGCTCTCCAGACGTCGGTCATAGCCTTGAGATCAGCTCTCGGCATATGCTTCATGGTATCCATGCGGATGGCATCAACACCCATGTCAAGATACATCTTCATCATGGAGTTCATGTAGTCCTGAACAACCTTGTCCTCGGTCTTAAGATCCACGCAGTCCCCGGCCATGCTGCGGAGCTGTACCTCGTCCACGGCTTCCCAGTTGTTGGTATAGCCCACGTGGTACCACTTCTCAGGCAGGTAGTTCTGCACGGCAGGATTCCAGAAATATCTGGCATCAATGCCCTTATCGGAATTAACATCTCCGGTTACGGTAACATCACCCTTCGCAAAATGAACGGTAAAAGTAGCCTCGGCGTTAGGATCGCCGGCACAAAGGCTTCTGTGCCAGGCCGGAGCCACCGGATTATCGTTATCGCAACGGTTAATGGACTGGTAATCACCGATGTTCTTCTGGTAAACCCCCATGTCAATGCCGTTCTTGCCGTACTTCGGATCGATATAGTACTTGGTGGGGATTTTCTCAATCCAGGCCTGGCCGCGGATACCGTAGTTGGATGAGTGATTAACCACAACGTCCTGAATTACCTTGATCCCCTTGGCATGAGCAGCCTTGATGAAATCAAAGTAGGTGGCTCCGGGGCTTTCCAGACGAAGATCCGGCTGGAACCAGTCATAGGCATGGTAGCCATGATAGTCAAGACCGGAGCGGTTTTCTACCGGAGGCGTGATCCAAATGGCGGTAAAGCCCATGGACTTAATGTAGTCCAAAGAATCAATAAGCCCCTTGAAGTCGCCTCTCCAGCTGGGATCGGTGGCATCATAGCGATCTCTGTCGTAGTAGTTATTGCTTTCATCGCCATCCTTGTAACGGGCGGTCAGCACGAAGTAAATGGTTTCATCACGAAAATCGGTAGCAGAAGCGATAGTGCCGTTCTTCTTGATAAACCAGAAGAAGTGCTGCTCCTGCTTCATGCCGTTCTCGCCGACAGAAAGGGTACGGAGTCTGTAGGCGGTGCCAAGACCATCCTTGGAGGTATCCTTCAGCTCTATGGGACCGGTATACCTGGCAGAGGACTCTGTAGGCACCGAATTGTCGAGGGTATAGTAGATAGTACCTCCGGTGGTTCTGAAATCAGCATCCTGAAGTCCCAGGGTTACGGTCTTATCCTCATGATAGCTGCCAGGAGCGAGATCAGTCGTGACATAGGGAGCAGAAGCCACTCTGACATCAGATGAGGCAATGGTCTTGGCATAATCCATGGAATTCCAGGTGATATCGCCAATAACAATGCCGGGCTGTCCGATTTCTCCGCCATTATTATTGTTATTATTATTGTTATTCTCAGATGACAGCGAGGCACCACCTTCTACCACCTGAGCCTGAGAACCGGCCAGCTGGCAGGAATCAAGGGTTGTCCACTGCCCGTTGTCGTAACAGCCGGTAACCGGAGCATTAGTGATATCGCCGGTGAGCTTATTGCCGCCCTTCAGGAATATCATGTTGATGCTGTCATAGCTGATGGCTGAAGTATCATAGAACGACCAGTCAGAGCTTTCGGATGCCTTGGTCATTGCAGTTCCCGGCCAGCTGCCGGTAAGCTGAACATTGGTTCCGACCCAGATATAGATGCCATCAGCATCACCCTTGTAGTAAATGCCGGACTTCTGAGGAATCTTAACTGTATCTGCTGCCAGAGTAACCTTGTAGGCCTTGGGTTCGGAAGATGTCTTTCCGTCAGATACGGTAAGGGTAATGGTCTTCTCGCCGCCGGTCTTATAGGTTACCTTGGGATTCTTTTCAGTACTGGTGAGACCATCTCCGAAATTCCATACATAGGAAAGTTCATCCTTGTCCGCATCGGTGGCTGCTGCAGTAAGCACTCCGGAAAGACCGGTAAACTTATAATGGAAATCAGCTACCGGAGCATGATTGCCGGTTACTACGGTATTGGACTGAACAGTAACTTCCCTGGTTACCGCAGAGGACAGCTTGCCATCGGTTACGGTCATGGTTACCGTATAGGTTCCGTTCTTTGCATAGGTATGGGACGGACTTCTGTCAGAAGATGAGGAACCGTCACCGAAATCCCACTTATAGGTGAGATTATCACCGTCCTCATCATAAGAAGCATCCTTGCAGGTAATTAAAAGATCCTTGCTGCTGACCTGGAAATCAGCTACCGGAGCATGATTGGCAACCTGAGCTATAGTGACATTCCTGGTGAAGACAGTGCTTTCCTTGCCGTCAGAAACTGTAAGCTTCACAGTATAGGTTCCGGGAGCGGCATAAGTATGAACCGGACTTACCAGTTCGGACTTTTCGCCGTCGCCGAAATCCCACGAGTATACCAGCTCATCATTGTCGGCATCAATTACTGAAGCAACAAAGCTCAGAACCTTTTCAGTATCTCCGGGAGCAACCGCAGACACAATGGAATCAATGACCGGAGCATGATTTGCGGAATCGCTGGAAACCCTGACAACCTTGCTGGCTCTGACGGCCTTATCGCCTTCCTGAACAGTAAGGACGACATCATACACACCTGTCCTGGCGTAGGTATGAGTTACAGATTTGCCGGAGAGAGTAGTTCCGTCACCCATGGTCCAGGAATAAACTGCACTGTCCGAAGCATTTCTCGTTACTGCGTTCAGCACCACCTTCTGGTCAGAACTGGAAGCAATCACAATGCTGGCTGCCATATCATCAGCGGCAACAACATCAAATACATTGGTCAGTGAAGTGGTAATCTTCCCGTCAGATACCATGAGAGTGGCAGACTTGGTTCCGGCAGTAGCAAAGTAATGTGTCGGATTAATCTCGGTGGATTCGGTGCCGTCACTGAAAATCCATCTGTAGGAAAGGGAATCTCCGTCCTTATCGTAAGATTTATTAACAATCTCGGCCCTGAGACCATCCGTTCTGACCTCAAACATCGGAACCGGAAGCGAATTTGCCGTCTCTCCCACCGTAACCGGAACCAAATCGGAATTGATAATCCGGCCATCAGTATATTTAACGGTCAAAGATACATTGTAAGTTCCGGCTTTATCATATTTATGAACAGGGTTCGACAGGCTTGAAGACTGCTCGTCGCCGAAATCCCAGAAGTATTCCACAATATCTCCGGTGGACATATCCGAAAACTCTACCACGAAGGGATCGGAGGGTCTGTTCTGGAAGGAGAACAGAGAAGCCGCATTGCTGCCGCAGCGGGAATTGTCGATTTTCACCTTGTGGGTTACATTGGTTTCTCCGAAGGTATCGGAAACGCTCAGCATAACATCAAAGGTTTTCTTAAGGGCATAGGTATGGGTCGGATTCTGCTGCTTGGAAATGGCGCTGCCGTCTCCGAAATTCCAGCGATACACCAGAGTATCGTTATCAGCATCAGTGGCGGAAGCATTGAATGAAATTGTTCTGCAATCGGTTACGGCCGATGTAAACGCCACCTCCGGAAGATTGTTGGCAAATTTGGTAATTTTGGAAAGAGTGTTGAAGTTACCGTTGGCAAGGTAAAAATCAACAATTGATTCCGGACTGCTGTCAATAAGGGCCGTATCGATTCTGCTGATTACGCCGTCGTTATCAATAATTACATTGGCGTTAAGGATAACCTTCTTTTCGGAAAGCCCCTGCACAAAAACCTGAGGAGCAGAGCCCTTTTCAAGAGTATCATCAAAAACCACTGCCTCAGTACCTAAAGTCTGGGCCAGTTCATTCTTGGCGTTCTGAATTGACAGCCCCTTTTCCTCAGCGTAAGAAGCTGCGATGGTTGACATGGGATTAACCGCAACCTGTCCGGCAATACCGCTCTTGGAATTAAAATCAAGACGGGAAGAATCAACTCTGGATTTGTAAACACTGCCATCACGGAGAACAGCTATAAGATTATGTTCGGCCGAAAGCTCATTCTCGGAAAGGTTTCTGAGCGTGGCCTTACCGCTATTGTCAGTATATACCCCGCCGGCATCGTCAGCATCACAGACACCGTTGCTGTTGGAATCAACACATACCAGGGCATCAGACGCATAATCCGCATTAGCCCCCTGCACAGAAGCTACAACTGAATAAGAACCGTTTGAAGAAGCTCCGGAAGAAACGCTGCCGGAATCAGACTGAGAATTTCCGGAATTACCGCTGCCGCCGCATGCTGAAAGCCCCATAGCCAGAAACATGGCCATTGAAATTCTTGAATATTTGTGCTGCATAACAATGCCCTAATGAGAAAACCCTGTGAAAACAATTTCATTGATGTGATTTTAACCAACTGATAATGAAAAAAAAGCGATATTTATCACGCAATTTAACATTTAGATAACAACTTATTAACAAAAAATCTAAATAAAAAAGGCCACCAAAAAGGTGACCTTCATTGTTCAGAAATTCTGATTCAGTTACTCAAGAGTGCACTTCAAAGCTTCCGGATCATCAGGATCTTCCTTCTTGACTTCTACGGTTCTGGAAGTTTCCCTGGTGAGCTTTCCGTCACTTACCGTAAGCACGATCTTATAGGTTCCTGCCTTGTTGTAGGTATGGGAAGGACTGGTCTCAGTGGAAGTCTCAGAGCCATCACCAAAATCCCACTTATAGGTAAGAGCATCCTTGTCCTGATCTGTGGAGGTATTGGTGAGAGTTACCGTGAGCCCTTTACTTACCGCATCAAAAGCCGCTACCGGAGCATGATTTGTCGGAACATCAGGGTTATCAGGGTTATCAGGGTTATCAGGGTTATCAGGGTTATCAGGGTTATCAGGGTTATCAGGGTTATCCGGATTATCGGGGTTATCCGGATTGCTGGCTCCCTTGACAGTAACTTCATGAGTAACGGAAGAAGTATCAACACCGTCATCAACGGTAAGTACTACCTTGTAGGTACCGGCCTTGGCAAAAGAATAGGTAAACTTGCCGTCATTCTTTGCCAGAACCTTGGTACCGTCTCCGAAGTTCCATACCGAAGAGAGCAGATCACCGTCCACATCGGTAGAGGTGTTGGTGAAGGTAACGCTAAGATTGTCTGCGGAATATCCGAAGCTGGCAACCGGAGGATTATTCACCGGTACCGGATTGTCGCCGCCGGCAGTTACCGTTACTGTCTGACTGATATGATTTGAAAGATAACCGTCCGATACCATCAGGCTGACATCATAGCTTCCAGGCTTAGCATAGGTATGAACCGGATGTTCATCACTCACGGCAGCTGTTCCGTCACCAAAGGTCCAGGTAAATGACAGAATATCTTCATCAGGATCCGTGGATGTGCTGGTGAAGGTAACGGTAAGACCATCAACCGAATGACTGAAATCTGCTGTCGGCATATGGTTGTCAGGAGCAACTTCGCCGCTTCCCAGATTTGCAAACGGATCCGGCTCGCCCTTGGCGATAGCCGTCATAACCTCGGTCACAAGAGTTACCCTGGCTCCTTCATGGGTATTGTTGCGAAGATATCCGGAAATCTTCTCGTAGTTTCCGGAAATGGTATGCTCAATGCCATTGGCATTAATAACCTTGTTATAGGTCATGCCCTCCTGGTAAAGAATATCCAGCAAAGCTTTGTAGCTGTCATCCAGGTTTGCCGGATCCGCACTGGCAAAATCCTGAACGGTGGCAGTATTGTCTCCGATGATTTCTTTGAACCTCTGAATACCGCCAACCCGGGACTGGGTGCTGGAAATCGGGTTCAGGAACATCTTCCGGAAGGAATAGACGTTATTGGAAACGGTAGGTTTCAGCAAATCGTCCAGGTTAAACTGCATTACAGAACCGTTACTCTGCACGGAAATCACCTTCATTCCGGCATAGGAATTCAAATCAGCGGTGGTCCATTTCAGGATGGCCAGACCGGAATTGTTTACCTCTGCCTTTACCGTTTCACCGGTACATCTGAAATCGTCATTGGTATCAATACAAACCTGAAGAGTATCACTGTTACCCTGTGGTTCCGCGCCATCCAGGCTCTGAACCAGAGCAGCCGCACTGGAGCTGCCCCCCCGAACCGAATTGGTCTGGGAATTAACCTGAACCGGAAGAACGTAGCTCTGAACTACAGGATCCACAGGATCCGGATTCGGAGCAGGATCCGGATTGTCATTACCGGAAGAACCGGAACCGCCGCCGCCACCGCAGGCTGTAAGGGCAATAGCGGAAAGCATCGCTACCGTAAGTTTATTAAATTTTAACATTTTTATTAAACCTCATTATTCGTGTAGGAGCTCCGGATCTCTCCGGAGCCCGGCGAGTCTTAGTTCTGATACCAGATGGTTACCGCAGTACCTTCAGCTACATTGGTACCGGAAGTTCCATCGGCATTAACCGTTACACCATGAACCTTCTTCTTCCAGCCGTCAACACCGTTAACTTCAACGTTATTGCCGCTGTTGACTACCACGCGGATCTTGCTCCAGCTGTCGCCAGCGGCAGAACCGTTCAGGTCATACTGGAAGGCATTATCACCCAGCCAGGTTGCAGTTACATTGTTTTCAATCTGACTCTTAGTGGTCATTCTGAAGGCCGGATGCGCCTTTCTCATGGCAATCATGTCACGATAGTAATTGAATATGCCAACATTGGTCTTCTTGAGCCCCCACTTGACATTATTCACATCACCGGGAGTATTGTAGGAGTTCTCGTTCATATTCTTGGTTCTGGAGAATTCTTCACCGGAATGAATGAACGGAATGCCCTGACTCACCAGCATGAGACCATTACCATAGGCCTGAAGTCTGGAGGCATAATCACCGGTAGCGCCAAACTTCTTAATCTTATCCGTCAGGTTAAGGTTATCATGAGCAGTGAGGTAATTAATGGACTGTTCCGGATCCGCAGCAAAGAACGGAGTCCAAGGATTGTCATTATCACCGATAGCACCCTTCATGCCTGCAGTTACGCAGTCAAAGTTGGTATTGGCACCAGCTCCGAGATCATGGTGCTGGGTGTTGAACATAAAGCCACCGGCAGCCTTGTCGCTCTCCCCCTTGACACACTCACGGTATTTTCCGTTAAACACGCCAACATGAGCATCGACAGCCTTCTTGATAGATCCCATTCTGACACGAGTGCCCTCACTAGGATCTGTAGCATAGCCGTTCCAGGGTTCACCGTACATGAGGAAGTTTCTGTCAGGATAGGTCTCGTTCAGGTACTTGCCCCAGGATCGGAAGTCTTCCACATCAAAGATGCCCACCAGGTCAAAACGGAAGCCGTCGATGTTGTACTCGGTAGCCCAGTATTCAAGAGAGTCTCTGATAAACCTGCTTACCATGGCATTCTTGGCATCAACGGAGTTGCCGCATCCGGAAAGATCCACAGAGGTGTAGTACTTGCCGGTAATGTTCTTGAACATCTCCTTGTCATAGGTATGGTTGTAAACCACGTCCATGATTACACGAATGCCGTTCTTGTGGAACTCATCAACCATGGTCTTGAATTCCTTGACCTTCTGCCGGTAGTTCTCAGACTTGTGAACGGAAGTATAACGATCCTCAGGAACATTGAAGTTCACCGGATCATAACCCCAGTTGTAGCAGGAATCATCCTGAGAATCCACATCGGAACAAGTACCGTAGTCATAGACCGGAAGCAGCTGAATATGTGTTATTCCCAGTTCCTTAAGGTGATCAATGCCAGTCTTCATGCCGTTGTTGGTGGTACCGGTCTGAACCATGCCCAGATAACGGCCTCTCTTATCGGCGTCAACACCGGATGAAGAATCAACGGTAAAGTCTCTGACATGAGCCTCGTAAATAATGGCATCCTCACGGTTGGTGAGAACAGGACGCTTGGCCCAGCCGTTTTCCAGATCCGTGGCACGCATGTTCATGACAACATTGCGATTGTCGGAGGCAGCCATGGGCTTACCGGAATAGGTGGCAGGAACTACCATCTTGCCGTAAGGATCCCGAACGGCATTGCCGTCAACCTTGAACTGATAAGGCACACCGTCAAGATCGCCTTCTACGGTTGCTTCGTAAACGTCAGAATAACCTTCAAGGTTGGTCTTGGTCATGTTATAGGACTTGCCGTTTACTTCTACAGAAACATTGCCGGAATCCGGAGACCAGAGTCTGAATACGGTGCGATCCTTGGAGTAGGTAGCACCAAGAGTCTGATGGGTATAAGCTCCGCTTTCACAGTTGGTGGTGGAAGAATCGGTACTGCAGTTGGCCTTGGTATTGCCGGATGGATCAGGATCCGGAGTAGGATCGGGATCCGGTACAGGATCAGGATCCGGCTCAGGATCAGGAGTTACAGCATGAGTCTTAACCGTAAGCACCATGGTGTCGGAATTGAAGGTGATATCATAATTGCCCTTCGAAACCGGGATAAACCCGCCGGCTGCAGTGAGAGACTCGCCGTTCTTGCCGCCAAGAATAATGCACTGAGCGCCGTTCAGAGCTTCAATCTTAAACTTGCCGTCTGAACTGAACTGGTAGTCCTCAAAAGTCCATACATTTCCGGAACCCTTCTGCATCATGGTGGTGCCGAAATTGTCCTCGGAAGATCTGATAGCTACCTTGGTTATGGAGCCTACGGTGCTGCCGGAGGATACAGTCACCTTCTTGCTTTCAGTGGCAGTTGCGGAACCGCTCTTCACGGTAAGCTTGATGGTATAGGTACCTTCCCTGTCATAGGTATGAGAAGGAGCCTTCTCGGTGGAAGTCTTGCCGTCACCAAAATCCCAGTTGTAGGAGAGATTGGACCCCGAGGAGCTGTTGGTGATGGTCACCGTCAAATCCTTTGCAGATGCGGTAAAGGCGGCAGTAACATCCGGAGCAGCCTGCTTCTCGGTAAGAGAGTAGCTCATATCGGAATCAAGAATGCTGAGGGTATACTCGCCGACATAGGAACTGATATCCACGTCAGAATTGTTTGCCTCATTAAGAGCCAGCTTATTTCCTGACCCCACACCGTAAATCTTACCTTCTATCCAGTCACAGCCGTCGGTAATCTTGAAACGCTGTTTCGTACCGGCCTTTTCGCCCTCACCGGTCAGCACCAGATCAATGGTCCACATGCCGGTACGCTTGTTAAAGGTCATGGGATCATGCTTCCAGCCGTTGGAGGAACCGGCATAGCAAAGCTTGCCATGAGTAGGCTCATATGCAGCCTGGCAATCTTCGGCATCCGGGTTCATAAGACAGTAGCAACCTTCTACGGTTGGATTATCCGAACAGTAGGAGGTGCAGACACCATTAACCAAAGACTGGCCCTTGCAGGAGCATTCCACAGTGCCGGAACCGAAAGAATCGCAGTAAGCGGAACAGGTGGACTTGTCGGAATCATCCTTGCACATGCAGGCTGCACTGTTCGGATCGGTAGCACACGGATCCACAATCTTGCCGCAGAAATCTCCAACGCAGATAGCCGCAGCACTCTTGCCGCCCACCTTGATCTTTGCCTTGCCGCCGCTTACAGTGACTTCCGTCCACTGTGAAGGGTCATTGCTGCTCAGAATATTCTTGTAGGTTCCGTCCGGAACTTCAACAGTAAATTCCCTCTCGAACTCGCTGCTCTTGGTGTTCATGACATAAAAACCCTTGGAACCGCGGTTAATCCACAGAGCTCCGTCATCAAAGCCCTTGCTGGTAACCTTCTGTCCTCTGGTGGCTCTGGCAAAGCGGGCTGCCTGAAGCACTATAGGATTCCGGTGCTGACAGAGCCAGCCGCCCTCACATCGGGCTGCTCCGAGAGGCCCACCCTGGTCATGAGTCTCGTTACTGACACGGCTGCCGTCACTGTCCTTAACGTCAAACTTAAAGCCGGAATAAACCTGGCGTACCTTGCCCACCGGCCACACTACCAGCCAGGACTGAGCCAGATCATAATCAGGATAGTTCTGGGTCTTCATAGAGGAAGAACCTGCAGATGCACGGCCCCATTCATCATCATGGTTGTTTACAAAAACTTCGGCATTATCGCCAAGCCAAGTCCCCAACTCAAGTGCCTTGCCGTAATTTCCGCTTCCGAAACTTTGCTTGACATCCCTTACATAGCCGAAATCGGTAACCACGGCATTGTCGATAAAGGTGTACTTGTCCGGCTGAATATCAGGAGCCTCACCGCTGGCACCGATTACCTCCAGGTAGGCCGGAGGCCTTTTGCCGGCTTTTTCCGCAGTTTTTCCAAGTATGGCATTGATGTCGTTATAACCCATGTGCTTGGCGGCATCAATACGGAAGCCGTAGACCCCCATTTTCATCAGACTTGCCAGGTAATCAGCAATCTTGCCCTGGGTATCAGGATTGTCAGTGGCAATATCAGGCATACCGGAAAGGGCGCAAGTTCTTACATTATTTGCATCAGAATAACTGTCATCAATCTTACAGTCTCCATGGAAGTCGCTTCCTGAAAATCCGTCCGGATAGTTCTTGTAGCTGAAACTGCTACCACCTGATCCGCTGCCGTCAGAAGCTCTCTGATTAAACACCGCATCGGCAAACACCTTGACGCCGGCATCATTACAGGCCTTCACCATATTCTTGAGCTGCTGTTCGTTACCGGTCATGGTGGTAAAGTTTTTAAAATTCACCGGCTGATACACAGCCCACCACACCCCTGATACGTTTTTATGTTCTGCTGGTTGCGAAATCTGTACGCCGTCATAGCCAGCAGGGCCTAAAAATTCGGTACATTCCTTGGCAATATTATCGTATGTCCACTGAAAGGGATGAATGATAATCATTTCCTCTTCATAGTTCGCAGCATAGGCGGAACCGGAAAACATTATGGCAGACACTGCAGCAGCCAGCAGCATTCGCCTGTTTCTTATAAGTTTCATTTGCACACTCCGTTAGTAGGCAACAATGACAGCTCTAATTTAAATCTTTGATTAGTGATAACTGATAACGCTTTCAATAAAGCTGACTAATTGTTGATTATAGCAGTTTGGAATTTTGAAAAATCTAGCTCAGTCACAAATTTAACATTTTTTTTACAATTTTGGATATCTGATGACTGTTTGGCATGAAACGCTATGAAACAACGGATCCTGAACATCTGAATCCGTTAACGGGAGAGCAAAAAAATGTTAAAACAACGGATATTTGTTAACAATTGTTAAAGCATGGATCAGACCGGCAATGCAGCGGCTTTCTCTGAGTGCGGAATCAGGATCAAGAATCAGTTCCCGGGTTTCGGAAATGCTGTGCGGAAATACCTTTATCTCTTCCGGTTCGTCACCGACAAGCCTGGAAGGATAAAGATCCTCCGCCATAAAAATATGCATCATAAGCCCCATAAACCCCGGAGCAAAGGTAATGGTACGAAGATGCGTTATTTTACGGGCTCCGAATCCGATTTCCTCCTGAAGTTCCCGAAGAGCCGCTTCCTCGGGGGATTCACCGTCATCGATCTTTCCTTTGACAAAACCAAGCTCGTAGGATTCCGTGCCGACGCAGTATTCTCTTGTAAACAGAAAATTCCTGCCGTCAAAAGGGATAACCATAACAGCTCCGTTTCCTCCGGGAATTCTCTCATAGAGAGCCCGGGTTCCGTTGGAAAAACAAAGCCCCACCTCCTCAATCCGAAAAAGACGGCTCCGGGTAACCTCCCTTACCCCGGTAATCTCAGGAAGAACAAGATCACTGCTCATGATCAGAAGTTACCCTGAAAACTTACCGGAATACTGCCCTCGGCATTAGGAGTTCCGATGGTCCCCATGAACATGGCAAGCTGGGAAGGAAGGTCCCCTTTGGGTTTCAGATTGCCCGTCAGCTTGTAGACGGTCATGTTCTCGGATAATTCCAGCTTGCCGGTAAAACGCAGCATTTCGGAATTCTGATCAATTTTCAGTACAACACTCTTCTGATTGCCCTGAACCGATAATTCGATCTTGCCAAGATCCACGGAAACATCCGGCAAAAACGGGGTGGTCAGGATGACATTTCGGGCCACAACCGAACCGTTAATGTTGACCAGACTGCCCTTGCTGCTGATGACAAGGTCGGAAATATTTGTTCCGACACTGCCGGTCAGGCTGAACGGCAGATTCTTGTCAATCAGAGGAACAATATTCTCAAGATCGCCGTTAAGCTGTATGGAACTGAAATGCGGCTTGTCGGCAAGAGAAAAGGCATTTACTCCCATGCTTCCCCTGACAAGACGGGGATCATTCACCTTCAGGGAGAGTCCCTTGGTAAACAGCACCGTAAAAAAATTCAGCTTCCAGTTAATATTGTTAATGCGGACGTTCGAGGCATCCATTGTCGAAATTTTGCCCTTCCAGAGGCTGCCCCTGACATCATAAACCTTAATGTCCTTCGGCAGACTGACAAAAGCAAAAAGCTTATTGGCCGGAGCCAGATACAGCACGAAAAATACAAAAAAGAAGATAATGAACAGTGTCCTGAATACAATCCTCTTAATCATTTATTCTTCCTCCCCGGTAAGACGTATCAGGCTGAGACGCGATACATATACCAGACCGTCGCCCTGCTTATCGATGGAAATGTCATCCACCGTTATGCCGTAGTCGCTTTCCAGTTTGCTTAGAGCCTGAATGATTCCGGAAAACGGCACAGCGGATTCAATTTCCACATCAGCCTTGTTATCACCCTGAGCCCGCAGCTTGTACCGGGTAATCTTGGCTCCCCGCAGAAGATTATCAGCGGCGGAGCGCACACTGGTTGTGGAATTCACCGCCCCCTGATTTCCAGGAGTAACCCGAGAAGCGTTGGTAAGCAGAAAACTGTAGCCGCTCTTCGCTCCCTCCAGAGCCATTTCCGCCTTTCTGACATCTCTTACCTTAGGGTAAATGAGCAATGAAAAGAACACCATCAGAATTATCATCGCCAGAAGCAACCCCAGCACCATCTTTTCCCGATAGGTTCTGCTACGGTAGTAGCTGAGCAAACGATCCTTCATTATTTCGTTCTCCTCTTAAGCTGAACAGACACCAGCTGTCTCTCGCGGCTCGGCTTCTTGTCAATAATGTGTCCGGTAAAATCAGGACTGAATCCCGACACAAAGCTGTCAATATTGGTTCCGGAATCGGCAAGGAACTGAATGACAAACACTCTTCTGGAACGTTCAAACTTCATATTCACAAGCTCAATTCCCTTTTTGTTCAGAATTTTTCCGGATACCAGCTTAACAAGATCAATAAAACCTTCGTCAGTTCCGATAGGAGAGGAATTACTGAGAATTTCCTTCATTCGGGAGACCGGATCATTTACCCGGCCGCTGCCCCCCATAATCTGACTGAACAGGCTTCGCTGCTGATTACGGTATTCCTGGGTTTCTCTGATTACCGAACTGATGCGCATATTCATGTTCATGTTCCAGAGGGTAACAAAAACCAGTCCCATTACCACCACCTTCACCCAGGAAGTCATGAATTTAAACTGAATGTTGCGCTTGCGCTGGTAGCTGGACATATTCACTTTGTTGTGAATGGCTCCTTCTGCCATTTTTGCGAGCGGTGAATCAGTAAGTTCCTCACGAACCTTTTCCCGAAGATCTTCGGGGATCACACTAAGCGAAACCGCAGAAACACCTTCCGGGAGGTCTGCGACGTATTCGGAAAGCCATTCCGCAGGAACGGAAATACCGGAATTGACTCCGTCACGAACCAGCCATTCATCACCGATGTTAAGAATATAAATTTCCCTTTTGGCATCTTCGTTCTTATCTTTGGCTGGAGAATTAAGTACCGGTTCAGGCAGTGCAAGGACATCAGGAACAATGGCCGTTACCGTGAATCCGAGAGCCTTGAGAGCCTGCTCCAGATCCGTAAACTCATTTTTTCTGAAAATAAGAAAATCATAATCCTTGCCGTTCCTGGCCATCATATGAGCCTTAAAATTATCTATATCCTCGGCAAACTCATCCTCAATCTGATAAAGAACCGGTTCATAGGCATGCTTTTTCAGTTTTCCCGGGTAGGTTACCGTTTTAAATTTCAGGGCTGATGAAGGATAAAGAATCACTACCGGACGGTCAGGAGAATCGCCACCCACATCCTTAAGCTGTTCCAGGGAATCAACGGACCCGGTGGCCAGAACATTATGGCCGGTATCGTCATATGAAAACCAGAGATAGCTCCGGGGATCTATCAGGGTCGGTCTTAAAAACAAATACTCACTCATGAAGCTCTCCTCTGAGACGCTGGTATACCTTCAGGCTGGTATCACCGTCCCGGTAAAATCTGGATTTGAAGGCAAATTTATCATCATCAAACTGTACAACGACATTCGCCACAAAGTAATTTGAATTGGTAGTTACAATTTTCTGGACCCGCCCCCGCAGTCCGTTCATTGACTGTACGGCATTGTTTACAGTTTCCTCCCTGAGAAAACCGGCATAGGAATCCCACCCGTATTCGGGAATCCCGGTTTTAAGAAGATCCGCAGCCTCCTCCAGTGATATCTGTCCCATAAGCATGGCCTGAAGCAACGGAGCCTGCCTGTAACTGAGCATATTTACACTGATAACGAAATCATCAGTGGGAAGAGCGCAAATCATGGGTTCAATCCGCCTGTAAAGTTCCGGCGTCATGCCATGGATGTATCTTAGCTCGGATTTCTCATAAAAACGTCCGTTAGCCGTTACATGAGGCATTTTCCCGGTAGCGTAGAACTCATCCTCGGCACCGTTGGCGGAGACCATAATGCTGTCTGCATCGAGCCAGTCCACGACAGAATCGGAAACAGTTTCCGCCTGAGTCTCATCCGCGCCCATATTCATAAGAAGTTCCCGAAAAATCAGCACCGGAAAACCTGCATTCAGCAAACGGGGGTCGATATTCTCACGATCCTCAGGTTTTTCATTATCCGGAACAACCTCCTTAAGAAGCCCGTTTATGTTCAGGCAGGCCTGTTCATCATGAACGTCACCGCTGATTACGGCCTCATCAAGAGGAACCACCTGATTCGGCTGAGCCCAGGTCATGCCCTTGTAAACCTTACCCTTTGTCTTTCTGAAGTCATCTATCATATATTTCCTGATAATGCCTTCAATGCCATCCACATACCAGGAAGCCCGCTGGTAATCCAGAGCGTTTCTGGTAACAAAAAAGACTCTGTTAAAACGAGTGGCGATCACCGCAGCCGACATTACCATCAAAGCCACGGCCACCAGCACCATAATCAGTGCCACCCCGCGTTTCCTCTTCAGGGTGCGCGACAGTCTGCGTCCCATCATACATCCCCCGCCGGAATATAAAATACCCGGGATATCCTGCCATAGTCCTCGGACTCGAACTCAACCTTGACCCCCGAAGAAATCTTTACCCTGTCAATCCAGCCCTGAGACCAGTTACCCTGCCGGTAGAAAAACACCTTGAAATTCTTCACTCCCTTAAGGAGAGGATAGAACTCCGGCTCATATCCGATGACAGTGTCAGGATATGGATAAACGGCCCGCTCAAGTTGCCCGTTCCTGACCCGGTACCACACTCTCAGAATCTCACCGCGAGGCAATTCGGCTCCGGGATTGAGAGCTCCGCCTCTCATAAAGCTGATGCCCGTGCCTTCGGACTGAAACATATTTTCTCCGACCTGAATTATGGTTCGGGATGGAGACCCGTCCATGCGGGCAACCCGGGGCACCATCTGGACAAAATCCTGATTTAAAATGTTCATGGCCTTGTGAAAAGCGTGAAAGGCTGTGGTATCTTCCTCCACAGTCTGACTGGCTGTAAAGGTGGTGGACATCAGAGCATAGGTTCCATGGGCAATCACACCCATTATCATAATCGAAACAAGAACCTCAATAAGAGTGAAGCCGGATTTTCTCATAAAACGCGATATCCCTTCTTTGCCCGCTACACCTGTTACCTGTGCAGATATGTTTTAAGTATCGCCACAGGCGTACTGGTATTAACATGAGAATCGACAAAGACCTCAACCTCCAATGCCTTGAAATTAACGTCCTGAGTTGACTGACCACGGTAACGGTAATACCAGGTCCTTCCGGCAAATTCCGTTTTGTTGGTCACCCAGCTGTTGTTTGGCCATCTGCGGGTCAGCTTAAACTCGGCAATGACATTATCGGCAACCATCTGAGAAAAGTAGCTTTCTTCAAGGCCATTTATACCATTGATCGAGTTGGAGACAGTCGTAATAACAGCTCCCCCCGCCAGTGCAAACACCGCCAGAGCTACCAGAACCTCAAGAAGAGTCATACCGTGAATTTTACTGAAATTACGCTTCACAGGCGATCACGCTCCGGATCATAACGTCTGAAATTCCCCAGCTCTTCCCCGATAATCATTACCGGAGCGTGGGGATCCACCGAGCCGTCCGATACCAAAAAATTCATTCTGAAGGGAGTAACCTCGCCGGTGGGATAAAACAGAATCTGCGGCAAATCCCGTTTCTGCACATCCCTGGCATCGGCTCTGAAATCCACAGTCTCCAGTTTGGTCTCGGCCATGGAATCTGCGGTTTCAACAGCGAGTCCTCCGACATCAAGGGACACCGACACTCCTTCGTCAAAATCCCTTTTCACGGCTACATCCTCGGCATCATACTGAACCCAGGAAAGCTGATCCCAGTATGTCCGCATAAGTTCATCCTTAAGACTCAGATTTCCCGGCTGCCCGGATGAAGTCCTGGCCTGAATCATAAAGCTGTACCCGTGCTCACTGACATGAAGACCGATTATCCGGCCCTCCATGGCTGCCCTGTCGGAGATTTCCTCCATAATAAGAATAAGCTTGTCGGCCTGTTCATCGGCAGTGCCCTCCAGGGTTCCTCCTCCGGGAAGAGCCGATGTTGCCACGGAAACCATAAGTCCCATAATCAGAAGCACCATCAGAACTTCAAGTAAGGTAAAACCGCCAAGCTTATGCCTATACATCATCTTCCTCTGAAAAGCCGGTAAAAACCGGCCTTTGCATCAACTCAAACGTCTCTGAACTCAGTTATTGGCGCAGTCTGCTGACGGAGGATTGTCAACGTTCCAGTTCCCGATATCGTCGCAGGTACCCGGTTCGCCGTCAGGGCCGGCACTGAAGATATCATAATGCTTCTGACCATGATCCGAAGGTCTCTTGTAATAATAAGGAGAATTCCAGGGATCGTTGGCAAGTTTGTCCATATACCCGTCAGAACGGTATTTTTTGGGGATCGGAGCCGATGTCGGCTTTGTTACCAGGGCATCTAGCCCCTGATCCGTTGTCGGATAGCTCTTGGCATCCATATAATACTGCTTCAGAGAACTTTCATAGGCATTGATATCACTTACTACCTTCTGAGTGTTCGCCTCATCGAGACTGGACATGACATTCGGCACCACCAGCCCCGCCAGAAGGCCGAGAATGACGATAACCACCATTATTTCAAGAAGGGTAAAACCCTGTGCTCTTTTCATAAATTCTCCTGAATCAACCTTTAACCATACTGTTCATCTGCATCAAGGGCTGCAGTATGGAAATAACGATAAACAAAACTATTCCGGCCATGGAAATTATCAAAAGCGGCTCAAAAATCGAAAGAGCCATGGTTACATTGCGCTTAAACTCGTTGGACTGATTGGCAGCAGCGCGGCCCAGCATGTTGTCAAGTTCTCCGCTCTTTTCTCCGGAAGAAATCATATGCAGCATCATCGGGGTAAAAAGCCTGGTCTCCTGAAGCGATCTTCCAAGTCCCTTACCCTCCCGGACACTCTCTGCCGCCTGATTGAGTCTTTCCTTTGCTATCACATTGGTGAGGGTATCGCTGCTGATATGCATTCCTTCAATCAGAGGCACCGCACTGGAATGCAGAATGCTGAGTGTCTGGGCATACCGGGCGGTATTGAGTGATCTGCTGACCTTTCCCACAACCGGAAGACGTAAAATCAGTGCATGAACCTTCTCTCTGAAGCTTCTTCTTTTCATCAGAACCATAAATACGGTTATCAGAACACCGATTGCAAGGACAATCATAATGCCGTAATTCTTTACAAAATCCGAAAGAGACATCAGTATCTGGGTTGATTTCGGAAGTGTTGCCTTCATGTGGACGAACTGCTCCACCACCTTGGGCACCACAGATGACAGCAGAAGCCCCACCACGGAAACAGCCACCAGAGTCAGCATCACCGGATAGATAAGGGCCTGGGCAATTTTTCCCTTAAGCTCCTGCTTGCTTTCGGTGTAGTCTGCCAGCCGCTCTAGCACCTCATCCAGATGGCCGGATTTTTCGCCGGCAGCAACCATTGCAGTATAAAGGTCATCAAACACCCGGGGATATTTCCTCATGGCATCTGCCAGGGAATGCCCCTCCAGCACTTTTTCACGTACCCCGGAAATAATGGCGGCATGCTTGGGATTGTCACACTGCTGGGATACGGCTCTCAACGATTCTTCTATAGGCATTGCCGAAGATACGAGCGTGGAAATCTGTCTGGTAATCAGCGTAAGAGAGGAACTGCTCATACTGGGCTGAAACAGTCCGGATAATGAAAACTTCTTTTCTCCGGGATCTCCCCTCCCCTTCCCGGCTGAAACGGCCTGAGCGGAAATCTCGCTTATGCTCACCGGCATCAGCCCCAGTTCCCTGACCTTTGACCGGGCTGCTTTCGGGGAATCCGCATCAATCTTGCCGCGCTTCTGTTTCCCGGAACTGTTCACGGCCACATACTGATAGGAAGCCATTTTTAATCTCCGCTGGTAACTCTGAGAACTTCTTCAATAGTGGTAATACCCGCCAGAACTTTGGCAATGCCGTCATCGCGAATGGAAGGAGTGGTGGGACGAACCACCCGTTCAATCCCGAGTTCGCCGTCCTCGCCGTGAATGGCCTGTCTGACATCATCATTTACTATAACCAGCTCATGAATTCCGGAACGTCCCTTATATCCGGAATTGTTGCACTCGGGACAGCCCACCGCCTTGTAAATGACCCGGGGAGTGTCAAGCCCCATGATCTGCATTTCCCGTGGGGTAGTTTCCACAGGCTGCTTGCAGTGCTTACAAAGAGTGCGAATGAGTCTTTGGGACAAAACCCCCAGAAGAGAGGTTGACAGCAGAAAAGGCTCGATTCCCATATCCTTGAGACGGGTAATGGCTCCGACCGCGGTATTGGTATGCAGGGTTGACAGCACCAGATGTCCGGTTAGCGAAGCCTGGACCGCAATTTCTGCAGTTTCATGGTCTCTGATTTCTCCGATCATCACCACATCAGGGTCCTGACGCAGAATCGCCCGTAGAGCCCGGGCAAACGTCATGTCAACCTTAGGATTAACAGGTGTCTGACCGATGCCCTCCAGGTCGTACTCCACCGGGTCCTCAACCGTCAGAATATTAATATCCTTGGTATTTATTGATGAAATGCCGGCATACAAAGTGGTGGACTTGCCAGAACCGGTAGGACCGGTAACCAAAATAATTCCGTGAGGCATATGAATGATTCTCATAAAGTCCTCGCAGATCTTCGGGGTCATACCGAGATCGTTAAGATCCAGCCGTACACTGTTTTTGTCCAGGAGTCGCATTACAATACGCTCGCCGTAGGAGGTCGGCATCGTTGACACACGGACATCAACCTGCTTTCCGCCCACCGTCAGCGATATACGGCCGTCCTGAGGAATCCTCTTTTCAGAAATATCCAGCTTGGCCATTACCTTGATTCGTGATATCAGGTATGGAGTAAACTTCCTCTCAAGTGAGATGTTTTCATGAAGCACGCCGTCCACCCGGAAACGAATTTCAAGACTGTTTTCGTATGGCTCCACATGGATATCGGAGGCTTCTTCCTTGACGGCCTGAGCCAGCATGGCGTTTATAAAGCGCACCATCGGGGAATTTTCGCTGTTATCAAGAAGATCTGCCTTGTTCAAATCATCGGCAAGGCTGAGGTCCTCCACGTCGTCTCCCATATCACTGGCAATCTGCTGCGCCTCGGAATTATCGTGCTGATATGTATCGGTAAACAGATCATCGTATTTGTCAGCTTCGACAATTTCCACGCTGAAATTTGCCTGAACCAGACGGCGCACTTCCATAAGAGAAGCCATGGCAGGCTTCTCCTTGCAGTAAAGAACTGCCTTTCCGTTATCAGTTCTGAGAAGAATTCCGTTGGCTCTGGCATATGAAAAAGGAAGCTTCGCCCTTTCTTCAAGAGGAACCACGGTCTCAACCCTTTTAAGAGCCTCCTCTTCCGGAGTGGGAAGCACTTCAGGCACATCATCTGCAGGAAGCTCTCCCACAGGAGTGTTTTCCTCCTGTTCATCATCCAGGGGTCTTTTTTCTTCAGTCATGAGACCTCCTAAATTCCAGACGCCATACTGCTGTCGGAAGAAACCTCCTGAATTGTGTCAGGAGCAATCACAATAGTGGAATCAAGAGCAGGCAGCACCGGAGTGCTGAGTCTTATGGGAAGAAGTCTGAGCCCCTCCTTGTTACGCTTCATCTGCTCATCACGGAACATGTTGTACTTGCCGCCGGAAATGCTGGCAAAGGTTTCGTCATCCCTGATAATAATCGGATGAATGAATACCATCAGATTGCGCTTCTTATAGGAGCTGGAAGTCTGCTTGAACAGTTCACCGATAATGGGGATATCACCCAAAAGGGGAACCTTGTAGACAGTCTCGACAGTTGAATGGTTCATGAGTCCGCCAAGAACAACGGTTTCACCGCTTTTAACCAGCACACTGTTTTTAATGGTACGCACGTCAAAGGTTTCGCCGTTGGTAGTATTGGCGGTGGAGGCCACACTTGATACCTCCTGTTCCAGAGTCAGGAGCACACTGTCCCCCTCATTGATCTGCGGAGTAAACTTGAGCTTGGTTCCTACGGTCTTTCTTTCAATAGTGTCATAACGATAGCTGGAATCGGTGGAAGTCTGGGTTCCGGTCTTTACAGGAACCTCCTGACCTACGTTAAACTCTGCTTCCTCATTGTCCAAAGCCACAATGCTCGGGGTGGAAAGCACATCATTCTTCGCATTGCTCTGCATCATGGTCAGAAGGCCGAACCAGTTTCCATGATAAAAGCCAAGACCTGCTCCGTTGATTTTTCCGGCAATATTGGCCAGACCTACATCATCCGAGGAAAACATTCCGGAAACCGGAACCTGTGAAACATCAGAAGGCCCCTGGACGATCCCTCCTTTGGTATTGCCCCACTGGATCCCCAGCTGGGCTGCGGTTTCATCATTGACTTCAACAATAATGGCCTCCACAAGAACCTGGGCCCTTCTGATATCAAGCTTTCTGACAATTTCCTCAATCTGCTTGATATAGTTGGGTTCGGCATTCACGATAATGGAATTGGTGGCCTCATTGGCATAAATATTGATTTTTGATGCCGTGGCACCGTTGGAAGCCTTTCCTTCATCTCCGGTAAGAGACTTGCTGACTCCGTTAAGTGTATCCAGCACTTCCTTTGCCTTGGCATAGCGAAGATAAAACACCCTGGTATTTCCTGATGCGGCCTGTTCCATATCCAGCTGATTAATCATGGTAATGACGCGCTGCCTGGCAATCGGCTCTCCTGATACCACCACCGAATTGGTTCTTTCATCGGCAACCAGTTTCGGAGTCATTAACGGAGAAGTGGCACTGTTACCCTTGTCATCCTTAATGAGCGACAGCACAACTCTTACCACCTCGGTTGCAGAGGCATGCTTCAGCTTGACTATCTGAACCTCCTGGTTACCGGCCTTGTCAACTCTGTTGACTATTTCCACCAGACGGTTTACCACATTAGCCCTGCCGGTGATAAGCAATACATTGGACGGCTCGTAGTGCACCACATTTCCGGATCCCTGGTTGTCAATAAGACCTCTCAGAAGCGGTGCAAGCTCCCTGACATTAACGTTTTTTACAGGAACCACCCTGGTAACCATCTCATCTCCGATGGCCCCGTCCTCGGAAACCGGAACTCCGGCAGTTTTGGCCACTGCCGAACGCACCACTTTGTATACCCCGGTATCAGTAGGAACCACGGCATACCCGTATACTGCCAGCACACTGAGGAAAAACTGGTAGTACTGCTCCTCGTTAAGCAAATCATAGCTTCTGACGTTTATTTTGCCCTTTACTGCCGGATCGACAATAAACGTCATATTGAGATTTCTTCCTACAGTATTAATAAATTCGTTTATGTCCGTACCCTTAAAACTGGCAGAAAATTCAGCGGCCTCAATATTGAGAGAGCCTCCCAGAAGTGCAGCTGACAAGGCCAGAGCACAGCAGGATTTGCCGAAAAATTTCTTGGTGTTCATATGATCCCCTTAATAGCCTGATAAGGCACAGTTCATATAATCAGGACTTCATCCTGAACGAGACAGTTATCTCTGTATTATGTTTTGAAAGAGGAAGGGATAAATCAGATACTGGAAATACCCTCCCCGCAACCTTTAAAATCAGTTAAGATTCAGTGTGACAGTCTGGCGATCCCCATTACGATCCACCACCAGTGTTATTTCCGTCATATCCTGAATCTGCCCCATAACCTGCATTGCCTGATTGGTATCAGTCAAATCATAGCCGTTCATCTCCACAGCAATATCACCAGGCTTCAGACCGGCATCAAGAAACATCTTGCCCTCCGACCCGGGATTCAGCTCATATCCTGCAGGCTTGCCGTCCTTCATGGCTGGCTTTATGCTGAGATACTTGAAAAGATTTCCGGGATTGGAAAGAAGTTCGGTTCTGACCTGTCTGGCATCGGTCTTTGAAGCGGCATGACTTTCGGGCCTGGATTTCTGGGAATCTCCCGAAGGTTTCTGATCCGGAGACTGATAGTTGTCTGCCGGCATAATAATGGTTTCGTCACGTCCGCCATTCTTGACGATAATGCGATCCGCAAGAATCTGCGACACTACCGCCTGAGTTCCCTCGATCTTATCTCCAATGCCGTAAGATTCTTCCCTGGACTTATTAATAACTGCCACGGATCCCTTTTTGGGGTCGTTACTGGCAGAAATGCCGGTGATTTTAACATCCAGCTTGGAAACCGGCCCTGACGACTGCTGAACTCCGGGCTGCGGTGTCTGCGTAGCTTCCGCGGGCTTGACTCCGAAAAGAGGCAAGGCAGTTACATTTATATTGCGGTTCTGCTCTCTTATAGCCTTCAGCTCTGCCGCGGACAATCCCGCCAGAGATGAATTCACTGAAGGAACCTTGTACCAAAAGAAAGCCGCCGCCTCATAACAGACAATAAACGAAAGAATATAAAAAAGGTATCCGGAAATCTTTGTATAGTAGCGATTGCGAGCCCTCTCCAGCATCTCCTGTTCCTGGGGCGACGGGGCTTCTGTTCTGACAGCTGCCTGCCCGGACACAGTCTCATACTCTGAACCACTCTTCTTTTTTGTAATGCTCGAGAAACCGCCACGTACCTTGGTAATGGCTTTATCGAAAAAAGACGACATGAAATATATCTCACAGAAAGAGAGCAAAATGATTAAACCCCGCAATTGTCCATCAATAAAAGGTTTTCATGCAAAGAGTTTTTCATAATTTTTCAAGGTTACTCATAATTTAGGGTGTAGATAAAAAGGTTTGGTTTTTGGTGTTTACATCATCCACAATAGTGGGCAAAAACAGGCTTGACTACATCACTCGCCCACAGGCCACTTTCGACTTTGGATTTAATCGATAGCAGATACTGAGCTGATTCCACTTCCCATCTCCTGCCAGCTTGTTTAAGCCTTTTTTGGAGGACGACCTTATTCCCGCTTTCTATTGCTCCGCTGCCGATGAAATAACCTTTTTCAATGTATTCAGGGTAA